>Ga0187846_10000547_pt1 | contig 21794 bp, 9 predicted proteins | sample TC_taG_FD_161473 | JGI IMG/M metagenome (GOLD analysis project Ga0187846, IMG submission 161473) | Biofilm microbial communities from the roof of an iron ore cave, State of Minas Gerais, Brazil - TC_06 Biofilm (v2) | ecosystem: Environmental > Terrestrial > Deep subsurface > Cave > Wall biofilm ...
CGCAACCGTGGTCAGACGCCACTCGACATCCGGCTCGCCTTCGATTTCCTCGCGCATAAACTTCTTAATCTCGGCGAGCCCCTGTGCGTGGACTCCTTGAGCGACGTCTTCGTGAACCGCGTCGGGAGTCAACAGCTTGTCCAGCGCTGCGAAATCATGGCGATTCCAAGCCGACACATACGCTTCGAGAACAGCTTTTCCCGACGGCACTTCGGACGTCTTTGGCTTGCCTTGTTGCGCCGAAGCGCTTGCGAGCAGAAACAAGCATGCGGCGGTGATGATTGTTACTCTCATACGGCGCTCCCCTCCTAAAGACGCACCAACAGTACAAAACCCACACCTGTCGAGTCAAAGAGACGGTTGCAGCGACGGCAGGCCCGGCTGTCGCAGCGAAAAACGAGAAACACAGGTAGGAAATCACAGGTAGAAAATTTGGCGGGACGGAAAAATGGTAGGCCCGTGCGGACTTGAACCGCAGACCTCCTGCGTGTCAAGCAGGCGCTCTAACCAACTGAGCTACGGGCCTTTAGCGTTTGGGGGGGATACAACCGAACACAAGCAATTAGACCCCAAATTTCTAATCGCTTGCAAGGCCCAAAGCGCTACGGTGTCAAGGAAGCGCTCTAACCAACTGAGCTACGGGCCTATCGGGGAACAATCAATCAGTTGGCCTGCTACGATTCTATCGCATTCTGCTCTTCGGGCACAATTTGCTCACCCAGGAGTGAGTCCCGCGGTTGCGACTGCTGCGAGCAGCTCGCGACGCGCGAGGCTTCCTCCTAGGCGTTCTAGAACTCCCGCTTCGCCCTTGACACTTGCACTGTAATTGTGCAGAAATACGAGCCTGCTAGGTTCCCCGCCTGGCATTCGCTCTGTATCGCAACCCAGCCGGCAGGGCGACGCGTTCGTCTGCGGACCAAGGCAATGCCGCTTGGTGTCCCCAGAGCTTGCAACCAATCAGCGCCGGGCCTGTCTTCTAACGCAGGGCCTCGCTGAGGAGACCATAGAGATGACAACCGTGGCAGAGCTTCGACTCGAGGGGCGCCGACTGCGCCGCGCTGCCAAAGCCTTCGCGCTGTCGCTTTGCCTGGCGGCTGGCGTTGCCGGCTTGAGCAGCTGCATGTCGGGATCGGGTGGAGGCGTTGGCAGCAGAACGCTTACGTCGATCGCCGTCACGCCCTCCAGGCCCGTGGTCGCCACGGGAGCTACAATGCAATTGATCGCCACGGGAACGTTCAGCGACGCCTCGACAAAAGACATCACCAACTCCGCCGCGTGGACCTCCTCGGACACGACGCTGGCGACGGTGGAAAGCACCAGCCAAACTAATCCGGGCCTCGCCACGGGTGTCGCCAAGGGTACGCCGACGATCACCGCATCGCTCAATGGCGTGAGCGGCACGGTGACGCTGAATGTGACGGTCAGCGTCACGCTGACCTCGGTTGCCGTTTCTCCCGCGAGCGCCACCGTGAGCGTCGCAGCGGCCACGCAGTTCACCGCCACAGGCACCTTCAGCGACGCCTCGACGAAGAACCTCACCAGCGGCGCGACCTGGACTTCGTCGGACACGACGAAGGCGACAATTCAAACGCAGGGGCAGTCGAATCCCGGCCTTGCCACCGGAGTAGCCAAAGGTCCCGTGACGATCACCGCTTCCTTCAACGGCGTCAGCGGCACGGCCACGCTGACTGTCGTTCCGCCCAATACGCTGGTCTCGATTGTGGTGGAACCCACGAATCCATCCATCGCTATCGGCACCCAGGAGCAGTTCACCGCTACCGGCACATTCAGCGACGGCACGGTTCAGGATGTCACAACCTGCGCTGCCTGGACTTCTTCGAATCCCGCTGATGCGACCATCGAAACGGCTCCGCCGAATCCCGGTCTGGCGATCGGAGTTGCGGCAACCGGCAGTACGCCCGTAACGATAGCCGCCGCCGCAGCTGCGGGGACGTGCGGAGCCGTTAGCGCGACCTCGGGCTCCACAAACCTCACGGTGTCGAACGCTCCGATCAACGTGATCATCGTCGATCCAGACAGCCCCACCATCGCCGCAGGAACCACGCAGCAGTTCTTTGCCACCGCGCAGCTCAACGACGGGACGGTTCAGGACATCACCGCTTCGGCCACCTGGGCTTCGTCGAATACCGCCGCCGCAACGATTCAAGCGGGCGGCCTGGCCACCGCCGGACTTGCCGCGGGAACAACCACGGTCTCCGCGGCGTTCAACGGCATGACCGGCCAAACCTCGCTCACTTTGACCGCTTCCTCCGGCAACGGAAGAAAGACGCCCCTCATCGACATGAACCTGTCCGCAAACTACTTGAGTTTCCCGGGCGGGCTCTATGGCGGCGACAGCAACACCGTCCCCGCGGCCCACGATGCCGACGGCAAAACCATCGCGGGCGCCGTTCAGCCGCTTGACATGAGCGGAAACCCGAGCTCGTCGGGCCAGATCGTTTTCGCATCCATCGGAATGTCGAATGCGGCGGACGAGTTCGGAGTCTTTATCAAGAACAGCGAGAACAGCTCGCAGGTCAACCACACCAACCTGGTCATCGTCAATGGAGCGAAAGGCGGCGTAACCGCCTGCGACTGGGTTGTGGCTAACGGGGCTCCGCCGTGCGACCTGAGCGGCGAGAACCAATTCGACCGGGTGCGCGATCAGGTGCTTCCTCCGCTGGGCGTCACCGAAAAGCAGATCCAGATCGTGTGGATCAAGGAAGCGAACGGAGGGCCCGGAGTTCATGGCTGCGGCAGTGGCGCTCTTCAGCCCTGCCGTGCTTTGTGCGATTTTAATGTCGCAGGCTGCACAAATGACGCGACCGATACCGAGGCGCTGCGCTACGAAGCCCAGCTGGGCAAGATTCTCCGCGCCGCCAAGACGCGCTGGCCCAATCTCAAGCTGGCGTTCTTTTCCAGCCGAGTTTTCGCCGGATATGCGACCGGCGACCTGAACCCTGAGCCTTACGCCTACGAGTATGGTTTCTCGACGCAGTTCCTGATGACCGCGCAAATCAATCAGATCGCGAACGGCACGATTGATCTCGTGGCGGGCAACCTGAAATACGACGTGAACGACAGCAACGGCGCATCTCCCTGGATTGCGTGGAGCGCTTACATCTGGGCGAACGGGGATGTCGCGAATTCGGAAGGATTGTTGTGGTGCGACGGCCAAAGCCCCGCGCCGTGCAGCGGAGAAGTGGACTTCCAGTCCGACGGCACGCACCCGAACGCCAAGGGGCAAGAAAAAGTCGCAAACCTGTTGCTGACCTTCTTCCTCAACTCGCCCTATACCAAGGGCTGGTTCGCGGCGGTGCCGTAGCGTCTCTCCGCGCTACGGCAGGACCGGCACCTGCACGCCGGACACCTGTCCCTTGGCGCGATAAACCCGCTCGGTCGCTTTGCGAAAATCCGCAGGTTGGGCGCCGGGAATGTTCACGAACGTCTGCGGATTGCGATCCACCAGCGGGAACCACGAGCTCTGCACCTGAATCATGATGCGGTGTCCCTGACGGAACGTGTGGTTCACGTCGGGCATGGTGAAATTTACTTCTTCCACTTTTCCCGGCGTGAACGGCTCGGGCTTCTCGAAACTTTTCCGGAACTTTCCGCGCATCGGCTCGCCGCGCACGAGCTGCTGATAACCGGCCAGGGTGATATGAGGCGGCGCAACGTCGCTCGGCGGAGTTTCGCTGGGATTCGCGGGCGCAGCTTCCGGATAGTCCGGCGGGTACACGTCGATCAGCTTTACGATCCAATCGGAATCGGTTCCGGAAGTGGAAACAAACAGCCGCGGCGAAACCGGCCCGGCGATAGTGATGTCCTGTTCGAGCGGCTCGGTCTGATACACCAGCACGTCCGGACGCGTCGCGGCAAAGCGCTGGTCGGCGACCATGTATTCCTGCGGAACGTTCGTGGCGGGATAGCTGATGTAGGGGACGGGCTGATTCGGGTCGCTCACGTATTCGTCGAAGGCGTCGCCGCTCGCGCCCCCTGCGGGCGGATCGAACGACAGCCCTCGGCCCTCGCGAAAGTACAGCGTGCGCGGCTGCGCGTTCTGCGGCGGCCACGAGGAATACTGCCGCCAGACGTTGGTTCCCGTCTCGAAGGTGTAGGCTTCCGGCAGCTTCGCGTCGCCCGCGGCTTTCAGATGCTGCTCGAAGAACGGAAACAGGATCTGGCTGCGGAAGAATTTCGCGGTGTTCGACGCGAAACCGACGCTGCCGAGATGATTGCCGTCGTAGCGCGACCACCCGCCGTGAACCCACGGCCCTTCCACCAGCCCATTGAAAATCCCCGGATTGTTGCCCTTGATCGAATGATAGACGCTGAACGGCCCCTGCAAATCCTCGGCGTCGAACCATCCGCCCACGGTCAGCACCGCGCAGTGAATGTTCTTCAGGTGCGGTGCGAGATTGCGCGCTTTCCAGTAGCCGTCGTAGGTGTTGTGGTTCAGCTGATCGTCCCATAAAGGATTCCGTTCCTTGAAGTACAGCGGGTCCACATTCGAGAGGGGGCCGATCCTCAGGAAGAAATCGTAGGCGTCGGGCGTGCCGTATTCAAAACCGAAGCGGAAATTCTTGGGAGGCAAAACGGGCGCCGGCTGGGGGCGGAAAAAAGTATAGAACCCGAAATTGGCCGCCAGCATGAACGCGCCGCCGTGGTACGCGTCGTCGCCCATGAACAGATCGGTCATCGGCGCTTCGGGCGACGCCGCTTGGAGGGCCGGGTGCGAATCGATGATGCTCGCCGAAGTGTAGAAGCCGGGATACGAAATGCCCCAGATTCCCGCGCGGCCGTTGTTGTTGGGGACATTCTTCAGCAGCCATTCTATGGTGTCGTACATGTCGCTGCTGTCGTCCACGTCGGCGCTCGATTTCTTGTTGTCGATGTGCGGGTGCATCTCGACAAACGTGCCCTCGGACATGTAGCGCCCGCGCACGTCCTGATACACCACGATGTAGCCGGCGCGCTCGAATTCCTCCGACGGGCCGATCGATTTCCTGTATTGGTCCGCGCCGTAAGGCCCGACGCTGTAAGGAGTACGGTCGATCAGGAAGGGATAGCTGCGCGAGGTGTCTTTGGGCGCATAGACCGAAGTGAACAGCTTTTTCCCGTCGCGCATGGGGATGCGGTATTCGTATTTCGTGTAGCGTTCCTTAACGTTGAATTCCGGCGCATCGGGATCGGCGCGCATCCAAGCGGAAGCTGCGAGTATCACGATCGCGGCGGGCAAAAACACAAGGGCGCGGCGCGGCATGGGATTCATCTCCTGCCCCGGTGGGGATGAGGCACGCCGAAGCTACTCGCCCTGCGGTGCTGCGTCAAGCGCCGCCGCGAAGGCGACATGATTCGGGGGGGGAACTGAGACAACTCGAAAGTTGTCCCGGTCTGGCGGAGGGCCGGAAGCTTCAATGTTCGTCCTCTCCCTTGGGATAGCTGGTAGAATGCGCCCCCGTGCGAATTCTTCTGCTTGCGATTCTTTTTGTCTCCCCCGCCGCCGCCCAATCCTGGACCATCGAGACCAGTGTCATGGAGGGCAGCCGTTGGAACTCAAATCTTCGCGCTGTCTCCGCCACTCACGCCCGCAATTCGGAACGCCACCCCGCCCCGGTCATCTGGGCCTCCGGTTCGGATAGCCGCCTGCTTAAATCAAATGACGGCGGCAAACACTATACACGCCAGCTCGTCGATAACGGCCGGGCGCTCGATCTCCGCGGAATCCAAGCCTTCAATGAGAAGCTCGCCTACGTCATGTCCAGCGGCCCGGGAAAAATGTCACGCATCTACAAGACCCACAGCGGCGGCTACGCCTGGAAGCTCCAATTTTCCGGCTCGCGCCCGGAGTTCTTCCTCGACGCGCTCGTCTGCATCTCCGAAAAGGAATGCTTCGCGCTCAGCGATCCTGTCAACGGAAGATTCGTACTCATCAGCACCCAAGATGGCGAGCACTGGAAAGAACTCCCTGGCGACACCATGCCCCCGGCCCTCCCCGGCGAAAAAGCCTTCGCCGCGAGCGGTTCCTGCCTCGCCGTCTACGACAATCGCGAAATCTACTTCGTCACCGGCCAGGGTGCTGCGCGAGTCTTTCATTCGCCGGATCTCGGCCGCACTTGGACGGTCACGGACACGCCCATCGCAAGAGGCAATCCGTCCTGGGGAGCGTTCTCCATCACTCGCTTGGGAAGCATCCTTGTCGTCGTCGGCGGGGATTACAACGATGACGCTGGCCCAGAACGCACCGCGGCCTACTCGCTCGACCGCGGTGCCACGTGGAATCTCGCCGCGGGACCCCCAGGAGGATTCCGCTCAGCGGTCGCGTTCCTCGATCGCAACACGCTTCTGACCGTCGGCACGGGCGGCGAGGACCTGAGCACCGACCAGGGTGCACACTGGACGCGAACTGGCGACCTCGACCTCAACGCCATCGCCGTCCTCGATGGCACTGCCTGGGCTGCCGGCCCCAACGCAACCATCGCGCGCTGGCGCGATCACACCAGGCTGAACGCAGTGGTGAAAACCGGTGTTCCGCAACCAGCCCGTCATAGGCCCTGATTAGCGCGCTTACCGGAGATGTCGGTTGCTGAACTATTCCCAGCGAAGGGCGGACATGGGGTCGATGCGGGCGGCGCGGCGGGCGGGGAGGTAGCTTGCAGCGAGCGCCACGACGACGAGCAGAGCGGAAACGGCGCCGAGAATCAGCGGGTCGCCGGGTTTGACCTGGAAAAGCAGGCTTTGGAGAAGGCGCGTGAGGGTTAGGGCGCCGACCACGCCGAAGCCGACACCGGCAAGCGCCCAAGACATGCTGCGTCCCACGACGAGACGAAGCACGGCGGGCGGCTGAGCACCGAGGGCCATGCGAATGCCGATCTCGCGCGTGCGCTGGACGACGGAATAGCTGACCACGCCGGTGATTCCCACGGCGGCGAGAATGACGGCGAGGGCGGAAAAGCCCACGAGAAGGAAGGCAGGAAAGCGGCGCGGGCCGAGCGACTCGCTAAGGATTTCGTCCATCGTCCGGAACTTCGCCACCGGCTCTTCGGGATTCAACTCGACGGCTTTCTTTACAGCCGCGGCATACGACATGGGAGCGGATGCAGTGCGCGCGACGACGTGCATGTAAGGCCAAGCGGCCTGCGTGTAAGGCCGGAAGAAGTATGGTTCGATATCTTCGGACAACCCCCATTGGCGAAAGTCGCGAACGATGCCGACGATGGTCAGCCAAGGCTCGCTGGGCAGACCGATCTGGATGCGCTTGCCGAGGGCGTCCTGGCCCGGCCAGTATTTTCGAGTCATGGCCTGATTGACGATGATGACTTGAGGAGCCGAAGCTGTATCCGCGTCGGTGAATTCGCGGCCTTCGAGAACCGGAATACCCATCGTCTGGAAGTAGCCGGGACAAGCGACACTATAGGATGCATGCGCCGAATTGCCGCGGCCGGGATCCGGGCGGCCTTCAATCAAAAAGCCCCGGCCAGCGGCGCCGCCATCGAGCGGCAAATGGTTGACGCTGGAGACGGCAAGGACGCCCGGAGCAGCGCCGACGCGCGAAACAAGATCACGGCAGAAGTTCGGATGAACGGGCGGGCCATAGTACATGTTAACCTGCGGCACGGACACCTCTGCGGTGAGCACGTTCTGCGCGCGGATGCCGGGATCCACACGAAGCAGACGCGCCATGCTGCCGATCATCAAGCCCGCTCCGGCGAGAACGACGAGCGCGAGGGCGATCTCGGACGCGACCAGCGCGTTGCGCAGAAAACCCCGGGCGCTTGTGGTTCCGCGGAAGCCTTCGTTGAGCGGCGAGCTGACGTCGCGAGAGAAGGCGCTGAGAGCCGGCGCAAGACCGAAGAGGATGCCGGTGAGCGACGATAGCGCGAGGGTGAACCAAAGGACGCGCCAGTCCACCGAAACGGAGTCGAAATAGCGGAACGGAACGTCGCGGATGTAATCGGGAAGAGTGCGGAAAAGGAGCCCGGCGCCCCAGGTGGCGACCATCAATCCAGCAAAGCCGCCGAACAGGGCGAGAAGCAAGCTTTCGGTGAGCAACTGACGGGCGATGCGGTAGGGGCCAGCGCCGAGCGAGCAACGAATGGCCAGTTCCCGCTGGCGCGAAGCGTTGCGAGCCAGCATCAGGTTGGCAACGTTCACGCAGGCGATCAGCAGGACAAATCCCACCGCGGCGAGCAAAGTGCCGAGAACCTGCCAGCGGTCTTTCGCGCCCATGTAGTCCATGGGGGTGACGCGCGCACCCATGTTCGAATTTTCGTTTGGATACTGCTCGGCGAGGCGGCGTCCGATGGTCTCCATCTCGGTGCTGGCCTGGGCGAAGGTGGCGCCGGGCTTGAGCCGGGCGATGGAATGGAAAGAATGCGAGTCGCGGGATTGGTCGCCCGGCGTATAGCCGACAGGGATAAACATGTCGCGCAGGCCGCCCCAAAGCTGAAAGCGAAACCAGGGCGGTGTGACGCCGACGACGGTGTAGTCCTCGCCTTCGACTTTGATGGTCTGGCCGATCAATTTGGGATTCGCGGAGCAGCGGCGCTTCCAAAGAGCGTAGGTGAGGATGACTTCGCGATCGCGGCCTTGAGGCTCTTCTTCGGAGAGGAACTCGCGACCGAGGTAAGGCCTGACGCCCAGGACGGAAAAGAATTGAGAGGAGATGCGCAGCGCACTGACCTGTTCCGGGTGCATCGTCTCGGATAGATTCACGCTCTTGGCATCGAAGAGCGCCAGAGACTCGAAGACGTGATTCTGCTGCTGCCAATCGCGGAAATTCGGCATGGAGTTGTCGTTGCAGTCGTCGGGCTGGTTCTGGCGGCATTCCCAGACCATGACCAGACGGCCGGGGTCGGGATAGGGAAGCGGCTGGAGGAAAACGGTGTTGATGACGCTGAAGATTACCGAGTTGGCGCCAATGCCCAGGGCGAGGGTGAGAACGGCGACGGCGGTAAAGCCAGGACTGCGCGCAAGCATGCGAAAGCCGAAGCGAATGTCTTGCAGGAGAGTCTGCACCGTACGCCCCCAAGAACAACTGTGGCAAACGCTCGAGAGAGGCACCTGGAATGCCGTGCGGGAAATCGTGGAAGTGGTTGCCGGAGAGCGAGTTAGGCACTGACGGACAGCCGGCGAGCCGCGTCGCGTGTCCGACTTTGGGATTGCATGTGGCTGGAGCGGACGCTAGAAGTACTGGCCGATGAGGCGTTTACCAGCAGCGAAAGGACGATGAGCGTGACGATAACGTAGGTCCAGTCGCGTTCCTGAGCAAAGGCCCAGACGGAGAAGGCAACGCGGGCGCTAGGAGTAGCGATGAACGGCGAGCGATCCGATCCAGACAAGAGCCACGAGGTCGAAGGCGCTCAGGTTTGGCGCCAAGGCGCTCTCGCGTTTCGCTTCAGTTTCGACGGGCGAAACTAAACCCAAGCATGGGACGTGCGCGGAATTTCGAGCAGCGTCCCAGCGCATTGCTTTCGCCTGTCCCGTGCTGACCTCTTTCTGAACCTCCGGCCAGTTGTTCGTCACCAGGGGCGACATCATACTCACGTCGATGCTTGTGCCGATTCGGAACTGTGCCTGCAGAACTGCGCGACCTCGGCTGACCTTTGCCGAACTGGGGGAATGAGATGAATTGCACGCTCAAGATTCTGTGCCTGTTCGCTGGACTGTGCTGCGCGTTCTCCGCCGCGGCTCAGGAAAAGAGCGCCATCAAGTGCGCGCCGAATCAGGACCGCGTGTGGGTCTATGACTCGCTTTCGACCCTGGCGGTACAGACCAAACTGAAGTGCGGCGATACGGTCGAGATCGTCGCCCGGGAAAAGGGCTTCGCGAAAATTCACCTGCAGGATGGCGCAGAAGGGTATGTGCCGGACGGCGCGCTCCCCACAACGCAGCCGGTGGCCGCGAACGGGAGCGCCAAGCCCGCCGCGGAGGACAACTCCCTCGCGGCGCGAGCTCGAGCTTTCCGCGCGGCGCGCGCTGCTGCGGCAGTTTCCACGGCGGCCACGCCCGCGCCGGTTGCGGTAACCGCCGTCAAGATCGAGAAGAATCCCGACGCGAAAACCGGGTCAACGCAGCCGGCGAACGTCGTACAGCCCGTGGCGGCGTCGCACTCCGCGAGCGCAGTTACAAAGGCCGCGGCGATGGTCAGCAGCGGCGACATCGTCATCGGCGATGAGCCTGCGGCCCCGGCGCAGCCTGCCGTTACCTCGAGCGCGCCGGCAACGACATCCGTAGATCAGAAGAGCGACAAAGCCGCGGCGGCGAAAAAGGCCAAGACCCCGCCGGCGCCGAGCCGCCCCGTGCGTCCAGCGCCGGTTCCTGCCACGACCAGCGCCACCAGCAGCGCCTCAAACAGCGCGTCGCCGGCGAGCAATGCCGCGCGCACGCTCGCTCTGTCGTCCAACGCCGCCAGAGAAACTCCGCGCGCCCTGCCCGCGGTCGAGACACGCCTCGCAAGCGCAGGCGCCATTTCCGCCACCGTGCAGCCGGCGGCCATCGCCAGCGCGCGCACCGTGGCCGCAACTTCGTCTGACGAGGATTCGGAAGACTACCCGGAGCGGCGCATCGAGGACGAAAGCGCCAGCGCATCGTGCCAGGTCTATTTCTCCGCGTACGGCCTGTCGCCGGCGCAGTACAAATGGCTTGCCGAGAACCGCCGCAGGCGCTACCCGGCCATTTGCCCCGCTCCGTCGCCCGCCAAGGTGGATTTTGTCGTAATCTTCACGCACGACGTGGACTTCTACGGCTCCACCCTGCCGTCGCAGGTTCACATCGACAAGAACGGGTTCTCGGATTTCACGCCCATGACCACCGCCGACACGGCGCTGATGTCCGCTGCGGAAATCGAGCGGAGTAAGCGCGAGTACGTGTGGATATTCAAGATGAAGCGCGGCGCGTTCGATCCGGCCCGCTTTTCGCCGCGCCGGCGCCCGCAATTCACCAAGTCGGAAACGAACGGTCTGGGAAGCCACGGCGGAGGTCCCCGCACCGTGGAGGACGCCTTCCGATTCATCGAGGAAGGCGCTCCGGCTCGTTAGCTTCAACCAGCCTTCCCCGGCAGATCGTCCGCCGTCATTCCCCCAAGAGCGGCGGACGATCCTGCTGCCGCGCTCGCGCAATTACACGCCGCGAGGCAGATTATCTTCCGAGAAAAGTTTGTGAAGGATGGAGCGCCGTCGGGCGGGGGTGTTCTATCGAGAGGAGCGCGGATTCGCAGGCGATGCGGTCTCTGGCGCACCGGACCCGCCGGCGCCGGCTCGGTGCTGGCTCCACATGGCGAAGCCCAGCCCCACGAAAGGCCCGAGAAGGCTCGCAATCACGGCGATCATGAAAAGCAGCAGAAATAAGAGGATCAGCAGTATCTCTGACAATCGTGGCTCCTCGGCATTCGGTGCTGCGCCAAAATCCTCGATTCTTGTCTAACCCATGAACGGCGGAGAAGTTGCGCTCGCGACCGGCCTGGTCGACAAATCCAATCATCCGCTTTCTCGTTCCGCCTGCCTGTGATAAAGATGGCTCGGGCGATGGGTCGCCGCGCCGGCAATGCGCCGCCCACGGCCGCCCCAATCTCTGCGAGGAAAACTTGCGTCGGCGGAAGACAGCGGGATCGGACGTGACTCTGCGCGACGTCGCGCGCGCCAGCGGGGTTTCCCCGGCTTCCGTCTCCATCGTTCTGAACAACGCTCCGCTCGCGCGGTACATTCCTCCTCGGACCAAAGACCGCATCGAAAAGGCCGCCCGGAAACTGGGCTACCGCCCCAAATCCATGACCCGCTTCTGGGGCGCGAGGCGCAATCACACCGTGGGCGTGATGGTCTTCGACATCACCGATCCCTACTGCACGCCGATCCTGCGCGGAATCGAAACCGCGCTGTTCCAGGCGTCCTACCTCTCGATTCTCACCGATGTGCACAATCAGCGCGGAAGATTCGAGCGCTACCTCGAAATGCTCCTGGCGCGGCCTGTCGAGGCCCTCATTTTCGTCGCCAACTGGCTTTTCGTTGATATCGAGCTTCTCGCCGATCTCGAAAAGCGGAACATCCCGACGGCCTTGATCGGGCGGGAGCCTCCCGCCGGTTCGATCAACTCCGTGCTGGTGGACAACGAGGCCGGCGGGTATCTGGCGATGGAGCATTTGTATTCGCTCGGGCATCGCAAGGTCGCCTTCATTCGCGGGCCGAAAACCCTGGGCGACAGCGTGCCCCGCTGGCGCGGCGTCCGGCGCTTTGCGCGCTCCGTGGGGCTGGAGATTGACGACTCGCTGGTGATGGACCTTCCCGACTCGCTCGATCCCAACTCCGGCTTCGAGGCCGGCATCACCCTCGCCCAGGAGCTTCTCAGGCGCAAGAAGCGTTTCACCGCCCTGATGGCGTTCGATGACCTCACGGCCTTCGGAGCCATTCGCGGCCTCGCGCGCGCGGGGCAGAGCGTGCCCAAGGACTGCTCGGTGATCGGGTTTGACGACGTTCTTCCCGCCGGGCTTGCCACTCCCCCTCTGACCACGGTGCGGCAGCCGATGGAAGCTCTGGGAAGCGTGGCCGCGGAAATCGTGATGGACGCCATCAACGCCGCCATCGAAGAACGCGACTTGGCCCCGGTGCATCGCAAACTCGCGCCGGAACTGGTGGCCCGGGAATCGACGCGCGCGCTGGACTGAAAGCGCGCCCATCTTTCGCTTGACAGGCCTGCGGCAATTGCACTAAAAGAGTTTCAATAAAGTTTAATAACCGCGGGCGAGGCGGCCGAACGCGCCTTCTTATGCGCCGTCGGGTCGCGCCGGCGTGATCCGTGTTTCATGGGGGAACCGCCCTTGGGGGGAATGAGCATGCAAGCAAAATCCTGGATTCTGGCGGCGCTGCTGGCCTGCCTGAGTGCTCCGCTGGCCGCGCAGGAAGTCACCGGAACGATCTCCGGAACCGTGAGCGATAGCTCCGGAGGGGTGGTGCCGGATGCCGGTGTGGCGGCGACCTCCACGCGAACCGGGGTCACCCGCACAACCACCACCACCAGTGCAGGCGTCTTCTTTTTTAACAACCTCCCCGTGGGCGACTATCAGTTGACCGTCGAAAAGAGCGGATTTGAAAAGTATCAAGTAAGAGCGATCCACCTCCACGTGAACGACAAGCTGAATTTTGCGGTTACCCTCAAGGTCGGCGGAATGTCGGAGCAGGTGGTCGTCTCGGCGGAGGCCGCGGCGCTGCAGACGGAGACCGCCGAGGTCTCCAACCTCGTTGGAACCAGGCAGATGCTGGCCTTGCCCCTGAACGGCCGCGATTTCAATCAGCTCGTGGACCTGGTTCCCGGAGTCGCGCCGGACAACAATACCGTCGGAGGCGGCGAGGGATTGTTCAGCGACACGTTCATCTCCGTGGACGGCGGCGAGTCCAACTCCAACCTGTGGCTCGTCGATGGCGAGTACAACCTGGACAGCGGCGCCAATGGCAACTTGCTCGTGACTCCTTCCGTGGACGCCATCGAGGAATTCAAGATCCTGCGCAACAACTACAGCGCGGAATTCGGCGGAGCCACCGGAGGGATCATCAACGTGATCACCAAGTCGGGCACGCAAACCTTCCACGGCAGCGTGTTTGAATTCCTGCGCAACGACCTGTTCGACGCCAACAACTTCTTCCTGAACGCGGTGGGGCAGCCGAGGTTCGAACTGCGACGCAACAACTTCGGTTTCACCGGTGGCGGGCCCATCTGGATTCCCGGGAAATACAACACCGGCCGCAAGAGCGACTTCTTCTTCTATTCCTTCGAGGAGACGCGGCAAATCGAGGGAAGCATCCTGCAGGCCCTCGTGCCTTCCCAGGAGCAGCGCAACGGAGTTCTCGACCCCATGTGTTTGGTAACGCCGGCTCCTTGCACGCAGGTGACTCCGGATCCCAACGAATTCACTTTGAGCGGCGAAGCGAATTTGCCGGGCGCGACGCCGACGACTCCCTCGCCCCTGATCGACCCGAATTCGATCGCCTTCATGAACCGCATGCTGCTTCCCAACACGCCCCCGGTGAACGGCTTCAATTTCATCGTCAGCGCTCCGGAGGGAACTTTCGTTCACCAAAACCTGGCGCGCTGGGACCACTATTTCGGCTCGAAACACATGCTGACCATGCGCTTCGTGGATACCGTGCAGACGCTCACGAATATCAACGACCAGTTGTTCGGCCTGGGCGACGCGTTCCCCAATGTCAGCCAGGACTGGCACTGGTACGGCACCAACGTGATCCTCAAGCTCACCAGCACCCTTTCCAACCGGCTGGTGAACGATTTTCAGTTCGGCTATTCCAACAACAACCTGCGTTACGCCACCAGCGCGAGCTCCGATCCGAATCTGTCCGGGCGCCAGGGCTTCACCTACTCCGAGCTTTTCCCGGAGACGAGCGGCTCCTTTCCTTCGCTCAACCCCATCGAAGTGTTCGGCGACGTTTCTCAGGGCACGGCCCTGGTTCAAAATACCGCGCCATTCTCGAACCGCACGGACAACTTCCAGTACAAAGACGACCTGTCCTATACCTTCGGCAAACACAACCTGAAATTCGGCGGCTTTCTGCGTTTCAACCGCAAACACGAGCCCGCCAACGGCGCCGGCGATTTCACCGCCGGCACCTTCAGCTTCGCGACCTTCAGCGATTTTCTTCTCGGCAACATCCAGACGTATTCGGAGGAAGAGACGCAAAACCGCGTGCCCGACCGGGCCCGCGACTACGCCGCGTATCTAAACGACACCTGGAAGATCGCCCCGAAGCTCACTTTGAATCTGGGATTGCGCTACCAGATCCTCGCCCAGGTGTTCTCCGCCGACAATAACATCGCCAATTTTCGCGCCAGCGCCTTCGTTCCCCAGCCCCAGTCCTGCATCACCAACTTCCAGAATACCGGGCTCATCGATCCCGGCTCGGGTTGCATCCTGAACGACGGCATCGTGACGCCCGGAATGCCCGGCATCAGCCGGTCCACGCTGAAGAACTACTACGGAGACTGGGAGCCGCGCATGGGAGTGGCCTGGCAGCCTCTGCAGAGAATGGTTGTGCGCTCGGGCTTCGGCATTTTTGAGGGCCGCGATGCCGTTTCGCAGACCAGTTCGCTGGGACAACAGGGGCCGTTCGACACCATTGCCTCGATCAGTAGCACCACCTATGCGCAGCTCGCGCCGTTCAATCCAGCGACGCCCCAGCCGGCGATTAACCTGAGGGCCCAGGACGAGTTCTACAGAACGCCCACCAGCTACCAGTACAATCTCTCCACCCAGTATCTCCTCACGAAAAACACCACACTCGAAGTAGGCTACGTGGGCAGCCATCAAATTCATCTGGGCCGCAACCGCAACATCAACCAGGTGCCGGACCAATTCCGCCTGGCCGTCGCGAACTTCGATACCGGTCAAGATTGCAGTATGAATCAATGCATATCGATTCCGGATTCCGTTCGGCCGTTCATCGGCTACAGCATCATCAACAACAACGAGCGCGAGGGCTCGGCCAGCTACAACAGCCTGCAGGTGTTTTTCAATCAGCGCGTCGCTCGCGGCATGCAGTTTCAGGCCGCGTACACGTTCAGCAAGAATCTTACGGACACCATCAACCAGGACACCGAAGCCAGCACCGGACCCATTCAAAACGCCTTCGATCCCCGGGCCGAGCGAGCGGTAGCCAATCAGGATCAAACTCACTCGTTCGTTGCCAACTATATGTGGCAGCTTCCCTTCTTCAAGCATACCGGCAACACTTATTTGAAGAACGCCTTGGGCGGATGGCAGGTTGACGGCATCACCACGTTCCGTTCGGGTCTGCCGGCCAACGTTTGCCTGGATGCGGACGTCGCCGGCACCGGCGACGGCCCCTTGGTATATGAATGCCAGCGTCCGGACATGATCGCCAATCCCAACCTGCCGCGCGGAAAGCGCACCCTCAATGAGTTTTTCAATGTCAATGCGTTCATCGAGCAGCCCTTGGGAACGTTCGGCAATGCCACGCGGAACATCATTCGCAATCCGGGCGTGAACAACTGGGACCTTTCGGTGTTCAAGGATTTCACCGTTCCGTGGTTTGGCCGCCATCAGGGCTGGCTGGCGGATGAAGACGCCAAGCTCCAGTTCCGCGCGGAGTTCTTCAATGCCTGGAATCACACGCAATTCAACGGTGTTGACACCACTTTCCAGACGCAGGGCTCGGGGATGCCGTCCGGAACCACGAGCGGGTTCGGTTCGGTGACCTCCGCGCGAGACCCGCGCGAAATTCAGTTTGCGCTGAAGCTCGAATTTTAGGCCCGAGGCGGGGAGTGATTCGAAGACGAAGATTCATCGCCCGCCGTTCCCTGGCTGCCGTCTTTCGCTGCACGGCTTGCCTGTTTTTCGCCTGTTCCCTCCTGCCGCGCATCGCCTTTGCGGGCAGCGGTTCGCCCGCGTGGAAAGATTCGAGAATGTTCTTGCGCCAGGGGTGGGCGCTGCAGTCGTCGTGCGAGGTCCATGCGACCGGCAGCCAAATCTCGTCGCCGGGATTTCGCGACGATGGCTGGCATCGGGCGGCCGTTCCTGCCACCGTCGTGGCTGCTCTCGTCGCCGATAAGACCTACCCCGATCCCGATTTTGGCATGAACTTGCGGTCGATTCCCGGCGCCACCTATCCGCTTGGAGCGATTTTCACCGACCTGCCGATGCCCAAGGACAGCCCGTTCCGCTGCTCCTGGTGGTATCGCACCGAGTTCAAGCTTCCTGAGATTCCCGCCGGACGGCGCATCTGGCTCGATTTTCGCGGCATCAACTACCGCGCAAACATCTGGCTCAACGGACGCCAGATCGCCGATGCGCGCGACGCCGCGGGCATGTACCGCACGTACGAATTTGATGTCACGCCGCAAGCTGCAGCGGGAACTCTTAACGTCCTAGCAGTCCAGACCTTCGCGCAGAAGGAAAACGAGCTCGGCATCAACTTTCAGGACTGGAATCCGGCCCCTCCCGACCGCGACATGGGCTTGTTTGGCGACGTGTATGTGACCGAAAGCGGGCCGGTCGCGATCCGCTATCCCCAGGTCGCGACGCATTTTCCGGGCGCTTCGCTCGACCGCGCGGAGCTAACGGTCGTGGCGGAACTGCGCAACGCCACCAGCCGGCAAGTTGCAGGCATCCTGACTGGCCGGATCGAGAACATTGAGTTTCAGCAGACCGAAACGCTCAAGCCGCACGAAACCCGCACGGTGCGGTTCGCGCCGAAAGACTTCCCGCAACTAAGCCTCGCGAATCCCAGGATCTGGTGGCCGTACGCCATGGGGCCGCAGAACCTCTATTCGCTCTCCTTGCGATTCGCCGCCGGTGACCAAGTCTCCGATCAGGCCGCCGTCCGCTTCGGCATTCGCGAAATCAGCTCGGAGCTGAACGAGAAGGGCTACCGGCAGTTTCGCGTGAACGGCAAGAGGATTTTGATTCGGGGGAGCGGCTGGGCCCAGGACATGCTGTTGCGAGAATCCCACGACCGGCTGGATGCCGAGCTGCGCTACGTGCGCGACCTCAACCTCAATACCATCCGGCTCGAAGGGCAGATGGAAACCGACGACTTTTTCGACCTCGCCGACGAGCGCGGCATCCTCGTGATGGCCGGCTGGGTCTGCTGCTCCTACTGGCAGCACTGGGAGAAGTGGCGCCCGGCCGATCTCGCCGTGGCCGTCGCCTCCTTGCGTTCGCAGATCCTGCGGCTGCGCTCTCATCCCAGCGCGCTCGTGTGGCTCAATGGCAGCGACGTTCCGCCGCCGGCGAGAGTCGAGAAGGCTTACCTCAGCGTGCTCCGCGAGCTGGAGTGGCCGAATCCAATCCTGTCCTCCGCCTCCGCCGAGCCCACAACCGCCAGCGAGAAACCGGGAGTGAAAATGAGCGGCCCCTACGACTACGTTCCGCCGTCCTATTGGCTGACGGATCCGGGCAAGTACGGCGGGGCCTATGGGTTCAATACCGAAACCGGCCCTGGCGCGGCGATTCCGCCGGTGAGCAGCCTGCGAAAAATGCTTCCGGCCGACCATCTCTGGCCCATCGACGACTTCTGGAATTTTCACTCCGCTTCGGAAGACGTCAAGACCGTGAACCGCTTCACCGCCGCGCTCACCGCTACCTACGGCGCCGCCGTGAGCCTCGATGACTACGTCACGAAAGCCCAAGCCATGGCGTACGACGGCGAGCGGGCGATGTTCGAGGCCTATACGCGCAACCGCTACACTTCCACGGGCGTCATCCAATGGATGCTGAACAATGCGTGGCCTTCGCTCTTCTGGCATCTGTACGACTATTATCTGCAGCCCGCGGGCGGCTACTTCGGAACCAAGAAGGCGTGCGAGCCGCTGCACGTGCAGTATTCCTACGATGATCGCAGCGTAGTCGTTTCGAACACCTTCTCTCGGGACTTTTCCGGTCTGGACGCGAGAGCGGAGCTATATGATTTGGATCTGCAGATGCGATTCTCGCAGGAAACGAAGCTGGACATGGATGCCGATTCGGTGCGCCGCGTCTTCACCATCCCCGTCGCCGCCTGGGAATCGCCCTCGCCCGTTCATTTTCTCAAGCTGACTCTGCGCGATGCCGAAGGCAAGATGGTGAGCTCGAACTTCTACTGGCTTCCTCGAAAGGCGGCCTGCCTCGAATGGTCCCAGACGAAGTACTTCGGCGACGACTCCTCGGGGAGCTCCATCTACACGCCCGCTTCGCCCTACGACGACTTGACGGCGCTCGCGAATTTGCCGAAAGTGCCATTGGAAGTGACCGCGACACCCGCCCTCGAGGAACAAACGGCGGTTGTCCGCGTGCGCTTGCGCAATCCGACCCCGCATCTCGCCTTCCAGGTGCGCCTGGGAATCCGCCAAGTCCAAGAAGACGCGGAAATCCTGCCGGTATTGTGGGACGATAACTACGTGGAAGTGATGCCCGGCGAATCGCGCGAGCTGGCCGCGAGATTTATCTCGCGCAATGCCCTCGATGGCGGCGCTCGCCTGATCGTCGCCGGGTGGAACATTGAGCCTGCGGTCCTGCCTCTCGCCGCGCCGCATCCGGCGAATCCGCTCGGCGCGGGAAAGCCGTGATGCAGCCGGGCCTCAGCGAAGCGCCGCCAAGCCCGGCAAGACTCCAACGCGTTCTCGGCCTGTGGGACTTGATCGTCATCGGCATTGTCATCATCCAGCCCATCGCGCCGATGGGCATTTACGGGGTCATCAGCAACGAAGCGCGCGGCCACGTCGTCACCACCATTCTGATCGCCATGGTGGCCATGCTCTTCACCGCCATGAGCTACGGCCGGATGGCCCGCGCGTACCCCAGCGCCGGCTCCGCCTATACTTACGTCGGCCAGGAAATACACACGGGGCTCGGCTACATCACCGGCTGGGCCATGGTGTTGGACTACATTCTCAATCCGCTCATCTGCACCATCATTTCCAGCAAGCTCACGCAGAATATCCTGCCGGGCGTGCCCTATGGGGTTCTCGCCGCCGGCTACGCCATCGCGTTTACAGTTCTGAATTTGCGCGGCGTAAAGACCTCCGCCCGCATCAACGACGTGCTAGCCGCGGGGATGACCATTGTTGTCGTCATTTTCTTCGCTTTCGTCGTCCGGTTCCTCTGGGGCTGGCACGAATACGGCGCCGGCTTCTTTTCTCAGCCTTTTTACAATCCTGCCACCTTCAGCTTCACGGGCGTCTTTCGGGGCACGTCCATCGCCGTGCTCACCTACATCGGCTTCGACGCCATCTCCACCTTCTCGGAAGAGGTCGAGAACCCCAGGCGAAATATCCTGCTGGCGACCGTGCTCGTCTGTCTGATCACCGGCGTGCTCTCGTCCCTCGAAGTTTATGCGGCGCAGCTGGTCTGGGGCCCCGATCCGTTTCCGCAGCGGATGGTCGAGTCGGCGTTTCCCTTGGTGGCGCGGCGCGCCGGCGGATTCTTTCTCTTTCATCTGCTCAATTTCACGATCCTCGTTGCCAACATCGGCTCGGGAATGGGTGCGCAGCTCGGCGCGGCCCGGCTGCTTTACGGAATGGGACGCAGCAACGGAATCCCGAAGCGGTTTTTCGGCTTCGTGGATCCGAAGCACCACATTCCCCGCAACAATGTGATTTTCGTCGGCGCCCTCGCGCTCGTGGGTGCGTTCCTCATCAGCTACGACCAGGGTGCGGAGCTGCTCAATTTCGGCGCGCTGCTCGCCTTCATGGGCGTGAACGCCGCGGCGTTCGTGCGATACTTCCTCCGCGCCCCGGAGAAGCGCTGGACGAATTTCGTCTCGCCCGCCCTCGGATTTGTCATCTGCCTGTTCATTTGGCGGAATCTGAGCCACTACGCCTTGCAGCTCGGCGCCGTCTGGATGGCCCTCGGAATCGCCTACGGCGCCGTCAAGACCAAAGGCTTTCGCGCCGGCTTGGTTCAGTTCGACATCCCCGCAGAAGACTCCTGAGTCGGCCGGGCGAAGCCCCTGCGCGCCACAAACTTCGTGGTTGTGAGTCGGCGTCCTATCGCGCCTTATCCCTAAACCTTTCCCTCTCCATGACGATTGTTCCGATAAGGTGCGTTCGGACTGCTCGCCCTCGCGTTCCTTTTCGCTCCGCGGTCGGGGCAGGGCATGCGCAGCGCTGGGCAGGCGAGCGTTCAGAGACCCAATGAAGTCACACGGCGTCAAAGTGCTGCTGCTGGACGGGAACGAATCCGAAGCCGGCAGCCTTTGTGAAAAGCTCGCGGACTCGAAGAGCACCCATTTCTCCGTGCAGACGGTCGCCCGCCTCTCCGAGGGCGTCGAGCTGCTTCAGGGCCAGCGATTTGACGCCGTCCTCGTGGACCTGCACGTTCCCGGCAGCCAGGGTATTTCGAGCCTCGCCGAACTGCAGGCTCGTGCGGCCGGCGCAACCGTGGTAGCTCTCGGCTCCGCCTCCGAAGAAGCCGAAGCGCTGCAGAGCCTCCGGGCCGGCGCGCAGGACTTTCTCGTCAAGAGCCGGCTGAACGGTCCGGCGCTGGAGAGAATCCTCCTGTACGGCATGGAGCGTGAGCGCGCCCGAAAACGGACCGCCATGCAGTACGCCGCTTCTCGCGCCCTTGCGGAATCCGAAACCCTCGCAGAGGCCGGCTCACGCGTTCTGCAGCCGCTCTGCGAATTCCTCGGCGCCGGCATCGGGCTGATCTGGCGCCTCGAGCCGAAGTCCGCCGAGCTTGTGTGCCTGCAAACCGAGCGCCTGCCCGCCCACCCGTTTCCGGGGCTGGTGCGCCACAGCGATGCCGAGCGCCTGTCGAAAGCCATCGGCCTTCCCGGGCGCGTGCGGGCCAGCGGAACGCCGGCATGGATCCCGGACCTCGCGCAAGACCAGGCTCTCCCGCAAGGCCAGGCCTCGCTTCCCGAGGGCCTTCGCGGGGCTCTCGCTTTCCCCATTGCCTTGGGCGCCGAGATTCTCGGAGTCATGGAATTTTTCTGCCCGGAGCCCTTCGACCCGAACGACGAGCTGCTTCGCGCTCTCTGCAACGTCGGGAACCACGTGGGCCAGTTCATGGCCCGGAAACTGGCCGAAGAAGAGAAGAGTCGCCTGGAAGTGGAGCTGCGCCACGCCCAGAAGCTCGAGGCCGTGGGCGCGCTGGCTGCGGGCATCGCCCACGAAATCAACACGCCCATTCAATTCGTGGGCGACAATACGCGCTTCCTCCAGGAGGCCTTCGCCGGCGCGCAACGGCTCCTGAAAAAGTATGAGCAAGCTGTCGAGCAAGCAAGACGCGAAGGATGGCGTCCCGCTTTGCTGGCGGAGATTGACGCGGAACGCGAAAAAGCCGGCTGGGACTA
>Ga0187846_10000548_pt1 | contig 21757 bp, 21 predicted proteins | sample TC_taG_FD_161473 | JGI IMG/M metagenome (GOLD analysis project Ga0187846, IMG submission 161473) | Biofilm microbial communities from the roof of an iron ore cave, State of Minas Gerais, Brazil - TC_06 Biofilm (v2) | ecosystem: Environmental > Terrestrial > Deep subsurface > Cave > Wall biofilm...
AACGCTCGAAGATCTCCGAGAACGCCTCCGCGAGGCTTGCGGCTTCCGGGTCGACGCGGACGCGGTGCCCGCTGGGGGCCTGCCGCGGTTCGAGCTGAAGGCGAGGCGGGTCGTCCACATCGAGTAGGCCGTACGCGCAGCCACGATGTGTCGAGGCGGTTTAGCTACCGACCGGCTTCGGCGTCGCGGAAGACATTGAGGGCGGCTTCCGCTTCACCCTCGACAATCGACCAGTCCCCGGCGTCGGCGATGTCGTGATTCGCGTGTTGCGCCACCTCGTAGATCTTCGCCACGGCGGACTTCACGCGCGCGAATTCCTCGGAGACAAGTCGTTCCGCTTGGGATACACGGACATTAGGAGGGATTGCCGCGTCCACGACCTTCAGCGCGTCCCGATAGGCTCGCCTCACGGCCAGATCGGTGGCGACCCCGGCTCGGGCTCGCCGCGCGCCCCGCGGATTCGCCCGGGCGGATTTGCCCGCTTGCGCGATCCGGGCGCTGACCCGCTCGATTCGCTTCCCCATCTGCTGCCGGACTGCGTCCATGCCGGTCGCTTTCGGTTTCATTGGGCTTCCCCCCTCATGTCAGCGCAGGAAGATATCCTACCAGAAACGGGAAATACCTGCTCCCTCTCGCGCGGCGAGCTCGGCCACCACTTGGGCGTTAGCAGAGTGTGATGTTCTTCCCGTCCTCCGCGTACTCGCAGGGAAGCGTATTCAGGCGGGCCAGTACGTCCTGACCCATGTGGGTCAGAATCAGCCTCTTCGCCCCAAGATCTCCACGGCGCGACAGAAGCGTCTGGAGATCCATGTGAAACTTCACTCGCCGGTCATATGTATAGGCCTCTGCGATGAGCAGGTCGGCGCCCTGCGCGACAGGGATGAGCGCCTCCGTCCACTCGGTGTCGCCTGTGTAGGCGACCACTTTGCCCGCGCACTCTACTCGAAGAGCCAGCGGGGGATCGCCCGAGGGGTGCCGCACGACGTAAGGCGTCACCGTGATCCCGCCGAGCTCCCGGCGTCGCTCCGGGTCCATCTCGAACACATCGAAAGGGAAGGGCAGCTCCACCGCCGACGACCCAGGGAAGAGGACCTCTCGCGCTTCCGTCATCCTCTTTTTCGTCCCGGGCGGTCCGGCGATGACGAGCGGTTGGGCGCGTCTGCTGACGAACTGCGCGTCCAGCAGAAAGAACGGCACGCCCGCGAAGTGATCCCCATGCAGGTGGCTGAGCAGGATCATCGAGACGGCGTTCGGATCCACACCGAAGCGACGCATCGCGATCAGGGATGACGCCCCGCAGTCGATCAGGAACCGCACGCTGCCGGCCGAGACGAGAACACACGTGTGAAACCGGCCCCCGCTCCCGAAGGCGTCGCCGCTCCCCAGAAACTGGATTTCTACGGACGCCATCACCCGATCGCAGGGATGCCGGCCCGCAGCCGGCGCGGCCCCTATTTCTTCTTGAACTGGCTCAGGATCTGGTCCGCCTGTTGCTGCGCGTCGCGGAGCGCCTGGTCGGGACTCTTTCCACCGGTGAGGGCGGCCTGGAGGTCGTCCGAAAAGATTCGCTGGATCTGGCCGCCGTTGTGCGTGGACAGCTCAGCCTGGGCGTAAGGCAGCTGGTCCCGGGCCGTGAGCGCCTGCGGGAACTTCTCCGTGTACGCCTGGTACAGCTTGATGTTAAAGGCCGACTTCCGCACGGCGACGTACCCCGAGGCTTCGCTCCATCGCGCCGCCTGCTGGGGGGCGGTCATCCACTGGACGAACTCCCACGCCGCCTTCTGGTGGTCCGCCGGAACGCTTCGGAAGATATAGAAGTTCCCGCCGCCCGTCGGTGTGCCGTACCGCCTCCCGGCCGGCAGGAACGCCGTGCCGAACTTGAACGGTGCCTGGGTGCGGATGAACGTCAGGCTGCCTGTCGAGTGATAGATCATCGCGTACCGGCCGGCCACGAACTCCGTCGGCAGCGTCTCCCACTGCGTGATCCCCCGCGGCTCCACGCCCACCGCCTGGAGCCGCAACCAGAAACCGATCGCCTCGTGTGTCTGCGGGGTGTCCAGGTATGCCTCGGTCCCTTCGGGGTTGGCCAGCCTGGGCTGGCCGGCCTCGGCCACGAACCCTTGGAACAACCAGTAGGTGATGCCCGAGGTGGGGATCCCCACCCCCCACTGCGTCACCGCGCCCGAGGCGTCGCGGATGGTCAGCTTCTGCGCGTCCACCACGAGGTCGGTCCAGGTCTTCGGAGGTGCGGCAGGGTCCAGCCCGGCTTTCTGAAAGGCATCCTGGTTGTAGTACAGGACGATCGTGCTCCGCTGGAACGGGATCGAATAGGTTGTGGCGCCGATCCGCGAGTTGAGCCAGAATGCGTCGAAGAAATCGCCGCGGAACCGCTCGCCACCTGCCTCTTGGATGAATGCGTCGAGCGGGATGATCGCCTCCATATCGAGCAGCGTGAAGAGGTCGGTGGACAGCAGCACGGCCACGTCCGGGGGAGTGCCTCCCAGGACCGCGGTCTGAGCCTTCGCCATCGCATCCTGGTAGTTGCCGGCGAAAATCGGCGTGACGTGCGTCGCGGGATGGGTGCGATTGAACTCGGTCACCATCCCCTCCATGACCCTGGCCAGCGGGCCCGACACCCCGACGGGATAGTAGAACTTCAGCTCGACCACAGCGCCCGCAGCTGTGGTCGAAAGGAGAGGGGCTGCCAGGATGATCATCATGAGCGCGGCCCACAGGCGCCTCCTCACAACGCACCTCCAGAGTGTGAGTGATCAGGCACGCTGATGGTGGTCATGCTCATGCCCGCCTGACGATTCGGGGTGTGTAGCACGGGACCTTCCTTCGGTATGTCATCGCGTGACGCGCACAATGGTATCCGTGCGCGATAGCGAACCTCAGATCCTGTGAGACGCACTTAGCGGAACAAGTCCCGCTCCGGATCTCGGAGGAGCCGTCCGGCGCCGCCCGCTCCTTGGGGCACGGCCACGCCCCGGATCAAGACGACCGGAGTCCCCTCGTCGCACTGCCCCTGCAGCAGGGTCGCCGCCGCAGCCAGTTCGTCGGCCACGGCTTCCACGGACGTCCGCAGCGTGTATCCGTACAGGTCGGCCCGGCCCACGAGGCTGCGCAGCGGCTCCAAGCCCGATGCGCCGATGCAGACGCCAACGGCGCCCTCGCGGTGCGGCCGGCCGTGGCTGTCGTTAATGATCACCGCGACGGATGCGCCAAAGGTACCCGCGATGGCTTCCCGGATCGCCCGCGCGGACGCATCCGGGTCGCGCGGCAGCAGGCTCACGACGTCGGCACCGAGACCGACGTTGCTGTGGTCCACGCCGCCGTTCGCGGAGATGAAGCCGAGGCGGTGTTCGGTGATCAGGACGCCGTGCTGCGCCCGCACGACGCGCGCGGATTCTTGCAAGATTACCTCGACGAGCCGGGGATCTTTGCCGATCTCTGCCCCCAACCGCAGGGCCTCCTCGCCCGGCGTGATGCGGGTGAGGTCCGCGACGCTGCCCTCCGCTTTGCTGACCACCTTCTGGGCGACGACCAGCACATCGCCGGTCAGCGGGCGAGGGCCATGCTCTGCCAGCGCCTGCGTGAGGATGTCGGGGAAAGACACCCCCGGACGAATGTCGGGGATCCCCGCGACCACCGTGATCGTGGCCGTGAGGGTGGCGGAGGCGTTGGAAAACTTCGCGGCCCGCAATCGCGCAGGACTCAGAGGCCGGTGATCCGGACCCCGAGCTCGTGGCGGCCCACCCTCCGCCCGAGGCCGATGAGGAGGGCCGTCAGCCGCTCGAGCGTGTGCGTCTGCCGGAGCGACCCGACATCCACCGCCCGCGCACCGATGGCACCCGCCAGTTCAATGATGCGCGCCTTGGCGGCGGCATCCTCGCCACAGACGAGCACATCGCAGTCGATCGGCCGGGCGATGTCTTGTAAAAGGGCGGCCGGCACCGTGTGGAACGCGGCTACGACCCTTACCGCGGAGCCGAGGTATCGCTGCGCCGCCTCGGCGGCCGAGCCTTCCGGGAGCTGGACGGCGTACGATGGATTCTTTGCCAGAGGTACGGTGACGTCCACGAGAATCTTGCCGGCGACGCCGGATGCGATCGCTTCCAGGGTTTCCGCGTGCGCTGACGCGGGGACGGTCATGACGACCACCTCGGCGGCGCGCGCCGCTTCAAGGTTGTCCTTGCCTTGGGAACTCTCCCGCGCGGTCGCGGCGCGGACCGTCTCGGCGGCCGCCTCAGCGCGCTCGCGTGAGCGTGATCCAATGACGACCGGGATACCCGCGGCCGCCCACCGGAGGGCCAGCCCGAGGCCCTGCTGCCCGGTCCCTCCGATCACCCCGATCACCGGCGACACACTAAGGGGCGTCGACCGCAGCCGGCTCCGTGCGCGCGTAGTCCCGCCCCACGTCGATCACACGCTCGACGTCCTGCCGTTCCGCGGTGATCGGTTGCAGGATCGGACAGCGCACCCCGGCTCGGACATACGCGGCGAGACGCTCGAGCACGTCGTCGGTGGTCCCGGCCAGCGTGAAGGTGTCGAGGAGGACGTCGCCGATCTGCCGCGAGGCGCTCTCGAGGTCGCCTCGCCAGAACGCGTCCGCGATCGCCCGCTTACACGCTGGATCCACTCCGCTCTCCGCCAGCACCTCATCCTGGATGACCGCGAACTGGTAGACGACAAAAGGATCGCGCCGCATGGCCGACCGGGCGGCCTCGCGGTCCCGGGCGATCGCGCAGAGCAGGTACGCCGCCGCGTCCACGCTGTCCGCGCCGCGACCGGCTGCCTCCGCCGACCGCCGGACGGTGTCAATAAGCCGGCGGCACGACGTCGGCGACTCGACCGCGCGCGCCAGATATCCCTCGCACATCTCTCCCGCCAGCCGCAGCATGCGCGGCCGCCACCCGGCAAGATAAATCGGAATGAGGCGGGACGGGCGGACCGTAATGGCGACGTTGGTCATCCGGAAGGCGCGGCCGATGTACGTGACCTTCTCCCCCTGCCAGAGCCGGCGGATCAGGGAGATGCTCTCCCGCATCGCGGCGATCGGGTGGGGGTGCGCGATGCCTTGCTCGTCGAGGCGGGCCGGATACCCTATGCCGAACCCCATGATCGCCCGGCCGTCGCTCAATTCATCGAGCGCGGCCAGAGACGACGCCACGAGGACGGGGTGGCGCGTATAGGGGTTGACGCATCCGGTCGCGAGTCTCAGCCGGCGCGTGCTCAGCGCCATGGCCGTCAGGTAGATGAGGGCGTCGCGGTTCCAGTAGGCCTCGTGCAGCCAGCAGGAGTCGAAATCCTGCGCCTCGGCGTATCGGGCGAATTCGACGGCCTGACGAACCGGGATATTTCCGCTGAGGCCCAGGGCGATCCGAATCACGCCGGAATCGCCGCGGAGACGGTGTAGCCGTGGGGAGCGAAATACCGCGTGGCCACCGCCTTGATCTCGTCGGGCGTGACGGCTCTGATCACCGCCGGAAAGCGGAGGAGGTAGTCGAGACCGAGCTGAAACAGCTCGATCTCGAGGAGGGCCAGCGCAATTCCCGCATCGGTCTCGAGACGCACGGCCAGCGACCCGATGAGGTATTCCTGCGCATCGGTCAGTTCTCCGTCGCGTACCGGCTCTCGCTTGAGCCCCTCGATCTCGCGCAGAATGCCATCGATCGCCTTATCCAGGTTGCGCGGGTTCACGCCTGCCCGGACCGCCCACGGGCCGGCGATGAACCCGGCCTGCGCCTGGCTGTACACATAATACGCGAGTCCCTCCTCGTCCCGAACCTTGGAGCCGAGGCGGCCCATGAGGCCCAGGCGGCCGAGGATGAGATCGGCCATCATGCCCGCGTAATACTCCGGGCTCGTGCGGCTGAACCCCGGGACGCCGAGTACGATGTCGGCCTGGGTCTTCCCCGGGATGGCCACCGTGCGGCGCTGCACGGACGCCGCCGGTCCAACGGATGGGACGGCGGACGCCGGCGGAGCGCCTCCCTGCCATCCACCAAACGCCGCCTGGAGGTGTGCGAGAACGCGGGGAGCGGATACGTCCCCCACGACGGTCACGACGGCGCCCTGGGGCTGATACCATCGGCGGTGAAACGCCGCGAGATCGGCCTGGGAAATCGCCTCGATCGTCTCCTCTTCCCCGTCGGGGATCCGGTGGTGGGGATGCGCCGCGGGATACGCCGCGGCGCGGAACGCCTTCTCAGCCGCTACCCGGGTATCGTGCTGCGATTCCCGGATCGCCGTGATGATCTTGGCGCGCTGCTTCTCCACCTCGGCGGAAGGAAACGTCGGATGCACCAACACTTCGGCGAGCAGGTCGAGCAGGTGGGTCACGTCCTCGGCGAGGCACCGCACCGCAAAGGTCGCGCCTTCAGTGTCCGCGCGGACGCTGAGACTGGCTCCCAAAGAATCCAACTCGAGCGCGAGGCTCTCGGACGTGTGCGCCACCGTCCCTCGGGTGAGCATCGAGGCTGTGAAGATCGCGAGGCCATCCCGTCCGGCAGGATCCGACTGCGCGCCGGCCCGCAGGAATCCGCGAACCGTGACCGAGGAGTTCGCGCGGTTCTCCCGCACGAGTGCCACCGCCCCGTCCCCGAGGCGCTGGCGGGTAACGGACTCCGGTGTGATCGGGACCACGGGATGCCGGAGCGGGGCTTCACGCACTGCGCGCCACCCCCGTCCGCTCCGGCGACATCTTCCCCGGTTCCGGCTTCTGCCCATCGTCGGGGAGATACCACCCTACCGTCCGGTTGCGGGCATCGAAGGTGCGCGCGGCGACCGCGCCCATGGCCTCGGGGGTCACCGCGTTTACCCTGTCCATGAAATCCCTGAGGAAGTCGCCGTCGGCCACGACCTCCGTGCTGCCCAGCAGCACCGCCTGTTGGGACACCCCGTCCGCGGCATACACCCACTGCGCGCGCGCCTGCTTGCGCACCTTCTCGAGTTCATCAGGAGCGACCCGCTCCTCGCTGATCCGCCGGAGTTCCTCCAGGATCGCCGCCTCGACGCGCTGGGGGGCGACGCCCGGGCGCAGCGTCGCGCTCACTTCAAACAGGGCAGGATCCAACGACGGCCGGAACCCGCTTCCGGCCTCCACCGTCAACTCCCGCTCCACGAGGGCGCGGTACAACCGGCTGCTGCGCACACCGATGGGCTCGCCGCCGAACCCGCCGGGCCCCGAGAACCCGGAGAGCACACCGTCGACGAGGAGGAGCGGGAAAAAGTCGGGATGCGACACCGCGGGAGCGTGGAAGGCCATGTGCACCACCGGCACGGCACCTCCCGGCTTCCGGACTTCGACGCGTCGCTCGCCCTCCTGCGGCGGTTCGACGCCCCGGACCGGGGGCGGAGGCGGCGCGGGCGGGATCGGGGCAAACGCGCGGCGGATCTCCTTAAGAAGCGCCTCGCTGTCGAAATCGCCCACGGCGATGAGCACCGCGTTGTTCGGAGCGTAATACGTGCGGTAGTGCCGCACCAAATCGTCCCGGGTGATGGCCCACAGATCACTCTTGTAGCCGATCACGGAGTGGCGGTACGGGTGCACGCGGAACGCCGCCGCTTCCACCTCTTCGCCGAGCGCGTACTCCGGGCTGTTCTCGTGACCTTCCCGCTCGGAGATGATCACCGTGCGTTCGCTCGATACCTCGGCCGGATCGAACAGCGTGTTCACCATGCGGTCCGACTCGATCCGAATGCCGAGCCCGACGTGCTCTGCCGGCAGCGTCTCAAAGTACGCGGTATAGTCTTTGGACGTGAAGCCGTTCCAGGTGCCGCCATGCCGGTTGACGAGGCGGGAAAACTCGCCTTTGCCCAGCGTGGGCGTGCCCTTGAACAGCATGTGCTCCACCCAGTGGGAGATGCCGGTGATGCCGGGCACCTCGTTCCGGCTTCCCACGCGATACCAGATCCAGAACGTGGCGACCGGGGCCGTATGGACCTCGCGCAGCGACACCACAAGGCCGTTTTGGAGCACCGTCCGCAGGGTGGGCACGAGCGTTGTGGGCGTCATGGTCATCGACTCCGTTACCGCGCTTTCCCGACTGCCGCCTCTACCTCCGCATACGGCGGTTCCACGCTGGGAATTTCAGAGACCCACGCGTAGACCACCGTCCCCTTCCCGTTGACCACGAAAACCGACCGCTTGGCGATGCCATCGAGCAGACCCAAGAAGTTGCCGTCGTAGACACCGTATGCCTTCATGGCCTGGCGGTTGAAGTCGCTCAACAGAGGGAACGTCAGCTTGTTCTGCTTGGCGAACTCCGTCTGCACAAAGGGGGTATCGGCGCTGATCCCAATGACCTGGGCGCCAAGCGTGGAGAACCGGCTCAGATCATCCCGAAAGCGGCACAGCTCCTTTGTGCACACGCCGGTGAACGCGGCGGGGAAGAAGGCGAGGACGACGGGCTTGCCGCGAAAGTCGCTCAGCTTCACTTGCTTCCGATCCCCGCTGATGAGCACCGCGTCCGGGGCCTGTTGTCCCACCTGCACCGCCATACAGATTCCTCCCTCTGCGGCCCGCGCGGCAAAGAGACACCCAGCGCGCCTGCGTGGGGAAAGACAATGGGGAGCCGCTCGGACTATCCTCCCAAATTATATCAGCAAACGCGAGATGCGCCAGACGCCGGCAGGGGATCGACACGCGAAAGGGGAAGCGTTGCCCGCATATGAGTCTCGGCACGGTACGCGCGTGGCTCTGGGCCGTCCTGCTCGTTCCCGCGGTGTTTGCGCTGGCGATCGCGGCCGTGAGTCTCGCCGCGGGCGTCATCCCCTCCCGGCCGCCGGCCGGCGACCAATCGCATCCCCTGGGCACGACGACGACCGCCGTGCCTGCTCTGCCGCCGGAGTCCGCCCGGCTGACGCTCCCGGTTCCCCTCCCGGCGGCGGTCGGCGGCGTTGCGGTTATCACCGTCGTGATCACCACGGATCCGCCCGCGCCCGAGGTTCTCGATGCGTCTCGGGAGTATCTCACCGCCCTGCTGGAATACCTTGTCCATACGCTGCCCGCGGGGTGGAACCCGGACGTGGCCGGGGTCATGACCCTCAAACGCGCAATCGAGGAAGCCGTCCCCGTGGCCATGGCGGCGAAGCTTCCGGAGGGGACGCGCGTCGTCGCATCGGCTGATGTGACCGTCACTCCGGACGCACCGGGGATCCCGGCGAGCCCATAGACTCCGGCCCCGCGTACGCCCGCAAGCCCGCCGTCACCCTGACCTGGCTTGCCCGAAACGCTCCAGCAGACGGACCATGAGCAGGACCGTTTCCCGGAAATCGCTCAGCCGGATGTTTTCATCGGGGGCATGGGCACGCCCATTCCAATACCCGCCGCCGACGCTGACGATTGGGACGTCGAGCACAGGCCCCACATCGTACATGGGGCCTGTCCCGGCGGACGTGGGGTAGATCAGGACGGGGCGCCCCGTCGCATCCTCCGCGACGGCATTGACCATCCGCACGAACGGATCTGCGAGGTCGGTGCGCCACGGGAGCTCGGCCGCGAGAACGGTGAGCGTGATGTCCGTGAACCCACGCGCATCCAAGTGGCGGCGGACGTTCTCGGCGACCTCGCGCGGGTCCTGATCGGGCACGAGGCGGAAGTCCACCTTGGCGCGCGCGACGCGGGGAAGGACGGTCTTCGAGCCCTCGAGCGTGTAGCCGCCCCAGATGCCGCAGATCGTGCACGTAGGCGTCAGCAGGAGCTGACGGACCGCCTCCGCCCCCTGGGGGTCGCCGATGAGACGGGCGACGCCCGCCTGCCTTCTCGCGCCTTCCACCACATCGGGAGGAATGAGGCTGATCGCTTCTTCCTCCGCGGGGGTCGGCCGCCGGACCCTATCATAGTGCCCGGGGATCTGGACGCGCCCGGCCCGATCCTTGAACGTAGAAAGGGCCCAGACCAGCCGGAACGGCGCTCCCTCGATGACCGCGCCAAATGATGAATGCAGGTCGGCCTTCGCGGTCGCGGCCTCGAGCTCGAGGTAACAGAGGCCTTTCATTCCACACACGAGATGCAGGCGCTCCTGGTGGTCTCGCTCTCCGTACTCCCAGATGCATGCGTCGGCCTGGAGGAGGTCCGTGTGGGCGCGTGTGATCGCACCGAAGTGCACGCTCCCAATCTCTTCTTCTCCTTCGACAACAAACTTGACCCGGCAGGGCAACCCTCCGCGGGCGCTCTGGAGCGCGCGCAGGGCCGCGAGGCGGGTGACGAGATCTCCCTTGTTGTCCGAGACGCCGCGCCCCAGCAGCAGCCCATCCCGCTGCGTGACGTCGAACGGCGGGACAGTCCACTCCTCAAGGGGCTCGGCGGGCTGCACGTCATAATGGTTGTAGAACATGAGCGTGCGAGGCGACCGGCCCTCGAACTCCGAGACGACCACCGGATTGGCGGCGTCATGCACGAGGCGTGTCACGCGCCCGCCGGCGACCGTGAGGAGATCTTCTACGGCGCGGGCCGCCTCGGGGATGCCCTGCCGCTGCGCGGCGACTGAAGGGATGCGCACCAGCCGGCGGAGATCCGCGAGCGCCTGCGGAATCTCTTGATCCACCTGCGCTGCGAGTGCGTCCACGTGTCTTCCCCTTACGCTTCCGCGCGCGGGAGCTCGGCCTGACCGGCCTGCTCGAGGAGGCGGGCCATCTCGCTGTAGGCGTCCCGCTCCTCTTCCAGCACCAGATTGGTGACCTCCAGCCAGCGCCGGTGCAACTCGGAGGTCTCGGTGACGAGCGCGGCGAGCACGGCGGCGACGGTCGTCCGGTCTTGCCCCTCAATCGCGTTGACGGCGAGACTCTTCAGCTCCCGGCGCCGGTCGATGAATTGCGTCACCTGGAGACCAAACACTTTCAGCGTCTTCCGCGCCTCGTCTTCGTCCATCGCCGCTCCCCTCGCCTCTTGGCCCATGCCCTCGGCCGGCGCCCCGTGCCCGGACGCCCTGGCCGTGATTCCCGCTCGCGCCCGCAAAACCCTTGGCGACGCCCGTTGTTATACTCGGACCATGGCGCAGGCCGCACTTCCCACATGCTGACCGGTGTGGTCCTGGCCGGGGGACAGAGCCGGCGCATGGGGCGGAACAAAGCCTTCCTGCCGGTCGGGTCGCGGACGCTCGTCGAAGTGGTCCTCGCGCATCTCCGCGCCGCCTGCGATGAGGTGCTGCTGGTCACTAACGCTCCCGAGATGTACGACCATTTCGGCGTGCGGACTGTTCGTGACGCCCTCCCGTCCGGGCAATCGCTCGTCGGGATCTTCACGGGGATTCTGTCGGCGCACGGGCCGGCGTTCGTTTGCGCGTGCGACATGCCGTTTCTCACGCCCGCCCTGATCCGCCACATGGCGTCGCTCAGCCCCACGGCGGACGTCGTGATCCCGCGGCACGACGGGAACTACGAGCCGCTCCATGCCGTCTACACGCAGGCCTGCCTTGACCCGATCCGGCGCTGTGTGGAGCGCCAGGGACGAAACACGGACTTCCTGCATGACGTCCGCGTTCGCACGGTCGAGCCCGAAGAGATCCGCGGCTTCGATCCGGAGATGAGGTCCTTCGTCAACCTCAACACCCAGGAGGAGTATGCGGAGGCTTTGAAGATCCTGTCTCCCGCGTGATGTGACAAAAGCGTGACAGCGGCGGAGTAGTACAGGAAGTTGGAAAAGTGCCTTCCGGCCATGCGCGGTGGAAGTTACGAAGCAAAAAGGGGGAAACACGGTGAGGATGATGCGGTGGGTTCTGAGCACGGTCGTCATGATCTGCGTCTCATCCATCTGGATCGCCCCTGGGCGGAGCCTGGCGGCGACGCCGAATCCCGCCAAGGTCGACGAACTCAAGATGGCGCAGCGCGACCTGTACGTCCAACATATCTTTTGGGTGCGAGATCTGGTCATCTCCACCCGGCTGGGCGAGAAAGGTGCCGTGAGCGAAGCCGACGAGTACGCGCTAAAAAACGCCAAGGCCATCGGGGAGTCGATCGCGCCGATCTACGGCCAGGCCGCGGGAGACAAATTTGCGACGCTCTTTACCGGACACTATCTGGCCGTGAAGAGCTATATGACCGCCGCCTTCGCCAACAACTTCAAGGGGAGTCCCGCGCTCAAGAAAGCCGCCCTGGACAAGCTCACGGCGAATGCCGACGAGATCGCTACGTTTGTGGGTTCGGCCAATCCCAACCTGCCCAAAGCGACGGTCTACGGACTCCTGGTCACGCACGCCCAGCAGCACATCATGGCCATCGAGGCAACGGCGAAGAAAGATTGGGCGGGTGAAGCGGACATGTGGGATCCCATGGTCAAGCACGTCTACACGATCGCCGATGCCCTGGCCGAGGGGATCGCCAAGCAATTCCCGGACAAGTTTCAGTAAGGAGGAACGCTTCCGAAGGTCGCCCGCCCCGGTCCGGCGGACTTACGGGCCGCCTGTTCCCTGGCTGAGTTCTCGCAGCACGCGGCCGAGCGCGTCGATCTCACGGCCGTACGCCGCAAAGTCTCCGGCCCGAAGCGCGGCCTGGGCGTTTGCGTAGTGCGTGTTGGCCTCCGTGATAAGGGCAGCGACGCGGTCAGGCGAGAGGCCCCGGGCGGGGGCGGGCGGCGCGGGGGCGACTGTTTCCGGCACCCCGGGGATGGGCTCGCCTGGACGCTGCGGCAGGGTGCCGAAGATCCGGCCCAGCGCCTCCTCGAGTGTCGGCTCCATCGCGACCTGCGAGCCGTAGGAGACGATCACGCGCTTGAGCTCGGGGAGCGCGCTTCCTTCCGCCTGTAGGTACAACGGTTCGATGTACAGGAGCGCGTCGGCAACCGGAATGACGAGCAGGTTCCCGCGAATGACGCGCGACCCCTGCTGGTTCCACAGCGTGAGCTGGGCGCTGATCACGGGGTCCTGATTGATCCGCGCCTCGATCTGCATCGGTCCGTAGACCGTCCGGTCTTTCGGGAAGCGGTACACGAGCAGCCGCCCGTAGTTGGGCACGTCGCTGCGGCCGGCCATCCACGCGACCATGTTGTCTTTGCCCGATGGCGTGAACGGTTGGATCAGCGCAAATTCCTCCCCGGACCCCGGCGCCAGCCGCAAGTTCACGTAGTAGGGCTCGAGCGGTTGGGGCGTTCCCTCAAACAGCTCGTTCGGAACGGCCCACAGGTCCTCGCGGTTGTAGAATACACGCGGGTCCTTCATGTGGAACGTGGCATACGCCTGGGCCTGGATCGTGAACAGGTCGACGGGGTACCGGAGGTGCGGCACCAGGGCCGGCGGCATCGAGCCGAAGGGGCGGGACGGGTCAGGAAAGATAAACACACCGGGGAAAATCCGGGCATAGGTCCGGATCAACGGATCGGCCGGATCCACCACGTAGAAGCGGGTTGTGCCGTTGTACGCGTCAACCACAACTTTGACGGAATTGCGTATGTAATTCAGATCACCAACGGGCCGGGAGTACGGGTACCCGTCGCTCGTCGTGTAGGCGTCCACGATCCAGTACAGGCGGCCGTCGGCGAGCACCAGATACGGATCGTTGTCGAAGGTCAGGAACGACGCGATGTGGGCGACGCGCTCGGGAACCGCTCGATAGAACATGACCCGGCTGCTGGGTGTGACATCCGCGCTCAGTAGAATCGGTGCCGCTCCAAACCGGGACGCGAACGCGAACCTCGCGAGCGGGGAGGCCAGGGGTACGCCTCCGGTGCCCTGGTAGGTCGTGTACACGTCCTGGTCCCCGTACGCGTAATCGAGTTCCTTGGTCCGGGTGTTGACGATCACATAGGGGGTGCTGATCAGTCCGTAGTACACCTCCGGCCTCGTGATCCCGAGCCCGATGGGGCTCTGCGGCGGGATGTCCTTCACGTAGAAATCCGGCAACCCCTCGCTCGCAATCACGTTCACCGGGCTCATCACGAGCCCGTAGCCGTGAGTGTACACCAGGTGGTCGTTGACCCAGGTGCGCGCCCGGGCGGTGAGCCGGGTAATATCGAGTTCCCGGGCGGAGAGCATCACCTGCCGCTCGACCCCCCCGATCCGGTAGCGGTCGATCCCCACCCGCGTGAACGCGTAATACAACCGCAGGCTCTGGAGCTGGTTGTAGGTCAACAGGAGAGGCCGGTGATCCCACAGCCGGATGTTGTCGAGGACGGTCCGGTTGGCGCGGAGGAGATCCGGGGTAAGACTCACCGTTGCCGGAAACGCTTTCTCCTCGACCTGGTCGAGATTGTAGGCGCGCAGGGTGCCCTGGATGTTGCTCTGGATGTATGGAGCCTCCCTGTCCAGCTCGTTCGGGGCCACGACGACCTGCTGGATGAATGCGGGGTAGAGCCCGGCGCCGGCGATCCAGACGGCAACGAAGAGGACAAGGCTCGTCACCGCGGGCCGGAGGCTCCGCATGCGAATCGTCGCCAGGATCAGCACCCCGGAGGCGGCGGCGAGGACGGTCAGCACCCGCAGAGCGGGAAGGGTCGCATGAAGGGCGGTGTACCCGGCGCCGTAGACCGCCCCATGCGGCGAGAACAGAATCCGATACGCGTCGAGCCAAAACCCTCCGGCCTTGAGCAATAGGAGAAGCCCCGTGAGGATGGTGAGGTGGACGCGGACCCCTCGAGGAATGGCCCACACCCCTCGCATCGCCAGCGGCGCGAGATCGAGATAATAGCCTGCGGCCGCCACCAGCAACGCGATGAAGAGCCACGTGAACAGCCAGTCGTAGATCGCCTGATACGCCGGGAGCGAGAAGACGTAGAACGCCACATCGCGGTGAAACACAGGATCCTGGACGCCGAACGGCGCCTGGTGCAAGAATGCCTGAAACGTCGGCCACGACGCCGCGGCGCCCGTCCCCGCGAGGAAGCTCACGATTGCAACTGCCAGCGCGGAGAGGCGGCTCAGGGTCAACCGCGCGATCTCGCTGTACACGCGCCCGCCGACGGGCCGCAGGTCGATCAGTCGAGGCATCGGCCGGTGCCGCACAAGGGGCAGGATATTCACGAACAGGATGATGAAGACGCTGAGCGCGGCCCCAGCACCCACGGCGGCGCCGGAGACGAAGGGAACCCAGAAGACGGAGCGGTACCCAACCTCGCCGAACCACAACCACTCCGTATACCAGCGGGCCACGCTCGGGTACAGTACCAGCAGCGCGACCAGAAGCACCAGGAGCACCCTTCGCACGTTCACCGGCCGAACTCCCCCTTACGGTGCCGCGGCCGCCTCGGCAGGCCCGCGATACCCCGGCGACGACGCCCGGACTCGTCCGCACCTATGGTACAATAATGCCGCGGAGGGTGCCATGGTCACGCGTGATCAGGTCATCGAAGTACTGAAAACCTGTTACGATCCGGAGATCCCCGTCAACATCTGGGATCTGGGGTTGATCTACGACATTACCACCGTCGCCGGGGCCGTCAACATCAAGATGACGCTCACGGCGGTGGGATGCTCGCTCGGCCCGCAGCTTGTCGGCGAGATCGAGAACAAACTGCTCAGCGTCGACGGCGTCGAAGACTGCAAGGTGGAGATGGTGTGGAGTCCCCCCTGGACCCCGGAGCGGCTCAGCGAGGACGGTCGGCTGTCCCTCCAGGCGATGGGCTTCCCGGTCTGAGATCCCTGGTTTTGCGTCAGATGCGTGCATGATTGCGGACGGGAGAACGGCGCGCCCGACGATCGTGGTGGCCGACGACGATCTGCTCTTCTCGTCACGCATCGCCACGACCCTCGAAACCCTGGGCTACTATCCGCTCGTCGTCCGGACGCTTGACGCTTTTGTGGATGCCTTGGCCGCGGCACCCGCAGCCGCGATTCTCAACCTTGCATCTGGCCGGCTCGATGCCATCGACGCGATCCGGCGCGCAAGGGCCGACACGGCAGGGCGGCGAGTCCCGCTCCTCGGGTTCTGCGGACACGCAGATATTCCGCACCAGATCGCCGCTCGGGCCGCCGGATGCGACCTCGTGGCCAGCAACGGCGAAGTCACCGGGAACCTCTCCCGGCTCCTGGGGCAACTCCTCGTTAACTGACGCAGGTACCCGTTCTTCGCAATCGGAAAATTAATAGAGTCCGCGTATTTACGAGGTAAGATACGATTTTTCTTATTTTTGCCTGATTTTCTCAGAAATAGGCTTCTGTTTCCCCCTCTTACCCCATTGATACAAACATATGTTCGGTATATCATAGGGTGCACCTGGGGGTGCCCCGTGTCCGTACCCAGCTTGCCCGTACCTGACCTGCCTGTCCCTCTCGACCAACCTTTGTACGGTCTTGTTTTGCTCACCGGCCACGCATGTGTCCTCCCGCTGAGCCAGCTCCTCTGTCTCCAATACCTCTACCGTGGCGAGCCCGTGGTGCTGGTGGACGGTGCCAACGCGTTCGACCCCCTTCTCTTCTCTGCCGCGGCTCGTGCTCACCAATGGAACCTCCGGGAACTGCTCGACGCCATACACCTCTCGCGCGTCTACACCTGCCACCAGCTCGAGGCGCTGTTCACGGAGCATCTCCAGCAGGCAGTGACAGCGTTTCGTCCCCGGGCGGTACTCTGCCTCGGCCTGCTCGACACCCTGTACGACGAGGACGTTTCTGTGGCCGAAGCCTCGCGGATCTTTCGCCGCCTGCGGACCGCGCTTCTCGCACTCAGCCAACGCCTTCCGATTCTGACCGCCTGTCCGGACCCTCCCGCAGCCGCCGGAGACACCCTCGCGGCCCGCCGGGCGTTTGGCGCGGGTCTGCGGCGCCTGGCCCGCTGGTCTTTCACCGCCCGACCGGAGACCGAAGGCGTGCTGATCGCTCGGGAATGGCCCGATCCGGCCCGGTGGGAGTGGGCGGGGGGACTCACAGTTCGAACAGGTGGACTCGCGCTTCGAAGGAGATGATGACAGATGGGCCGCACCGTGCCCACGATGACACAGATCATCCAAAGTGAAGAGGACGGGTGGGCGCCGTTCCGCCGGGCACTCCGGGCGCAGGACCGGCCGGCGTTGGACCGCCTCTTCGCCGCCGCCCGGCATTACTCCGCCGCCGCGAGTTACGTCGTGCGGCCCGTGCCATTCGACGCGATTCTACTCTCTATGCTCCTGGAGGCGATGAAGGCGATCCAGCGGCTGGAGGACGAGGTTGGCGCGCTCCGTTCTCGCCCATCTGTTTGATGCGTACCCTGTCCGGGGTGGGATGGCCGTCTGGCTCCTGGCGGACGACGGCACTCGCCTACGGCTCGTACACCCCTGGGCCCCGCGCTTCTACTACGCGGGCCGCCCGGACGTCCTGCGGCAGGCCGCCGCCCTGCTCCACACTCTCCGCACTCCCGTCACTACACGTATGGTGACACAACGCGACCTGCTGCGGGGGGACGTCGCGGTCACAGAAGTCACTGTTGCCGATCCCCAGACGTTCCCCCGTGTCGTCGCTCTCCTCGCGCGTCTCGACAACCTCGTCTTCTACAATTGCGACATCGGACTACCGCAGATGTACATGTACGAACACCGGTTGTTTCCCCTCGGGCGGTGCGCGGTGGAAGTGGCCCCGGATAATACGATCCAGGAGATCGCTCCCCTGGACACCCCCTGGGACCGGGAATACACGGTGCCACCGCTGACCGTCCTGCGGCTGCGTCTGGATGGCGACCCCGCGAACCCGAACCACGGGCACCGGGCGATTCTTCACGTCTCCGTCGACGGAGAGGAGAGCGCTCTCATGGGGGAGACCCCCGTCGATCTGCTCTCCTCCCTCACCCGCTGGCTCCACCGGTATGACCCCGACATCCTCCTCACCGAGTGGGGGGACTCGTTTCTCATCCCGCGGCTGCGCCGCCTCGCGGCCCTCTGCCGCTTCCCCCTCTCGTTGAGCCGGGATCCCCAGGCGGGGACGCGGACGCGCCGGCCGCGCTCGTACATGACGTACGGCCAGATCGTCTACACCGCCGGCGGAACGTACCTGAACGGCCGGTGGCACCTGGACACGGCTAATTCCTTCACCTATGAGGAAGCGGAGCTCCCGGGGCTCTTCGAGCTGAGCCGGTTGGGCCGGATGCCGGTCCAGCACACGGCCCGGACGAGCGTCGGCACCGTGATCACCTCGATGCAGCTGGACCAGGCGTACCAGGACGGGATCCTCATCCCCTGGCGGAAATCACGTCCCGAGGCGTTCAAGTCGGCCGGGGACCTTCTCCTCACCGACCGCGGGGGCCTCACCTACATGCCGCTCATCGGCGCATACGCGCAGGTCGGCGAGCTGGACTTCGCGGCGATGTATCCGGCGATCATGACGCGCTTTAACATCTCCCAGGAGACGGTGAACTGCCTCTGCTGCCGTGAAGATCCCGCATCTCGCGTGCCGGGGATCCCTCATCACCTCTGCCGCCGGCAGCGCGGCCTCATTCCCCGGGTCCTGGAGCGCGTGCTCGAACGCCGGGCCTACTATAAGACTCGCAAAGCCGCGACCACCGGGGACGAGCGGCACCTGTACGACATGCGTCAGACGGCGCTCAAGTGGATAGGCGTGGTCTGCCTGGACGGCGACACGCTGGTCCTCCACAGATCGGGAATCCGATGGCGCATTACACCAATCCGCGAGATTGTGGACGCCCACCTTCCTGGGGATGCGACGGGCATCACCCCGGTCGATAACCTGTCCGTCATCGGGATTGACAATCACCTTCAGCCTTGTATCAGGACTGTGCGCCGCGTGATCAAAATGCCGGCGCCCGAGACCATGATCCGAGTCCGGCTGAAATTAAATCGGGAATTGCTGATAACCCCTGATCACCCATGCTATGTGCTGGAGGATGGCCGCCTCCAGATCAAGAGAGCGGACCAGTTGGCCCCTGGAGATTGGACTCCTATGGCCACGTCGTGGAAAGACGTGACCGGCGGGAGCGTTGGGGCGATCGATCTTATCTCCGAACTCAAACGGTCCATCCCGCCCGAGGAGCAACCGAAGTGGCGTGTGTTCGGGAGCCCGATTGGGCGGGTCTTTGCAGAGCGGGGGGCTGCCATCCGAATCCAAGCAAGTAAAACCTACGCTGTGAAAACACCCTACAATTGGAAAGAACACGGTTACCTTCCGCTCCATTACGTGTCCACAGCCGATTTTTCTCCGTCCGATCGTACTGAACTTCGAGTAGGCTTTGGACGACTCAACGGCGGCGAGATCCAGAAGATCCCAGCAATGACGAAGCTTGACGAAGATCTCGGATTCCTGTTGGGATTCTTCGTCGGCGATGGAAGCATCAGTGGAAACATGGTGCGCTTCGACGTTGGGCTGAATGAAATTGAACTCGTAGAACGGCTGCAGGCGATCATCCAGGAAAAGTTTGGCCTTCGATCGGTCCGCTATCGAGAAGCGCGGGCACGGATGTATGTCCTCCAGGTGGGCAGCGCCGCACTGGTGCATATCTTTGAACACGTGCTTCGTATCCCGGGGTCCGCTGATCGAGGCAAACTTCATGTCCCAGAGATTATTCTGAACGGACCTGCGGAGAGCCAGCGAGGCTTTTTGCTCGGAATGATTGCCAGTGATGGAAATACCAGCTCTCTGCGCCACACGGTCAGTATCGCAAGCGCAAGCCGACGGCTTATTCGGGAGCTAGGGCTACTCCTGACAATGCTGGGAGTGGAGTACCGAATCGTCTACGGGAAGCGCGTGCATCGCATCGAAACGAGAAATTTCAACGAGACGAAGAAACTCCTCAACGATCGGAGGTTCGTGTCCGAGAAACATCTGCGGGCTCTCATCCTTCAGAGCGCGAGCCCCCACCATACAGAATCGACCCATATTCCCGTTACGGCCAGTGGGCTTCGGGCACTGTGCAGGGCCGCACGGGTCGTACGTGTTCCTCGTATCGACAAGACCGAGATGGTTTCACGGGCAATGGCCGACCTGAAACTGAGGCAGGTGAAGAAGAAGCCTCAGCGATTCAAGGCGATGCCGGATCAAATCGCTTCCCTCGAGCGTCTGCTTTCTAGCCCCCTTGGGTTTGCTCGAATCGTGTCCGTCGAAAGGGTCGCCTATACGGAAAAATTTGTCTACTGCTTTGAGATCGAGGGCGAACCGGCTGCCTTTTTTATCGAAGGAGGCGTACTCACACACAACTGCTTCGGCTATCAAGGCTACAAGAATGCGCGCTTCGGCCAGATCGAGGCGCACGAGTGCACGACGGCCCTGAGCCGGGAGATGCTGCTGCGCGCGAAGGAGGTCGCGGAGGCCCAGGGTTACCGGATGCTGCACGCTCTCGTAGACTCGGTGTGGCTCCAGCGGCCGGGGGCGGGACGCGTCGAGTACGAGGCCCTCGCCCGGATGATCGCGGAGGCAACCGGTCTTCCGATCGCCGTGGAAGGCGTGTACCGCTGGATTGCGTTCGTCCCATCCCGCACGCATCCGCTCGTCGGCGTCCCTAACCGCTTCTTTGGGGTGTTCGAGGATGGAACGAGCAAAGTGCGGGGCATCGAACTGCGGCGAGGCGACACGCCGCCGCTCGTCGCGGGCATGCAGTCCCAGATGCTGACCCTTCTCTTCCAGGCGGCGACGCTTGAGGAGGCGCGGGCGCAGCTTCCGGCCGTAATGGATCTGCTCCACGACCAACTTGTTCGCCTGCGCCAGCACGAGGTGCGCCCGGAGGAACTGGTGATCCGCACCGTTCTGTCACAGGATCCGATGGCGTATGAGAAGGGCGTGCCCCAGGCGGTCGCGGCCCACCAGCTCCTGCAGGCCGGCGTGACGCTCCACCCGGGGGAGGCCATCGAGTACATCATCACGAACGCCGCCTCCCGGATCCCCGGCGAGCGGGCGGTTGCCTACGCGTGCCTTCCCGGAGACTGGTCCTACGATGAGGAACGTTACGCCCGGCTGCTCCGCCGGGCCACGGAGACGCTCTTTGCGCCCTTCCGGCGCACAACTGGCTCGGCCGACATCCCCACCAGCACCGCCGCAGAGGCCCCCGAGCCGGCGTAAAATCGCCGCAAATGGGGCCAAGTGGGGTATATGTAGGGCAAATGCACATGCGGATCATCCGCCCTCACGCCGTGCCACTGGGTCAGGCGGCACCTCCGCCCGCCCCGGAGCAGAGGCCGGCCCGTAACCAGCGTGAAGTCAGTTCAAGTGGGTATATCTATGGACGGATGGAGATAATGAGAACCATCGGCCGGTACCTGGCGATCGCCGTGCTGTCCATGTTCCTGAGCACAGGAGTGCTCATGACACGGGAAGCCATAAATCCCCGCTTCCACATTACCGAAGCCGTGTACGTTCGGCCGGCACCCGGGCACGGAAGTGGGGTGCGCCGTGAGCTTCGACCCACAAGCGACGCAAGTGAATTGTGGATCGGCATATCGCTCATCTCGTTTGCCGCAGGGATGGTAATCGCCGGGCGATCCTGGTAAGTCCAGGGATTTTCTCCACAGGGGGAACCTTCGATGTCCGCACGGGACACTTCGCGCACGCTTTGTAGGCATCCAAGCGCCCGGCCAATGCTCCGCTTGGCTCGACTCCGTATGGCAACGTGCACACTCATCCTCGCCGGCATTCTCCTGATGTCGGCATGCGCGAGAAACGCTTCGCAAGGCGACCAGGAGCCTATTCGCATGTTGGCGGGGGTGGGCTGCGGCGTCGAGCGGTGGAGCGTCAAGACGCTGACCGATCCGGAGGCGTCGCAGGTGAACCTCACGCCCCAGACGACAACGGTGGAGGATCTCACCGCGCTTGCGGTTCCGGACGGATTTGGGCCCGACGCAGCGCGGCTCCAACCGGAGTTGCAGACGTTCACGGTCGCGGCGACCCTGGTGCAGTTCAAAGAGGAGGCCGAC
>Ga0187846_10000549_pt1 | contig 21756 bp, 20 predicted proteins | sample TC_taG_FD_161473 | JGI IMG/M metagenome (GOLD analysis project Ga0187846, IMG submission 161473) | Biofilm microbial communities from the roof of an iron ore cave, State of Minas Gerais, Brazil - TC_06 Biofilm (v2) | ecosystem: Environmental > Terrestrial > Deep subsurface > Cave > Wall biofilm...
CACTTATGCGGTCGAGGAGGTGTCGTGGACGCCCGTGGAGTGTAACGAATACGTTGCGCTGGGGACAACCCATTGTAGTATAAGCGGGCGAGCGAGCCGTCTCCTTCCCAGCCTGCCAATCCGATTGACGCGGGGCTGCGTACATTAGGTGGCCATGAGAACCTTCCTTACAGGCTGTCTGGCGGTGCTCGTGGTGGCAGGACGGGCGCATCCGCAGACAAACCACCCAGCGGACGAGCTGAGCTGGCAGCCGTGGTCCGATGCGGTCTTCGAGCAGGCCAAGGCCCAGCGCCGTTTTGTGCTGCTGGATCTTGAGGCCGTGTGGTGTCACTGGTGTCACGTCATGGACGCCAACACCTACAGCGACCCCGCGGTGATTAAACTCCTTCAAGCGCACTACATTACTGTAAAAGCAGACCAGGACTCCCGGCCCGACCTCTCAAACCGTTATGAGGATTACGGCTGGCCCGCCACGGTCGTTTTCGACGCGCAAGGCCGCGAGATCGTGAAGCGCCAGGGTTATCTCGCGCCGGACGAAATGGCCTCGATGCTGCAAGCGATCATCGACGACCCCACGCCCGGCCCTTCGGTGAAACCGGAACCGAGAATTGAAATTCCCTCGAGCGCGGAACTTAGCCCTTCGCTTCGCGCGGAATTGAAAAAGAACTACGTCGCCGGCTACGACAGCGTACACGGAAGCTGGGGCACGAACCAAAAATATCTGGATTGGGACTCCGTCGAATACTCCCTCGCTCTGGCGCGCCTCGAAAAAGACGCGCAGGCTCAGCACATGGCCCGCCAGACGCTCACCGAGCAATTGCACCTGCTCGACCCCGCATGGGGCGGCGTCTATCAGTATTCAACCGACGGGGACTGGAAGGCCCCGCACTTCGAAAAGATCATGCAGATGCAGGCCGAGAACCTGCGCGTTTACTCGCTGGCTTACGCGCAGTGGCGCGACCCGGCCGATTGGCGCGCGGCGCAGGAAATCCGCCGCTACCTCAAGACCTTCTTGACTTCGCCGGAAGGCGGCTTCTACACCAGCCAGGACGCCGACCTCATCGAGGGGAAGCACAGCGCCGAGTATTTTGCGCTCGGCGACAGCGCTCGCCGCAAGCTCGGCATTCCGCGCGTCGATAAACACATGTATGCCCGCGAGAACGGCTGGGCCATCAGCGGGCTTGTGGCGCTCTATGCCGCGGCAAACGACACGTCCGCGCTGGCCGATGCCGAAGCGGCCGCGCGGTGGGTGATCAAGAATCGCACCTGGCCCGGAGGAGCCTTCCGACACAACACCACCGACCCGAGCGGGCCGTACCTGGGCGATTCGATTGCCATGGCGCGCGCGTTTACCGCGCTCTATGGCGCGACCGCAAACCGCGAGTGGCTGTCCCGCGCCGAAGTCACCATGAAATACATCGAGAGGAACTTTCCGGATCCGCAAGGAACGGGCTTCATCACATCCAAAGCTCCGACCGACCGTGCCTACACTCCGCATCCACAGCGCGATGAAAACGTGATGGTGGCGCGCACCGCCAACCTCTTGAACTATTACACCGGCGACGCCAGGTACCGGCAGATTGCCCAGCGGGCCGTGCGATACCTCGCGGCGCCGCCCTATGTATATCGCCTGCCGGCGTCCAGCGTGCTGCTGACCGACCTGGAACTGGCCGCGCCGCCGTTGCACCTCACCGTGGTCGGCCACAAAGACGATCCGGCCGCGCAGGAGCTTTTTCAAGCGGCGCTTAATTACCCGGCGAGCTACAAGCGGCTGGAATGGTGGGACGCGCGAGAAGGGCGGCTGCCGAATCCCGACGTGCAATATCCCGAGCTGAAGCAGGCCGCCGCTTTCGTCTGCACCAACCGCGTGTGTTCGCCGCCGATCTTCAAAGCGGAGGACTTGCCCGCGCGCGTGGATCGCCTTTCCGGCCTGCGCACAGGAGATTGAATGCCTGCTGAAGAGCGTGAAGCCCAGGCGCCGAATGTGAGTTCTTGTTTCTTTCGCCCGATTGAGGCATCTTACGGGCGTTCGGATTTCCGGGATGGCCATAGTCCGCTTGTATGGTGGGGACAAGCGGTACGATCTCTCGCCCGCGGGCTCCGGCCTGAAGGAAAGCTGTAAATCATCGTACAGGAGGAGTGCATGACAAAGTCAATGAAGGCTCTGGTGGCAAGTGCGGCATTCGCGGGCTTGCTGGCAGGGTCAGGGTCGGCCATCCAGGCGTCCAACCTGCTTTCCGGACTGAAGTCGAATTCCTCAGTTCGTGTGCAGGATCAGGGCAAGGATGCGTCGAAGGACAAGGCCAAGGAGACGCACGCTTGCAAGGGTCAGAACTCCTGCAAGGGTAAGGGCGGATGTAAGAGCTCGGACAACGGTTGCAAAGGCAAGAACTCTTGCAAGGGCAAGGGCGGCTGCGCGACCGACGGCTCCAAGATGCCTTCGTAATTCCGCCTTCCACTTACGTTCGTTTCCAAACGAGCGAGGGACCGAGCGGCGGCAAGTCCGTAGTTCGGTCCCTCCTCATCACATGCGGCTGAAAGGTTGGAGATGCCTGCGAATCAATTCAACGGATTCACCGACTACGGAATCGGGATCGGCCTGAGGACGCCGCACTATCAGCACATCCTGTCGAGGAAGCCGGTCGTCGATTGGTTCGAAATCATCTCCGAAAACTACATGATCGATGGCGGCCGCCCGCTGCACGTTCTCGACCAGATCCTCGAGCAGTACCGCGTGGTGCAGCACGGCGTCTCCATGTACTTCGGCTCGGCCGAGAAACCGAATCGCGAACATCTGCGGCGGTTGAAGGCTCTCGTGAAGCGCACGAAAACTCCCTGGCTCACCGACCACCTGTGCTGGGGCAGCGTCGATGGCCGCTACACTCACGATCTGCTCCCTATGCCCTACACCTTTGAGGCTGCCCGGCTGACGGCGAAGAAAATTCGTGACGTGCGCGATTTCCTCGAAGTCCCGATGGCGGTCGAGAACGTCAGCAGCTACGCCGAGTTCCACGTTTCCGAAATGACCGAGTGGCAGTTTCTTACCGAGGTCGTCGAAGCGGCCGACTGCGGCATCCTGCTCGACGTCAACAACATCTACGTTTCCTCGCAGAACCACAATTTCGACCCGTTCGCATACCTCGACGGCGTGCCCGCCGAGCGCGTCGCGCAGATTCACATTGCCGGCCATTCGAAATACGAAAAGTACATCCTGGACACGCACGACCATCCGGTGATCGATCCCGTCTGGAAGCTTTACGCCCGCGCCATCGAACTCGCCGGGCCGACCGCCACGCTGCTCGAATGGGACGACAGCATCCCGACGTTCCAGGAAGTTCACGACGAAGCGCTGAAGGCCAATCGCTTCCTGCACGGGAAGGCCCTCTCGAAGGCCGTATGAACCTTCAGAATCTGCAGCGCAAAATGGCCCGCGCCGTGATGCTCCCGCTGACGGCGGGAGAAGGCATGCGGCCGAAAGCTCCCGGCGGCCGCTCCATGCGCGCGGTGGCCGCGGAGTTCATCAAGCCCAACGACCGCCTGACTTCGTTCCAGCGCCTGGAAATCTACAACCGGCAATACTGGTTCCGTATTCTTTCCGCGCTGGCCGAAGATTTTCCCGGTCTGCGTGCGGTGCTCGGCGAGCGGCGGTTTGACGCGCTCTCCAAAGCCTACCTGACAGAGTGTCCGTCGCGGTCTTTCACGCTGCGGAACCTTGGCTCCCGCTTGCCCGCGTGGGTGCGCGCGCATCCGGGCTATCTGGGCCCCAGGAAGCGGCTGGCCATGGACATGGCTCGTTTGGAGTGGGCCCACGTCGAGGCCTTCGACGGCAAGGCCGAACCGGCTCTGCGTCCCGAGGCTCTGAAGGGTGGCCCCTCTGCCGGGCTGCGGCTGCACTTGCAGCCCCACCTGCAGTTGCTCGACCTTGCGTATCCGGTGGACGATCTCGCCATCGCCGTCAACCAAAACGAAGAGGGATTGCACATCGTCAGCAACGCCGTAGCCGAGCGCCGGCGGCGTGCGCGTGGCAAGAAGGTCATTCCTCTTCGGCGCCAGCCCATCTTTCTCGCCGTGCACAGGTCGCCGGAAGACAACACCGTGTACTACCGCCGTCTCGAACGCCCCGAGTTCCTGCTGCTCTTGGCGCTGCGCGACGGCAAGTCGCTGGGCGCAGCGGCGGCCGCAGCGCTTCGCCAGGGCTCCATTCCGCGCCAACGTTACGCTTCAGCCGTTCATGAATGGTTTTACAACTGGGCGGCGCTCGGCTGGTTCTGTATCCCTGGCAAGAATCACAGCCCATCACAATCCTGAAGAATTTCTGCGAAAGGACGCTGACCGCACATGACCCTTCTGAAGAACCTCTATCTGCGCTTCACCAAAGCGGCCGCCGCCTTGCAATCGCCTCTCCTCTTGCTGGTGCGTCTCTATTGGGGCTGGCAACTGGTGCAGACGGGTTGGGGCAAGTTGCAGAACATCCCGCGGGTCACCGAATTCTTCACCAGCCTGGGCATACCGCTCCCCGGGCTGAATGCGCGCTTCGTTTCGGCGACGGAACTCGTCGGCGGAATCCTGCTGGGCATCGGCCTGTTGTCGCGGCCCGTCGCGTTGCTCATTGGGGCCGACATGTTCGTAGCGTATCTCACAGACGGGCGGGAGCAGTTGCTGTCCTTCTTCTCAGACCCCAGCAAGTTCTTCGGGTACGATGCGTTTCCATTTCTCGGCACCGCCGTACTGGTTGTGATCGCCGGCGCGGGCAAACTTTCTCTCGATCACCTCATCGGAATCGAAAAGACGGACACGCCTTAAGCGCGCCGCCTCCGCCCTCCCGGCGAAAATCCTTCCCGGGCATCTCTGACCGCTTCCCAGGTATCCTAGGAAGCGGATGGATATTCCGCGGATACCCCGGCCGCGCGCGGCGACTCTCCTCATCATTTTCGCGCTCCTCTTCCTTTCCACAGGAATCTTCATTTCCGCCGATGTCCGGCCTGCGTCTGCCGAAGTTAAGGTCGGAAACTCACTGATCGATGTGAGTTTCGCAGACGGCGCTCTGGATCTGCCGCAGTCGGATGTTCTCGCATGGGTCACAACCGCGGCCCGAGCCGTGGCCGCTTACTATGGCCGCTTCCCGGTCGCCCACGCAAGATTGCGCATTTTCCCTGCCGCCGGCCGGTCGGGAGTCTTCCACGGCACCACTTGGGGCTCGGATATCCCCTTCACGCGAATATCGCTCGGCCAGCACACTTCGGCCGCCGAACTTGACGCCGACTGGATGATGACGCACGAGCTGATTCACATCGCTTTTCCGCAGATGGCCGACGAGCATCACTGGATCGAGGAAGGAATCTCAACTTATGTGGAGCCGATCGCTCGCGTCCAGCTCGGGACGCTTGGCCCGGCGCAGATTTGGGCGGACATGGTGAGAGAGATGCCGAACGGCGAGCCGGATTCGGGCGACCGCGGGCTGGACCACGCGCACTCCTGGGGCCGCACTTATTGGGGCGGCGCCATGTTCTGCCTGGTCGCCGATGCGCGCATTCGCGAACAGACTCGCAGCCGCAAGGGATTGCAGGACGCGCTTCGCGGCATTCTGAACGCCGGTGGAACGATTCAGTTCGACTGGCCGATCGAAAAAGCGTTTCAGGCGGGGGACCAAGCCACCGGCACGCACGTCCTCGCAGAGCTCTATGCGCAAATGAAAGACGCTCCAGTGACTGTGGATCTTGCAGCCATGTGGAAACAACTCGGAGTCGTGAGTCAGGGACGCACGGTTGCCTTCGATGAGACCGCGCCTCTCGCCGCCGTCCGCCGCGCGATTACCGCTCCGCCATCGGAATAGCCGCCGGGTCCGGCGATCATCATCGGGGTGTCAAGAAAAAGATTCACTGGGACACCGGGCTCACGTGCCGCTCCTGGCCGAGTCGACAACAGCGGCCGGGCACAAGAGGCTTTCCAGGACGTGAGCAGCCCCGCCTTTGGTGGGACGTTCTCGGAGGTGGCTTCGCCGACGAGCATTCTGGGTTCGTTCCTCGGCGGTGACAACTCACCACGCATCATTCAGCTAAAGGCGCAGTCCACCTTTTAACCCGCGCCGCTTCAGCGGTTTGGCCCAAATTCGAAGGGGCGTCCCAACAGTTGGGACGCCCTTGAGCTGACCGGGCACGGAACGTACCGTCCGCCCGTGCCTGTGAGCGAACGCAACAATAGACGAAAGCGCTCGCAACTCCTCGCGTCATCTGCGGGCCTGCTCTTGTTTTCGCAAAGCAGCCTGAAAAACGGCTTCGAGTTCGGCCAGCACAGACCGCCGCGGGGCAGGGGCCCCGAGGTGAAGGGCGCGAAGCTCGGCCATGAACGCCGCCCACAGTTTTTCGCCGCCTTCCTCCATCAGGCGGGCGCGCACCGACATCTCTTCCGAGGGCTTTGTGTGCCGGAGTCCCCAGGCGCAGATTTGGGCGAACAACGGGACGAGCGTGATGGACGCCTCGGTGAGACTGTAAATCGCTTTTTGCCTGTGCGTGGGGTCGCTTCTTCGCGACAACAAGCCCGCACGCACCAAACGCCGCAGGCGGTTGGCCAGAATGTTGGAAGCGATGCCTTCGGTAGAAAGCCGCAGCAGGTCGCTGTAGTGGCGCCGATTCACAAACATGATGTCGCGGATGACGATCAAACTCCAGGGATCGCCCAGCAACTCAATGGTCAGATTCACCGGACAGCCAGACCGCCTTGTTTTTCTCATCTCCCTCGCCGCGCCGATGCAACCTACTTCTTGCATTTTGCAACAAATGGGAGGTATAGTCACTCAACTTGCAAAATGCAAGTAGATTTAGAAACCCTCCCGAGAGCGCGGTCCCGGGCCAAAAAAACGGGACCATTGCCACACCGCCACAACGGAAAGGAGAACGGATCATGACTGGAGAGGCGCTATCGCGCCGGAACCTGCTTGCAGCAGGCGTCGGCGCGCTGGCTGCAACGGCTGGCTTGCCCGGCGTGGCAAGGGCGCACCGAGAGGACGTACGCGCAGGGGAGCCGAGCGCGGCAAACCAAGACGTCATCCGGAAATATTACGCAGGGTGGGAAAAGAAGGAGTGGAGTGCAATAGACACCCTGCTAGCCGACAACTTCACCTTTACCAGCGCCAACGACGACGACCACATCAGCAAGAGCGCTTTCAAAGCGCGGTGCTGGGAGTCGCAGGTTGATTTCATCGAACGGTTCGAGCTGGAGAAAGTGTTCGGAGAAGGCGATGAGGCGTTCGTGAAGTATCTTTGCCGCACCAAGAACGGCAAGTCGTTCCGCAACGTGGAGTATTTCCAACTCAAGGGCGGCAAGGTGGAGGCCATCGAGTGCTACTTCGGCGGGCAATTCGGTTTTCCGTCTGCGGCGAGCACAGCGCCGAGGTAACGGCAAACGCCAGGCGACGAGGAGAACGCGATAACCCAAAGCGATTTGCTGTGCATCGTGGTCGGCGCTTTGCCAAAAGGAGGTGATCCGCTTGTATGACAAAGCTCTATCGTGCGTGTGGGATCCTCTTCCCCAGGCTTCCGCGGTGCTAGCAAAACCGCCGCGAATCGCCATCAAGACCAAGGGCAAGATCCTGTTCATCGATCCCGCTCAAGTCGTTGCGATTGAGGCTCAGGGGAATTACGTCTTGCTGCACCGGCTTACAGGTGCTGACATGTTTCGCGGGTCCATATCCACTGTCGAGGAAAAGCTGCGGCCGTACGGATTCGCCCGCATTCACCGTTCCCTCCTCATTAACACTTTGTTTGTCGAAGAGATTCAACCGCGCGCCACAGGTGATTATGTTCTGCGCATCAAGGGCGGAAGGGAATTCACCGTTTCCCGCACCTATAAGAGGAATCTTCATTCCATAACGCCTCTGTGGTTCGGGAGCGATCGCTTCGGTTCCCACTGAGGCGCGCTGGCACGATGAAAGCCGCCGCATGTTGTCAGAGGAGAAGCTGATGAAGCGAAATCGAGATACCGCAGTGGTGGGTCTAATGTTTGCTTTGATTCTTGCTCTTGCGGCGCCGTGGGGGACGCCAGGGCAGGACAGCAAGAGCCCGTACCCCAGCATGGCCCCGCTCGAACGGTACCTCATGCCGGACCGCAACGCGGAGATTGCCCTGGCGCGCAGCGCCGCTCCGGAGGTGATATCGCAGGATGCCAAGATTCTGGTCCTCGGGCGGCATGGCTACGAGACCGCTGTCGAAGGCAAGAACGGTTTCGTGTGCGCCGTAGAACGGGGATGGGCGGGACCGATTGATGATCCGGGGTTTTGGAATCCCAAAAATCGGAGTCCGATCTGCTACAACCCGCAGGCTGCACGCTCCATCCTGCCGATCACCATCAAGAGGACGGAACTCGTAGTAGCGGGAAAAACTAGGGCGCAGATCAAAGAGTGGACAAAAGCTGCATACGCCAAGAATGAGTTGCCCACGACCCTGGTACCCGGCGCCATGGCGTACATGATCTCAAAAGAGGCGTACCTTACTGACGGGGGTGATCACAACCTGGCCCACCTGATGGTCTACACCCCACTGATGGACAAAGCGAATTGGGGTGCGGATGCGCCCCACTCACCTGTCCTTTTCTTCCTAGAGGGACCTCCAGAGCCATTCAGCGTGTTCCTCGTCCCAGTGGGCAAGTGGTCGGATGGATCGCCGGCTCCTTTGCCAGAATGACCCATGGCTACCATAGGGAAATTTGTCAGGTCGGGGGCGCTTGTGGTGAGCGCGGTTTTCTCGTTGCTCGCTTCTCTGGAGTCCAGTCATGCGCAGGTACTTAGCTCCAATTCGCAACGACAGGCCGACTCAGGCGCGATTCGACTCTTCAAGGCACATGTTCCCGACCTCATTCTCACAGACCTCCAACGCCGATTGGCGAAGACCAGGTGGCCTGATCAACTACCTGGCACGAGTTGGGAGTACGGCGCGGATATCAGGAAGGTGCGTGAGCTGGCCCTCTACTGGCAAACGCAATACAACTGGCGGGCGCAAGAGGCGCGAATCAATCAGTTCCATCAATACACCACAGAAATTGATGGACAGCGGATTTATTTCATCCATGAGCCCTCTCCGCTCCCTAACGCTGTACCTCTGCTGCTGATTCACGGATGGCCCGGTTCGACACTCGAATTTATGAGCATGATCGAACCACTGACACGGCCAACCGACAGGAGTATGCCGGCCATTTAACGTTGTAATCCCGGCGCTACCGGGTTTCGGATTTTCGGGGCCGACAACAACCCGGGGCTGGAGCCCGAAACGCATGGCGAAAGCCTTCATCGTGTTGATGGATCGCCTGGGCTATTCCCGCTACGGCATCCAGGGCGGTGACTGGGGTTCCACGATAGCTCGCGACATAGCTTACGAAGTCCCTTCTCGTGTAATCGGACTTCATCTGAACCTTCTCTTTGCGGATCCGCCAAACCAAGAAGCGATTGCACAGATGAGCGCCACGGAACGAAGACGGTATTCATATTTTCACAGCGATGAAAGCAGTTTCTTCAACCTCCAAGCCGGTGAGCCTCAGACTGTTGCTTATGCGCTAACGGATTCTCCGGTCGGCTGGCTCGCCTGGATGGTTGATAAGTTTCAAATGCTTACTGACAACAACGGCGATTTTCTCGCGGCCGTGGACCGCGACACCTTCCTCACCGATGTCATGCTCTACTGGGTGACCGGTACTGTGGGTTCTGCGATGCGCATTTATCGCGAGAATCGGCTGTCAGGAGAAGAATCAGCGCCACTACCGCATTTGGAAACTCCTGTCGCGTACGCCGATTTTCCCAAGGAAGTTTTCACCACTCCGCTTTGCTGGATCAAGCAGACTTATAACGTAGTGCAAATCACCGAGATGCCGCGAGGCGGTCACTTCGCGGCACTCGAGCGAGCCGACCTTCTCGTCGAGGATGTGCGCAAGTTTTTTGCACAAGCGAATAGCATGTAGCTGCTAATAGACATCCCGGACAGGCGGGGTATCCTCTCAGCCCACCACGGGAGGTGGCTCGGAAGTTTGGGAACAGCCACGCTGTACATTGAGCCGGGGAGTCCCTGGGAGAACGGGTACTGCGAGAGCTTCAACGGGAAGCTGCGGGACGAATGCTTGGACGCAGAAAGGTAGATCGCCGATCTGAGTGATGCTGCACTTGCGCTCTTCAGCGTTTGTTGAACGGTCGCCAATCCTCACTCCTTTGGCATTCAATAAGAGAGTTCAAGGAGGACGTGCCATGTTGTCACTTTCGGGGAAAGTCGCGGTCATAACGGGCGGAACAAGTGGCATTGGAGCCCGTACTGCCGAGGTGTTCGTTGCCGCCGGCGCTAAGGTCGTCATTGCCGGGCGTCGCCAAGAGCGGGGGGAGAAGGTCGCGCAGAAGCTCGGTGATGCGGCAAGCTTCATACGCACAGATGTCTCCGTCGAAGCCGACGTCAAAGCGATGATTGATCACGCTGTGCACCGATTTGGGCGACTCGATTGCCTGATGAACAATGCCGGGAGAGGTTCGCAGTTCACTACCATTGCTGACGTTGATCTGGAGCAGTTCGATGCGGTCATAGCCGTACACCTGCGCGCCGTCCTCGCCGGAATGAAATACGCGGCACGGGTGATGACACCGCAAGCATCGGGCAGCATCATCAACGTCGCGAGCGTCAACGGAATACGCGCCGGATTAGGAGGACACTATTACTCGGCCGCGAAAGCGGCCTCAATTCACCTCACGCGTTGCGCCGCCCTGGAACTAGGCGAAAAGGGAATTCGCGTCAATAGCATCTCGCCCGGAATGATTGCTACTGGGGCTTTTGGCAAGTATAGCGGCATGCAGCCTGACGATGCCGATGACCACCCGGAACGTGCTGAAGCCGCCATCGCTTCTATCGTGAACAGATGGCAACCGCTGCAGCGCGTCGGGCACGTCGACGACATCGCGCAAGCGGCGCTGTTCCTGGCCAGCGATGCGTCGCGTTTCGTGACCGGACATAATCTTGTCGTGGATGGCGGCATCAGCGCTGGCTGGCCGATTGCCGCCGTGCGCCAGGACCGCGAAACATTTTTCCAGACATTTCAGGCGAGCCAGGCAAGCTGATTCTGCCTAAGACGGCGGGCGGCCAACATCTGCGAGCTGATATGAATAACGTTCGAGTAGATTGCCGGGCGCGGGACCGTTTCGCGATTGGTAGTCGCATCCAACCAATCATTCTTATGGTACTCGGCCTCACACTGACTCGTCCTGCGGCGGCGCAGATCAAACGGCGCGACTTCTTCATTCAAGGCGGAGCAGGACGGCTCCACGTACGAGAGGTGAACGATAGCCGAAACGTCAAATCCAGGAATCTGCTTCTTCTTCACGGCGGAGGTCCGGGAGGCGTGCCCTCATTCGACCTGGGCGTATCTGGATATTCTCTTGCGGAAGACTTCGCGCGTCGGGGTTTGCGAGTATTTATTATGGATGTTCGTGGCTGGGGTGGTTCGACGAAGCCTGAAGAAATGGATTTGCCTGCCGAAAAGAGCTCACCGTTGGTGTCGACGAAGGAAGCTGCGGATGACATCGAGACCGTCGTTCGTTGGGTTGTACGTCGCACACACGAAAAAACGGCATTGCTGGGATGGGCAAGCGGCGGTCACTGGGCGTGTGCTTACGCAAGCCGTCAACCGGCAGGTCTGAGCAAGCTAATCCTGTTAAATACGCTTTATTCGGTCAGCGCGCCTTGGGAACTCCGGGCATCTATGCAGGACGAGGAGGATCCGGGAATGTTTGATCGGCATGCTGACGGGTACCGTATCGTCGATCGAGACGGATTACTGCGACGGTGGGATGCATCCATTCCAAGTGCAGACAAGACTCAGTGGCGCGATCCGGCAGTGGCGAATGCGTACGTGCGGCAAACACTTCAAACCGATCCAACGTCCTCGACTCGTAATCCGCCAAGCGTGCGAATTCCCATTGGCTACCAAGTCGATGCCTTCAACCTTTCACTTGGGCGGCCGCTGTTTGCGGCGAAAGACATCCGAGTGCCGGTCTTAATACTACGTGGCGAGTTAGATTTTTGGTCACGCCCGGTAGATCTCAGCGCACTGGCGAGAGACCTCGTCGACTCGCCAGAGCTCCACACCGTGACAATCAAGAACGGTACGCACTACGTGTTCTTGGATCGACCTGAGCGCGGCAGAGCACAATTCATTACTGAGACCATGAAGTTCATTGGGGGGCGCCCTTGAGCTCAAGAACGGCCATCGGCAAGAGAACCTGTACCAACACCTCCGGCCTTCCCAGAATTTCAAACTTCTGGTTGCACTTGCTGCTTTTTCTCTGATAGGTTTTGCTCCCAGCGGTCTCCTCTCCAAAAGAGTTTTGCCACCCGAACTCTAACCGAGTCCGGGTCGAGCGCCGCTGCTTCCCTTGTTCAGGTTTCAACTACAGGCGGGACAATTTCGACACGAATGACTCTGGTCGGCGCTTACGCTCGAGCACGGGAAAGGCAACAGCCTACTACGTTTGCTGCTCCGCGACGCTCTCTTGTGCTGGCCACGAACTAGCACAAGTTCCACAGAATCAGTGGTGAGCCGCCCAGGACTCGAACCTGGAACCCGCTGATTAAGAGTCAGCTGCTCTACCAATTGAGCTAGCGGCCCACGAATTCTTGATGGTAACACGGGCGGATAATTGTCGCGAAGAGCGGATTCCAGCTGTCGCCGCGGCGATCAGCGGCGGAGTGTGGCGGCGATTTCCTTCGCCACGTGGCGGGCCCGGACGAGGTCGCCCGGCCCAAAGGAGATTGCCGCGACTCGTGCGTGCCCGCCGCCGCCGTACTTCTCGCAAAGCGACGCCAGATTGACGTCCGGAGGGATCTCCTTCCAGGGACTCGTTCCTACCGAGACTTTCGCGCGCGTTGGCGAGGCGCTCACTCCGACCGAATAAACCGCGCCGGGGTTCAGGTAATACGGAATGAATTTGTTGTAGCCCTCCAGATCCAGATCGCTAACGTCGAAATAAATGACGCCGCCGCGGGAATCGGCGCGCTCGCGCAGGATCTCGACCGACCGGCGATGACGTTCGAGCAGCGGGCCGAGGTGCTTCTTCACCGCCGGAAGCTGGATCATTTCGTCGAGCGAACGCACCGCCAGCTCGGGAATCAGCCGCGCGACAAGCTCCGGCTCAGGCGCTGCTTCGATCACCAGCGCGAGCTGCGTGGCCGACTCCGTGAGCCCCACCGCCGCTTCGGGCGAAGCGAACTGCGCGCCGTCAATGATGTCGCCCCACTGGATTAATTCGGCGAGCGGTTTGGCGTCGAATCCGAATTTTTCCGAGGCCACCGTCGCGAGAAATTTGGTGCACGACTTGTAGGTGGGATCGTAGAACTTCTTTCCGGAATGGTCCTGCTGGAAATGCACCGCGTCCTCAGGCTTGAGGAACGCGCTCTGGTGATGGTCGAACCACCAGGTAAGCTGCGGAGCGCTGGAATACTTGAAATCCACGATGGCGTTTTCCTCGCCATCGAAGATGCCGTCCTCGAAAGGCTGGGAAGCCTTGTGCGTCATACCCGTGTAGAGGAATTCCGCGCCGGGGTGGATGCGTTCGCGGTAAAAGCGCGAAAAAATCGCCGCGGAAGAAGCTCCATCGAAGCACCTGTCGTGGAAGCAAACGCGAACCTTCACTTCGCTCCCTCCTGCGGACCGCTATCCGCTAGAAGGCGTCCTGCGTATAAGGAAAGCCAATAAAGATGGACGTTGGCCCGGCCGATGTCAAGGCTAAAGGGAAGATGAAGTAGCAGTGACCAGTGGCAAGCGACGAGACGTCGCGTCGTCCACCCCAAGGCTTAGGCGGACTTGCCGAAGATGGATTCGGCGGCGTCGGCGGCCACTGGGACGCGAAAGCGCTCGCCTTGGGACGCTTTCACCATCAGCAGAATCCACAGGATAAGCGTGACCAACCCAATCAGTTCGAGACACAGAAGGCCGAACGAAAACGAACCCCAGCCTCCGAAGAGGAAGCCGAAGCCAAAGAAGTGCGACAGAATCATGTGCACGATGTGCAGGCCGCCGAACGTTACGATCGACTGCTTGGCGTGAAACTGCACGTAGGGGCGCTTGTCGATGAGGAAGAAAACCAGGCCGGTAATCCAGCCCAGCACGTAGCAAAGAGCGCCGGCGCCGTTTTCCGACAGGCCAGTCTGTGCCATTGTGGGCGCCGAACCTCCTGAGGAAGGGGCCGAACCAGCCGCGGCCTGCGGCGCTCCGCACGCGGCGCAGAAGGCCGCATTGTCCGCAAGAACCGCTCCGCATTTCGTGCAGTGTGGCATGTGCTCCTCCGGGACGCTGAAATCGGCCAATCTGCCGGCAGCCTAGCAGACCAGGTCATTTTCAGCAAGCCCGGTCATGAGCAGCAACTAGCAATGGCCCAGCGTGACCCACACCGGCTCTCGCTCGCGCGGCAGTCGAAGGTAGAGCGAAACAAGCGAGGCGGGTCGGAATGTGCGTTCCAGTAGGCGACAATTCACAATGAGAATTCGGAGAAATTGCGCTAGAATGCGCCGCAGCCAACCCGGCCAAATTCTTGAGAGGGGCGTCAATGACCAAACTGCGAAACCTAAGTGTATCGCTGTGTCTTCTGCTCAGCTTGGTGCTGCTTCCCGTCTTTCGCTCCTCCGCACAGGAAGTGCGGACGGGACCCACGGTGATTCACGAGGAGAAGCACGACACTTCGCGGCCCATGCGCGAGATGCCTTTGATTGCCCCGAAGCCCGGCAGAAACGCCGAAGAGCTGCACATCCGCCGCCCCATGCCGCCGCACGTGGCGCCCCAGGGTGATTCTGTATTGCAGCAGATTGCCGGGCCCCTGGTCGGCACTTCGAACTTTTTGAACTTCAACGGCATCGCAGACCGTGACGGAGTCGCTCCGCCGGATACAAATGCATCGGTGGGCGACACCCAGGTGGTGGAGATCGTCAACGTTTCCTATCAGGTGTTCGACAAGGCCACCGGCAACTCGGTTTTTGGACCGACCGAAATCGCCAGCATCTGGAGCGGCTTCGGCGGGCTGTGCGAGACCGGGCCCAGCAGCGATCCCATTGTCCTCTACGACAAGGCGGCAGGGCGCTGGCTGGTTGCCATTGTCGCGTTCAACAACGGGTTTACGTCCAACGTGGAGTGCGCTGCGGTCTCGACGACCTCGGACGCCACGGGCAGTTTCAATCGCTACGCGTTTTCGTTCGGCGGGAACCTGAACGACTACGACAAGCTGGGAGTTTGGCCGGACGCCTACTATCTCTCCGTGAATATATTCCCCGGCGGCGGCCTCTTTGCGGGCGCCGAAGCTTGCGCGCTCGACCGCACAAACATGCTGGCCGGCAACGCCGCGACGATGCAGTGCTTTGGTCCAAACTCCTCCGACTTCACTTATCTGCCTTCGGACTTGGATGGTTCCACTGCCCCGCCGACAGGTGAACCAAACTTCTTTGTCGAGCTGGGCACTTCGACCAGTTTGGATCTCTTTAAGTTCCACGTGGATTTTACGACGCCGGCGAACTCAACATTTACCGGACCGATTTCCATCACCGTTGCCTCCTACACGGATGCGTGCGCTGCCACCGGGACTTGCATCCCGCAGAAAGGCACGACGCAGAAGCTCGATTCTTTGGGTGACCGCTTGATGTTCCGGCTGGCCTATCGCAATTTCGGAGACCATGAATCGCTTGTGGCATCGCATTCCATCACCTCGTCCACACATACGGGCGTTCGCTGGTATGAGATCCGCAGCCCGAACGCCACTCCCACCTTATTTCAATCCGGCACCTTTTCGCCTGATTCCAACTTCCGCTGGATGCCCAGCATCGCCATGGACAAAGCCGGAGATATTGCCGTTGGATACAGCATCTCGAGCGGCGCAATGTTTCCGTCCATCGCCTACACCGGCCGCGTCGCAACCGATCCCCTGGGAACACTGGAGAGCGAAGACCTGATATTCAACGGCACCGGTTCGCAAAACGGCAACCTGAGCCGCTGGGGCGATTACACCAGCATAGCCATTGATCCAACGGACGACTGCACGTTCTGGCATGCGAACGAGTATCTGCCAACCACGGGCAGCTTCAATTGGGTCACGCGGCTCGTGTCGTTTAATTTCCCGTCCTGCGTTTCGACCGCGCCGGACTTTACGATTTCCGCGAGCCCGGCGTCACAAACCGTCGTGCAAGGGAACAGCACCACGTACACGGCGACGATTGCAGCTTTGAACGGCTTTACCGGAACGGTCACGTTCAGCGCCAGCGGATTGCCGGCCGGGGCCAACGCGACGTTTAGCCCCACGTCCGTCGCGGGTTCGGGTTCGTCCACGATGGCGGTGACCACCTCCAGCACCACGCCGACCGGAACATTCACCATCACCATCACCGGCACCAGCGGCACCCTGGCCCACAGTACGACGGTCAGTCTCGTGGTGACCTCCAACGCTCCACCCGATTTCTCTATCAGTGCGACGCCGGCAAGTCTGACCGTGAAGCGGGGAAAGCTTGGGGCGTACAAGGTGACCATCACCCCGATCAACGGTTTCACCGGGAAGGTCACCTTCAAGGTCACAGGATTGCCCGCGCACACCGGTTCGCGATTCAACCCCACGTCGATCACCGGCTCAGGCACGACGACGCTGACCGTTGGCCCGCAGAGCGCCGCGCCGACAGGAACTTTCACGCTGACGATCACCGGGACAAGCGGAGCGCTGGTCCATTCAACAACCGTGTCGCTTACCGTGGATTAACCGGACCCGGCAGCTTCAATTGCAGCGGGGCCGCCCTTGTATTTTGCTGCGCGAGAGCGTTTCGCTTTCAGCCTCATCAGCTCCCCGTGTAAGATGTCCTGCACTGGGCGCGGCCGCCGAGATTCCGGACTTGAATCTCAAACTTTCTTCTTACCGGAGACGTGCGCATGAAGAACTTCGTGGTTCCTGCGATTCTGGTGGTCTCAGTAGTAATGATCGGCGCGACCGTATCTTCCAACGATCCCTGGCCCCAGTGGGGACACGACGCTCGGCATTCCGGCTTTTCGCCGGTCGCCGGTCAGGCCCCAACGGTCATGCTGGCCGACATTGTGTACGACCCGTTTGTACCTCAGGCGCAAGCCGAGTCGGGCGGCGATCTGCTGGCGCACTACCAGGCGCCGCTAGTCTCCGGCAACAGCGTCTACATGGAATTCAAAACCGGCTCTTATACCTCCTGCCCAACGCCCGGCTCATGGCAAAACGGAGACATCTGCGGACCCAACGCGTGGAATTCCATGACCTGGAACGAGAGGCGCCTTGATTGGCACAACGGCCAGCTGGAAACCGTGTGGACATTCGAGAGCGACTGGAAACCCGAGTGGAACGGCACCTTCGGCCTCGCCGGATGGGAGCCGGTGTTTCACCCGGTGCTTTCGCACGGCTTCCTTTACGTCCCCGGATTCGGCGGCGCGCTCTGGAAAGTGAACATACAAACGGGAGCAGCCGTTGCATGGATCACTCCGTTCGGTACAACTCATGTTCAGGACACTTTCGTCTCCAGCCCGCTCACGGCCGACGCCCAGGGCAATATCTATTACAACGTCCTGAAACTTCAGGACCCGCATCTTTCCAATCCCTGGTTCGCGTCCGACATCAAGGGTGCTTGGCTCGTCAAAGTCGCCCCGGACGGGGGGTTCACCATGGCCACCTACAAGAGTCTGGTGCCTGGAGCGCCGGCGGCTGACGATTTCAACTGCCCGGGAACCTTTTTTGATTTGACCACGCTGCCCTGGCCGCCCAGCCCCTCCGCCGTCGCGCCGGGTTTTGTCTGCGGCTCGCAGCGTCCAGGCGTCAACATTGCGCCGGCAGTTGCGCCCGACGGCACCATCTACACCATCAGCCGCGGCCATTTCAATTCCATGGTGGCGTATCTTGTCGCCGTCAATCCGGACCTCACGCCCAAATGGCAGGCCTCGCTGCAAAACCGGCTGACCGACGGCTGCGGATTTCTCGTTCCCATCGCCCCGCCGGACAATCCCAATCAGCCCAACTCCTGCCGCGTGGGCTCGAATCTCGGCGTGGATCCCACCACGAACGCTCCCGGCTCGGGCTCCATCATTGACCAGGCATCGTCCACTCCGACGGTGCTGCCCGATGGCAGCATCCTGGTCGGCGTGACCACGAACTACGGCTTCGCGCGCGGCGAACTGTTCAAGTTCAGCCGCCACGGCGAATTCCTCGGCAACTACAATTTCGGATGGGATTCCACCGCCGCCGTGCGCGCGCACGACGGCACCTATTCGATCGTGCTCAAGGACAATCACTACGGCGGAATCGGCAACTACTGCTTCGATCCAACCAGCCCCATCTGCGCCCCGCGGCCGAACGGCCCCTATTTCATCACGCAGTTGAACGCCAATCTTGTGCCGGAATGGCAATTCCGCGATACAACCACGGAAAGCTGCCAGCGCAACCCCGACGGCTCCGTCACCTGCATCCCCAACACGCATCCGAACGGCTTCGAGTGGTGCATCAACGCCCCGGCGTTCGACGTGAACGGGAACGTCTATGTGAACAGCGAGGACGGCAACATGTACGTGATCGACCCGCACGGCAACCTGGTGGGCAACATCTTCACCAATCTGGCCATCGGTGCCGCCTACACGCCGCTGTCCCTGGGGCCCGACGGGAAGATTTACACGCAAAACGACGGCCAGCTCTTCGTCGTCGGCGACGGCTCGAACTGACGCGCGCTTTAGCTGCGTTGCCCCGCTGTTTCACGGCCCTTCGGCGCTCTGCCGTGCGCAACATGGTACGACGCGGCGTTCCCGAAGTCGTGGCCATGCGAATCTCGGGCCACAAGACGCGGAGCATGTTTGACCGCTGCAAACATCGTGAGTGAATCAGACCTCGCGGAAGCGGCCCTCCGCATCGCAGAAGGCCGCATTTCAGAGTTTGGGCGCACTACGCCTGTTCACGTTCGCTCGCTCGCTGACTGCGATTCCGCTATCGCCTTCAGGACAGCATCCTCGATGCGGGTGGCAGCGTATACCGAAAAACTGTCGCCGGAGCTTCCAGTGAAAGTGTCGACAGCGAGCATCAGGCCCAAATTGCCTGTTTCGATTAAATCCAGCATGTCAATGCGAGGAGAAGAATGTCGCTTCACGATGGACACAACCAGCGGGAGGTAGGCTTCGATTAGACGCTTAGCCGCAAGTTCGCCTTCGTCATCGTGACTGCGCACCTGCTGCAATAGGCGGGCTTCCTCGTCCCTCGTTAACGGACCAATCGTGTCCAGTTCGCGCAAATACAATCTTAAGGCTTCGTCTCTGTCCATCGAGAGTTCTAATTGTGATGACTGTCAGACATGTGGCTATTTATGGCCATACAGATTGCACCGGCGTTACCTTCCCCATTCATCCGCCTCACGTAAGAGGACAACACTCATTCGGTGCATCCAGGCGCGCTGTTCGCTGGCCAGAAGGGCATTGTTCCAAAGAATATTCGCAACAAACAGTTCGCTTGTTTCGGCTAGTTCCGTTTCCACCGCGTAACTCGCGTTCTTCTTTGCGTACGGAGCGAAGAGTTTTTCAAAATCCCCGGTTTAGCTCATCCCAATTCCATCGCTTTCCCGAGGCATCGATGAACTCCACATTTGGTGCGAAAAATGAAATCAGTGCTTCTGAATTGAGCGATTTGAGTCCGTCAAGGAAGCTCTCAAGTACCATCGACGGACTTATCGTGGCTCTCGCCTGATCCGTCGGCCTCGGTGCTTTTGCAAGTGGTTCTTGGATTGGGTCAAGCTTCACGCCCCGCGCAATTAGAACTTGAGCGGCCAACGACTCTTCAACTCGTAGGATTCCAATCAATAGGTGTTCTGGCTCAACTTGGTTGTGGCCAAGCCTCTCGCTTGCGTCCATTGCAAGATTCAAAACCTGCTTACATTCGGATGAAACAGGCACTTCCACGGAAGTTGAGAACCGATTCCCGCGGGTAATCCGCTTCTCGATTTCAGCGCGAATTTGCGGTTCGACGTTCGTATCCCCGGGAAACCACTTTGCCAGTCCACGGTGCTCTCGCAGAAGCCCCAGCAGCAAGTGCTCAGTCTCGATGTATGGGCTGCCGTAATTGCTGGCCTCGTAGCGCGCAAAAAAGACAGCGCGGCGGGCGCTCTCGGTGTATCGTTCAAACACTTTCTTTCCTGAGTGAAGTCTATGCTCGGGGACGATATCCTGCAACGGATGCGTGTTCGAATCTGGCTAGCCAGGAATCGGTTGCATGAGGTAGCGACAGGTGGCACGATAAGCTCCAGGAAGGGCCGCAACATGTCAGTCTCCACGGGCGACCTCGCATTGTGGTCATGTCCGTTTTGCAATTCTCCTCTGTATGCCCGCGACGTGAAGCTTGCTACCTTCAATTGCCCTCATTGCGGCCGAGCCTTGGAACCAGACCATGGGCGAGCCTATTTCTGGCTCCGATTGCTATTTATCTGGGGAGGAGCACTTGTCTGGGCATGGCACCGGTGGCACGACTCGTTCATAATATTTGTCGGGGGCTTCTACGCGTGGCCGCTATTGTTCACCTGGATTCTATTTGAGCACACGTTCTTGCCACCACGAAAATTCAAGCGTTCTGGCTCTCCGTTTCTGACGCTTGGAATCTAGCGAACGCTACCAGCGCACGTCTGGAATCGCGGAGCAACCTGTGCGACGCGGCGTGCCTGAGGTTGCTGCCATGAGAATCTCAGGCCACAAGGCGCGGAGCATGTTTGACCGGTACAGCATCGTGAGCGAGTCTGACCTCGCGGAAGCTGCTAGACGCGTCGAACAAGGCCGCATTTCAGAGTTTGGGCATAGTTTAGGCATGGCGAGCCAAGACGGAGAAGCGGACACGGTTACAGCCCAACTGAAAAGCCTTGTATAATCAGCGAGATTTTTCGCTGCGGAAGTGGCGGAACTGGCAGACGCGCAGGACTTAGGAACCGTTCAAGCCGTTCCGCAGTGACCTGCACCAAGACGCAGCAACGCGAAAATCCTTTGGTTTCACAGGGCTTCCTTTGTCAACGATCCGCGCACACCCGCACGCTTCTGCACCGAGATGCGACACCAACTGACACCACAACTGACACCAGCGAATGCCATCGAAGCAGGCGAAGATGACAGCGAGTGACTGGAGCGGCCACAAGTGTCCACTGAGTGCTAGTTAGTCGCTGGTGACAGCGAGCTGACGCGGCCACGAGCGGACACGCGAGGACAGCACTTGCCGGGGGCGTCCAGGCAGGGTTATGGCACAAAGCACGTCACAAAAACGGCCGCCGCAAAGGGCGCTAGCCAACAGTACCAAGTGGCAATAGTACTCTGTACGATTAATTACCATCGCGAGTATCTCCACTGCAGGAAATTAACTTGACAGCACACAAGCGACTGGTCTAAAGGATTCCTACCTCTTCCCGTTCCCAAGGAGGCCCATGCGGAAGCTCTTAAGCTCGGACGTTCACCCGTTCCGCGCCTTTGCAACTGCCAACGGAGCGCGATTCACGCAGTTCCTGCTCTTGTTTCTTGGCTGGATCCTCGGCTGCGCGTTTACGTGTCCACCCTGCGAAGCACAAGCCTACGTGAGTATTCCGAATGACAAAGTGCCGGTGACGCCGGACGCAGTTGAGCTTGGATACGTCGACGCACCGAGCGGCGCTCTCCATCTCGAAATTCCGTTGGGGTCTTATCCGCAGAGAGGAAGCAACCGGCCACTGACCATGAAATGGGTATATGACAGCACGATTTGGTCCATTG
>Ga0187846_10000550_pt1 | contig 21712 bp, 18 predicted proteins | sample TC_taG_FD_161473 | JGI IMG/M metagenome (GOLD analysis project Ga0187846, IMG submission 161473) | Biofilm microbial communities from the roof of an iron ore cave, State of Minas Gerais, Brazil - TC_06 Biofilm (v2) | ecosystem: Environmental > Terrestrial > Deep subsurface > Cave > Wall biofilm...
CCATCGCCAGCGCCAAGGCGTGGCTCTACCTCGCCTCGGTCCAGCTTCTTGTTAGGCGACTGGCCCGCGCCTGATGCTACCTATACGATTCTGAGTCGGACACTTAGGTTAGGGGTCGGTCATTCAGACCGGCGAGGAATTTGAGGTTATGTCCGTTCGGTGATGAAGACCGACGACTGTGGCGCGACGACTTGCCGGCAGTTTTGCGAGCGGTTCTGGCCGAAGATGAGGCGGGCCGTTTCTTGGGTAATAATCGTCGCTCAATACGCCAAGATGATTGTCGACCCGGTCTATCCGGCGCCTTTGCGACCGCACTGTCGGGGCTGCGAGCTACCGTTCACAATCCCCTACAAACTGCCGGAGTCGAGATAAGACTGCCGTCACCCGCAGATCATAGACGGTCGCTTTCACGCGCTTTGCACTTATGCATCTGGCACTGGTGGGCACCATCCCGTTAGGGTGGCCCAGTCTTCCGCTCCGTCCATTATGACGTCAAATAGCGGATCTTTGATATCATAGTATCTTTCGGCATCCCCGGGGAACCAAGAGATCAGCCGTTCCTTGATAACTTGATACGAGGAAGCGGTAACAGGTGACTGCGGAGATAGTCTCGACATAAAAGCGGGTAACGCTGATTGAAGTATCCAGCAATTCGGACATGGAGGTTCGTTGGTCTGCGAGCAGATTTGAAGAAGCGCTTGGTCTGTTCCCGCGGTGAAATAGTCCGACCTGCGGGAATGTGATCCAACAACCCCTTCCGCTCAGAAAAACCTATTCGGGCCAGATGATCGGCATCGACGCTATCCAACGATGAGACCGTCGCCTGAATGTCGATAATATCCTTAGCTGCCAAACCGGGAACAGCTGTTGAGCCAATGTGGTGAAAGATCGCATCTGCCGGAAAAGCAGAACGCAGATCGATTATGATCCCCCGGTATTCCTGTACCCAATCCTCCCTGTACGGCACGATTTCAAGGTAATCGGACGACCTATTTTGAGAAGGCGGCACATTTGTCATCGGTCACCTCGCTGTTCCCGCTCGATATAGCAGGCTCCATTGAGCTCAATGCAACGGCTGATAACGTTCTGGATGATCGTCAGGCGGCGTGGCCGCCTCGGGTCGGCGCTCATCTGGATCGCGGCGTTGCTACCCGTATTCGCCGCGGATCAGGGTACTGCGCCAGATCCTCGCGAAGTTCGGGGAGTTGGGGCCGGAGCCGCCGGCGGCCCGGCCGCCGACTGCCGATCACGACGATGCCGGTCCAGATCGACCGAAAAGACGCATGTAACATTTCGCAGCTGATAGGCTGAACCTCGATCCACGGCACGCGGCGATTAAATTCAGCGATAAACTACTCCTGGAACTCGGTGGATTGAGGAACGCGATACGGGAATGAATGATCGGCTAGAGCCTCGCATCCGTATTCTGCTCGGGTCGTCGATCGCGATCGGCCCCGGTAAGGCGGCGCTGCTGGAGGCGATCGGCGACACCGGATCGATCGCCGCCGCCGGTCGCCGCATGGGGATGAGCTATCGGCGCGCCTGGCTGCTCGCCAAGACGATGAATGCGTGCTTCCGCGGACCGTTGGTCGACGCGACGAAAGGCGGTGTCGGCGGCGGGGGTGCCCGCCTCACCGAGATGGGCCGGGAGGTCTTGGCACTCTATCGGGCGATGGAAGACCACGCCGCGACGGCGGTTGTCCCCGATATGGAAAGACTGCGGAGTCTAATGGTGGAGCACCCGCCGGAGGACTGAACCGGGCGTTCGATATGAACGAAATACCATATCGGGCTTGATCTCCTCGTGTGATCAATTAGGCGAGCACTCTGGCTCATGAGGCTCGCCCGTGCACGATATCGCCGACGCCCTTGTTGCTGCTTGGCAGCTTATTCTGTCGGGTAACTCGACGCTCCTGGGGATCGTATCCCTGTCCCTCGGTATCAGCCTGACCGCGGTACTCTTTGCTTCGTCCATTGGCCTGCCGCTTGGTGCGGCGCTCGCCATCACACGCTTTCCAGGGCGAAACGCAGCAGTGGTGGTGGTGAATGCCCTGATGGGATTGCCACCGGTCGTCGTGGGCCTGGTGGTTTATCTCGCTCTGTCGCGCTCCGGTCCGCTCGGCAGCCTCGGACTGCTGTTCACTCCGGCTGCGATGGTGATCGCGCAGGTCATTCTGGTCACCCCGATCGTGGCGGCCGTAGCCCGCCAGATAGTCGAGGACCTGTGGCGCGAATATGCAGAACTCTATTTGTTCGACGGCGTGGGGCGCTGTCGCATCATTTGCTCGCTGCTGTGGCTCGGCCGCTTCAGTCTGATCACGGCGGGGTTGGCGGGAGCGGGTCGAGCGGTTGCCGAAGTCGGCGCGATCCTGATCGTTGGCGGCAACATAGCCGGCGTTACCCGCACGATGACGACCGCGATAGCCCTCGAGACCAGCCGCGGCGATTTGGCACTCGCGCTCGGTCTCGGCATAATATTGCTGGCCCTCATCCTGACCATCAACGGGACTACACATCTCGCCGGCAAAGCCGTGAAGCGGGCGGCGCCATGACGGGGTTGCTTCGGGCCGTTGCCGTTGGCTGGCTGTTAGTGTCGGCGGCTGTTCCGTCTCTCGCCGAACCGCCGTTCATAACCGTCGCCTCGACGACCTCGACTGAGCAATCCGGGCTATTCGGATTTCTTCTCCCGGCTTTCGCCAAGGAGACCGGCATCGAGGTGCGGGTGGTTGCCGTCGGCACCGGGCAGGCGCTCAAAATCGGCGAGCGCGGCGACTGCGACGTCGTCTTTGTCCACGACAGGCCGGCGGAGCTCGCCTTTGTCGAGCGTGGTTTTGGCATCGACCGGCGCGAGGTGATGTACAACGACTTCATCCTGGTCGGCCCGGCGAGCGATCCGGCGCATGTCGATGGCGGCACTGACGTCGTCGCCGCGCTGCGCAAGATCGCTGATGCGAAAACACCCTTCGTCGCGCGCGGCGACGACAGCGGCACGAGCAAGGCGGAGCTCCGGTTCTGGAAGGAAGCCGGGGTCGATCCCAAAACAATAGGCACAGGCTGGTATCGCGATGCCGGGTCGGGGATGGGGCCGACCCTGAATACGGCCGCAGCGATGGACGGCTACACCTTGTCGGATCGCGGCACTTGGCTCAATTTCAAGAACCGGCAGAACCTGAAGATCGTCGTCCAAGGTGATCGCCGGCTGTTCAACCAGTATGGCGTGATGCTGGTGAACCCGGCGCGATACCCGTCCGTCAAACAGGACCTCGGCTACAAATTCATCAATTGGCTGACCTCACCGACCGGTCAGAAGACGATCGCCGACTACAGGATCGGCGGTGAACAGCTGTTCTTTCCCGACGCCAAGCCTGCAACGGGGTGAGCGCACCATGCGCGCGGACCTCGCCGCCGTTCCGTCGAAAGGCTCAAACCATGAAGCATCGAACCCTCGTTTTGGCTGCCGCAATTTGCGTGCTCACGATGCCGGCGATTGCCGAGGATTCATCTACCCCCTACGCCGGCCAGCAGACCCGGATCATCAAGGCTCTCTCGTCCGAGGATATCAACGAGCTGCTCGAGGGTGAGGGCATGGGCATGGCAAAGGCGGCTGAATTGAACGGCTATCCTGGCCCGTTACATGTCCTGACGCTCGCCACGGAACTCGGGCTCACGGAGGAGCAGCTGCAGAAGGTGACGGCGGTTCATGATCAGATGAGCGCGGCTGCCAAGCCGCTAGGCGCCGAATTGGTCGAGCACGAACGGGTACTCGACCAATTATTTGCCCAGGGCAAGATCACATCAGACCGGTTGAGGTCCGAGACAGCGGCAATCGGTGAGCTGCAAGGGCGCTTACGTTTGGTGCATCTGGCGGCGCATCTCGAAACCCGTGCCCTCCTCGACTCGGATCAGATAGCCCGATACGAGCGGCATCGCGGCTACCAGGAGCCTTCAACACCGACGCACCAACATCACGGCGAGCCTTTGACCGAACCATTGAGGTGAAGCTCGCGGCGAGCTCGGTAGATGCAACCCTCAGGCGAAATGCGGTATGACATCCGACGCGAGCAGCTCGTTGGTCTCGGCGTCGTTCCGGTAGTCGCTGTTAATCAACAAGTGCACGCCGGCGTCCCGGTATCGGCCGATCAGATCGATTGCCTCGGACACCGTGCCGACAAAGCCCCGCAATGGTCCGCGAACGGCCAGCCGCTCGCGCTTCGCCGCCACCGCGGCCTCGTCGCGAGAGATCAACCAACTGTTGTTGTGGGTCTTTTCGATCGCGTCGTAATCGCGTCGCGCGGCATCGCAATGGCCGCCAAGCACCGCGAGCTTGTGCCTCACGGTTTCGGGGTCGCCGCCGAGATTACAGGCATCGCCTAGGCGGGCGACCGCGCGCAACGTCAGCTGCTCGCCGCCGCCGGCGATCAAGACCGGCGGGCGTGGCTTCTGAACCGGCTTCGGCTCCAGGATCGCGTCCTCGACGCGGAAATACCGGCCGTGAAAGGTCGTCCGCTTTTCGGTCCACATCGCGAGGATCAGCCGGACGGCTTCCTCCATCTGCCGGATCCGCACCGCCGGGCGGGCCGGAAACTCCCAACCATATTGCCGGTATTCAGCCTCGAGATAGCCGGCGCCGATGCCGAGGGTCAGCCGCCCCCGGCTGATCAGATCGACACCGGCCGCGATTTTGGCCAGATGCGCCGGGTTGCGGTAGCCGACCGACGTGGCGAGCGTCGCGAGACGAATGCGGCTGGTCACCGCAGCCAGGGCCGACAAGACGGTCCAGCCCTCCATGAAGGGTTCATCGGGCGCGCCGACGCCGCCGATCTGGATCAGATGGTCCATCACCGAGAACCATACAAAGCCGTGGTTTTCGGCCCATTGCGCCTTCGCCTTCACCGCCTCGAACGCTTCGGTCGGATCGGGGCCGAAGAACCAGGAAGGGTTGTGAATGCCGAACTTCATATAGGACTACTCCCGTCGTCGCACCTGCACGCGCAACTCTCTGCGGACTTTCACAGCCTCTATGCTTGCCATTTTGGCGCCAAGATCGAAGTGTATGTCTGGTATCCGGCGGGCGCGGTGTTGTACCCGACGATGCGTCAAATTCCCGGTTATTTCCCGGTTTTGCGTTTTGGCTCCCGGTTTCGGGCGCTGAAATTCCCGGTTCGATCACCTCGAAAGGCACTACTAAGCGTTTGAACGAAACGGATTTATAAGTCGTTGGCGAGGTCAAATTCAATTTTTTTCCCGGTTTTCCCGGGAAAAACCGGGAAAGCGCTCCACGTCCGGTCCGGCGAGCATCAGTGCCTCGAACCGCGCGCCGACCGCATCCCAGCTTAAGCCGCACTGTCGTTCGAGCGCGGCCAGATGCCATCGCCGCCACAATCCGTCGTCGCGCAGCAACGCGACCGCGGCTGTGACGAAGGCATCGTCATCCTCGGCCACTCGTCCGGTCACCCCGTCGATAACGCGCTCGGGAGTTGACCCCAGCGGCTCGACCACAGCCGGTACTCCCATCGCCTGCGCCTCGGCGAGCGCCAGGCAGAAGGTTTCGCCGGGGTCGCCACGATAGAGCATGACCCGGGCATCCAGCAGCGCCGTCGCCAACGCCTCGCGTCCAACCGGCGCGAAGCGGCGGACGCCTGAAGCGGCGAGCCCGTCGGCGCGGGCCAGGATTTCGTCTATTCGGCGCCCGCGCGGCGTGCCGGCGAGGCCATAGACAGCGCCGCCGGCATAGATGTGCAGCTCTGCCATCGGTACCGCGGGCTGGATGCGCTTAATCCAGAGATCGAGCAGCCAATCGAGCCCGCGCAACGGGTTCGAGGTGAAGATCGCTCGCGGTGGCGGAGGCTCGCGCGGCGGTGCGGTTCGGAAACAGTCGAGAATGCCGTAGGGGATTATCTCGCGCCCCGCGCAGGGCAGCCATCGCGGGATCGTCGCCGCGTGATAGGCGCCGGTCACCACCAGGGTCGGACGGTGGCGGGCGAGCCGCCACAGATTGCGCGGCTTTTTGAGGTAGATGGCGGGGTTGTGCAGCCAGAGCAGCCGGCGAGCCACGCGGTGCACGAGGCCGATGACCCGATGGCTGCGATTGGCGATGTAGAGGTCGCAAGCTTGCGGCAGGTCGCCCGACAGCGGCGCCCAGCGCACGCCCTCATGAACAACAGCGGCGCGGCAGCGATTGCGCGCCTCGATCCGATGACCGCGCGCTGCCAGAGCCTCGGCGAGCGCCACAAAGGCCGTCTCGGCGCCACCAAGCGGTGCCGTTTCCGCCATTACGCCGTCAAAGGGGATGCCGTCATCGGCCATCACCACGCTCGCCATCACTCGGTCTCGAGATGGCGAAGCTTCGTCGGTGCCCGCCCCTCAGGCGAAGGGTCGAGTCGCGCCTTAAGATAGGAGAGGATCGGGTAAAGTGCGGCGCACAGCGCGATCAGAAAACCCCATTGACCCTCTCGATAACCCTTGCGACCGATGTAGCATTTGCAAAAGCGCGATGCGATGCGGCGCAAATTGTGCCCATAGCTGCCGATATCGCCGCTCTCGCGCAGATCCTCGGCGCGCGCGCTGGTATAGCGATCGAGCCGCCGGAGCATCTCGGAGATGTCCCGATCGACGTGATGAATAATCGGCGAAGAGAGCGTCGCCCCCTGCGCTCCCTCGAATGCGACAGTCGGATGGACCCGCTGATCGCCCCATCGCTTGGCGCCCTTACGGAAGAGCGCGCCATGCGCCGACCTCCCGAAGGAGGCCCCCCATCCCCAGCGCACCAATCGCGTGCCGATATAGTTGTCGACCGGGACCAGATGCCACGCAGCCGACGAGCCGGCGACGGCGTCTCGAATCTCGGCTGCTAGCTCCGGTGAAACCCGCTCGTCGGCGTCGATTTCGAGGATCCAGTCACCTGGGCAGGCGTCGATCCCGGCATGACGGCGGGCTCCTTCCCGCTCCCAGGCACCCTCGACGAGCCGCCCCGTGAATCCGCGAGCGATTTCGCGGGAACGGTCGGTGCAGCGGTCGAGGACAACGACGATCTCGTCGGCAAAGCCCAAACGGGCGAGGCATTCGGCCAGCTGCCGCTCCTCGTCATGAACGACGACCAGGGCGGAGAGGGTGGGTCGCGACGACCCATTCACGCCGCGGCGCTCGCGACCGAGCGCCATAGTCGGCGCGCCGCCGCTTCGGCCGCATCGACCGAGAGACCGTCCATCAGCGTCCCCGTGGTCCGGTGATCGAAGCCTGGACCAAACATAGTGTCAGGCGAATCGGTTGAGCGCACCCACGCAGCGTGCTGTCCCCAAGGCGCGTATCGATCGCTCGGGCTCGGCCCGAACAGGCCGAGTGTCGGCGTCCCCGACGCCGCTGCCATGTGCATCAGTCCCGTATCGTTGCCGATGAATAGTGCGCATCGACGTAATACTGCCGCCGCGGTCAGCAGATCGACTTTGCCGACCAAGTCGATTTGCCGATGGAGCGGGACCACCGCGAGCACGGCTTCGGCTTGTCGGCGCTCATGCCCTGCTGCCAGCACCACGACACGCGCCCCCGGCAGCATCCCGTCGGCAGCGGTGAGACGCTGAGCAAGGGCGGCGAAGCGCTCGGCCCGCCACTCCTTTCCGCGCCAGTTCGCAGCCGGGCCGATCGCCAAGACCGGAGCACCCGGAGAGATTAGCGCGCTTGCTGTGCGCTCGTGGTGCGGCGCGGTCCACAGTCGTGGGCTGGGCGGCGGGTCGAGCTGAAACAGCCGGCCGAGCTGACGCACTCGATGCTCGCGTACGTCGCCCTTGGCCATCACCTTGCGTTTGTCCGCGCGCAAGAGCCAAGCGAGCGCCGAGCCGCGAAGGTCGACGACGAGGTCCCAGCGCCGGGTGGCTACGGCGGCATAGAATGGCAGCCAATGCGCGGACCAGCGCAGCTTCTCGATTATTTCGAGCCGCTCGAGTTGCGGTATCGCTTCGAATAGCGGAGCCGCCACCGGCCCTGCCGCGATGGTCAGCCGTGCCGTCGGATGGCGGTCGATCAAATAGGAAAGAAGACCGGTCGACAGCACGGCATCGCCAATGCGCGTGGCGGTCACAAAAAGGATAAGCATTCTCGCCGAGCCAAACGCCTTATATCCCGCCCCCTTCGGCTTGCCAAGCAACCGCTCCTCGCCCACTTTTACCGCATCCGATAGGGGTGACAGAGCCATGTCTGAGGCGAGCTTTGCTTTGCTCGACGACCGGGGCATCCTTGCTGTCTCCGGGACGGACCGTCGGATTTTTCTCCAGGGGCTCGTCTCGAACGACGTAGAAAGGATCGGTACAGCGCAAGCGCGCTACGCGGCGCTGCTCACTGCGCAGGGCAAGTACCTGCACGATTTCATAATGATCGAGTCCGACGAGGCGATCTGGCTCGAGTCGGAGGCGCGGCGCGTGGGCGAGCTTAAGCGTCGGCTATCAATCTACCGCTTACGGGCAAAGGCCGCCCTCAACGAGAGACCTGAGCTCGCTGTGGCGGTGGTGTTTGGCAAAGACGCTCGCGCAGTCATGGGTCTTTCCGAGGAACCGGGTGCCGCCCGACCGTTTGCCTCTGGGGTCGCCTTCATCGACCCGCGGCTCGTCGCACTGGGTGTGCGCTGCATCCTGCCGCGCACTGATATCCGATCGGCGCTCGAAGGCACCGGTCTCCCAGAGGCCGGCTTCGCAGCGTATGACCGCCTCCGTATCAAGCTCGGGATTCCTGATGGCAGTCGCGACCTCGTGCCGGAAAAATCGATTTTGCTCGAAGCAGGGTTCGACGAACTGAACGGCGTCGACTGGCAGAAGGGTTGCTATGTCGGCCAGGAGCTCACGGCCCGGACCAAGTACCGCGGGTTGATCAAGAAGCGGCTGATGCCGGTCAGGATCGACGGTCCCGCGCCGGCGCCGGGAACGATCGTTACCGCCGACGGACGCGAGATCGGCGAGATGCGGTCGATTCGCGACGAGCTCGGTCTAGCGCTGCTACGGATCGAGCCGGTCGTCGATGGCAAGCCCCTAAAGGCCGGAGACACCACCCTCGTTGTTTTGCAGCCCGGCTGGATGCGTCTCGCGGGCGACACCTGAGACGAAAATAGCAGTTCCCCGGAACGCAGCTGCCGCTTTCGAGGTCACACAGTAGCGTCGCCGCGATCGCCCGCCAACGCGGCTTGCGCCGCGGCGAGCCGGGCGATTGGTACCCGGTAAGGCGAGCAGGAAACGTAATCGAGACCGACCGCCTGGCAGAAGCCGATCGACACGGGGTCGCCCCCATGCTCGCCGCAAATGCCAAGCTTCAGCCCCGGATGGGCGGCACGTCCGCGCTCGGCGGCCAGACGCACGAGCTCGCCAACACCCTCGACATCGAGTGTGACAAAGGGATCGTGCTCAAAGATCCCCAGCCGCTGATATGCGCCAGCAAAGCTCGCCGCGTCATCCCGCGACAGGCCAAAGACGGTCTGCGTCAGATCGTTGGTGCCAAAGCTGAAGAACTCGGCGGTCCGAGCAATTTCGCCGGCGCGCAATGCTGCGCGCGGCAGCTCGATCATCGTGCCGACCAGATAGCGCACGGTGATGCCGGCTCTTTCCATCACCTCTCTGCCGACGCGATCGATGATCGCTTTGAGGATGTCGAACTCCATCTTGGTCGCGACCAGCGGCACCATGATCTCGGGCTCCACCGCCTCCGCGGTTTCCTTGGTCACAGCGACAGCCGCCTCGAAAATTGCGGCCGCCTGCATCTCGTAGATCTCCGGGTACGTGATGCCCAGGCGGCAGCCGCGGTGACCAAGCATCGGGTTCACCTCGTGCAGCACGATCGCGCGATGGCGGATCGTGGCAACGTCCTTGCCAGTCAGCCGCGCCATCTCGCCGAATTCGTCTGCGGTTTTGGGCAAGAACTCGTGAAGCGGCGGATCCAGCAGGCGGATCGTCACCGGAAAACCTTTCATGATTCGGAAGATCTCAGCGAAGTCCTCGCGCTGCATCGGCAAAAGCTCGGCCAGTCCGGCACGCCGTCCGGTTTCGTCTTCGGCCATGATAACCCGCCGCATCGCACCGATGCGGTCGGCCTGGAAGAACATGTGTTCGGTCCGGCTGAGCCCGATACCCTCGGCACCAAAGCGGCGCGCCATACGAGCGTCGATCGCGGTCTCGGCGTTGGCGCGGACCTTCATGCTCCGGATGGCGTCGGCCCATCCCATCAGGGTCGCGAAATCGCCCGAGAGCTCGGGCTGGATCGTCGGCACCGCGCCCAGCATCACCTCGCCTGTTGACCCGTCGATCGTGATGATCTCACCCGCCGCCACCACGATGTTTCGTGAAGCCATCGTGCCTGCCGCGTAGTCGACCCGCAAGTCGCCGGCGCCTGCGACGCAAGGGCGCCCCATGCCGCGCGCGACCACCGCGGCGTGGCTGGTCATGCCGCCCCGTGTCGTCAGGATGCCCTTGGCCGCGTGCATGCCATGGATGTCCTCAGGGCTCGTCTCGATGCGCACAAGGATCACCGCTCCGCCGCGCGAGGCACGCGACTCGGCCTCTTCCGCGGTGAATACGATCTCGCCTGCGGCGGCACCTGGCGAAGCCGGGAGGCCGCGGGCGAGGACCGCTGTTTTTGCTTTCGGATCGAGCGTCGGGTGCAGTAGCTGATCGAGCGAAGCCGGATCGATCCGCCCGATCGCCTCCTCGCGGGTAATGCGCCCCTCCTCGACGAGCGCAACCGCGATCTTCAGCGCGGCCTGGGCGGTGCGCTTACCCGAACGCGTCTGCAACATCCACAGCTTGCCGCGCTGCACCGTGAACTCAATGTCTTGCATGTCGCGATAATGTCCTTCGAGCGTTCGCCGCACCTCGTAAAGCTCGGTCAGGACTCCGGGCATTACCTCTTCCATCGCCGGCAGAGTTGATTTGTTGGCTTCCTTACCGGCGATCGTCAAATGCTGCGGGGTGCGAATGCCTGCTACGACATCCTCGCCCTGCGCGTTGACCAGGTATTCGCCGTAAAACTCGTTTGCGCCGGTCGAGGGGTTGCGTGTAAAGGCTACGCCGGTCGCGCAATCGGCGCCCATGTTGCCGTATACCATCGCTTGGACGTTCACCGCCGTGCCCCAATCGCTGGGAATGTCGTGCAGCCGCCGATAGGTGACGGCGCGCGGGTTCATCCACGAGCCGAACACGGCGCCGATCGCGCCCCACAGCTGCTCCTGCGGTTCCTCCGGAAACGGACGTCCGAGTTCCTCGGCGACGAGATCCTTGAACCCGGCGACGAGAGTCCTCCAGTCGTCCGCGGAGAGGTCGGTGTCGAGCGGGACACCGCTGTCGAGCTTATGGTTTTCGAGTAGCTCCTCGAAATGGTTTTCGATGCCCAGGACCACCTGGCCGTACATTTGGATGAAACGGCGGTAACTGTCATAGGCGAAGCGTTCGTCGCTGCTCTTACGTGCCAGTCCGTCGACGACTCGGTCGTTGAGCCCGAGATTGAGCACGGTGTCCATCATGCCCGGCATCGAAACGCGTGCGCCGGAGCGGACTGAGACGAGCAGTGGGTTGTCGGGGTCTCCGAAGCGAGCGCCGAGCGAACGTTCGATCCCAGCGAGCGCGCACTCGACCTGTTCGCGCAGTTCCGTCGGATGAGATTTGTCGTGCGCATAAAAATAGCTGCAAGCCTCGGTGGTGATTGTGAAGCCAGGCGGCACCGGCAATCCGAGATTGCTCATCTCGGCGAGACCTCCCCCCTTGCCGCCGAGCAGATTTCTCATACCGGCGCGGCCTTCGGCGGTACCGTCCCCGAAAGTGTAGACCCATTTCTTCATCTGCCTGCTTACCCTTCAATCTGGGAGAAGTCGGCGGCCCGGTTCATCGTTGCCCGGATCCCCGACAGCAGTCGCAGCCGGTTTTCCCTTAGCGCCGGTTCATCGCAATTGACCGTGACGTTGTCGAAGAAATTATCAATCGGGCGCCGCAGCCGCGCCAATTCTTCCATCACTTTCTCGAACTCCTCGCTTGACAGGAGAGTTCCCGCCCGACTGTCTACCTCGGTGAGATGGTCAGCGAGAGCGCGCTCTTCGGGCTGATGTAGAAGCTCCGGGTCAACCGGATCTGCATACTTCCGACCGTCCTTGCGCTCCTCGATAGCGACGATGTTCGAGGCGCGCCGATACGCGATCAGCAAGTTCGCCCCGTCCTCCGAGGCAAGGAAGTTTGAGAGCGCGTCGACGCGGCTTAGAAGACGCACTAAATCGTCTTCAGCCGTGCCAACCTGACTGAACGCCGCCGCTATTAGATCATGGCGCACGCCCCGCTCGCGCAGGTGCACCTTTAGCCGGTCGGCAATAAAGTCGAGCAGGTCGCGGGTCGGGTCCGCAAGATCCAGGATTGCGTCCGTTCTGGCATGTCTGAAAGCAACCGCCAGCGGCAGCCGCAAACGATTCTCCAGAACCAGTCGGATTGTCCCCAACACCGCTCGCCGCAGCGCGAACGGATCCCTCGACCCGGTCGGCTTTTCACCTATCGCAAAGAAGGCCACCAGCGAATCGAGCTTGTCGGCAAGCGCAACGACGACGCTCTCTGGAGCGGTCGGACAGGTATCGTTGGGGCCGAGCGGTCTGTAGTGATCGGCGATAGCCTGGGCGATCGCCGGATCTTCGCCGTCGTGCAATGCGTAATAGCGCCCCATCACCCCTTGCAGCTCGGGAAATTCCGCGACCATGCCGGTCGACAGGTCGGCTTTTGCCAACCGCGACGCGCGCCGCGAGAGGTGCCGATCAGCGCCGGGCACATCGTCCGCAAGCTGCTCGGACAGCGCCACCATTCGCTCGGTCTTATCGTAAACACTGCCGAGCTTCGCATGAAACACGCGATCCCTGAGCGCCTCCACCCGGTCCTCCAACCGGACCTTTCGATCCTGATCCCAGAAGAACCGTGCGTCGGCGAGCCGCGCCTTTAGCACTCGTTCATTACCGGCAACAATTGTTTGACCGCCGTCGACCGTGACATTGTTGGCGACGAACAGAAAGCGCGGGGCCGGTGTGCCGTCGGGCCAGAGGCAGGAGAAATACTTCTGATGCGCGCGCATCACCGTCGCGAGCACCTCCGGGGGAAGTGCCATGAAATCCGCTTCGATCACACCCATGAGAACGACCGGAAACTCCACGAGGCCGGTAACCTCGTCGAGTAGCGCTGGATCGTCCTCGACGGTCAGGCCCTCGGCCTTGGCTAGCTGGTCGAGCCCGTCGGCAATGATCTGGCGCCTTTTCGCCGGTTCGAGCACGACATACGCCTTCTCAAGCTTGGCGAGATAGTCGGCGGCGTTGCCGACCGAAATCTGCCCTTTCGAGAGAAATCGGTGTCCTTGCGTCATTCGCCCGACCGGCACATCGCCGAGTGGCAGGTTCAGCACCGCGCCTTCGAATAGGCAGATCACCGAGTTGAGCGGTCGCACCCAGTGCAGGCTCGATGCGGGGTAGCGCATCGACTTCGGCCAGGCCACATCCCAGATCGTGGAGTAGATTAAGTCGGGCAGGACGTCGGCCGCCGCGCGGCCGGGGCGCTCGATCACGATGAAATAGAACTCACCGCGATCGGTGGCCCGCACCTCGCATCGGTCGATCGAGGCGATGCCAGCACCGCGCAGAAAGCCGTCGATCGCCGGCTGCGGGGCGCCCACGCGGGGTCCCCGCCGCTTCTCGGTTTGATCCGGCTGTGTCGCCGGGATCCCTTTGGCGATGACTGCGAGGCGGCGAGGCGTGACATACCCGCGAAGGCTCTCCGCTGGGATCTCCGCGGCAGCGAGCCTGTCGCGAAGCAAGCCCGTCAGATCTTCAACGGCGCGGCGCTGCATCCGTGCCGGGATTTCTTCGGACAAGAGCTCGAGTAGCAGTTCGGCCAAGTTAGTCGACTGGCCTCGACCCGGCGAGCCAAGCTTCGCAGCACGCCCCGGCAAGCGCCCTGACCCGTAGGATGTAGGCGGCGCGTTCGGTCACGCTGACCGCGCCTCGCGCATCGAGTAGGTTGAAGAGATGGCTTGCCTTTAGACACTGATCGTAGGCGGGCAAGGACAACCCGTGATCTATCAGCCGGCGGCACTCCTGTTCGGCATCGGCGAAATGCCCGACAAGGCGGGCGGTGTCGGCCAACTCGAAATTATAGGCGGAAAATTCTCGCTCGGCCCGCTTGAAAACTTCACCGTAGGTAATGCGACCCGGGCCGTTGGCATCGTTGTAATCGAGATCGAATATGCTCTCGACACCTTGGACATACATCGCCAGCCGCTCGAGCCCGTAGGTCAACTCGGTCGAGACTGGGTCGCATTCGATTCCACCGACCTGCTGGAAATAAGTGAACTGGCTGACCTCCATGCCGTCGACCCAGACCTCCCAGCCGAGCCCCCATGCGCCCAAGGTCGGGCTTTCCCAATCATCTTCGACAAACCGAATGTCGTGCAGCTGGGCATCGATGCCGATCGAAGCGAGACTCGCAAGATATAGATCCTGACTGTCCGGCGGCGCGGGTTTCAGGATGACCTGGAGCTGGTAGTACTGTTGCACTCGATTGGGGTTTTCGCCATATCGACCATCGGTTGGTCGGCGCGAAGGCTGAACGTAAGCGGCGCGCCAAGGCTCGGGCCCGAGCGCGCGCAACGCGGTGGCCGGATGGAAAGTCCCGGCGCCGACTTCGATATCGTAGGGCTGGAGAATGACACAGCCCCGGGCCGCCCAGAACCTCTGCAAGTCGAGAATCAGCGATTGGAAACTCACGGCTGCGCCCTTGATGATGAGATATTCAGGGCGGCCGCGGGCAATCCGGCCTACCGCAACCCGACGCGCCGGCAGCGACATAGGCGCCGCAGACCCCGCAAGCCACCAGATCCTCAGCATTGATCGCTCCGTGCCGCGGGGTCGGGCGCCGGCTCGACAGCTCGCGCGTTAGCCCGTTCAGCCACCGATAGCCCACCAAGGCGGCAATAATGACGAGGGAAATTACGACCAGTTTCGGAGCAGCGAACATCGCCGAGGTTTACCGGTACCCCCGAAAGGGCGTCAAGTAATGCTGCAGGCCGTCACAACCCGAATCTTGCCCATAGCAGGCGCGCCTCAATCCAGTCCGCGAGGTCGGCGATGGTGGCAGCCGATTCGCCCGCCATGAACGGCAGTCGACGCCAAAGCGGCCATCGGCGCCGCTCGGCCGCGAACGGGCGTAGCTTGACTTTGTCGCCATAACGCGCGCGCATGACCCCGCGCAGCTCGCCGATGCCGTCGACAAGTCCGCGGTTCAGCGCCATGCGCCCGGTCAGCACATCGCCGTTGAACAATGACTCGTCCTTGCTGTCGATTTTCCCTGCGCGCCGGCGCTGCACATGCTCCTTGAAGGCGCGATGGATATCCTGCTGCAACACGGTGAGCCGCTCGACGTCGGAAGGGTTCTGGGGAAGAAACGGGTCGAGCAGAGATTTGCGTTCTCCGGCCGTGTGGAGACGCCGTTCGACGCCGAGCCGCTCGATCAGCTGCGAGAAGCCAAAACTTGCGCTGATGACACCGATCGAGCCTAGGATTGAAGTTTCCTCGCTGAAGATTTCGTCGCCGGCGAGCGCTAGCCAGTATCCCCCCGATGCCGCCACGTCCTCGGTAAAGGCGATGACCGGAACATGCCTCTCCTCGGCGAGCTCACGGATGCGCCGGAAGAGCAGCGCCGACTGCACCGCCGAGCCGCCGGGCGAATTGACGACGACGGCGACCGCAACGAGGTTGGAGACGCGGAACGCCCGCTCGATCGCCGTCGCGTGGCTCGCCAACGAGACGCCTCCGCGCCGTGGCCGGGAAATAATGACGCCTTCGAACCGCAACACCGCGACGACCGGTGCGCGCGACCACAGCTGAGCGATATGGAGACGGTCGCGGATTTTCATTTGATCTCAAGATGGGACGCCACGCGGGATTCGGCTACCGGCCCGACCCGCCAAAGCAATCAGAGCTCTAGCCCCCTCCCCTCGCGTAACACTGCCTCTGCGGCGGTGGTGAGCCGTCCGTCGGCCTCGTGCAATACAAGGCCGACGGCGAGCCGCGCCGGCGCGGCGATCTGCTTGCGTGCGCGGACCAGAACGCGGCTCGCGGCCCTACCCTGCCCCGGCCACAGCGGGAAAATCACGATCTCACCGGCCCTTCCGGCGATTTGGCCGAGAAGCGCGTCGATCCGGTCGGCCCGATGGATAAATGTTACGGTCCCTTTGGATCGGACCATCGCAAGCGAAAAGCGCACCCAAGTGCTGAGATCGGCCTCACCTTCGATCGTCGCGTCGGCCCTCTCGGGGCTTTCGGGTGGGGTGCCGCTGCCGGGCTTGTTGAAGGGCGGGTTCGCCATCACGTGGTCAAACGCGCCGGGCGACAGCCGTGGTGGCGGGTGCAGCAGATCTCCGATCATCGCCGAGACGCGCGTCTCCAATCCGTTCAAGATCGCGTTGTCGCCGGCAATGCGAACGAGCTCGCGCTGCATCTCTAGGCCAACGACGCGGCAGTGTGGTACTCGCGCCGCCAGACAAAACATCGCGGTACCCTGACCGCATCCGACATCGAGGACGAGCTCATGCGGCTCAGCCGGCACCGATGCGGCAAGAAACACCGGATCGATGGCCGCACGATAACCATCCACCGGCTGCCTGAGCTGGACGCGACCGCCGAGGAGACGATCCTCAGTAAGGGTCGGCTCAACCGCTCGGGCGTCGCTCATCCGGTACCCTCGCCAGCTGTGGAAAGCAGCGCTCGGGCTCGCCGATAGTCACGGTCTGCGACCACTAGGCGGTGCGGGATGGCGCCGATGCTTCCTTCGACGAGGCTCGTGTGATGGTCGAGGATCAGGCTGTCGATCCCCGAATCCCCCAGCAGAGATTGAAGCCAAGATAGACGGACCGGGTCGTTCGTGCGCAGCAATTCCTTCATCGCGCTCCGCATAACAGGAGACGAAAGGAGTCCGGACGGGCGGCCCTTGACCGGTCTCTGCGTCATTCTATGCTCACTCGCGTTCGCGCTCGTCAAGCCGATCGGGCGACGGGGTAGCGGATGCGCAAGACGGTCAGGAGAATTCGGGGGCGCTGGTGGCGGGTGTCGATCGGGTGCACGCTGGCCGGAAACCTTCTCTCGATCCGCTGTGCCGGATGCTTAGCGGCGAGTTGGAGCGCGTCAACCAGCTGATCGTCCAGCGCATGCAGAGCCCGGTGGCGCTGATCCCGCAACTCGCCGGTCATATCGTAGCGAGCGGCGGCAAGCGGTTGCGCCCGATGCTCACCCTCGGCTGTGCCCGGCTGTGCGGCTATCGGGGGGGTCGGCACATTGCGCTCGCTGCCGCAGTCGAATTCATTCACACCGCGACCTTGCTGCACGATGATGTCGTCGACGCGAGCGACATGCGGCGCGGGCGTGATACTGCCAATGCGGTGTGGGGAAACAAGCCGCCGATCCTAGTCGGCGACTTCCTGTTCAGCCGTTCTTTCGAGCTGATGGTCGCCGACGGGTCGCTGCGCATTCTCGAGATTCTGTCTCGCGCTTCTTCGGTGATCGCCGAAGGTGAGGTGCTCCAGCTGATGACTGCGAACGACACTCAGACGTCCGAGGACGCCTATCTCGCGGTCATTCAGGCAAAGACCGCAGAGCTGTTTGCGGCAGCCAGCCGGATCGGAGCGGTGATGACCGAGCGGCCGCAAGAGGAAGAGGACGCCCTTGATCGTTTTGGCCGCAATCTCGGCGTTGCCTTTCAGCTGGTCGACGACATGCTCGACTTCTCGGCGCATCCCACGGAGCTGGGCAAGAGCATCGGCAACGATTTCCGCGACGGCAAGGTCACTCTGCCGATCCTTGTCGCTTTTGCCCGCGGCGACAAGGGCGAGCGCGCCTTCTGGCGCCGGACGATCGAGGAGCAGGATCAGAGGGCAGGCGATCTCGAACAGGCCATCCGATTGCTTGAGCGGCGTGGCGCGCTCGCTGAGACTCTGTCGCGCGCCCGCAGCTATGCGGCGACTGCGATCGGTGCGCTATCGATATTTCGGGACGGGATCGAGCGGCGTGCACTGATCGACGCCGCCGGCTTCGCCGCCGAGCGCGCCTTTTGACGGCCTGGGAAGCGGTGATGGCGCGGCGGACAGCATCGGGCCCGCAGCGGAGCCTTCAATTTCCCTGACAGCAGGGAAAGTACGCTCCAGCACCTGATATCACCCTCGCAGCGGGCAACCTTTCGCGACATCCAAGGCTTGGTGCGATTTCATGAAAGCGTCCGATAGCAGGATTCGCGCGCCGAAATTGGCGTCGGCAGTGGATTGGCAGCGAAATACGGTGACGCGTCGGGGCAGACCTTAAGAATACGGCATCAAGCGGAACGGCGCTCGGCTGGTCAACGAGGGACCACCGCTGATCTGCGCTACCATATGCTGACCAGCGTGCGGGAGAAGCGTCCCCCTAGATGTGCTCGACCACGGAGCCCGTAACTTGGCTTGCTCAATCGCCGCCTGAAAGCGCCTATATTGCCTGGAGACGCGCTTTTAGCTATAGCTCGCGCGCGGTCGGCGGAGTGTAGCTCAGCCTGGTAGAGCACTGCTTTCGGGAGGCAGGGGCCGGAGGTTCAAATCCTCTCACTCCGACCATTTTTGCCGCTGCGATCTGATAGATAACGCGGTACCTATCCGGTCGAGTTTCCGCGATTCCGGTATCCGTCGCGCGATAAGTTTGTGGCATCGCGGCTGTCCACGCCGATGCCGATTGGGCTTATTTGCCGAAGCGTTAAGGGTGAGCGGAGGCATTCTGTGTCCCTAAGTTTGAGCACATACCATGGGCTTCCAGCGATGAACCCGAGACCTCGCTGTTAGGGCACCGGCAATTCTCAGACCCTTTTTTGTCATCCTGCTGGCGGAACAGTAACGCCTGACAGCAGCGTTTACCACGTACGTGTTACAAGGGGTATGGACGAAGAGAGCTTTATGGACCGTCGGAGAGTTGGTGTTGCTCCGGCGCTTACTTACCGGAAGCGGCGTCGTCGGACGCTTGTCGCCGAACGTCTTGTCGCCGAACGTAAAGCCCGCCGTCGTGAGCGCGGTGTCGCTGTAGAGCTGTCGCAATTAGAGCGACCGGCGCGCGCGGTCATCATTCCGCTGGCAGTTGGACCGGCGCTAATCGTGATACTGCTTTTGTCGCTCGCATTGTGGGGTTTGATCTGGGCGGCCGTAGAGTTGACTATGTCGGCACTGCACTGAAACAAGCAGTTTTAAGAGAACATCCGACTCCCGCGCGATCCTACGCTTGGTGAACCCGCTCGAAACCCCTGTCTAGCCGCTGCTAACTTCATTCCGCGCGGGCCTGCAGAAAACTCGCCGGAAATCGGCGCCTTGGTGCCAAGTTTCAGACACTCCTATCTCGTCATTGCTTGGTTTGTTGAGCTAGCTTGGCTAACCAAGCCCGGCCGGTAGCCCGAATGGTTCCAGGTCTGTGAGGCCGCGAGGGAGCGCCGGCCGGCATCCGATGAACCCGAACAGTCCTCTGGGCACGAGCCCGCATCGAGGAGGCTGGGCGATGGATGCCAAGTCGCAAGCCGACCGCTTTATCGGCATCGATGTTCCAAAGCGCGGGTCGACGCACATGTCCGGCCCGACGGCGCCACGTTCCATTGCACGACCGACAGCGAGGGTTTGGCTGCCCTGGTCGGGCGGTTGGGGCCACTGCGGCCGAGGCTTGTCGTCCTGGAAGCCAGCGGCGGCTACGAGGGTGTGGTTGCCGCCGCCGCTCTGGCCGAGGCGGGGCTGCCGGTAACGATCGTCAACCGTCTGCAGGAGCTGATGGCCCGCCGCCGCCAGCTGGTGATCATGATCAATGGCGAGAAGCAGCGCCTTGCCAACGCCCAGGACCGAGTGGCGCAAAGCTCGTTCAAGGCGGTGCTCAAGAGGCTCGATGCCGAGCGGGGCGCGCATCGACGGGGCGATCGACAAGCTGATCGAGGCCAGCCCTGTCTGGTGCGCCAAACAGGATCTGCTCAACAGCGTGCCCGGCATCGGCAATGTCGTCGCCCGCACCCTGATCGCTGAGCTGCCCGAACTCGGCCAGGTCGGTCGCCACCAGATCGCCGCCCTGGCTGGCGTCGCCCGAATGAACCGGGATAGCGGCCGATATCGCGGCAAGCGCAAGATCCAGGGCGCGTCCAGGTCCGGGCGCCACTTTACATGGCCTGTCTGGTCGCAATCCAGCACAACCCGACACTCAAGCGTTTCTCCTGTCGTCGGCGCGAGGCCGGCAAACCGGCCCGTCTCGCCCTCGTCGCTGCCATGCGCAAGCTGCTGACCATCCTCAACGCCATACTGCGCGACCGCAAACCCTGGGCATCGGCCCACAGCTGAGCGTCGATGTGATGGCAGCCACACTGGCTGCGGCGAGCGGCGGCTCAAGGCCGCCAGCCGCTGAGGGCGGGGGCGCGGCTGCGCCCGCCTTGAACCGCCGGTCGACGCGGCCGACCCTTCAGCCATCACTTCGACCCTTGACGGTCAAGACAGTCGCTCCCTCCCGCATCTCAAGCGAGATCTCGGCCACGGCATTGCTCCCGTCGACGCGCCGCGCTGCCTACCGCGCTAGCTTTAGGCAGCGCTTCTGACGTGTTCGTCGCGGAATTCTACGCTGCTGGGTGGCGAAACCTTCGCGAGGATTTCGCAATCGCCCGATGGTATTTGCACCGCGAGGAAGCGACCTTCGCGGCTGCGTACCACGTAGAAGGTTATGCCCATGCCTTGCGCCAGCACTTTGGCGTAGTGGCGGGCCTTCTCCTCGGTCATGACGCAGGTTTCTGGCAATCAATAAAGCAGTTACGCGGCTGTGGTGTTGGGTATCGCCGCCACAAGAACCGATCCATAACCGGTGCGGATCTGAACTTAATCCACGCCACCGTTGAAAGGGTCATTACCTCAGAACATTACGTGAGTTGAGATCGTTCCCGCGCTCAGCCTCGACCGCCTTGGTGAAGCGCAACCGTCTGTTTTGACGAACTACCCTAACCCATATCTACGTCGGCGTGTCGCCCGCGGAAGCCACTGGAACCCGCTGCCTATAGGGCCCCGCTGCGTCCCGAGTCACACCCTGAAGAACGGATTCCATCGCGGCCCAAAACGTCAAATTTTTTAGACGATTAGCAGATCGTTGTGACGTCAGCTTGGCAACGAGCCAAGCGCGCGGCACGACGGTGGTTAACCGCGCGCTCCGATAGCGCCAGAGCCGAGCAAAGGGCTACTTGCCAGATCCGACAGACTCGATAAACGTCAGCTGATGTGCGCCAGCCTCGTCAACACGTCACTACGCATCCTCAGCTAGTGCTGCGTCATTCTTCTCGCGACCTTGTCGCTGCTGCCGGCGCAGGAGATGGTGCGGACCGGGCTCCCCGGCCGCCTTGAGCATTTCGTGGCCTACGCCGCGTCAGCTGCGATCGCGACGGCAGGCTATGGCGCAAGCCAGGGCGGCGCGCAGATTATCGCCGGTTTTTGGGTTTACGCCGGTGTCCTGGAATACCTTCAACACTTCTCACCCGGCCGCCACCAATCCCGCGAGTGGTCGCGCTAGTGTTGTGACTCATTCATAGGAGTCACAGCGTGCTCAGGATGTGCGATATTGGGCCATGGTTTGGGGGGATCGAGCCATGGCACAACAGGTATGTGTGGTTTTGAGCGCCGCGGATCGCAAACGGTTGGCGAGGATCGCGACCGACCG
>Ga0187846_10000551_pt1 | contig 21699 bp, 21 predicted proteins | sample TC_taG_FD_161473 | JGI IMG/M metagenome (GOLD analysis project Ga0187846, IMG submission 161473) | Biofilm microbial communities from the roof of an iron ore cave, State of Minas Gerais, Brazil - TC_06 Biofilm (v2) | ecosystem: Environmental > Terrestrial > Deep subsurface > Cave > Wall biofilm...
GCCGATTTCTTGGGTGGCCTTGCCACCAAGCGCAGTGCGGTGTGGACGGTCGTCGTCTTGACGAGTCTCGTCGGACTTGTCACGGCGTTGGCGTTGGTTCCGCTTATGAGCCCTGGTCCGCCGCCGACGCGCGATCTCGAAATCGGTGCGCTCATCGGGTTGTGCAGCGGCACCGGCTTCGTCGCGTTTTACCAGGGGCTCGCGGTTTCCCGCATGAGCGTCGTCGCGCCAATCACCGCGGTGCTGGCGGCCTCCGTGCCGGTGATCTACGGCGTGCTGCGCGGCGAGCACCTCACTGCCTGGGGGTTCATGGGGATCGCGCTTGCGCTCGCGGCAGTCTTTTTGGTGTCGCGCGCGAGCGACGAAGACGTCGGCGGCCACCCCGAGCCCGCTCGCTCGGGCTGGCTCTACGGTATGGCGGCAGGCCTGGCGTTCGGCGTGATCTACGTGCTGCTCGCGATGACGTCGCGCGGTGTCTGGCCGCTCGTGATGTCGCGTTGCGTCAACATCCTGCTCATCGGAGCGTTTGCGTTCGTCACCGGCAGGCTCTCTCGTCCGGCGCGCGCGACGTACTGGATGATCCTGGTCGCCGGGGCGTCTGATATGATCGCCAACGTGACGTACTTGATCGCGCTGCGCTACACCCTCGTCGCGATCGCGGCCGTCGTCACTTCGCTGTACCCTGCGAGCACCGTGCTGCTCGCCCGCATGGTGTTGCATGAACGGCTGGGCGGAGTGCAATGGCTAGGGGTCGCATGCGCCTTGGTCGGGGTTGCCTTGCTTTCCCTGTAGCGTTCCGAGCGAAGCGAGTGCAGTGTTCCGCGCGAACGTCAGCGAGCTCGGACTAGTCGTAGCGCAAATTGAACGCCGGTTTGATGTAATGCAACCCAAGCCGCATGCCGCCGAGGAAACCTTCGAAGCCCTCAGTATCGCGCACGATCAAGCGAGGTTGCACGACATCGTCAGGCAGATCGAAGACGATCGTCTCGGTCTCTGAGGCTCCGGGAATCTGGTGGCACGACGACGATTTTCCCGTCAGCAGATCTTGGGCGCGCTGGCCCGTAGCCGAATGCTCGAAGTACTTGAATTGATGAGGTTGCGCGACGCGGCCACGTCGGCGGTGAGCGCGAGCGCCCGCCGAGATGACGTAGACGGAATCGGCGCTCCAATCAAATCGGCCCCACCATGGTGCTTCCATCTGCGCGGTCACGACATAAAACGTGCCGTTCGCGCGGACCTGATCGGGCCCAGTGCCGATCGTCTTCACCCGCTCCACGTGCGTGACGCGAAAACAGTACTCGTCCCAACAGTATCGTTCGCCGACGTCGTATGGGTGCAACGGCTGTACGATGGAAAGAGCGGCCAGCAAGACGAGCCCCGCCGCGAGCGCAGAACCACCCCAATCCAGGATCGGCTTGACGTACCGGGTCCAGCGCGCGTCGCGCCACGGGCCGATGGAAAGCACGTAGCTGATGACGACCGACGTCACGGCGCCGGCCGCAGCAAAAACGTAAGAACCCGCAGCGACGATGAGCGCGATCTCCCACGGGTTGATGGGGCCGCGTGGGCAGCCCCGCCAGCCGCCCACTTGTTGTGGGAATAATCCGGTGGCGATCGAGAGCGGCAACCACGCGATCAAGATGAGCGGCCACAACCACGCTCGTCGCCAATCGATGAACGCAAGCGCGAAGCTCCACATGAGCGCGAACAGCGCGGCGGCATCCGGCGCGCGCGCAACCACGCCGATGAGCGCCGCGAAAACGCCGAGCGCGAGAGCAGCGATGAGCAGCCTGTTGTTCACGCGCGTCTTTCTACCCGGCCTCAAGAGGCCGGGACTACGCCCGAAGTTACTTTATCACGCAAAGTATATCACTTTGCAGCGCAAAGTCAAGGACGAGTGACGCGGATTACCAGCGGCAGCAAACCTCGAGCTTATTGCCCTCGGGATCTTCGAAGAAGACCGCATAGTACGGCTGAGTATAGTCCGGGCAATCCTCCGGCCCCTCGATCCGCTTGGCTCCCGCACGAGTAAGAATCTCCCCGATCGCGTCGACGGCAGCTCGCGTGCGCGCGGCAAATGCGACGCGCGTATCGCTCGGGCGATGATCCGCGCGCTGGTGGATGCCGAAGAATTGGTTGGCCGCGTCACGACAGTAGTATTCCACCACGGATCTATTGTCGTTGACTTCGGTGTAGCCGAGCGCGGGCATGAGCGCGTCGTAAAAAGCGCGTACCCGTTTGACATTGCCCACGCGATGGTCGACGTGATCGATCGGATATGCTGTCATAGCTGCGCGGATTTCGCAGCAGCGGGCGCGACCGCCTTGCCTCGGTCGAACAGATCTGTCACCGCGCGGAAGCCGCGCGTCAGCAGCGGCCGCTCGAACGCGTAGGTGATGGCCGACGCGACTGCCACCGAGACGAGCACAGCCACGACGGTAAATGACCACTGCCAGGGCCTGTCGTCGAGGAACTGCTCCGTGCGCGGCATCGGAATCGAGTGTCGGCTAAGGAACGTCACGATAAGCTGATGCCACAGATACAGATTGTACGAGATCACCGAGAAGAACACGAGGAGGGGATTGGCGACCAGCCAGCGCCACCAGCCCATCGCAAAACACGAGCCGACGGTGAGCACGATGAAGGCGAATCCGAGCGCCGTCAGGTGGCCGTTGGTCCATACTTGTTGCCACGCCGGGATGAGGCGCATGTTGAACGCGGTTTTCAGCAACGCTCCATAGGCGATGAACCCGGTGATGCCCGCAACGGTGAATGCGAGTTGCCATCGTGACGCGTTCGGCAGCCGCGAGCGCAGCATCACGTACAACCAAGCGGCCATCATCCCGCAGGCGAACAGGTCGAGAAATCCTGGCATCTGCGTCATGATGACGTAGTCGCCCATGTGGTGCACGCCGAACACGAAACGATATGCGTTGGCGACGCCCACCATGCCGAGGAACGTGAGCACCGGCTGGCGCCGGAAGCACCAGCTCAACATCGGAAAGATGACGTAGTACTGGACTTCGACCGCCAAGGTCCACAGCACGCCGCTGATCGCGCCATACGTCGAATGGAACCAGATGTGGATGAAGAGCAGATGGCTCACGTACTGCATCAGCAACGCCGTGCCGGAGAAGGCCGCCACGATCCACGGCGTCAGGATCAGCAGCTGCAGATAGTACGAAGGCACGATCTTGATGAAGCGCCGATAGACGAAATGCGCAAGCGTTTGCAACGGCTTGCCTTCGAAGACATGGCGCGCGTATGGATAGAACAGCACGAACCCGCTGATGAAGTAGAACAGGTCGACGCCAGTAAACCCCGTCTCGTTGATGAACTGGAAGTTGAGCTCGTGTCCGAACACGTTGAGGCGCGGGGTGAGCCACGTCCATTCCCACACGTGATACCACAGCACGACGAGGATGGCGATTCCGCGCAAACCATCGAGCACGGCGAGGTGCGGCGTCATGCCGCCGCTGCGCGGCGACTCAACCATCGCTCGCCGCCGTGGCGGAAGGCGCGGCCGCAGCCGGCCGCTTGACGAACAGGTCGCTGATCGCGCGGAAGCCTCGCTTGAGCAATGGCCGCTCGATCGCATAGGTGATGAACGTCGCGATGCCGATCGTCACCGCCAGGCCGAGCCCGACGTAGCGCCACTTCCAGTATTCGTCGGCGTGCAGATCGGGCAGCCACGGCGCGGGAATGCGATGCTTGAGCATGTATTCCAAGACGGCTTGGTGCCACAGATATAAGTTGTACGAGATGATCCCGAAGAACACGGTGATGCGGTTGGCGATCAACCCACGCCACCAGGGATACGCGAGGCAAGAAGCGACCGTGAAGACGCCGAGCAGCGCGCCGAAGTTCTGACGGTTGGCGGCTTGCCACTTCGCGTACTCCGCTGACCATTCGCCGATGGCGGGATAGAGATGCGTCACGAGCGCGGAGAGCATCGCATAAACCCCGATGCCCGCGCCGAGCGCCACGAGCGTGCTCAGCCAGCGCACGCGCTGCAGTCCGGCGCGGCTGCGAATCGCGACATAGACCCAGCACGCCAGCATGCCGCTGGCGAACAAGTCCAGATAGGCCGGCAACTGCCCCATAATGACATAATCGGCAACGCAGCAACGCGCCGCGAACAGCCGGTACGTCATGCTCACGATCACCATGGACAGATACGTGATGAGCGGATGGCGCCTGAACAGCCAGCAGATGAGCGGGAACAGCAGATAGAACTGCACCTCGATGCCGAGGCTCCACAGCACGCCGTTGACCCCGACCCACGTCGTGATCCAAAATGTGTGGATGAAGAGCAGGTGCGCGACGACTTGCCAGATCGCTTCGCGCACGCTTGCGAATTCGTGCCAGACGAGCAGCAGTGCGCCGAACAGGGCGATGACGTACGAAGGCACGATCTTGATGAAGCGCCGGTAGGCGAACTGCGTGAGCGTCGGCAGCGGCGCGCCTTCGAACAGATGGCGCGCGTAGGGATAGAAGAGCACGAAACCGCTGATGAAAAAGAAGAGCTCGACGCCCATCAGACCGGTGCCGGGCAGAACGATCGCGCTGAACTTCTTGCCGAACAACGAAAAATACGGACTGAGCCACGAGAAGAGCCAAATGTGCCACCACACCACCATCAAGATGGCGATACCGCGCAGGCCATCGAGCACGTCGATATGGGCGCCGGCTGCAGAGCGAAGCGAAGCGGGCGTACGCACTACTTGTTTCTTCGGTAACTTCCGGCATGCAGCCTAGGGATGGCCTCGCCGGCGAAGGAATCGCGACGGCGTGAAGCCATCGCGCCGGAACATCGGGCGTCTTGTCTTGTGTCCGACGCCGCTCGGCAACCTCGAAGATATCACGCAACGCTCGCTGCGTGAATTGCGCGAGTGCGACGCGATCGTCGTTGAAGACACGCGCGTCACCGGACCGCTGCTGCGCCACTTCGGAATCGACAAACCGCTGCGCTCGTTGCACGAGCGGGTCGAATCGGCGCGTCTGCGTGAAGTGCGCGCGCTGCTCGAAGACGGCAAGACGGTTGCCTTTGCGACGGACGCGGGCGTGCCCGGCATTTCGGATCCGGGCCGCTCGCTCGTGCGTCTCGCGCGCGAAATCCGCGCGACCGTGGACGTGTTGCCAGGTCCGAGCGCGTTCGTCGGCGCGCTCGTGCTGAGCGGCTTTGACGTCCACCATTTCCGTTTCGATGGATTTCCGCCGCGCAAGCGCGCCGAGCGCCGCGCCTACCTGCGCACGCTGGCGCACGAGCCGGCTGCGATCGCGTGGTATGAATCGCCCGTACGCGTGCTCGAGCTGCTGGCCGACGTCGCACACGTGCTGCCTACGCGGCGCGTCTTCGCGGTGCGCGAGTACACCAAGAAATTCGAACAGCACATCGTCGGCGACGCACTCGAAGTCGCGCGCCAGATCGAGCAGCCGCCGTGCGGCGAGTTCGCGCTCGTGCTCGAGGGAGCCGCCAAAGCTGCGCGCGGTGACGCCGAGCTCACTCCCCAAGCGCGCGCGGCATTGCTGCGCTTGCTCGAGGGCGGCGCCGGCGTGCGCACGTCAGTTGACGCGGTCGCACTTGCGTCGGGCGCGCCACGAAACGCGCTCTACAAACTCGCGCTCGCTCGCAAACGCGGCTGACGAGATGCACGCCGAATGGTGGCTGCTCGTCGCGCTGGGGCTGACGGCATTCCTTGCGGCGTCGGTCGACGCGATCGCCGGGGGCGGCGGACTGATCAACGTGCCGGCATTGCTGCTCGCAGGACTGCCAGTTCCGGTTGCGCTCGGAACGAACAAACTCGCGGGCATCGCCGGCCAAGTGACCGCGACGGCGACGTTCGCAGCGGCGCGCGCGATCCGCTGGCAACTCGTTCTCGTGGGCGCGGTGGCAGCGCTCGCCGGCGCGTTGCTCGGCACGCGCACGGTGCTGCACGTCGATCAATCCATTTTGCGCATCATCGTGTCGGCGTTGCTGCTCGGCGTCTCCACCTTCGCGGCGTTCCAGCCGCAATTTGGAACGCGACCTGGTCCGGTTGCCGAGCGTTCGGTGTGGCGGTCGGCGGCGATCGGATTGACGACGGGCTTTTATGACGGCTTTTTCGGGCCGGGCGCGGGCATGTTCATGATCTTCCTGTTGGTCGCATGGCTTGGGCTCGATTTTCTCGCGGCGTCCGGGGCGGCGAAAGTCATGAACTTCGCATCGAACCTAGGAGCGGTGATCGTGTTCGCCTCGGCCGGTTCGATCGATTATCGCATCGGCGTCGTCATGGCGGCCGGTGCTTTGGCCGGCGGTTTCGGCGGGTCGCGGCTCGCCATCATGCGCGGCGCGCGCTTCGTCAAGTACGTGTTCTTGGCGGTGGCGTGGCTTGCAGCGGGCCGGCTGCTCTGGCAGGCGCTGCACCGCTAGCCGCGCAAACAAAGCGTGAACCATGCCCAAAGACACGTTTTATCTGACGACTCCGCTCTACTACACGCAGGCCAATCCGCACATCGGCCACGGTTACACGAGCATCGCCGCCGACATTCTCGCCCGCTTTCATCGCGTCACGGGTGACGGCAAGGTTCATCTCCTCACGGGCACCGACGAGCACGCGCAAAAGATCGCCGACGAGGCGCGCAAAGCCGGCAAGACGCCAAAAGAGTTCGTCGACGACATGCTCGTGCGCTGGAAAGCGCAGTGGGACGACTTGGGAGTCCAGTACGATCAAATCATCAGGACGACCGGCGCGGATCACAAGGCTGCGGTGCAACGCATCTTCGCAAGCCTGCGCGACAGCGGCGACATCGTACCGGGCAAATACGAGAGCTGGTACTGCCGCAACGACGAGACGTTCTGGGTCGAGAGCAAACTGGTAGACGGGCGCTGTCCGAATCCGGAGTGTGGACGGCCAGTCGAGTGGGTGTCCGAGGACGCATTGTTCTTCAAGCAATCGCGCTATCGCGACCGCTTGCTCGAACATTTCCACACTCACGCCGAGTGGGTTCGCCCGCAAAGCGCGTACAACGAGATGGTCGCGATCCTCGAAGGAGGACTCGAGGATCTCTGCGTGTCGCGCTCGTCGGTCGATTGGGGAATCCCAGTCCCGGGCGAGCCAGGCAAGACGATCTACGTGTGGTTCGACGCGATCTGCAACTACATCACGGCAGAGGGCTATCCGCACGACCTGGCGCGCTTCGAACATCTCTGGCCCGCCGACGTGCACCTCATCGGCAAGGAGATTGCGCGCTTCCACACGATCATCTGGCCCGCGATCCTCATGGCATTGCGGCTGCCGCTGCCGCGCCTCGTGTTCGCCAATGGCTGGATCACGATGGGCGGCGTCAAGATGAGCAAGAGCCTCGGCAACATCGTGAGCGCCCGCGAATTGACCGAGCGCTATTCTGTGGACGGGGTGCGCTATCTATTGTTCTCGCAAGCCACCTACGGCACCGATTTCAGCCTCCGCGACGATGAGATGCTGCGGCGCTACAACGCCGATCTGGCGAACGATCTCGGCAATCTCGTGCAGCGGACGCTGTCGATGCTGGCGCGCTATCGCGACGGCAAGGTTCCGCAATCGCGCGGTACGTCCGAACTTGCGGCCGGATTCGAAGCGGCACGGGATACAACACAGGCGGCGCTGCGCGAACTCGATTTCCGCGGTGCGCTGATCGCGATCTGGGAGCGCGTCGCGGAGCTCAACGTGCACGTCGAGCGCACAAAACCGTGGGAGCTGGCAAAGCTCGCGGACACACAACGTTTGAACGACGTGCTGTATGAACTGTGCGAAGGCGTGCGCTGGATCGGGGCGCTCGTCTACCCGTTCATGCCGGCCGCCGGCGAAACGATCTGGCGCGCGCTCGGGCAAAGGGGCACGCCGGGCACGTTCTGGGAGCAGGAGCTGCGATGGGGCCGGCTTGCCGGCGGCACGCAAACGAAGTTGCCGCCCGCGATGTTCCCCCGCATCGAAGGACCCGTAGCACTCGAGCGCAGCTCGAGTTAATGGACCTCGTGACCCTTATCGATACCCACGCGCATCTCGACGGCGGCGAATACGCAAACGACCTCGAGCAAGTGCTGGAGCGCGCACGTACCGCCGGCGTAAGTCCAATCGTCGCGGCCGGCCAGGACGAAGCATCGAGCCGCGCGACGCTCGAGCTCGCGAGCAAGCACGCGCACGTTGCGCCGGCGGTCGGAGTTCATCCTCACGAGGCGAAGTCAGCCGGTGACCTGCGTTGGCTCGAGCCGCTGCTGCGCGACCCGCGAGTCGTTGCCGCGGGCGAGATGGGGCTTGACTACCATTACGATCACTCGCCGCGCGACGTTCAGCGAGCCGTCTTCGAGCGCCAGCTCGACCTGGCGGGCGAGCGCGGCTTGCCGGTTATCATCCATTGCCGCGAATCGGAGGATGACATCGCTGCGATCCTGCAGGCGCGCTTTGCCCGCGGCAGGCTCGGCGTCGTGCACTGTTTTACGGGCACGTACGAATGGGGCAAGCGGCTCATCGGCGACTTCGGCGTGTTCTTGGGGATCGGCGGTGCCGTCACGTTCAAGAACGCGAAGGAGCTGCATGATGCGGCCGCGCGATTGCCGCTCGATCACCTTGTGCTCGAGACGGATTGCCCGTTCATGTCGCCCGCGCCCTATCGCGGCAAGCGCAACGAGCCCGCCTACTTGCCGTTGACGTGCGCGCGGCTCGCCGAGTTGCGCGGCTGTACGCCTGCGGAAATCGCTGCAGCTACGACGGCAAACGCGCGTCGGCTATTTCCCAAACTCATGTAGTGGCGGCCTCTTGAGGCCGCCTTCGCCCTTGACGCTGCTCGTGCGGCGCGTGAATACCCGCTCGTGGCCGACCTTCAGGTGACGCTCGGCGCGGCATCGCGCGCTGTTCTCTGCGACGCAATCACCGGCGCGCACAGCTCGATCGACGCTCAATTCTATAGTCTCGGGGACCGGGCTGTCATCGATGTGCTCAACGCCGCCGCGAAACGCGGCGTGTCCGTGACGCTTCATGTCGAAGGCGATCGCGGGCGTTATGGGCATCATGGACCTCACGTCCCAAACACCGACCATGTTCGCGCGACTGCGGCCGCCTACGCGAGCTTCCTCGACAACCACATTCACCTCGTCGTCGAGGGCGATGCGGGTGTCCTCGAGCACGCGAAAGCGGCGGTCGTCGACGGACAACGCGCGTTTATCGCAACCGCGAACCCGAATACGGACGGCTTTACCTCGCCTGGTCAAGTGGTCGTCGAGGATGACGAGCCGGTCGACGTGGCAGCCGTTCAAGATGCGATCGATGGCAAATCAGCGCTCTCGAGCCGTGTCGTGAGCGGCCCGAGCGCGCAATCGCGCGAACGCATCGCGCAACTGCTCGCGGCCCCGTGCGACGAGCGTATCGCGGTGGAGGACCTCTCGGATACGGCGATCATGAGCGCGCTTATCGAACGCCGCGCGCAGGGCTCGCACGACGAAGTGCTCGTGAAATGCGAAGGCGCTCCTGCACCGCAAATGCGCGACCTGGCCGCCGCCGGGGTGGATATCCGCGCGCTGCCGCGAGCGCATCTTCATGAGAAGTACGTGGATGCGGGCGATCGCATATACATCGGATCGGCCAATCTCACACGAAACGGATTGGATGAAGCGCGCGAGATCGGCGTCGTTGCACCAGCCTCGGATTTCGGCAGCGGAGCAGTGGCGCTGCGTGCAGATTTCGACGCCATGTGGTCGAACGCGGTGCGCATCTCGGCATAGGAATGTCCCGCAGCGCATCCGAAAGCGCTCGTCGTTCGATGAGCGTAGATAAAGGAAGCGCCGTTCGCGATTTGTTCGATCGGATCGCTGCCCGCTACGATCTCGCCAATACCGCCATGACCGCCGGAATCGACGAACTCTGGCGCAGGCAGGCTGTCGGCCTTCTGCAAGTGGCAAACGACGGTCACTTGCTCGACCTCTGCTGCGGAACCGGCGCGCTCTCGCGAGATCTGGCCAGGATCGTGCCCGAGGGGCTGGTCGACGGCGTTGATTTCAGCGCGAAGATGCTAGAGGTGGCGCGCGCGCGCCGCTCGCCGGGCAACATCGTCTACCATCAAGCCGACGTGCTCGCGCTGCCATTCCCGAATGATTTCTTCGACGGCGCTGCGATGGGCTATTCGCTGCGCAACATCGTCGACGTTCCGGCGTGCCTGCGCGAGATCACGCGCGTCCTTAAACCCGGCGCCTCGTTCGTCAATCTTGAGGTCAGCAAGCCGCCGAATCCCATGTGGCGGCGGCTGTTCTACGCATACTTCTACCGCGTGGCGCCCGTGATCGGACGCGTCGCAGGCGGGGATGCGCCGGCGTATCGCTACCTCCCGCAATCGCTCGTCAACTTCCCGGATGCGGACGGGCTCGCCGAGCTCTTCAAAGAGAACGGTTTTGCTCACGTGCGTTACGTCGGGCTCTTCGGGGGCGCGGCGGCCCTGCATATCGGAACCAAAGAGCGCGTCCCTGTTACCGGCGAGCGCGCCGCCTCGCTTACCGCCGACCTGCTCGCATGATCGAACAATCGCCGCCGCTTCGCGCGGTCGTCGAACAATTCGTGCGCGAAGAGCTCTCGCACGAGAACGCGCACATCGCCGGCGCCATTTGGAACATGCTCGATGCGGGCGGCAAACGGCTGCGGCCGCGCATCACGATGCTCTCGGCTCGCGCGTGCAATCAAGCTGCGCCCGACGATCCCGTGCTGGCGTCGTATATGGAGCTCATCCACGTCGCGACGCTGATCCACGACGACGTGCTCGACGCTGCGCAATTGCGGCGCGGACGCCAATCCACCAACCGCGCGTACGGCAATCGCTTCTCGGTGCTCGCCGGCGACTATCTGTTCTCGTGGGTCTTCAAGAAGATCACCCAAAACTACGCGCCGCCGATTCCGACGATTCTGGCCGCCATGCTCGCCGACATCTGCAACGGCGAGGTCTTGCAGCTGCGCGCGGTCGGCGATCTTGCGATGACGCAGGCGCGCTACTTCGACATCATCGGTAAGAAGACCGCAGAGCTCTTCGGCTCGTGCGCTGAAGTCGGCGCGCTCAACGCGCTGCACGCTGGGGGCGCTCCTCACGGAGCGGCATTGCGCCGCGAGCCGCAGGTGGCGGCGCTGCGCGAATACGGCCGGCGCTTCGGTCTGGCGTTTCAGATCCGCGACGACCTTTACGACGCGACCGCCAGCGAAGCCGAACTCGGCAAGCCAGCCGGCAGCGATCTGCGCGAGAAGAAGATGACGCTGCCGGTGATCTTCGCGCTCGAGAGCGGCGGCGCGCCGGCACGCCAAGCGATCGCGGAGCTGTATGCGTTCGAAGACCCTGCCGCGGACGCCGCTCGCCCACTGTTCGAGCGCGTGATCGCGCTGCTGCGCGCTGACGGTGTGGTCGCTCGCACGCGCGGTGCAATCGCCGACAACGCGCGCGCCGCCGAGGCGGCGCTCGAAGCCCTGCCCGCTTCCGGCGCGCGAGACGAGCTCGCCGCCCTAGCGCGAAATCTTTAACCCCTTCTCATCGGCAACGCGGGACCTTTGGCTCCGGAAATGGAAACTCCAACCGCTATGACCCCCGTGTTCGCCGTCTTGGACGCGCCCATCATCGCGATCATCATCGGCGCGGCAATTATCCTCTTCGGTGCCGAGCGCTTGCCGAAGCTCGCGCGATCCATGGGCCAGGCACGCAAGGAGTTCGAGGCAGCATCGCGCGGCACACCTGCGGAGAACAGCGAGAAGGGCGCCGCCACGCCGGCCGCCACGCAACCAGGCGCGCCGCCCGCACCACCGCCCGTCGCGCCGCCCGCGTCGCAGCCGCCGAGCTAACGCGTCGCGGCGCGCCGCTTGTAGCACTCGAACGTGCCTGCGCAAGATCAGCCGCCGGCGCCACCCGAGCAGCGCCGCCAGCCGCCGCACACCGAAGACGCAGAGATGACATTTACGGAGCACCTCGCGGAGCTCCGTACGCGTTTGCTCATCTCGATCGCAACGGTCGGCGTCATTTCGCTCCTCGCATTCCCGTTGATGCCGCAGCTGCTCAGGCTGCTGGAGACGTTCTTCATCCCGGGCGTGCAGCTGCACGTCTTTTCGCCGGCCGAGGTGATCCGCGTCTACATCAAACTCTCACTGTTGGCCGGATTGGTCGCCGGCTTTCCGGTCGTGCTCTACGAGCTGTACGCGTTCGTGGCGCCGGCGCTCGATCGTCGCCTGCGCGCGCGCGTGATGTGGTATGCGCTGCCATCGTTGCTCATGTCGCTGGCCGGCATCGCGTTCTGCGGGCTCGTCGTCCTGCCGGTGGTCATGCGCGCGCTGTTCAATCTGACGCAAGCATCGGGACTCGAGGGCACGTATCAGCTCGAGCCGACGATCGGATTCATCGTCATCTTGCTCGGCATCTTCGCGATCATGTTCCAGTTGCCGATCGTGCTGTCGCTGCTCGCAAGCGTGGGACTCGTCAACGCAAAACTGCTGTCCGACAAATGGCGCCACGCCACCATCGCCATCTTCTTGCTCGCCGGCATCGGCGCGCCTGACGGCAATCCGATCACGATGTTGTTGCTCGCGCTGCCGCTCATCGGCTTGTATGTGCTGAGCATCGCCGTCGTGCGCATCACGGAGCCGAAAGTCGCGCCGCTCGAGAACCCAGCGTAGGAATGCCAAAACGGCCGCCAGAAAGCGGCCGCATCCCATGAGCAAGCCGGCCCGCGCGGCGCAGTCTGCCGTGACGCGAGAACGCAGCCTGTACGAGCGCACGCTCGACGTCCTCTCCAACGTCATGTTCCCGGTGTTCGTCTTTTTCGTCTGGGCGGTGCTGACGATCGTCGGCACGAGTGTCGATCAGAACCAGCCGCCCGAACGGTACTATGAAGAGTACCCGGCGGCGATGGCAAACGCGATCCTGCGCTTGCATCTCACCAATGTGTTCCACTCGTGGCCGTATCTTTCGCTCGTGCTCTTGCTGCTCGCTTCGATGGCCGTGTGCACGTTCAGGCGCGTCATCCCGAAGCGGTTCCCGCGCGACCGCGCGCTGCCGATCGAGAATCTTGGATTGCACGCGCGCTGCGAGTCCGGCTTGAGTTTAGGCGCGGCGAGCGCCGCAGTCGATGAATACGCGCGGCGCCGCGGGTTCGCGGTGCGCACGCAGGAGATCGACGGCACGCACTGGCTCTTCGCCGACAAACAGAAGTGGGCGCGCTACGGCGTGCTCGTCGCGCACCTCGGTTTCACCATCATCGCCTTCGGCATCTTCGTCGGCTGGCTTCGCGGCTATCGCGGCGAGCTGCAAATCTTCGAGGGCCAGACCTTGCGCGTACCGCACGCTGCGCTCGACGTGACGCTCAACCGGTTCATCGGGCGCTTCGAGCCGGTGCAAACAAAGGGAGGCGTCATCTACCAGGCGTCGCGCTTCCAAAGCGACGTGCACATCGTGCCTACAGATCAGCAGTCCAGCGCGCCTCAGGCCGGGCCAGAAGCTCCGCCTTCACTCGGAGCCGCCAGCATTCTTGTGAACCATCCGTACGTCTCATCGGGGAACGTGTATCTCTATCAGGCATCGTACGGATTTGGCGGCAACTTCGAGATTCGCCGGCACGGCGCGATCCAACAGCTTCCGAACACCGCCGGCCGGCTCGGGCCGCAAGACGTCGTCTACCTGCCCGGAACGAGCCGTGCGATCGAGTACGGCACGATGCTCGGGCCATCCGATCCCTCGCAGGTGCCCATGGGCATGCCACTGCCGCGCACCAATACGTACGCGCTGTGGATCTTTCACGACGGCATACCGACCACCGGCAAGCCGATACTCTTGCCGGTGGGCCGGACGATCGACGCCGGCGACGGATATGCGCTGCGCGCGCTGCCGCCGGTCGCCTGGAGTGGGCTCACCTACCGCTACGATCCAGGCGAACGTTGGGTCGGCCTCGGCGCGCTGGTGCTCAGCGCCGGTTTCGTCCTGGCGCTATTCTTCATGCCGATCAAATTGTACGCGCGCGTGCGCTCCAGCGAGCGCGGCGCAATCGTGGACATCGCCGCGACCACGACCAAGGGCAATGCTATGTATGAGGATGATTTCGCCGCGCTGGTGAAGGGTTTGCAAGAACGGCTGTCGCGCGAAGCGGCGAGTCCGATGACAGAAACGGTGAGCGCCTATGCCTAGCTCGTACACGCAATACAACACCAACGCGGCGGCTGCGATGGACGCGCACGTCGCAGCCTACATGGCGTGGTACGAAGCCGCCGTCGTTTTATATCTGCTCGCCGTGCTCGTCTTCGCCGCATACTGGTTCTTCCGCAATTGGACGCCACTCGGCGCCGGAATCGTTTTCGCGTCCCTCGGCATTACCGCCCAGACGGTGAGTCTAGGGCTGCGCTGGTACTACAGCGGCCACGTGCCATGGAACGATCTCTACGGATCGCTGTCCGTCGTGTCGCTGCTCACCGCCGTGCTGTTCCTCGCCTTCGGGGCTCGCTTCAACATTTGGTTCGCTGCGCCGATAGCGTTCTTGTTCTCCGACGCGCTTTTGATGTACGCAAAAGGCTGGAATAAGGGGCTCGAGCCGCTCGTCCCGTCGTTGCAAAGCAGTTGGATCTACATCCACGTGCCGGTCGTGCTTGCCTCGTATGCAGCGTTCTTGATCGGCTGCGTGCTCAGCATCATCTATCTCTTCAAGAAAGCAGACGAGGATCGCATCGAGCGGATCGCCGGGCGATCGCTTGGCGCCGCGGTCTCCACCCAGGCCGCCGAAGCGGGCGCGGGCCGAGCGCGCTGGCTCGGATGGCTCGACGCCGTGCCTGCTTCCACGAAGATCGACGTCGCAGCGTATCGCGTCAATTCCGTCGGCGAGATCTTGCTCACAGCGGGAATCATTCTTGGCGCACTGTGGGCGCACGTTTCGTGGGGCAGCTATTGGCAGTGGGATCCGAAGGAAACCGCAGCGCTGGCGAATTGGATCGTTTACGCCGCCTACGTCCATCTGCACACCAAACCGTCGATGCGTGGCAGCGTGAGCGCGTGGGTTTCGATCTTCGGCTTTGCGACGGTCCTGTTCAGCTATTTCGCGGTGAACATCGTCATCAGCGGCTTGCACTCGTACAAGTAGCATGCGCGACGGCGGATTTGGGCGTGGCGCAGGAGCATTAGGCGCGCTTGCGATCGGTGCCCTCGCACTCGGCGCGCTGGCCATCGGTGCGCTCGCGATCGGGCAGCTCGCTGTCGGCCGCGCGCTGATCGCACGCGCCCGGCTCGGCGCGCTCGACATCGACGAACTGCGCGTGCAGCGGCTTCACGTCGATGAACTGCAAGTCGCGAAGACGATGCAACTGCCGCCGGCCGTGAAATCCGCCGCCAAGCTCCCCGGCAAGACGAGGAAACCTACGCGAAGGCGACGAGATATGTAGCGGTCGAGTTTACTCGACCGCCCGAGGCGTTGCGCGGTCGAATAAATTCGACCGCTGCAGCTTCCTCAAGCGATTGGTGACCAACCACATCGTGGGTTTGCGCTCGAGGATGCGGACTTCGATGCCGCGCTGGCGCAAATCGCCATACTCATACGGCACGATAAGCGCATAGACGCGCGCGCGTCCCTGCAGCAACTTGCCGGCATTCGCATCCACGTCTTCGGTCTTGAGGAAGTGGATCGGGCCGGCATCGGTATAGAAGAGGAGCGAGAAACCGCCGTGCACGCCGGTGATCGCGATTTGGTCACCCGGCCGCCACAGCGACTGGATGTGCAGCGCCATCGCCTTCATCGGCTTGCGCGTCTCCAGCCCGGGTAGGATCGCGAGGACGAGCGCCGCGACGACACCGGCCATCATAGCCGCGAGGCCGAGTGGCGCGATCCAAGCGCGGCGAAGCGCGACCGTCAACAACCCCGTGACGACGGTCGTCGGCACGACGATCCAGCCCAACAACCGCAACGGCGCGACGAGTTCGGCTATCTGCCCCAGCGACTGCGTCTGCACGTAGAGCGCGATGGCGATTACCAGCAGGACGAGCGCGACCGGCAGCACGAGCAGCGCGCCGCGCAACCATCGCACGTCATTGCGCTCGATAGCGCCGCCGAGCTGCCCGCCGACGAGCACTGCAAGCGCCGGGAAGATGATCCCCAGATAGTTGGGCAGTTTTGTCTGCGCCAGCGAGAAGAACACGAACGGCACGGCTATCGCACACAGCAGGAAGATGCCGTCTGAGCGCCGCGCGAGCCATGCTTCCTTGATCGCCTTCGGGAAGAACGCGATCCACGGGAAAAACCCCAGCAAGAGCAACGGCACGTAATAGTAGACGGGTCCGGGCTGATTCTCGAACGGCGCCATGTAACGGCCGAACGTGGACTTGCCGAGATACGCCCCAAAAAATGCCGAGCCATGCTGCGCGGTTTCCAACGCGAACCACGCGCCGGCCAGCACCACATAAACAGCTACCGCTCCCAGCCACGGCAGCGTACGCAACCGCGCAACCGGCCGCACAGGCTCTCGAACGAGCAGCCTTTCGACCAGCAGCCACGCGGCCAACGCGAGCAGAGGCACGACGATTGCGACAGGCCCTTTGGTCATGGTGCCCAGTGCCGCAGCGATTGCGGCGATCCACAGCGCGCGCCGGTCGCCGTCACGCAGCGCGAAGTATCCCCAAAACGTCGCGATGGTCATAAAGCAGATCAACATGGAATCCAAAAGGGCTAGCCGCGAAAGCACGATGTACTCCAGGCTCGTGCACAGCGCGGCGGCACTCACCAGGGCAGCCACTTCACCATACATGCGGCGCGCCGCCGCGAACGTGACGGCGACCCCGAGCACGCCGAAGAGCGCGCTTGGGAAACGTACGGCGAACTCGTTGAGTCCGAAGACCTTGACCGCGATGCCCGCGGTCCAGATCCACAGCGGCGGATGGACGTACCACGGTTGATAGTTGTAATGCAACGTCAGCCAATCGCCGGTCTTGAAGAGCTCTTTGACGACTTCGCCGTACGTCGGCTCGCTGTTATCCCATAACGTGCCGTTGCCAAGCCCGAGAAAATAGAGCGCGGCGACGAGGGTAAGGCCGGCGGCGCGCAACGCGATAAGTCGCGTTCCTTGAACGGCGTCACGATTCGGCGGCTGCATTCAAGCAAAGGTTGTGTCGCACTCGCGCGCGTTTTCCTTGTGTTGTTGACGTCGCAGCGCTCCACAGGAGCGCGTTTTTCACGTCTTGAAGGCGTCGCGGCCGATGTCAACGGTCAAAACGCTGCGCGTCGCCACACGCTCGAGCGCGCTTGCCGTCAAGCAAGCCCAGTTCGTGATCGACCGCTTGTCGGCGGCCGGCGCCGGCCTGGCATTTGAGCTCACGAAGATCAGCACGCGCGGCGATAGGGAGCGCGACCGTTCGCTTGCGCAGATCGGCGGCGACGGCGTGTTCGTCAAAGAACTCGAGATCGCGCTCCAAAGCTGCCAGGTCGACTTCGCCGTGCACTCGATGAAGGATATGCCGACCGACCTTCCCATCGGGCTGCGCACCGGCGTCGTCCCGTGGCGCGCCGACCCGCGCGACGTGCTTCTCTCGCCCGACAATCGCTTCAAAACGGTTCGCTCGTTGCCCGATTGGTCGATCGTCGGTACGAGTTCGATGCGCCGCGCTGCGGAGCTGCGCGCGATCAAGTCGAATCTGGAGATCAAAGATCTGCGCGGCAACATCGACACGCGGATCGCCAAAATGCTCGATGGAGGGTACCACGCGATCGTGCTCTCGCTCGCCGGCGTGCAACGGCTCGGTCTACGGCCCGAAGTCGGCGGCGGCTCGCCGATTCCCGCGGACGAGATGGTGCCGGCGGTCGGACAGGGCGCGCTGTTCATCCAATTCCGCGAAGACGACGAAACGGTGAGGGCGCTGCTCGAGCCGCTCAACGATGCCGCAAGCGCGACCGCCGTCGCGATGGAACGCGCGTTCCTTAGACGGATCGGCGGCGGTTGCGCGGTGCCAGTCGGCGCACATGCCGTGCTGTCAGGCGACCGTTGGTCCTTCAACACATTTGCAGGCAGCGTCGACGGGAAACACTCTTTGCGCCGCCATGCCGAGGGCCTCATGCACGATGAAGCCGACGCCCTGCTGGCCGTCGAAGACGTGGCCGAGGAGATGCTCGCGGCCGGCGGTAGCTGGATCACGTCGCAGCATCCGAAGGGATAGCCAAGATCATGCGCACGACTCCCACGTCCTCCACTACGCGTGCCGGCGCGCTGCCCGTGCCGGTGCAGCGCCCCCGGCGCCTGCGCCGGACCCAAGCGCTGCGCGCGATGGTCGCCGAGCATGCGGTGCGCGCTTGCAATCTCGTCGAGCCGCTGTTCGTCGTGCCCGGCAGCAGCGTGCGTAACGAAGTCGCTTCGATGCCCGGCGTCTTTTGGCGATCCGCCGACCGCCTCGGCGAAGATGTCAAAGCAGCGTCCGCGCTCGGCATCCCCGCCGTGCTCCTGTTCGGAATTCCCGAACACAAAGATGATGCCGCCTCGGAGCTTGCCGATCCCAACGGGCCCGTGCAGAACGCGATCCGCCAGATCAAGGGCACGTCGCCGGACGTGCTGGTGATCGCGGATCTATGCGCATGCGAGTACACGGCGCACGGTCACTGCGGACTGCTCGACGGCCGCGGCAACATCGACAATGATCGGACGTTGCGGCTGCTGGCCGACGGCGCGCTCTCATACGCGGAAGCAGGCGTCGACGTCGTCGCTCCCTCTGACATGATGGATGGCCGCGTCAAAGCCATTAGGCACGAACTCGACGCCAAGGGCTACACCGATACCGCGATTCTCTCGTATGCCGTGAAATACGCGTCTGCTTTTTACGGACCGTTCCGCGAAGCCGCGCAATCCACGCCCGCGTTTGGCGACCGGCGCACGCATCAAATGGATCCGCCGAACGCTCGCGAGGCCGTGAAAGAAGCGCTGCTCGACGTCGCCGAGGGCGCGGACGCCGTCATGGTCAAGCCGGCGCTTGGCTATCTCGATGTCGTCCTGCGCGTGCGCGAAGCGGTGAACGTTCCGGTCGCCGTCTATAACGTGAGCGGCGAATACTCCATGATCAAAGCAGCCGCCGCGAGAGGCTGGTTGGATGAGGCGCGCGCGGTCGACGAAGTCCTCGTCTCGTGCAAGCGCGCGGGCGCGGACATCATCGTCACCTATTTCGCGAGAGCGTTTGCCTCTCGGGCAGCCGCCGGCCGATAACGCGGATGACGCAAGGCGAGCTGACGATCGTGCTGCTCGCGGGCGGGCTCGCGACGCGTTTGCCGGGTAAGCTCTTGCTCGACGTCGCCGGCGAAACGATGCTTGCGCGCGCGTACCGACGCCTCACAGCCACCGGTTGGCCGTGCGTCGTTTCGATTCGCCGAGCGATCGCCTCGCAGGTCCGAACTGCGCTCGCTGACCGCGCCCCGATCGAGTTCGCGCTCGACGAAGTCGAAGACGGCGGCCCGCTCGAGGGATTACGCAGCGCACTGCGCCTCGTGCGCACGAGGCTGGCCTTTGCCGCCGCAGCGGACATCCCGAATCTTTCGGCCGAATTTGCGCAGCGGTTGCTGTCTGCGCACGACGAAGCGCCTGAGCCCAAGCCTGCGGCCATCCTTCCGACTTGGCCGGACGGAAAAGTGGAGCCGCTCGCCGCGCTGTACGACGCTGGAGCGGTCATGCGCGGCGCCGAGGCGGCCCTACGCGCGGGCCGGCGCAAAGTGACGGCCGCGCTCGATGGTCTCGGGGTGCTCGCGTATCCGGTTACGCCAAGCGAGTCCGACGTGTTGAAGAACATCAACACGCCTGATGAATACGCGGCCTATGGTCGAATGAATTCGACCGCAACAAGCGCTGACACCGGTCGAATAAATTCGACCGCTACACGGTGAATCTCAAGCGGTCGGAAGCGCTCCACGAAGCGGCCGCTCGCGTTATTCCAGGCGGCGTCAATTCTCCGGTTCGTTCGTTCAACGCGGTCGGCGGCACGCCGCTGTTCGCTGCGCGCGGCGAAGGCTCGCGATTGTTCGACGTAGATGGCCGCGAGTTCATCGACTATGTCGGGTCCTGGGGGGCCCTGATCTTCGGTCATGCCTTTCCGCCGGTCGTCGCCGCCATCGAACGCGCGGCACGCATGGGAACGTCATTCGGCGCCACGACCGCGGCTGAGGTCGAACTCGCTGAGCTGATCGTCTCTGCTGTGCCGTCGATCGAACAGGTGCGCATGGTCAACTCGGGCACGGAGGCGTGCATGAGCGCGCTGCGCTTGGCGCGCGCGTACACGCGACGCGACAAAGTCGTGAAGTGCGCCGGGTGTTACCACGGACATAGCGACGGCATGCTCGTCGCCGCCGGCTCGGGCGCCTTGACGCTGGGCGTTCCCGATTCGCCCGGAGTCACCGCGGCGCAGGCCGCCGACACGATCGTCGTGCCCTACAACGACGCGATCGCGCTGGAAAAAGCGCTCGAAGAATGTGACGACGTCGCGGCATTCATCGTCGAGCCGATCGCCGGCAACATGGGTGTCGTGGCGCCGTTGCCAGGCTACCTCGGTGCAGCGCGCGATCTGACGGCGCGTCACGGTGCGCTGTTGATCTTCGACGAGGTGATGACCGGCTTTCGCGTCGCGTACGGCGGCGCGCAGTCGCTGTACGACATCAAGCCCGATCTCACGTGCCTCGGCAAGATCATCGGCGGGGGACTGCCCGTCGGAGCGTTTGGCGGCAGAGCCGACATCATGCAGCGCCTGGCGCCGGCCGGGGACGTCTACCAGGCGGGCACGCTCTCGGGCAATCCGCTCGCAACGGCCGCGGGCATCGCGCAACTGCGCGCGCTCAGAGACGACATCAATTACGAACGTCTTGAAGCGCACGGCAAAGCGCTCGAGAGTGGACTGACAAGCGTACTCGCCGGCTCGGCCGCAGCCGCGCGAATCGCGCGAGTCGGGTCGATGTGGACGCTGTTCTTCACGCCTGAGCCGGTCGTCGATCTCGAAAGCGTCAAGCAATCCGACGCCGCGGCGTACGGCCGTTTCTTCCACGCCATGCTGGAACGCGGCGTCTTCCTGCCGCCGTCGCAATTCGAAGCTTCGTTCATCTCGCTCGCGCACAGCAAGGCCGACATCGAGCACACCGTGAACGCGGCGCGCGAATCGCTCCAGACCGTTGCCGCATACTAAGGGGAAGAACTCGCTCGTCATCAGCCTGCCGCGGCTATTCCTGTATCACCGCGCGCTTGAAGACGCCCTGCGTGAAGGCTCGTCGGTCGTGACGTCGGACGAGCTGGCGGAGCGGGTCGGTCGCGGCGTTTCCTCGACGCAGGTGCGCAAGGATCTGTCGTATCTCGGCACGTTCGGCCGGCGCGGCCAGGGTTACGACGTCGTGACGCTCGTGCGTAAACTGGCACGCGTGCTGGGGCTCGATCGCGATTGGCGCATCGCCATCGTCGGCTTCGGCTATCTCGGCCACGCGCTCGCGACGTTCATGGAGTACCGCGAAGAGAAGTTCCACATCGCCGCGATCTTCGACGTCGCGAAAGAACTCGTCGGCACGCGTTGGCACGGCGTGCGCATCAGCCACGTCGACGCGCTCGAAAAAGTTCTGCCCGTGCTCGACTGCGGCATCGGCATCATCACGGTGCCGGCGCCGGCGGCCCAAGCCGTGGCCGAGCGGCTGGCGCGCTGCGGCCTGGGAGCGATCCTCAACTTTGCGCCCGTTACGCTGAAACTGCCGGC
>Ga0187846_10000552_pt1 | contig 21691 bp, 17 predicted proteins | sample TC_taG_FD_161473 | JGI IMG/M metagenome (GOLD analysis project Ga0187846, IMG submission 161473) | Biofilm microbial communities from the roof of an iron ore cave, State of Minas Gerais, Brazil - TC_06 Biofilm (v2) | ecosystem: Environmental > Terrestrial > Deep subsurface > Cave > Wall biofilm...
CTTCCTCGACCACCCGCGCGGTCTTGCTGACCAAGGCCTGCTCGGCGGTCTCGCGGACTTCGATCGTGGCGTCCGCCCAATCGATATCACCGATGTATTTGGAGTCGGTAATCGCGCGACGCAGAACGTCGGCATGCTCCTCATGCAGGGTTACGTCGGCCGAGACTTCCTTTTCCGTTACAAACCGGCGCACTCGAGTCATTCCGGTCTCGACCATGCGCTTGCCGACCTGCAGCTGCTCTTCGGCGAGCCGCAGCACTTCGTCATGCGCCTCAGCCAACTTGGGAGAGACCGCGACCTTCTGCACGGCGGCAATCGGAGCAGCGGCGACCGCAGCAGCGGCGGCCTCTACCTTAGCGACCGGAGCAAGGCCCATGGTGATTGCGCGGTCTTTGACGTCGATCGGCCGGTGAATGTCCAAAATACCTGTCGCGTGGGCGACCTCGCCGTCCGGTACCCGCACCGAAACGACCATGCCTCCGCGCTCGAGCGACTGGGTGTACACGGCTGCTTCGTGTTGGGCCAGCCCACCACCGAACATGCGCTGCCATAGGCCGAGCTCAGCAAACCGACCCGATTCCTGTCAAACGCACTGATGTCGTCGGCGTGGAAGCCTCCGGCCTTGAGCGCCTCTACCGCGGCCTGGGCATGGGTGGGCGGTGTCAAACGCGGCGACGATGGTTTGGTAAGCCATACTATCCCTCTTGATTGGACTGCTGCGACTTTGTGCCGGCATCGGGGGCTTCCGCGGATGTTAGCGGCCCTGCTAAACGGCGTGTGACCACCATCGCCAGGATCACGGCGTGTAAGATAGACGAGACAGTCCGTCTGTTATTGGAGCCGCTTGCCGTATTTTTATTGGATGCTTGCGCTCACGTATCCCTGATGAGGAATATTGGTTCTGCCACATGGCCAGATCGGGCAAGGTCCTCTGTGCGGTAATCCGGATGGCGCCCCAGCGTTAGAGTCTTGTACCTTCTAAATCTGCCGCATTAGACCGTGCCCGAATTTGAGACGACGGCGCAGGGCTGTCGGATCGCCACTTCGGTCGGCGGCGTCCTGACCGGGCGGGGTGCCGACATCATCATCGACGACCCGCTGAAGCCCGAAGAGGCCTTGTCGGAAGCGCACCGGCAGGGCGCCAACGAATGGTTCGACCACATGCTCTACAGCCGGTTGAACGACAAGCAGCAGGGTGCGATCGTGCTGATCATGCACCGGCTGCACGAGGACGATCTGGTTGGCCACGTGCTGGCGCAGGAGGACTGGGAGGTCGTCCGTCTGCCGGCGATCGCCGAGGAGCACGAGACGATCCTCGTCGACAGCCCGTTGGGGCGGCGTTGCTTTGAGCGCCGGCGCGGCGAGGCCTTGCACCCGGCGCGCGAGCCGCTCCCGATGCTCGAGCAGATCCGCCGAACGATCGGCGAATACAATTTTGCGGGCCAATACCAGCAGATGCCGGCGCCATTGGGCGGCGGCCTCGTCAAGGCCGGCTGGTTCCGGCATTACGCAGCCGGCGAGATGCCGCAGTTCGAGCGCATCGTGCAGAGCTGGGACACGGCCAGCAAGGCGACCGAGCTCAGCGATTTTCAGCGTCTGCACGAGCTGGGGGATATCAGGCAAGGACCTCTATCTGCTCGACGTGTTGCGCCGGCGCAAGGAGTACCCGGAATTGAAGCGCGCGGTGCGCGCCTAATACGAGCGGTTCCGCCCGAGTGTCGTGCTGATCGAGGACAAGGCGTCGGGCACCCAGCTGATCCAGGAGCTGATCGCCGACGGTCTTTACGCCGTGACCCGCTATCAGCCGCAATCCGATAAGGTCATGCGCTCTCAGCGTTGCCAAAGGCAACGCCTGTCGCGTCAGGCGAAGCTCCGCTTCGCCGAGAGCATGCACGCGCAGACCGCGATGATCGAGAACGGCTTTGTCCACCTGCCCGACAGCGCGCCGTGGCTCGCGGCCTATCTGTACGAGCTGACGACATTTCCCAATGGCCGGCACGACGATCAGGTCGACTCGACTGCGCAAATGCTCGACTGGTGCAAGCGCGGCGGCGGCCTCAGCTACAACGCGGGGATCTTGGAACTTACCCGGATGCGGGCCGAAGCAGCGCGCAGGCAGCAGGCCCGCCGCGAGCGCCGCGTGCGGCTGCGCGTCCCTTCCGGCATCGGCCGGATCAACCTGCTCCACCTGAACGTCGCCGCCGACGGCACGGTCGAGATGACCGAGGAGAAGGCGGAGTCGTTCCTGCGCGCGGGATGGGTCAGGGTCGATATTGGTGAGCCGCCGGGTCAGCAAGCGGCGAACTAATCTGAATGTTCGCGGGCAAGCTCATCGTAACTGTCTGTTCGGGCTCGTTACCCAAAACACGCGCCGGGCTGATTGGCGCTCATCAGTGGGTATAGGTATAGCAGATGTCTCATCCCTTAATAAGAGCGCCCGGCGTCAGTCGGAGCAACTCCTGCTTTCGACCCTTCCCGCCCTCCCGGCCGTTAAGAGGTCGCCCTTGAATGGCTCTTCGTGCCCCAAAGCTGCCGTCTAGGCAAGCGCCAAGCCTCGCCCCGAGTAGCCCGCGCAAGCGGGGGAGGGAATTGCAGACTCTATTTGCGGGCGCGCACGACATGCGCCTCCTGCGGCGATGTAAATCCCTCCTCGGGTACGCTGGCTAATGCGGCACTGATATCACGGGCTATGTTTCTTTCCAACGCGTTCCGTTGCACATTGGCCATTCGATCTACTAAGCTGGCCAATGGAGTGGCAGATAATTGGAAGCGCACGTATTGCTGTGCTGAGTCGAACCGGATTATCTGGATTACCTGCTCTATCGTGACCTCGCGAAAGCCCGCTCCGGCAACCAACTCATGAACGTGGACGGGATCGGATAACGAATGCTCCGAGCGCTTAACAGCCGAGGCTCCAGGACCAAGGTATCGATCTAACGCGTCGGCCAACAAATTGGTGACTGGCGTGTGCTCGATCGCAGTGAAAACGCTCAATGCCAGGCGGCCATTCGGCACCAAAACCCGGATCATTTCGCGTAGCGCCCGGGGTTGATCGCGAAAAAACTGCAAACCAAGCTGGCAAAGGATTAAATCGAAGCTGCTGTGTCCGGGAATGGCAGATCGAGCGCACTAGCCTCATGCCACTCGACAGGTGGATCTCCGCTTACCACCCGACGCGACCCCGGGCGCAGGTACCAAGCGTCAGAAAGCCGGGACCCATATTCGATTGAAAGGCGTATTTCAGTGATGGTGCCCTGTCGGAAGGGCCTGGTCGGCTGGGACATCCCCGCTTCGCCGGGACGACACGATTGGCAACCAAATGCGCGATGAACACCAATTGGATTGCAGCCTCGATAGCGGCTCCGGTCCTCGGGCCTGCGTGTGCGGCGAGCCTGCCACGGCGGAAGCCCGAGGATCGCGGGCGAAGACCATCGCTAGCAAAGCCCGGGCGAGAAGATTGATTCATGCCCTTGCGCAATAATACACATATTGTGAATTGACAAATACGCTATATCTATAATATCGTCGCGACGTTTTGGATTGCGTCGCTCGGCAAGATGAGCCGGTTTCCGGCGATAGTGCCACCGCCGGGATTTCTGGCATTTTCGCACCAAAAACGACAGGAAAACTGCCGAAGAAACAGCGGATGCCGCCGCCGTTCTTGCCGGCGTCAAACCGTCGCCGGTCCGATTGCCGCGGGGAACGACATGTCGATAACTGATAATGTGCTGCAAACACAGCAAGAGCAGCGAGAGGTGGTTGCTTGATCGTGCTCAATCCGGCCGACATCATCGTTGGCGACCGCCTGCGGGCGCTCGACCGCGAGAGCGTCGAACGGCTAAAGGAATCGATTTCCAGGATCGGATTGAAGACACCGATTTCGGTTCGATCGAGCGCGCAAGGTTGGACGCTCGTCGCGGGTCGTCATCGCTTAGCGGCCTGCATCGAGCTCGGGATCAACCAGATCCCGGTTATTGCGGAGACGAGTTCGGAGCTCGAGGCTCGCCTCTGGGAAATCGCCGAGAATCTGCATCGTGCGGAGCTGACCGCATTGGAGCGGGCCGAGCACATCAGCCAATGGATCAAGCTGAGAGGCGAGAGGGGGGCCGGGGAGGCCTGCGATCAAGCCGATGACAAACTGGACCAAGTCGGGCCAGTTTCCCAGTCGATTCCCGCTCGGGGCGGGCGCGGTCGCCTGTCGCCTTCTCAAGACCGACGAATTGCGGCGGCGGGAGGCGCTGAGTGCCTGCGCCACGCCGAGTCATCCCGATGTCAGGGGCGGCCCGGTCCAAGCGATCAACGGTCCGATCTGTGAGCGGGTCTACGCGATCGGCAGTCTCGAATGGGCGGAGCAGCAGTGGCGCCAACAAAACGGCGTCTGACAGCGCCGAGCTCCGACGCGCCGGTCGAAGCCCTGGGGTTTCAATCATTAGGAGAAATCCCGCTGTAGATTTGCTGCAGACGTAGCGGGGATTAACTATCGACACAAATTAAGGTTGCGGCCGGCGGTCCTTGCATTAGGCGTTTCGATCGGATCGGTGATAGCTTAGACGGCGGCGGCTGCCCATGGAGATAATTTTGACGATCGGGAGGCCGCGATCGTGTTTGGCGGCGAGCGCGTTGCTCGCGGCTTTGCTCGCGGTCGGGACGGCCTTTGCACAAAAGCCGGGCGGAATTCTGCAGATGCCGGGCTTTGCCAGCCCGGCCAGCATGTCGATCCACGAGGAATCGACGATCGCGGCCGGCATCCCGCTGATGGGTTTATTTAACAACCTGGTTCTGTTCGACCAGCAGGTGGCGCAGAACAGCCTCGCTTCGATCGTCCCCGACCTCGCCAGCGACTGGTCGTGGGACGAGACCGGGGTGGCGCTAACCTTCCATCTGCACCAGGGCGTCAAATGGCACGACGGCAAGCCGTTCACCGCGGCCGATGTCAAATGCACCTGGGATGCGCTGGCCGGCAAGGCGAACGAGAAATTCCGAGTCAATCCCCGCAAATCCTGGTACCGCAATCTCAACGAGATCACGACCAATGGCGATTACGAGGTCACCTTCCATCTGAAGCGGCCGCAGCCTTACCTGATTGCACTGCTCGCCTCCGGCCAATCGCCGGTCTATCCGTGCCACGTGCCGTTGCGCGACATGCGCAGCCATCCGATCGGCACCGGCCCGTTCAAATTTGTCGAATACAAGCCGAACGAACACATCCGCGTCGTGCGCAATCCGGATTACTGGAAGCCCGGCCGACCTTATCTCGACGGGATCGAGACCACGATCATCCCCAGCGTATCGACCCGGTTGCTGGCGTTCCTCACCGGCAAATTCGACATGATCCAGCTGTCGATCCCGCAGCTGAGGGATGCGCAGAGCCAGGCACCTGCGGCCCGATGCGACGTGGTGATGGACAACAACAGCCGCGACCTGCTGATCAACCGGGCGAAGCCGCCTTTCGACAACCTCGAATTGCGCCGGGCGATGGCGCTCAGCCTTGATCGCCAGGCCTTCATCGACATCCTCGCCGAGGGTCAGGGCGCGGTAGGCGGGACGATCCTGCCGCCGCCCGACGGGGTCTGGGGCATGCCACCCGACGTGTTGCATAGCCTCCCGGTCTACGGCCCCGACGTGGCGAAGAACCGTACCGAAGCCCGCGAAATCATACAGCAGCTCGGCTACGGGCCCGATAAAAGGCTGGCAGTCAAGGTGTCCACCCGCGGCGTCGCCGGCTACCGTGACGCGGCGGTGATCGCGATCTCGCAGCTGCGCGAGATCTACATCGATGGTGAGCTCGAGCCGATCGACACCGCGAACTGGTTTCCGCGGGTCATTCGTAAAGACTACACGGTCGGGGTGACAGTCTCCGAGGGTGGCCTCGACGAGCCCGATCAGAAATTCTACGAAACCTATGTTTGCGGCGCCGACCGCAACTACACCGGCTATTGCGACGGTGAAACCGACCGGCTGATCGACCGACAGTCGGCGGAGGCGGATCCGCAGAAGCGCCGCAAGCTGGTCTGGGAGGTCGAGCGCAAACTGGCGGAAGACGCATCCCGGCCGGTGCTGCTCTATTCGCGGTTTGCTACTTGCACGCAGCCGCGGGTCAAAGGTCTGACGACGATGACCAACAGCCGGTTCAACGGCTGGCGCATGGAGGACGTCTGGCTCGACCGGTAACCTCGACCCTCGATCCGCACATCACGGAGACGCGATCGACCGGCCTCGAGGGGCATGCTATCCTCGCGAGTCTGCCCCGCAAAACTGCATGCGGCGGGGGAGAGAGGAAGGACGTGGGATCCTACCTGGTGCGCCGTTTCGGCCTGATGCTCCTGACCTTGTTCGGGATATCGGTGATCATCTTCGTGATGCTGCGGGTGGCACCCGGCAATATCGCCGACATCCTGTTCGACGCCGCGGGCTTCGTTGACCCGACCGAGAAGGCGCAAATCATGAAGGATCTCGGTCTCGACCAGCCGATGCCGGTCCAGTATGCGAGTTGGATCGGCGGGCTGTTGCAGGGCGATCTCGGCTATTCCTACGTAACCGATCGGCCAGCCCTCGCCGAAATCCTGCCGCGCATCCCGATCACCGCCAAGATCGCGGGGCTGGCCCTGACCTTCGCCGCGCTGATCGGGATCCCGCTCGGGGTCGTCAGCGCCGTCAAGCAGAATACCCGCCTCGACTACATCTTGCGCGTGGTCTCTCTGTCCGCGCTGTCGATGCCGGCTTTCTGGCTCGGATTGTTGGTCCTGATGGGGTTCGTTACCTATTTCGGCACGATCCCGATCTACAGTGATGCGCCGCAGAGTTTCGGGGCTGCTCTCGTCATGTACAGTGTCCCGGCCGCCGTCGTCGGTTTCCGCAGCCAAGCCTTGATGCTGCGGCTGACGCGCTCGTCGATGCTCGAAGTATTGCGACAGGACTATATCCGCACCGCGCGCTCCAAGGGAGCATCGGAAAACGTGGTCAACTACCATCACGCTTTGAAGAACGCGGTGCTCCCTGTCATCACGCTGATCGGCCTCGAGGCCGCGTTTCTGATGGGCGGGCTCGTCGTCGTCGAGACGGTGTTCAACATTCCCGGGGTGGCGCGCTTTCTTGTCGAAGCCATCCGCTGGCGCGACTACCCGATCGTGCAGAACCTGATCATGTATATCGCGATCATCGTCGTCGTGGTCAACTTCACCGTCGACATGCTGTACGCGGCATTGGATCCGCGCATCAAATACTCGGATTGAGCCGGAGATCATGCCGTGACCAGCATCGATTACCGGGCGGAACTGGCCAAGGCCGGCGCAAACATCGACGGCCGCTTGGCCAAATTGCGCTTTCTCGCACGCCGCTATCCTTTGGGTGCGGCTGGTGCGGTGATCATGGCCGTGTGTGTCTTTGCCGCTGTGTTCGCGAATTTCATCACGGTCTTCGATCCGCTGTCGACGAATGCGGCGCTATCGTTGGCGCGGCCTTCCGCGCAGCACTGGCTCGGCTGCGATTTCATGGGACGGGACGTCTACAGCCGCATCGTCTACGGCGCCCGCATTTCGCTGGCCGTCGGCATCGGCTCCTTGGGTTTGGGGCTCACCTGCGGGGTCATTATCGGGCTGACGTCGGGTTACCTCGGCGGCTGGGTCGATCTCGCCGTGCAGCGGCTGATCGACATTCTGCAGTCGCTGCCATTGCTGGTCATGGCATTGTTGATGACCGCGTCGCTCGGACCCTCGCTCAGGAACACGATCATCGCGATCTCGATCGCGCTGGTCCCCTCTTCGGCCCGTGTCGTCCGGGCGAGCACGCTCTCCCTTCGCGAGCAACCCTTTGTCGAGTCGGCGAAGGCGATCGGTATGAGCGAATTGCGGATAGCGTTCCGGCATGTGCTCCCCAACACCCTGGCGCCGTTGATCGTGCTGGCGACGGCACAGCTCGGTGCGACGATATTGATCGAGGCGGCGCTATCGTTTCTTGGGCTGGGTGTTCCGGAACCCTATCCCTCTTGGGGCCGCATGTTGTCGGAATCGGCGGCTGAATACGTGCGCACCGCGCCGTGGCTGGTGATTTTTCCTGGCCTTGCGATCAGCTTAGTCGTCTTTGGAACAAACCTTTTGGGCGACGCCCTGCGCGACGTGCTCGACCCGCGGCAGCGCAGCTAACCGCCATGTGGCTGCGCAGACGATAAGGGCGGGATGCTTCGCATGGCGAATGACGAGACAGCGACCGACCGTGCAGCCTCACCCGCCTATGCGATGACAAGGACGGCCGAACAGGCTGTTATGGTGATCGAAGTCAAGGGCCTGCAGACCTATCTCTTTACCCGGTCGGGCATCGTCAAGGCAGTGGACGATGTCTCGTTCTCGTTGCGGCGGGGCGAAACCTTGGCGGTGGTCGGCGAGTCCGGCTGCGGCAAGTCTATGACGGCATTGTCGATCATGCGCCTCGTCCCCAACCCTCCGGGCAGGATCGTCGGTGGCACGATCGCCCTCGAGGGTCGGGACCTGCTGCAGCTCGATGAAGCCGAAATGCGCGATATCCGCGGCAATGATATTTCGATGATCTTCCAGGAGCCGATGACCTCGCTCAATCCGGTGCTGACGATCGGTCACCAGATCGCCGAGGCGCTGCGGTTGCATCAGGAACTGTCAAAAAGCGCCGCCAATGAGAAAGCGGTGGAGATGCTGCGGCTTGTCAAGATCCCCGAGCCGAGCCAACGTGCGCGAGAGTATCCACACCAACTTTCGGGCGGTATGCGGCAGCGGGCGATGATTGCGATGGCGCTCGCCTGCAACCCGCGAGTGCTGATCGCCGACGAGCCGACGACCGCATTGGACGTCACGATCCAGGCGCAGATCCTGGACCTGATTTTGGAATTGCAGAAGCAGCTGGGCACCGCACTAATCCTGATCACGCACAATCTCGGTGTCGTCGCCGAGACCGCACAGCGCGTGATCGTGATGTATGCCGGTAAGAAGGTCGAAGAAGCCGAGGTCGACGCGTTGTTCGCGCAGCCGCTCCATCCCTACACGCACGGCTTGCTGGCGTCCATTCCACGTCTCGAGATCATGGCAGGGCGCAACAACGCCTCCGTCGAGCGGCTGCAGGAAATCCCCGGCATGGTGCCGGCGCTGAACAATCTTCCGCCGGGCTGCACCTTTGCCCCGCGCTGCGCCTTTGCCGATGACCGCTGCCGGGCGCAATTTCCGCCCTACGAACAATTGCGGCCGGGGCATTGGGCGGCCTGCTGGCATTCGGAAAGGCTTTACCTGCGGGATGGCTAATACACTCATGCCCGAGATTGTGACAACGAGGGAGACTGCGCGAAACCGTGCCCCGGTGATCGAGGTTGCCGGGCTTAAGAAGCATTTCCCAGTCAGGAAAGGCGTGCTTCGCCGTACCGCCGGATACGTCTATGCGGTCGACGGCGTGAGCTTTTCGATCAATCATGGGGAAACCTTGGGGCTGGTCGGCGAAAGCGGCTGTGGCAAGTCGACTGTCGCGCGCACCGTATTGCGGCTCGTCGAGCCGACCGCCGGCACGATCAGGCTCGACGGTGCGGACATCACTCGCTTGGGCAAGACCGCATTGCGGCCGCACCGGCGGCAGATGCAGATCATTTTTCAGGATCCATTCTCCTCGCTAAACCCCCGCATGTCGGCAGGCGACATCGTCGGCGAACCGTTGCAAGTGCACGGGATCGCCCACGGCAGGGAAAAGGAGGAGCAAGTCGCTGCGCTGTTCGACCAGGTCGGGTTGCGCCGTTTGCAGATGCGTAGCTTTCCGCACGAGTTCTCCGGCGGGCAGCGCCAGCGCATCTGCATCGCCCGCGCGCTCGCCTTAAATCCCAATCTGATCATCGGCGACGAGCCGGTCTCCGCGCTCGATGTGTCGATCCAGGCCCAGGTGATCAACCTGATGATGGATCTGCAGCGCGAGAAAAATCTTTCATACCTCTTCATTGCCCACGATCTCGCCGTGGTCGAGCACATCAGCCACCGCATTGCGGTGATGTATCTCGGCAAGATCGTCGAATACACCGACAAGCAAACGCTGTTCACGAGACCGCTTCATCCTTACACCGAGGCCCTGTTGGCTGCAGTCCCGGTCCCCAATCCTAGGGTCAAGCGCAAGAAACAGCTGTTGCAAGGCGATGTTCCGAGCCCGATCAACCCGCCGCCGGGCTGCACCTTCCATACGCGCTGTCCCTATGCCCAGCCGCGGTGCCGGAGCGAGATTCCGACACTGCGCGAGGTCAGCTCTGGCCACCAAGTCGCCTGTCATTTGCGCTGAACTCCATCCGCCGGCGCATTAGCCCGCCGCCCTTAAACCAAAGGTGCATCTCTTCGGACGCGGCGCCCGGCCGTCGCGTTTGCCAGGACCGGCCGCAATTCCGTCTCTCTGACCCGCGGAGGGCAATCCATGCTTTCGCTAACAGATGTAGGGTAGAGAGAATCGATAGATAGCCCACATTAAGGTTAACGATAGTTTTCATCAAGATCTGTAGTACAAGATATTGAGCAACCCCAAAATCGACGAACTTAAACGGGGTTCGACAGAATATTAACCAATGTTAACGCTCTGTTGCCTTTAACCAATGTTAACCTTCTGTTGCCTTTTATGGCTGAATTATGTTATAAGAGTATCGCGATTGCATGTTGAAACGACCGTGCTAGTTCAAGCTTACCGCGCTGGATTGGTGACACAATGGGCATAAGTGGGTGATGTCAGGGGAAACTTCGGAAAATCCGTTGATCGATGAGTTACCGCCGCAAGGCGACGCGCGCCCCGAGGTCGCGTCGCTGAGGCCCGCCGATCCAGCGGACCTTCCCTATACGCTCGGCGCATCGTCAGGTAACATTTCTGATATTGGGGGCAAGCGGCTGTTGCCTGCCCTTGTAGCGCGAACATTGACGCATCGCCGCGTCCCAAGTGCTCTTCCGGTCGGTGTCCTCCTGTACCTGTTGTCCATTGGGATCGTTGCCACTGCGACCGTCGCTGTATTCTTCGGCACCGGTTTTTTCTTCCTTGCGCAGACTACCGATGCGATGAATGCGAATGCCGGCACTGGCGAGCACGGCTCCGACACCAGAGGTCGCTTCTCTCATATTTTGAATAACGGATCGTCGAGCTACGGTGACATTGCATCGGTTCCAATCGAACCACAGATTCAGGGCTCGGTTGCGACCGCCACCTTGCCGGTCGTTTCTCTTGCTCCGCCAGGAGAGCCGCCATCCCCCGTCGGCGGTGTACCCGCAAGTGATGCGAAGGATCAATCCTTCGGCAAAGGGGCGCCAGCGTCGGATGCCAGCGAGGCTTCGCCGGAGGCTTCCCCACCAGCGACGCCGACGTCCAAACCAGCACTGGGACCACTAGCTGCAGCGCCGGCACCTCAGGAAGCACCGCGCCTCTCCGCGGGGCAAATCACGGAGCTCCTGGCCCGTGGCGACTCCTTCCTTCACGCCGGGGACCTCGCTTCGGCTCGGCTCTTTTACGAGCGCGCCGCCGATGCCGGTGACTGGCAGGCTGCCATAAGGATGGGGGCGACCTTCGATCCGACGTTTCTCAGCCGAGTAGGCCTGCGCATAGTCGGCGACCCGACCACAGCGCAATCCTGGTACCGCCATGCGCTTGACCTGGGCGCGCCCAAGACCGACCGTAAGGTCGAGAGCCCAGATACGAGATAACCACAGGGAACAACAATGAAGGGTCCGATCATTGCGATTGGGGTCATCGCGGTCCTCGCGATGCCGATCGCTGCTGCAACCTCAGCGAGCGCCGCCGGCCTGACGGACATAACCGTCGTCAACAGAGGTGTCGTCGAGCTCCAAACCGGGCGCGCTGCCGGTATTTCGGTACGCATCGCCGAGGATCTCGCCAATCTCATCGATGACGGAGCCACGCGTCGAGTTTTGCCCGTCATCGGCAAAGGCTCGCTGCAAAACATTACCGACCTCAAGCTTTTGCGCGGGATCGACATGGCCATTCTGCAGGCCGACGTTCTCGATTACGCACGGCAGCAAAATTTTTTCCCCGGACTCGAAGGCTGGATCACTTATATTGCCAAGCTTTATAACGAGGAGTTCCATCTGCTTGCCCGGCATGATATTAAAAGTATAGCAGAGCTGGCAAACCAACAGGTGAACGTCGATTTGCGGGGAGCCGGCACCGCGATCACGGCAGGCCGGCTGTTTGATCTGCTTAACATCCCGGTGACGTCCACCTATGACGATCAGGAAGTGGCGCTCGAGAAGCTCCGCAAGGGTGAGATCGCCGCCATCGCCTTCGTCGCCGGGAAGCCGGCGCCGATCTTTCGTGACATCGCCGGTGAGGACGGCCTCCACTTCCTTGCCATCCCACTCAAGCCAGCCGTGACCGCGATATATGTTCCGACGCGGCTCACCGTTCAGGATTATCCCCGTCTGGTGCCTTCGGACCAACCGGTCGACACTGTCGCAGTCGGCGCCGTGCTCGCGGCTGCTAATCTCCAATTCGGCTCCGACCGCTACCGCAACCTTGTGAACTTCGTCGAGGCGTTCTTTACCGGGTTCCAGACGCTGCTCGAGCCTGGACACCATCCAAAATGGCGCGAGGTCAATATCACGGCGGAGCTTCCCGGATGGCGCCGATTTCCGCCCGCAGAAGACTGGCTGCAGCGCAACGTGCAGGCAGCCGCCCCACCCAATCTCCAGGACCTCAAGGCGATCTTCTCGCGGTTTATCGACGAGCGACAGGAGGCCGCTGGCGGGCAACCAATGACACAGCAGGAGAAGGACCAGCTCTTCGGGCAGTTCGAGCTCTGGCAGAAACGCCAAATCCGTTAACTCGTTGCGAGCAGAACGATCCCTTTCGGCACCTTGGAAGGGTTCTGAGCATATGAACCGGCTCCTCGTTCTGAGAGTGTGTCGCTTGGTTGCGATGCTGACCAAGCCTCGCTCGGTCAGCTTTGCCGTCATCGCTGTCGTGCTCGCCATCGGCGAACCGGCCGTCGCCGACATCAGCCCCAAACACGGCGGCACGCTCGAATTCGCGGTCACCGTCGAGCCCGGCAATTACGATTGTCACGGCAACATATCCTTTGCTTTCCTACACCCCATCGCACCGCACTACTCGACTTTGCTCAAATTCGATGCCGCTAATTATCCTCAGATCATTGGCGACTTAGCGGACTCATGGAGCGTTTCGGCCGATCGCCTGACCTATACCTTCAAGCTTCGGCCCAATATCTTCTTTCATGACGGCTCGCGCTTGACGTCAGCCGACGTCAAGGCGAGCTACGAGCGTATCGCTCATCCGCCGCCGGGTGTCGTCTCGGCGCGCAAGGTCGATTACGCCGCCATCTCGAGCATTGACACCCCCGACCCGCTCACCGTCGTTTTCCGTTTGCAGTGGCCCGAAGCAGCGATGCTGGCGAATTTCGCCTCCCCATGGAACTGCATCTACAGCGCCGCCAAGCTCGCCCAGGACCCCGAATTTCCCAAGACCCACATACTTGGCACAGGAGCATTTGTCTTTGTCGAATACGAAAAGGGGAAATATTGGCGGGGCCGACGCTGGGACAGATATTTTTTGCCCGGCAAGCCGTATCTCGATGGCTACCAAGCCGATTTCATCCCCGCAAACGCCGTGATCGCAGCCTACAAAAGCGGCCACATCGCTGCCGAGTTCCGGGGCGTTACCCCCCCGCAGCGCGACGATCTGGCCGAAGCGCTCGGCGATCGTATACAGACCAGTGAAAGCCCATGGCTCTCCAATCTGCTGGTCGTGTTCAACACCAAGCGTCAGCCCTTCGACGATGCCCGCGTGCGGCGCGCGCTTTCGCTCGCCATCGACCGCTGGGGTGCCGCGGCAAAGCTGCAAGGCTCGACCTTCCTTAAATATGTCGGCGGCGTCATGCGACCGGGCTCAAGCATGGCCACTCCGGAGGCGGAGCTGGTAACGATGCCCGGATTTTCGCGCGATATCGCTGCCTCGCGCGATGAGGCGAGGCGGCTGCTCGACGACGCCGGGGTCCACGATCTCAAAGTGACGATCACCGTTCGCGATATCCCGATGCCGCATTATGCGGGCGCCGATCTTTTGGCCGAGAGCTGGCGTCAAATTGGCGTCACAACGACACAGGACCGCCGAAATATCTGGGATTGGCAAAAGGAAATCGATGCACGGCAATTCGACGTGGCACTCGATTTCTCCGGCGACTTCTATGACGACCCGACGATTCAGTTGACAAAGTACGTGTCGCACGATCTGTCGCCGGTCAACTACTCCTATTCGACCGACCGTTTTCTCGATGCGCTCTTCATCGGTCAAGCGGTCACCAGCGACCCCCGGCAACGCCTCAAAATCGTCCGAGATTTCGAGCAGCATGCTATGTCCGAGGCTTACACGGTTCCGCTCTTGTGGTGGAATCGCATTGTCGCAACCTCGGCAAAGCTCAGAGGCTGGAGCATCACACCGAGCCACTTCATTGGACAGGATTTGACCGACGTTTGGCTCGATCAGTAACCTGAGTCCGCCGACCCCGAAATATCGGGACAGGTTGAGCAAGCTGGCCGGAGAATATCGACCGGGGAGCATTGAATGGTGAACTTAGGAGCCGCGGATCGAGCGCACGGAGCAGCAATCCGTCGCTCGCCGTTGAAGAAGCTCTATGTCCAGGTATTGATCGCGATCGGCGTGGGCATCCTGCTCGGGCATTTCTACCCGAGCTTGGGGGTCGAGATGAAGCCGATCAGCGACGGCTTTATTACGCTGATCCGGGCAGTCGTGCCGCCGATTATCTTTGCAACGGTGGCGGTCGGGATCGCCAAGATGGGCGACATGCGCCGCGTCGGTGTTGTCGGGCTTCGCGCGATTATTTATTTCGAGATCGTCTCGACCTTGGCGCTGCTCATCGGGCTCGCCGTCGGCAATCTGGTCCAACCGGGCGCCGGCCTGCATATCGATCCGGCGCATTTGGACGAAAAAGCGATCGCCGGCTATGTCACCAGCGCCAAATCGCTGACGATTGTCGATTTCCTGATCAAGATGATCCCTGCCAATCTGGTCGGTGCGGTCGCCCAGGGCGACATCCTGCCGGTGCTGGTGATGGCGGTCCTGTTCGGTTTCGCGCTCTGCCACATGGGCGAACGCGGCCAACGCCTCGTCGCCTTGATCGACGACTTCACCCACGCGCTATTCGGCGTCGTGCGCATCGTCATGTATGTGGCGCCGCTTGCCGCTTTTGCCGCCATGGCGTTCACGATTGGCAAGTTCGGTTTCGGGATGCTCGCCAGCCTCGGGCAATTGTTGGCGAGCGTCTATCTGACATCGATCTTGTTCGTGCTCATTGTATTGGGTCTGATCGCCCGGATCTTTGACCTCAGCGTGTGGAAAATCATTCGCTACTTTAAGGACGAGCTCCTCATCGCCTTTAGCGCGACCTCGGGAGAAGCGATGATCCCGCGCTCGATCGTCAAGCTCGAGCGGCTGGGGTGCTCGCAGGAGACCGTGGGTCTGGTGTTGCCGACCGGCTTCTCGTTCAACACCGACGGCACGGCCATCTATATGACCATGGCAGTTCTGTTTATCGCTCAGGCGACCGATATTCACCTGACGACCGGCCAGCAGCTGACGATGCTCTTCGTCATGCTGTTCACCTCGAAAGGTGCGGCTGGCGTGGCCGGCGCCGGCTTTGTGGCGCTCGCCGCGACGATGCCCGCACTGGGAATTCTGCCGGTCGGTGGCTTGGCGCTGCTCCTCGGAGTCGAACGGTTCATGTCCGAGATCCGCGCCGTCACCAACCTTTTTAGCAACATTTTCGCAACCGTGGTGATTTCGCGATGGATGGGCGAGCTCGACGACGAGCGCCTAAATCTCGTTCTCGACGGCGAGGTCGAGGACGATCCGCTGGAGGCGGCGGCGTAGCCTAAACGTTGACGGGGGCGAGCGGCGCGCGGCCGCGGATCAGATCGGCCGCCTTCTCAGCGATCATAATCACCGGCGCGTTGATGTTGCCGCCGACGAGGTCCGGCATCACCGAGGCATCGACGACGCGCAATGCATCGACCCCGAGAACCTTGAGTTCGGGGTCGACGACCGCCGCCGGATCGCTCGCTCGCCCCATCTTGCAGGTGCCGAGCGGATGGTGAACTGTGATCGCGGAGGCACGGATATGGGCGTCGATTTCGGCGTCGGACCGGCAATTCGGACCGGGCGCGACCTCGCCAGCGTTGAACCGCGCCAAGGCTGGTTGATTGCCGATCTCCCGCAATAGCCGTAAGCCGGCGCGCAATGTCGTCCAGTCCTTCTCGGTGGCAAGAAAATTTTGGCGGATGCGGACCGGGACCTGCGGATCAGGTGAAGAAAGCTCGATCCGGCCGCGGCTCTGGGGCCGCAGCAGCACCGCGCGGCAGCCGAAGCTGTCGGCATACGGTCGAACGAAAGGGGGAAAATACGCGTGTGCCGCCATCGGTGCGGCATTGAAGAGAAGCTGGATATCGGGGAGGTCCGGTCCCGGAACGCTCTTTAGGAACGCCATGACGCCGCCAGGCCAATCGGCGGCGATCCCCTCGCCGCGCAGGTAGGCCCTGGCGAGCTCCAAAGCGATGCGGTCGGCGCGCATCTTTGTATGCAGCGGGCCCGGCTCCTTGCGGGCATAAGCGACGGTGATGGAAACGTGGTCCTGCAAATTGCCGCCGACGCCCTGCAACGGCACCTTCGCAGGGATCCCTTGCTTACCGAGCGCTTCGGGGTCGCCGATCCCTGAAAGCATTAGCAGCTGTGGCGAATTGATCACGCCACCTGCCAGGATCACTTCTTGCTCGGCGCGGGCCGTCAGCCGCTCTCTTCCCCGGAGATATTCGATCCCGACGGCCCGATCACCGTCGAAGAGGATGCGCGTCGCCAGCGCCCGCACCTCGACCGAGAGGTTTGGCCGTGACAGCGCCGGCCGCAGATAGGCGCCGGCCGCGCTGCATCGCCACCCGTCGCGGATGGTCTGCTGTGAACGGCCGAAGCCCTCCTGTTGCGCGCCGTTGTAGTCATCGGTCAACGGATGACCAGCCGCTTCCCCGGCTTCGCGATAGGCCTCGACGAGCCGATCCGCGTAGCGCGTGACTCGCGTCGTTAGCGGCCCGTCGCCGCCACGATAGGTGCTGGCGCCTCCTTCCCAGGATTCCTGGCGGCGAAAATAGGGCAGCACATGAGCATAAGACCAGGTCGTCAGTCCTGCTTCCGCCCAGCGCTCATAATCACCGCGATGACCGCGCACATAGGCCATGGCGTTGATCGAGGACGAGCCGCCAATCACCTTGCCCCGCGCGCATTCGATCCGTCGCCCGTCCATCGTCGCCTCGGGTTCAGCAAAATAGCCCCAGTCGTGCTTGCCTTTCTGCAGCATCCGGCCCCATGCCAGCGGAATGCTGATCCACGGATCGCGATCCCAGCCTCCGGCTTCGAGCAGCAGCACCCGAGCTTCCGGGTCTTCGCTGAGTCGATTGGCCAGCACGCAGCCGGCCGATCCGGCGCCGACGATCACGTAAGCGTATACCCGATCCGGCATGTCAGCTCCCCATCTGCCCCCTTACAAATCCTTGACGAAACCGGAGCTATCGCCCGGCGGCAAGCGTTACCACATATCGGCAAGTGCGAATTAGGTTTGAGTGTGAGATGCCGTCGGCTGAAAAAATCGTGGAATTGCTGGACGTAGCGGGGGCCGTACGTGAACCCGCCACCACTACGGTCGCTCAGTTCGAGATCCGCTACAGCCGGTTTCTCGACCCCAAAGGCAATGCCCTTCGTCCTCTTCCCGATTTTGCCGCCGACCGCGCCGAGCTGGTGGCCCTCTACCGGGCGATGGTGCTAGCGCGCGCCTTTGATGCCAAGGCGGTCGCGCTGCAGCGGACAGGCCGGCTCGGCACCTTTCCATCGGCGTTGGGTCAAGAGGCGGTGGCCATCGGGATCGCCGCCGCGATGCGCAAGGATGACGTGTTTCTGCCGGCCTTCCGCGAGCATGGCGCCCAGCTATGGCGCGGGGTCAGCCTGGTCGAGCTCTTCCTGTTTTGGGGCGGCGACGAACGGGGCAGCGATTTTGCCGGGCCACGCGCGGATTTTCCGATCTGTGTGCCGGTCGCGACACACGCCCCGCACGCGGTCGGTGTCGCGCTCGCTTTCAAGCTGAGGCGTGAGGAGCGGGTCGCGGTCTGCGCCTTTGGCGACGGCGCCACTTCGAAGGGCGATGTCGCCGAGGCGCTAAACATCGCTGGTGTGTGGCGTCTGCCACTCGTGTTCGTCATCAACAATAACCGCTGGGCGATCTCGCTCCCGGTCGCTCAGCAAACCGCGGCCGAGACTCTGGCGCAAAAGGCGATCGCCGCCGGTATCGAAGGCGAGCAGGTCGACGGGAACGATATCATCGCGGTGCGCGAAGCCGTCGCCCGCGCGGTCGCCAAGGCGCGGTCAGGCGGTGGGCCGCACCTGATCGAAGCGCTGACCTATCGGCTGAGCGACCACACCACCGCCGATGATGCGCGCCGCTATCGTAGCGATTCCGAAGTGAGCCCCCACTGGGGAGAAGACCCGATTACCAGGTTGCGAAACCATCTCGTCGGTCGCGGCATATGGGCCAAGGCGGACGAGGAGCGGCTGCTGGCCGAGGCCTCGGCGGCGGTCGACAAGGCGGCCGAGGCCTATCTCGCGACCCCGCCGCAAGACCCGGCAACGATCTTCGATTTCACTTATCAGACGCTGCCCAAGGATCTTGTCGAGCAGCGCCGCGCCGCGCTCGGGATGGCGCAGGAGTGACGGCGATGCCCGAGATCAACCTCGTTCAGGCCGTCAATCTGGCGCTCGCCCGCGCCATGGCCGAGGACACCAATGTCCTGGTCCTCGGCGAAGATGTCGCTGCCGAAGGCGGCGTGTTTCGCGCCACCGATGGCCTGTTGAGGCGGTTCGGGGCGGCCCGCGTCCTCGACACGCCGCTCGCCGAGAACGCGATTGCCGGACTATCGGTGGGGCTCGCGGCGCAGGGCTTCCGACCGGTCACAGAGATCCAATTCACCGGCTTTATCTACCCGGCGATCGATCAGCTGGTGAATCATGCCTCGCGCTTGCGCACCCGAACGCGCGGGCGGCTCACCTGCCCAATGGTCGTGCGTTCGCCGGCGGGCGGCGGGATCCGCGCGATCGAACACCATTCCGAGAGCCCGGAAGCGATGTTCGCCCACGTTCCGGGTTTGCGCGTTGTGATCCCGTCGTCGCCGGCTCGCGCCTACGGGTTGCTGCTCGCCGCAATCCGCGACCCGGACCCGGTGGTCTTTCTCGAGCCGACCCGGCTCTACCGAGCCGCGCGCGAGGAGGTCGACGACGACGGCGCGGCATTGCCGCTCGACCACTGTTTCGTGCTGCGCGAAGGCAGCGACATCACGTTCGTCACCTGGGGGGCGATGACCAAGGAGACCTTGGCCGCAGCCGACGCCTTGGCGGGGGACGGTGTGAGTGTCGAGGTCATCGACGTCGCGACGTTGAAGCCGCTCGATAGCGACAGCATTCTGGCATCAGTCGCGAAGACCGGGCGCTGCGTCATCGTTCACGAGGCGCCGCTGACCGGCGGGTTCGGCGCCGAGATCGCCGCCAGAATCGCCGAGCGCGGGCTCGTTTCGCTGCTCGCCCCGATCGAGCGGGTCGCCGGCTGGGACACCGTGATGCCGCTGCCGCGGCTCGAGCAGCATTATTTGCCGGGCGAGGCCCGCATACTTGCGGCCGCGCGGCGGATCTTGGCGTATCAATGAAGCCATGACCACTTTTGTCCTCCCGGATCTTGGCGAAGGCCTGCAAGAGGCCGAGCTCGTCGCCTGGCATGTCGCCGCGGGCGATCACGTCGTGGCCGACCAGCCGCTCGTCTCGGTCGAGACCGAAAAGGCGGTCGTCGAAGTCCCGTCACCGCAATCCGGCCGAATCGCTAGGCTCTGCGCGCAGCCGGGCGAACGGGTCAAGGTCGGCGGCGCCCTGGTTGAGTTCGACGAAGGCCCACGCGCCGATACCGGCACGGTGGTCGGCGAGCTCGCCGCTGCCACGCCGCCGCCAGCCCGAGCCGCCGAAACGGCGCCGGCGGGCGCGGCAGCTGTACGGGCGACCCCGGCGGTGCGCGCATTGGCGCAGCGGCTCGGCGTCGATCTGAAGATCGTTGCACCGAGCGGTCCCGGTGGTGCGGTGACCAGTGCCGATGTCGAGCGCGCAGCGCGGGCATTGACCGAAGCCGGCCCGGCCGAGCCGCTCGCCGGTGTGCGCCGGGCGATGGCCGTCAATATGACCCGCTCGCATGCCGAGATCGTCCCCGCGACGGTATCCGACGAGGCCGACATCGAGGCTTGGCCGCCCGGCAGCGACACGACGATCCGGCTGGTCCGAGCGGTGGTAGCTGGCTGCAAGGCGGTTCCCGAGCTCAACGCGTGGTACGACGGGCGCAACATGGAGCGCCGCCTGATCAAGCAGATCGATCTGGGTTTGGCGGTCGATACCGGGGACGGGCTGTTCGTCCCGGTGCTGCGCAATGTCGGCGGCCGCGATGCCGCCGATTTGCGGCGCGGGATCGAGGCAATGAAACGCGATGTGCGGGCGCGTTCGGTGCCACTTGCCGAATTGCGCGGCCAGACCATCACCCTGTCGAATTTCGGGATGTTCGGCGGGCGGTTCGCGGCCCTCGTCATCGTCCCGCCGCAAGTCGCGATCCTCGGCGCCGGCCGCATCGCGAAGCGAGCAGTCGTGGCCGACGGCAAGCTCGTCGCCCGTCGGCTACTGCCATTGTCGCTGACCTTCGACCATCGCGCGGTCACCGGCGGCGAGGCGGCGCATTTCCTTAAGGCCGCAATCGAGGAGCTCGAACGGTCAGAGTGATCTGACACCGATTCGGACCATCCTCCGCTTGTTAGGCCGGGGTCATTTCGTCGGAAACTCGATCGCGCGTATCTCGCCTCAGAATAGATGGACGAATGCCACGTAGAGGCCCGCGGACAGCATCATCGCCATCGGCAAGGTCAACACCCACGCCAGCACGATGTTGCGGATCGTCGACAGTTGCAGACCGGACCCGTTGGCCGCCATGGTTCCGGCCACACCCGATGACAGGACATGGGTGGTGGATACCGGGAGACCATACATGTCAGCCGCGGCAATGGTTCCAGCGGCCACGATCTCCGCAGCGGCTCCTTGACCGTAGGTCAAATGAGTCTTGCCGATCTTCTCCCCTACCGTGATGACGATGCGCTTCCATCCGACCATTGTGCCGAGCCCGAGCGCGATGGCGACCGCGATCTTCACCCAGGTCGGGATAAACTTTGTGGAGCCGTCGAGTGACTGCTTATAAGCATTCAAGGTCTCCACTTCCCGCTTTGACAGATCGCTATCCTTATCCTTCATCAAATTGCGCAAAGCTTCATCAGCGAGATACATGTCGTTGCGGGTATTGCCAACCGCGGCGGCAGGGATTTTTGCTAACGAACCGTACTGCTTGACCTGTTTGTCGATGTCGTGGATCAGCACGGCGAGCGACGGATAGGTACGCTCGTTGATTTTATGGTGCGCGACATACTCCGTCACCGCAGGCCGCGGATCGCCAAGGATGTTATATCCGGCAGCCTTTTCTGCGACGACTTTCGAAGCGGCAGCAGAGTTGGCCGAGAACTGCGCTATCTGGCTGTCGGGCAGAGCGCGGTTGAGGGCGAACGCGGTAGGG
>Ga0187846_10000553_pt1 | contig 21672 bp, 26 predicted proteins | sample TC_taG_FD_161473 | JGI IMG/M metagenome (GOLD analysis project Ga0187846, IMG submission 161473) | Biofilm microbial communities from the roof of an iron ore cave, State of Minas Gerais, Brazil - TC_06 Biofilm (v2) | ecosystem: Environmental > Terrestrial > Deep subsurface > Cave > Wall biofilm...
CTACCTCGCCTCGGTCCAGCTTCTTGTTAGGCGACTGGCCCGCGCCTGATGCTACCTATACGATTCTGAGTCGGACACTAAGACGAAATCGGCACGTCGCTGCCCAGCCGCTGACCGCTCATAAGATCAAAAAGGAAGTGCACCCCGGCGAAGATGCGGCTCAGCGTGGCCTTCTTCGCAGCGCTCGAGAAGCTAGTGAACGAGCGATCCACCCCCAGCATAACCTCGGAAGTCACGTCGAACTCGAAATGGTCCTTGTTGAAGAAGGAAATCAGCATCTCCGCCCCGGCCGCGCTGATCACCGCGTGAGCGCCCGGGTAGGAGGGGTCCGGGGGGTGTCGCCGACCGCGATCTTGCCGTCGTCGACCAACTTGGTGACGAAGGCGATCGCGCGCATCTCGCGCATCAGTGAGGAATTGAAGCTTATCTGATTGATCGGTTCATGATCTCACTCGCGGTCGTCGGCAGCTTCGCCCGCTCGAGCGGATTGATGTGAACGATCACGACGTCGCAGCCGCCGCAACCGTAAATCAGGGGAAAGATCGCGGGGTTGTCCATATTTGATAGGGCAAACCCAAGACGAATATCTGCTCTGTGCGCTGCTGCTGGTCGTGATCGCACTGAACGCCGCCGCGCAGCCGGCGCAGCAAGTCCAACCCTACGCTCATTGACACAGCTGTTGATGCTGGTCCTATAAAGCTCAGCCTTTAGCACATGAAGTCGTGCTGCTGATTCGCTTTCTACCACTATGGCGAGCAGTCAATTGTTGCTCGGATGGGGCTCCACGGACGAATGCGTTGACCCTGCCACGGCGCGTTCGTTGGCCAGCTCAGCGAAAACGTTTCCGAAAGCCGGCACGCTTTGGCGCAGCTTGTTGAAATCTCCCTTCGGAATGATCAAGACGTTCATGGCGTTGCAGGCGCGAATCGTGGCGTTGCGGGTCCTATCGGATAGCAACGCCATTTCCCCGAAGTACTCTCCGCGACCCAGCGTGGCTAGGAGCTCCGGTTGCCCTTTCTGCACGCGCAGAGCTTCGCACTCGCCCTCCTCGATGACATACACGCTGTCACCCAGATCGCCCTGCCGGAAGATGATATCGCCGGGTTCGAAATGCTGATTGCGGATGCCGGATTCAAAGGCGACCTTGGTCTGCGCCAGCTCCGGAGGGAACAACAGGTGCAGCAACCAGTCAGCGGCGATCCGCACCTTGCGGTTGAGACCCGGCATCTTCATTAGGTAAATGCAACGCCACAACAACCAGGCAAGTAATCCGGAGACCTTGACCCCCAAGATTTGCGCTACGGCGGAGCCATGTCCGAGCGAGCCGAACGTTCCGAGACTTTCGAACTCGAATTCCATACGCCTGCCGCCGCGTATCGCGGCGGCAATGTTGATCGCGGCGGTAGCCGCCTCACGAATGGCGTGCTGTGCCGTGGGCGGAACCATTGTGCCCGCGACGGTCTGGATCGAGGCACAATCGCCCAGCGCCCAAACCTTGCCTTCATAGTCCTTAAGCTCCAGGCCCGTATTGACGAGCAGCTTGCCGTGCTCCTTGGGGCAATTGAGCTTCTGAATCACCGGAGGAAGCGCTGATGGCACAGTGGAGACCAGTGTCTTGCAGGGAATTTCGGTGCCGGATTGCAAGATCGCTCTTTCCGACGTGGCGGCCTTCAACCGGTCATTGAGAATAATCTCGACGCCGCGCTTACGGAGAATTCTCTGGGCAGACATGGCCAGCGGCTCCGACATTTCCGGCAGAATACGATTGGCGGCCTGAACGATTACGCAGCGGTGCGGTTCGTTGCGCAGGCAGAGGTAATTCCTTTTGACGGAGCACACGAAATCGTTGAGTTCCGCCATAACCTCGACACCCGAGAAGCCTCCTCCTCCGACGACGAATGTCAGGAGCTGGCGCCGCAGTTCTGGTTCCTCCTCGACATCCGCTTCCTCCAGAACATGGATCAGGTGGTTGCGCAGCGCCATGGCATCCGCGAGCGTCCGAAACGGCATTGCATTTTCCATTAAACCGGGCATGCCGTGAAAGTTGGTAATGTTGCCGAGCGCGATAACGAGTTGGTCGTATGTGAGTTGGAGCTGGCGCGGACGGAACCCGGGGCTGATCGTTACGATCTGGTTATCGAGATCTATGTCTTCGACCTCACGCATGATCAGGTTAGTGCGCGGGCAAAGGCGCCGAATTGGGGAAACGACGTTGGTCAGGCCGATCGACCCGGAAATGACTTCCGGGAGCATCGGCTGGTAGACCCAATAATTCTCCCGATTGATCAGAGTGATGGAAGCCTCGTTGGAGCGCAGGAGCTTCTCCAGGTACCGCGCGGCGTAAACGCCCGCGAAGCCACCCCCGAGTATGATTATCTGCTTGGGGTTACTGCGCATTGTTTGGCAAAATCCATCGACGGCAGCGGCACGAGACCAAGCCATTAGTGCGCGGCACCCACTGCTTAGGGTCCAACGACGCGGCTTCCAACCTATACATTTCAAATCACTGCGGCGGTTGGGTCCGCTACGTTCAAGAGCTCCATATCGTCGCGATCGGCCATTTCCTTCTCCGAAAAGGTTTAGTGGGTAGCTTCGATCCAGACCTATCTTGTCCCCGGTTTATTCCTGAGGCTGGGTGCACCCTCGAGCAGCTGTATCACACGCGCGGCTGTCGCCGGCGAGCGACGCAGCTGTCACCGCGAATAACTCCACCCCGTCGACGGTTATTGTCGCGTAAGCGGGCAGGGTCATCGGAGTTGGTACGGCGGTGAATGACGAACTCAGCTTGGTTCAGGTGCACGCGGCTGAATTCGAGGTGTTTCTGTGGTCCCGGTCATTCGGCCTTCGCGCCCTCGGGCAGGAAAAGAACGTAATATGTCTCTGATCCGACGTAGTGCGACGCTCAGGACTCTCTCATTTGCTATCGGCGTGGCGTTGGGGATCGTTGGCACGGCCTATGCCCAGTCGGCCGTCGACAGCCAAAGCTTGGCCCATCCGTCTGGCCCACGATTGGCGCTCGATCAGTGGCGGATCGTCGCCGGCCACCGACGAGAGCCGACCGCGGTGGGGCTCGATCGGCTCAAATCTGAGCACGTCACCGCTCCGATCGCGCCACACTCCGGCGATAAGGATGGCGAAGTGCAACTGCTCTGCGACGAGATCATGCACCAGACGGATGCCATGATCCGCCCCTGGGCGTTGGGTGCGGAATAATTCCGCCGAACCATAAGTCTGGCAGGAAGGGCCGCCGAAGAGCGACACGATGCAGAGTCGGCGAAACATGGGAAGATGGGCGCGGTTTCTATCGGTGACTGGCAAAGCTGCGCTGCTGCTGACATTAGTGGTCCCTATTGTGGTTTACAGCGGGTCGCCCGAGGATGGCAAAGCAGCATTCGAGCGACGCCAGGATACGATGAAGCACATGGGCCGGCCGCTTTATCTCGGCGTCGGCCGGGTCGTAAAGGGCACCGCCGCCTACGGCCCGGATACAGTCACCGCTGCGGAAACCGTCGCCTCGCTGGCGGCTACCCTCGACCGAACCCTGTTTCCGCCCGGCTCGAATGTGGCAGAGAGCAAGATCAAGCCGGAAATCTTCGCTGCCGGCGACCATGTCGATCAGCTGATCGCGGCAGTGCAGACCGCGACCGCGCAACTCGTACCCGCAGTCAAGACCGGCGACAAGGCAACAATCACTGCCGCATACACTGCGGCCGCCAATGCCTGCAATTCCTGCCACACCGAATTTCGCAGAGATGAATGATGCACGCGTTTCGACTGGCTGCGTTCCGGGCGGCGCTCGTGTTGCTGACGCTGACGCGGGCCATCCCTGCGGCGGGCGAGGAGGACGCGGTCGAGCGCGGTGAATACCTGGTGCGGGCAGGCGGCTGCTTCTCGTGCCACACGGCCCCGGGCGGGCAGAAGCTCGCCGGAGGGCGAGCGCTCACCACGCCGTTTGGAACCTTCTACAGCCCGAACATCACACCGGATCCAGCGACCGGGATCGGCCGCTGGACCGATGCGCAATTCCAGCATGCGCTGCGCCATGGTGTCCGCCCCGACGGGACCAACTATTTTCCGGTGTTTCCGTATACGAGCTTCACCGGGATCACTGACAGTGATGCTTTGGCAATCAAGGCGTACCTGTTCTCGCTGCCGCCAGTGCGTCAGCAGAACCGGCCGCACGACGTGGCTTTCCCGTTCTCTTGGCGCTTCCTGCAAACAGGGTGGAAGCTATTCTTCTTTACCCCGGGCCCGTTCCAGCCTAAGCCCGACCGCAGTGCCATTTATAATCGAGGTGCTTATCTCGTCACTGCGCTCGCTCATTGCGGCGAGTGCCACACCCCGCGCAATCTCCTCGGCGCGACACGGTTGGGTCAGCAGCTTGCCGGAACCCCGGATGGGCCTGATGGCGAGCTCGTCCCCAATATCACGCCCGATCCCGCCACCGGGATCGGCAAGTGGGACAAGGAAGACATTGTCGAGCTCTTAAGGACCGGCATGACACCCGAGCAAAGCAGGGTCAAGGGCGCGATGCGGGAGGTCGTCGAGGACGGTCTCAAATATCTGAGCCATGACGACCTCAAGGCGATCGCCGATTACCTCTTCGCGCAACCTGCCATTGTCCATGACGTCGCACCGAAGAAATAACCGACCCCGAGGTTACTCGACCGGTATGAAAACCGAATGTCGGATCTTGCCCTCGACATGCTGTGACAGGTGGCCCTTCCCGGTCGTGTCCTCGACCAGGATCACGTCACCGGTTCCGATGACCCGGCTCTCGCCGTCGCTGGCGGTTATCTTCACACCGGCGTCGAGGTTGATAATGTATTGGCGGCGCGGAGCGGGGTGCCAGTCGATGTCGTGCTCGGCCTGGGTCTCGCGAAAGATGATGCCGTTGGCCGGCAGGCGTTTGGATAGTTTGCTGCCGCGCCTCTCTTCGACCCATTCGACCTCGATATCCCGGAAATGCGATTGGCCGCTGGCGTCGGTATAAAGATTGTGTATGCGCATGAGCGCCTCCTCGGGAAAAATTCCGAGCGAACCAAACCAGATCTAAAAGCCTTCGTCCATCACGCGGCGGACCTCCGTGGCACTCATCCCGCTGAGACCCAGGCGAGCGAGCGTGCGTGCTTCGACCGCGAAATCCTTCCCGGTCATGGTTTGGACGACCGCGACGAGCGCGTCGATCGCCGGGGTCGGGACGCCCGCCGCGACACCCAGCGCGCTCATCGGCATCAGGCCGGCCGGCACGTCTTCGGTGATGAATTTGTGATCGAGCGAGCTCGGAGTACCGGTCGCCTGATAGGGCCCATCGGTGTTGTAGGTGAGCCGCCGGCAGGTTTCGACAAGACTCGCCTCGCGCACGCCGTAGACCCGATCGAACCAGTCCTCCATGGTCGGAACGGTCGCACCCAGGGCAGCAGCAACCGCCATTCGTTCGCGATTGATTGCCGCATAGACGCGAGCTACTGCCGGCGTCACACCTTCGGCATAGAATTTGTAGCTGTCTCCGCTCTCGATCCGTGCGGCATTAGCGACGCAATTTGCCACATGCAGCATGGCGTTGGCGTTGGTGAGCCCCGTGTAGATGGCGTTGGGCACCGCCACGGCGTGCGGGAACAGTGGCGACAATTGTTGGTGCACCGATGCAATGCGATTGCCCGGGAATGCGGCGATCTGCAGCCAGCGTTTTGCGACGATCGGACGTATTCGGGTCGGCGAGAGTCGACGGCAAGAATAAGGGTAATTGTCCATCTCGGCGACCACGACATCAGCACGGCAGCCGGCGTTGTCGAGCACTCTGCGCACGATCAGCGATCCCCCGGTATTGCCCTGAATAAGCAGGATCAGTTGGCCATCGCGCAGCATCGGTGCCAGCGATCTCGCCACCGTCGAATGCGCATTACCGCCGGTCACCACAATGACGACATCGGCGCCGTCGACAGCCGATCGCAGATCGGTCGTCGCGCGCTCGACAGCGGCGAACCCGCCCCTCTCGCCCTCGACATCGATGCCGCCGAAGGCTCTGATGTCGGAAAGCCTCGCATCGTTGATATCGTGCAGCCGCAACTTGTGCCCGGCGATCCCCAGTTCGGCCACAAGATAAATTCCGCCAATTCCGGCGCCGGTGATCGCGACCGTTTCGACCGCAGTCTTGTCCGCCACGATTGTCTCCTTCCCAAAGCTGCGCCAATCACCAAGGTAATCCGTCTGTCCCGTGCTGAACAGTCACGGTTGACATCAAATAGAGCAGGCCGTATCCGAGCGTCCGTCAGAGATGATCAGATTGCGCGGAAAAGCCCGCCGGTTTGTCGCCAGGTCCTGGGCCCTTTCGTGGTTCTACTACCGGCTGCACGGGCTGCCGCTGGCCGGGCGGCCCGCGGAGTACGTTTGGTACTTCGCTTATGGTGCCAACATGCACGACCGCGCCTTTCGCGAGCGGCGTCGCATGAGGCCAGTCGAGCAGCGCGTCGGGCGCATTCTTGGCTATCGCCTCCGCTTCAACCTCGAAGGCCGGCCGAAGGGTCGCGCGGCGCCGGCTAATTTATCGCCCGACGCGGAGTCCGAAGTCTGGGGCGTTTTGTATAAGGTCACGCGCCGAGATCTGCTCCGCCTCGATTCGACCGAGGGGGTTCCCGGACGCGGTTACCGACCCCAATGGTTCGAGGCCGAGGACCGTGACGGCCGCAAGCTTCCTGCCGTCGCCTATATCGCCCGCGGCAATGAAATCGATGGCACCCCGTCGCTGCGCTACCTGACCTTGTTGCGCGAAGGAGCGCGTGCCAATGGATTACCGGGAAATTGGCTGCAGTTCCTCGATAGCGTCGAGCATGCGAGATCAGCGGAGGCAGCAGAATGATCCGTTTTTCCGACGAAGCTTGGGAGCGCACGGCGCGGCTGCGCGAAGCGATCCACCGGCTTCCGTTTAACACCGAGCTCGCCGCCGGCTCGCTCGCGCGCGACCGCTTCCAGGGCTACATCATTCAGGATGCGCTCTATCTCGGCCGTTTCTCGCGGGCTCTTGCGATCGCGGCAGCGAAGGCTCCCGATAGTGACTCGCTGCAGTCGTTTGCCCAGTCGGCGCTGAGTGCCGTCGCGGTCGAGCGGGCGCTACACAGCCGGTATTTACTGGAATTCGGCCTCGACCCCCAGCGGATCGGCGAGGCCGAAGCGTCACCGGATTGCCTGGCCTACACCAGCTATCTGATCGCTGCGGCCTACCACGAACCTTGGGAGGTGTTGGTCGCAGCGCTGTTGCCGTGCTTTCGTATCTACTGGGATGTCGGATGCGGCATTGCGCAGAAGGCGGCACACGACAACCCCTATCGGGCATGGATCGACACCTATGCCAACGAACGCTTTGGCCAAGCGGTGCAGACCGTCGTTGCGATCGGCGATCGGGCTGCTGCCGCCGTCACTGCGGCGATCCGCGCGGCTATGCTTGCGGCTTTCGTACGTGCCTGCCAATACGAATGGTTATTCTGGGACGGTGCGTACCAGCGCCGGACCTGGCCTTCCTTCGACTGAGGGCGCCGCTAGTCACTGAGGGGTTCGCAGCGGAATCCTGCGCCCCAGCGCCTGATGTGCCCGACGGATGGCGAGGGGAAGTGCATCGTGCAGCACAGCGTGTTGGTGTCGCAGTAACGTTCGAGGAAGGCGCGCCGCGTGCCCGAAGCCTGCTTCTGGTCGTAGTCGACCCGCATTACGAGGTCCGGATAACGCGCCTGGATCGGCGAGTGGATCAGGTCGCCAGTGAACACCGCCTGGTCGCCGCCGCGCCCAGCGCAGACAGCAAAGTGATCGGGTGTGTGGCCCGGGGTCGGGGTCAACCGGATGTGGTCGTCGACGGCATAGTCGCTGGTGACGAGTTCGGCCTTTTTGGCGTCGATGATCGGCAGCACGCTGTCCCTCATTGGGTCGAGGGGGGTCTCGCGATGGACGCCGTCCCAATATTCGTATTCTTTTTTCGAGAAGAGATACTTGGCATTGGGAAAGGTGGGAACCCAGCGGCCGTTCTCCAGTCGCGTATTCCAGCCGACGTGGTCGCCGTGCAGATGCGTGCACATGACGATGTCGATATCGTCGATGGTAACTCCGGCGGCCTTCAGCGCCTGCATCCAGTTGCTGTCGCTCTTGCGGTGCCAGCTCGGGCGGTGCGGGAAAGACTTGTCGTTGCCGATGCAGGCGTCGACCAGGATCGTGTGATGCGGCGTCTTGACAACGTAGGATTGGAAGCACAGCACCGCCATTCCGCCCGGGTCAAGCGCCGCCGGCTCCATCCACGACCGGTTCTCGTCGAGCAATTCCTTGTTGAGGCTCGGCAGGAATTCGAGGATCGGTGTGAAGCCCGCCTCCTGCTCAACGATCCGGTGGATCGTAATATCGTCGACGCCAAAGCTGGTGCGCATCGTCTCGGCCCTCATCAAAGACGGTGTATTATGGTTGGAGTTCGATGGTAGCTCCTCATTTGCCGCGCGACAAACATGTTGGAGAGTCGCCGCCGCGGCACGGGAGGGGACTGATTGTCGCCGCCCCGGCTTCGGGAAGCGGCAAGACCCTGGTGACGACCGGGCTTCTGCGGCATCTCCGAGGGTGTGGCGTCAATGTCGCCGCCGCAAAGGCGGGGCCCGATTTCATCGACCCGACCTTTCATGCTGCGGCGAGCGGCAGGCCTTGTCTGAACCTCGATGTCTGGGCGATGCGGCCGGCGACTCTTGCCGGTTTCGTCGCCGAGCTGGAATCCAGCGCCGATCTCGTCTTGTGCGAAGGTGTCATGGGCTTGTTCGATGGGACCGGGGCGGAGGGTGAGACAGGTTCAAGCGCCGAACTCGCCAGTCTGACGAGCTGGCCCATCGTGCTGGTGGTCGACGCGCATGGTCAAGGCGCTTCAGTCGCAGCGTTGTTGCGGGGGTTTGCTGCTCATGAGCCCGCCGCGCCGATGGTCGGCGTGATCTTTAACCGGGTCGCGGGCGCACGCCATCGCGCGATCCTCGAAGGGGCCGTGACGCGCCATCTGCCCGATCTCGTCTGTCTTGGTGCGCTGCCCTCCGATCCCGCGTTGATCCTTCGATCGCGTCATCTCGGCCTGGTGCCGGCATCCGAGTCGAGAGACATGGAGCGAGTGATCGATCGCGCCGCCGCGTTGATCGGGAATCTCGATGTTGCTCGGCTATTGAGCCTGGCGCGATCATCGACGCTCGATGATACACCGCCGACCCGTAGTATTCCGCCTCTAGGGAGGCGCATAGCGGTGGCGCGCGACGATGCGTTCTGCTTCGCCTATCCGGCGCTGCTCGAGGGGTGGCGGCGAGAAGGCGCCGACCTCCGGTTTTTCTCGCCCCTCGCGAACGAACCGCCCGATGCCGCCGCTGATGCCGTCTATCTGCCGGGCGGTTATCCGGAGCTCTGGACAGCTCGACTCGCCGCGGCGGAGGCTTTTACCGGAGGCCTGCGCCGCGCCGCGGCCCACGGAAAATCTGTCTATGGGGAATGCGGAGGCTATATGGTGCTTGGCGAATATTTGATCGATGCCGAGGGCCGAAGACAACGGATGACGGGACTTTTGCCCGTGACGACGAGCTTTGCCGACCGACGACGTCATCTCGGCTATCGCTGTGCAACTTTGCTCGACAGCGGGCCCCTGGGACCGGCCGGCAGCCGCTTTCGCGGGCACGAGTTTCATTATGCGACGATCGCCCAACAAGGAACGGCTGAACCGCTGCTGTCGGTGACGGATGCGGCAGGAACGGATCTGGGAGCTTGCGGCCTCCGGCGAGGCTCGGTCTTAGGCTCCTTCATTCATCTCGTCGATCAAGCCTGACACGTAAATAAGTTCAGTCGAGCCTGACCTGGATCTCGTCGCCGACAACCCGCACCTGATAGGTTTTCAAATCCTCAGTCGCCGGCGGGTCGAGCACCTTCCCGGTGCGAATGTCAAAACGCGCCGCATGCAACGGGCACTCGATCACCTCGCCGTCTAGCCAGCCGTCGGACAGGCAGGCGTAAGCGTGAGTGCAAATATTATCCGTTGCGAAGATTCCGTCATCGGCGGCGTAGAGCGCGATCGAGCGGCCCGCGACCTCGACGCCGAGAACCTCGCCCTCCGCCAAGTCGCTGCGTCCGGCAGCATGCGTCCAGCCCGCGTCGTTCCCATTCATCGGCTGGTCCTCCGGACCCTTAGGGACGAGCGACGATGCGCGGCGGACGCGACAGGAAGGCCGGAAGATGATCGCCAAACCCGACGACCTTGGGATCTTCGCGTTCCTGTCGCCCCGTTCTATGAACCTCGGCCGTGCTCGGAAATCCCGTCACCTTCGATCCGGCCATTTGCGGCGGCTGCGCACCGGTCGCGCTCTGCCGGCGATCCCGGCGCGTCTGGGCCGGTGCGGGCCGAGGGCCGGCATCGCGGGTTCGGACGCGCTGGCGGTCACCGGATAGAGTGGCGCGGCGCGCTCCGCGTCTTCGTCGGTTATCGTATTCGAGTACGACCTCCTCAATCCCGGGAATGACGCTCAACGGGATCTCCTTGCCGACCAGCTTGACAATCGCGGCGACGGCTTCGCCGTCCTCGGGTGTCGCCAACATAAAAGACCGGCCGGTCCGGCCGGCACGACCGGTCCGGCCGATGCGGTGGACATAGTCCTCGGCGTGAACCGGTACGTCGAAGCAGAAGACGTGGCTCATTCCTTGGATGTCCAGCCCGCGGGCCGCCACATCGCTGGCGACCAGCAGCCTGATCTCGCCTTTGCGGAAGCGCTCCAGCGTCTCCGTCCGTTGCGGTTGCGGCATGTCGCCGTGCAATGCCGCGGCATCGAAGCCGTGTCGGGCAAGCGACCGGAACAAGATATCGACGTCTCGTTTTCGATTGCAGAAGATCAGCGCGTTCTTGACATCTTCGGATCGGATTAAGCGGCGCAGAGCTTCGCGCTTGTCTTCCGAGCGGACGACAGCGAGCGACTGCACCACGGTGGCGGCGGGCGAAGCGGGCGGCGCTACCGCAATCTCCACTGGGTCGCGGAGAAACGCGTCGGCCAGCCTGCGAATTTCGGCCGGCATCGTGGCCGAGAAAAAGAGCGTCTGCCGGGGCTCGGGCAAAAAGCCGACGATGCGTTCGACATCGGGGATGAACCCCATGTCGAGCATCCGGTCGGCCTCGTCGATCACCAGAATGCGCACGTCCGAAAGCAGGATCTTACCCCGGCCGTGCAGATCGAGAAGTCGCCCCGGGGTAGCGACCAGCACGTCGACACCGCGATCGAGCTTACGCTCCTGATCGACAAAGCTTTCGCCGCCGATCAGTAGCGCCATCGTCAGCCGATGATGCTTGCCGTAGAGCTCGAAAGAAGCCGCCACCTGAGTTGCAAGCTCGCGTGTCGGCTCGAGGATCAACGAGCGTGGCATCCGCGCTCGCGCGCGCCCGGCCGCCAGCGTATCAATCATCGGCAACACAAAGCTCGCCGTTTTGCCGGTTCCCGTCTGCGCGCAACCGAGGACGTCCCGCCCGCGCTGCACGTGGGGGATCGCTTGTTCCTGGATCGGGGTGGGGATCGTATAGCCGGCGTCGGAGACCGCCTGAAGAACTTCAGGCGACAGACCAAGTTCTGAAAAACCCATCGAGAAGTTTTAGCCTTTTTGTAAAAATTACCAGTGTTCTGGCTTGCACCCTATTTGGGTTCGACACGGAAAATGTCAAACATTTTTGGGTATGAGACGTGTTCGCCGACCGAGTAAATCTCGTTACCAGAGGAAGGGTCAATATCTAAGAAACGAGTGTCAGCGACGGCGATATTGGGGGCGAGGTGTCATTGGCGGTGCTGCACGCTCGTCTTTGTGGCGGAAGTTGATACGGCCCTTGGTTAGGTCGTAGGGAGTCATTTCCACGGTGACTCGATCGCCGGCGAGGATACGGATGCGGTTCTTCTTCATCCGGCCGGACGAATAAGCAAGGGTTTCGTGCCCATTGTCGAGCTTTACTCGAAAGCGTGCGTCGGGAAGCAACTCCTGCACAGTGCCTTCGAACTCGATCAGGTCTTCCTTGGCCAAACAAATCTCCTCGATAAAGGGACGGGGGCGCCGAGGCACCCCCGTGTCAACGTTCCGCCCTCTCTCCTTAGACCGGGCGCAAATTCACCGCAGAGACACGGCCGCGCTGACCTTGCTCGAGCTCATAGCTGAGCTTTTGGCCCTCACGGAGATTATCCATCCCCGCGCGTTCGACGGCGGAGATGTGAACGAAGACATCGGCGCCGGGAGCTTCGGGCTGAATGAACCCGTAACCCTTTTGCGCGTTAAACCATTTGACCGTACCGGTCGCCATTAGCAAGACTCCAAGTAGTATCTAGGCCGCCGCGCGAACGCGACGCATCGGACATCGATTGGCTCGGGAGACACGGTCGGACGATTGCAAACGCCCGCAGGCCGGGAAGCCGAATTCAAACGGGTCGACGCGTGTTAGTTAAGCGGCGTCGCCGATCTGCGCAAGTGGTGTTCACACGTCGAGAACGCGAGCGAAGCGGGCGTTTTTCTGGATGTAGTCGAAGCGCAACTCGGGGCGCCGCCCCATCAGCGTTTCGACCAGCGCTCGCGTGCGGGCGAGCTCATCGGCCGGCGCTTCGATCGCGGCGGGGTCTGCCTTGGGCGGTAGTGTGAGCCGTAGCAATGTGCGCTGCGGCGGATCCATCGTCGTCGCCTTGAGATAGCGTGCCGGCATTTCGCCAAGGCCCTTGAAGCGGCTGATCTCGACCTTGCCGCGGCCCGTGAAAGCCGTTCGCTCGAGTTCCTCGCGATGCGCGTCGTCTCGAGCGTAGAGAGTCACCTCGCCCTGAGTCAGACGGTAGAGCGGCGGGAGTGCCAGAAAGAGATGCCCGTTCTCGACGAGGTGCGGCATCTCGCGAAAAAAGAACGTCATCAACAGCGAAGCGATGTGTGCCCCGTCGACATCGGCGTCGGTCATGATGATCACGCGTTCGTAGCGCAGCGCCTCCTCGCGGTAATGCGAGCCCGAGCCGGCACCGAGTGCCAGGATGATGTCGGAGAGCTCCTGGTTCGCGCGCATCTTGTCGGCCGACGCGCTCGCCACATTGAGGATCTTGCCGCGCAGCGGCAGGATCGCCTGGGTCGCGCGATCGCGGGCCTGCTTGGCGGAGCCGCCGGCGCTGTCGCCTTCGACGAGAAAGATCTCGGTGCCCAACGCACTGTCGCGGGTGCAGTCGGCGAGCTTGCCGGGCAGGCGCAGCTTGCGGGTCGCGGTCTTGCGCGCCAACTCGCGCTGCTGGCGCCGCCGCTGGCGCTCCTCGGCTCGCTCTGCGATGCGGTCGAGGAGCAGCCGCGCAGTCGTGGGATCGGCGCTCAGCCAATGATCGAAATGATCCTTGACGGCATTCTCGACGAGCCTCGTCGCCTCGGTCGAGGCGAGCCGCTCCTTGGTCTGACCCTGAAACTGGGGATCACGCATGAACAGGGACAACAGCAGCGCCGCGCCGGAGGTGACGTCCTCGCCGGTCGCTTGAGCGACGCGGCGATTGCCGACGAGTTCGCCATATCCTTTGATCCCGCGCAGCAACGCGCTGCGCAGCCCGGCATCATGGGTCCCGCCTTCGGGGGTCGGAATGGTGTTGCAATAGGAATGGCTGAAGCCATCCTCCTCGTCCTCCGGCCACGCCACCGCCCATTCGACGCCGCCGCCCTCTGCGAAGTCCACACGCCCGAGGAATGGCCGCGGCGTCAGCATCGCCCGCTGGTCGAGGCTCGCCGAGATGAAATCGCCGAGCCCGCCCGGAAAATGCAGCCGGGCTTCGGCCGGCACTCCCTCGGGCCGCGGCAGCGCCGGATCGCAGGCCCACCGGATCTCCAGGCCGCGGAACAGAAATGCCTTGGAGCGTGCCATGCGGTAGAGCGTCGCCGGGCGAAATCCGATGCCGCCGAAGATCTCCGGATCGGGGTGGAACCGCAAGGTCGTGCCACGCCGATTGCTGACCGGCCCGCGGTCGACGAGTCCCGTCTCCGGCGCGCCTCGGCGGTAGCTCTGGCTCCACAGGCGCCGATCGCGCGCTACCTCGACTTCGAGCCGGTCGGCGAGCGCATTGACGACTGACACTCCAACGCCGTGCAGGCCGCCCGAGGTACGATAGACGCCGCCGCCGAACTTGCCCCCGGAATGCAGGGTGGTCAGGATGATCTCGAGCGCCGATTTGTTCGGGAAACGGGGATGCGGATCGACCGGGATGCCGCGCCCGTTGTCGCGAACCGTAACCCAGTCGCCCGCGGCGAGCTCGATCTCGATTCGCGTGGCATGACCGGCAACGGCTTCGTCCATGGCATTGTCGAGCACTTCGGCAGCGAGATGATGCAGCCCGCGTTCGTCGGTACCGCCGACATACATACCGGGGCGCCGGCGAACCGGCTCCAGCCCTTCAAGAACCTCGATATCCTTTGCCGAATAGCTGTCGGCGGCTCGCGGGACCGTCGCATCGAAGAGGTCGGGCATGGCGCCAATATAACGACGGTCAAGGTCTATGCAAGCAGCATCCGGTGTCGTGCGAAGCCGTCGGTACTACATGTTGAATCGGTTCCGAGACTGTCGCTGCGAACGCGGTAAATCCGCGGGAACTTCTGTGAACCGCGGGGCTTTGCGGTTATGATGTCCCGGATGATGACGATGACCAACGAGCGCAAGATCTGGGAGGCGGCCTTGCTCCTCGTCCGCCGGCACGGTGCCGCTGCCGCGGAAATCGCGCAGCGCGAGGCGCAGCGGTTGCGCCGCGGCGACGACGAGCTGACCTGTGTCGTGTGGTGCTGGATCGCCCGTTCGACTGCGGAATTGCTCCGCCCGGTCCCCGGCAAGGGCGAGCGGGTGCACTGAGTTCCCGGCCACAGGGCATCGCCGCTGCAATATCCCATTGTGTTGCGCTCCGCGTCTGGAGAGGGGAACTTCATGGCAGAGGGTGTATTGGGCCGCCTCGGTGGCCGAAGGCATGCGCCGGCTAAAGAATTCGCAGTCGCGTTGAGCGAGGAGGAGTGGCTGCGTAAGCTGTCTCCCGCGCAGTACCGCGTATTGCGGGAGCACGGCACGGAACGCGCCGGTTCGAGCCCGCTCGACAAGGAGTACGGCGAGGGGATCTACCACTGTGCCGGTTGCGGCCAGCCGCTGTTCGCCGCCGACGCCAAGTTCAATAGCGGGACCGGGTGGCCGAGTTTCTGGGCGCCGATCGAGCAGGCGGTCGAGACGCAAACCGATCGTAGCCTCTTTATGACCCGTACCGAAGTGCATTGCAGCCAGTGCGGCGGCCATCTCGGCCACGTCTTTGACGACGGTCCACAGCCCACCGGGCTGCGCTATTGCATGAACGGAGCCGCGCTCGACTTTCATCGCGGCGAGAAGCGGCCCGCACCGGAGGGAGAAACCCCACTGCTCACCAGCTAGAGCCGGAGCCTCTTATTCCGCCGCCCGCAATTTTGCTGGGGCGATCGGTTTGGGCCGGCCGAGGTCCGGCAGCAGCGCTGTCAGCAAACCGATCGCCGGCAGGAAAGCACACAACTGATAGACGGTGGCTACGCTGGTGGCATCGGCTACTCGGCCGAGCACCGCCGCCCCGATGCCGGCCATGCCGAACGACAGGCCGAAGAACAGCCCGGCAACCATGCCGATCCTGCCCGGTACCAGCTCGAGCGCATAGACGATGATCGCCGAGGAGGCCGAGGCCAAGGTCATCCCGATCACGACGGTCAGAATCCCGGTCCAAAACAGATTGGCGTGTGGGAGCACCAGGGTGAACGGCAGCACCCCGACGATCGACACCCAAATCACGGCTTTGCGGCCGATCCGGTCGCCGACCGGACCGCCGATCAACGTACCGACCGCAACGGAGGCGAGGAAGGCGAACAGGTAGATCTGCGCAGTCTCTATCGGCAGATCGAAACGGCTGATCAGATAAAAGGTGTAATAGCTGTTGAGGCTGGTCGTATAAAAAGATTTGGAGAAAATCACCGCCAGCAGGATCACGATCGACCAGGCGACCCGCCAGCGCGACAGTCCGGGCCGCGCGGTGACGTATCGCCCCGCCGACCGCGACGGTGCCGTGCGCTCGCGCCGGTACCAATTGCCGATCGCGAAGAGCACCGCCATTGCCAGCAACGCCGCCGCAGAGAACCAGCCGATGCTCGACTGACCCCTCGGGATCACGATGAAGGCAGCGAGCACGGGCCCGAGCGATGACCCGACGTTGCCGCCGACCTGAAACAGCGATTGTGCCAGGCCGTGGCGACCGCCCGAGGCCATCCGCGCCACCCGCGAGGCTTCGGGGTGGAAAACCGCAGAGCCGACGCCGACCAATGCCGCCGAGAAGACTAGCATCGGGTAGCTGCCGGCACTCGCGAGCAGCAACAGGCCGATGAACGTGACACCCATACCGACGGCGAGTGAATAGGGTTGCGGCCGATGGTCCGCGAACAGGCCGACCGCCGGCTGCAGCACCGACGAGATCAGCTGCGAAGTCAGCGTGATCATCCCGATTTGGGCGAAGCTGAGCCCGTAGGTGCCCTTTAGCATCGGATAGAGGGCCGGCAGCAGCGATTGCATCATGTCGTTGAGGAAATGTGAAAACCCGAGCGCCAGGATGATCGAGAAGGCGGCGCCTTCGGCGACCCTGCGTGCGGTACTGCGTTCGCTGGAGACGACGATGCTCATGGCGCCAGAATAACCGGCAAATAACAAAACGCTTCCCCGATCTCGCCATACCAGCCATTCCGCCACACTCAGTCAGGATCGCCCGGACCGCGCTTGCGCCGCAGCACCGGGCGGCATAGCCTGCCGTCGTTGTCCATGCCAGGGCGTTGGAGACACTGATGATCAAGCTGAAAGGCATCGGCCACGTCAATCTGAGGGTCGCCGACCAGGAGGTCTCGAAGCGGTTCTATCGCGTCCTGCTCGGCTTTGTGATCGCCGAGGAAGACCCCGAACACGGCGGCGTGTTCATGACATTGGGCGACAACTTCCACACGCTCGACATCGGCCAACATCCCGCGCCCGAAACGGCGCAGCGCCCTCAACGCGGGCAAATCGGGCTCGGCCACATCGCGTTCCAGGTCGGCAGCTACGCAGCCTTGCGAGAGGCCTACGCCCACCTCGTCGACAGCGGCGTCGAGATCCTGCGGGCCACCAACCACATCAATCAGCGCAGCTTCTATTTTGCCGATCCCGACGGTAACACGCTCGAGATCTATTACGAGCTGCCCCACGCATTGCAGCTGTTCCCCGACGGGCGGGCCGACCAGGACGAGGCGCTGAAGGTCAGCGGATCCGGCGACCCGTTGCCCGACTGGCTGCTCGAGGACTGGCCGACGCCCGAGATGAAGGCGAGGATCGAGGCCCTGCGTGGCGCCCCGGCTTAGGCAATCACAGGGAACGCGACGACGCTCGCTGTTGATCAACGCTCCACGGGCCGCCGCCGGCGACGAAGATATAGAAGAATACAAAGCAGAACAGAACAGCCAGCTGGCCCCCATTGACCAGCGGAAAGAAGCTTTTTGGCGCGTGCGCCATGAAATAGGCCACGGCCATATCGCCGGACAGGATGAAGGCGACAATTCGGGTATAGAAGCCGATCAGAAGAAGGATGCCGCCACCGAGCTCGAGCAGGCCTTGAACAACGTGCAATGGGTCCAGCGCCGGGCCTGCGCTCGGAAACGCGAAAAACTTCTGGGTTCCGTGCTCGATAAAAAGCAGCGCCGCCATAATTCGCAGCACTGACAACATACGTGGCGACCAGGTAGCAAATTCCATCGTCGTCCTCCCCCTTTCGTCGCAGTAGCGAATCTCTGTCCGGCTGACAGACCCCTTTCGCAACGTCTCGCTCTCCGGCACCGTGCGGGCCGGCGGGGTCAAATGGATGCATATGGCTCGCCGCTTCGCAATGGGCGCGCGAAAATGTGATCGCCGAACGTTCCTCATCACCCCGACAATGCGGCGATCATAATTTGAGGGAGGGCGTGAACCATGCCTGGGCCGCTGAACCGTTTCGCCGCTATCGGCCTCGTCTGTGCGCTCGCATCGTCGGCGAGCGCGCAGTTGCTCAACGAAAAGAGCCTGTCGGCGGAGATGGCGGTGACGATCGCACAAACCGCGCTCGAGACCTGCACGAAGCAGGGCTATCACGTCTCCGTGCATGTGCTCGGTCGCAACGGCGAGATTATCGTTGCAGTCCGCGGCGACGGCGCCCCGCCGCATACGATGGAGAACAGTCAGCGCAAGGCTTACACAGCCCGTACCTTCCGCATACCGTCCGGCGAATTCGCCCAGCGGGTCAAGGATAATCCCAGCATCAGCGCGGTACACCTCAGCGGCATCATCGCGGCGCAGGGCGCATTGCCGATCAAGGTTGGCGACGAGGTCATTGGCGCGGTCGGCGTGTCCGGCGCGCCGGGCGGCGAGAAGGACGAGGCTTGCGCCAAAGCCGGCCTCGACAAGGTCGCCGATCAACTCAAGTGAGGTAAGCCGCGAGCTATTCGGTCAGCCTGGCAGCCAGCTGCTCCGGCATGCTGAGCATCGGATAGTGGCCGGTGTCGAGCTCGAACCACTTTGCCTTGAGCCGCTCCGCAGTGCGCCGCTGATGCGCCTCGCCGGGGTTCACGGCACGACGGCACCAGATCACCGTCGCCGCCCATGGCTGCGTCCAGAAGCTCGTCAGCCGCACCGGGTGCTCGTAGATGCCGATCGGATGCAGGGTGTAACGCGCCAGTGCCCAGGCCCGTGTCGCCGGGTCGAGATCGGCAAACAGCCGAGTTTCCGCATCCTCGCGTGACGGCCCGGCGGTGAGCCCGCTTGGAACGGCGGTCGAGCGCTGGACGATGTCGCGGATCCGCTCTCCGTCGAAGAGGGCCAGCGCATCGACGAAGATGACGCGTGCGATCCGATTGCGGGCCGCTTCGGCGGCACGGCACAGCACCATGCCGCCCGAGCTCGTGCCCACCATCGTGACGTTGCTCAGGTCCTCGTAGAACAGCAACTCGGCGATTTCGGCCGCGTGCGTCTCGGTGGTGATGCCGGCGCGGACCTGATGCTTGCGCTCGGCGCAGCCATCCAAGGTCGGGGCATAGACCGTGTGCCCGCCGGCGCGCAACCGGCTCGCCACGCGTTGCCAGATCCAGCCGCCCTGGTAGGAGCCGTGGATCAGAACAAAAGTCGTCATTTGTTCGATGTCCTTTTTGCTTCAAACCCGTCCCCGTCCTGAGGAGGCCGCCCCTTCGAGACGCCGCCTGCGGCGGCTCCTCAGGATAAGGCGGTCGTCTCGAAGGAGGCGATGGCCTAATCCGGGATCGCCGTCAATTTCCCCCGGTTACGTCGATCGTGACCCCGCTGACAAAATCGGCGTCGCTCGATGCAAGAAAGCAGATGACCTTGGCCTGGTCGGCCGCCTCGGCGACGCGGCGCAGCGGCGTGCGCGCGATCTCTGCCGCCTGCGCCTCGGGCGTCCGCCTCTCCCAATGCGGGCGAATGCGCTCGGTCAAGGTCAGGCTCGGCGCAATCGCGTTGATCGTAACGCCAAAGGGCCCGAGTTCGAAGGCGAGCTTGCGGGTGAAGGCGATGATCCCGCCTTTCGCCGCGGCATAAGCGCTGCTGCTCGTCTCGCTCAAGCCGCGGCCGGCGATCGAGGCGAGGTTGACGATCTTCCCATGCCGCCGGCGCTTCATGATCGGCACCACCGCGTGGGTGAACAGAAAGGTTCCGCTGAGATTGAAGTCGATCAGGCGCTGCCATTCGGCAAAGGTCAGCTCGTCGACCCCGGCGCCGGAGTTGGCGATGATCGTGCTGCCGCCGACAGCGTTTACCAGGATGTCGACCTTGCCGAATTCCTTGTCGACCGAGGTGACGGTCGCCTCGACCTGGCCGGCATCCAGCGCGTCGCAGAGCCGGCCGTGCGCAGTGCCGCCCGCGCCGCGCAACGCCGCTACCGCCTCGTCGAGGCGGCCCTGGTGATTGTCGACGCCAACGACGACCGCACCTTCGCGCGCCATGATCTCGGCGGTGGCGCGGCCGATCCCATTGGCGAAGGCGGTGATGACCGCAACCTTGCCGGTGAAGCGCATCCTTCCCCCTTTCGTGCCCGATCCGGCCAATGCATTCTCGCATCAGACGAACACGGGAGAGTTTGCGATGCAACTCGGAATGCACCTGCCGCATGCGGGATCGCAGGCCACACCGGCGCTGATCAAGCGCCACGCGCAGCGCGCCGAGGCGCTCGGGCTCGCCGACGTGTGGGTCAGCGAGCACATCATTGTGCCCCGCGCACAGTTTCCGCGCTCGCCGTTGTTCTACGATCCGATCCTGACCTTGACCTGGGTCGCCTCGGTGACCGAGCGGGTACGGCTCGGCACCAGCGTCATTGTGCTGCCGATGCGCCATCCGCTGCCGCTCGCCAAGGAATTGTCGACCCTGCAAAATCTGTCGGGCGGCCGGTTGATCCTCGGCGTCGGCGTCGGCTGGCTCGAGCCGGAATTCGCGGCGCTCGGCGTGCCGTTCCACGAGCGCGGCCGGCGCATGGATGAGGGCATCGCGCTGATGCGCGCGGTGTGGTCGCAGGACCCCGTCACGTTCGACGCCAAATACATTCCGGCGGTGGTCAAGGACATGACGATGCTGCCGCAGCCGATGAGCCACATCCCGATGTGGCACGGAAGCCGCTCCGAGGCCGCGCATCGCCGCACCGTGCGCATCGGCGACGGCTGGCACGGCAGCCAGGTGACGCCGCAGCAGGCCGGTGAAGTGGTCAAGCGTCTGCGCCGCGACCGGCCCGAGCCTAGCTTCACGATCTCGGTGCGCTCGCACTGGGACGGCAAGGATATCGGCATGATGCGTGAGCGGGTCGCCGCCTACGAAGCGGCCGGGGTGCAGCACGTCATGGTCCATCCACAGGACCGCGAAGTCGACGACTGGGATACCGTCATCGAGGGGGTCGGACGCCTTGTGACCGCTTAGCCGACGTCCGGTCGCAGGACCAAGCGGTCAGACGTGCCAGGTTGGGCCGGGATTGCCGAGACTATTGCTGGCGACGACGCTGGTGCCGTTCATCTCTCAGATTACTGGGCTTCAGGCTGCCTCCGACAACGAGATTGTCGCGGAAGGGGACAGCCTGCTGGCCGTTGACCGACGCCCCCACACCGATATCAGCGATGGCGCCAGCCCCGATCGGCGTGACTGACCATCATTAACCAACAACCAACAGACGCCGCCCCTCGAAGAATGCTTCCCTGGACCTTCTCTGATAGGCAGTTTTCATTCCCTGTTCGGCCAATTTAATTCGCTGTTCGGCAGTTTAGGGAATTTGCCCGACGATCGGCTGATTTTCAAACACTTAGAAACACCTATCCGGCCCGGAAACGGGCTGCAGCGCGGTTTTTGCCAGTTTCTTCCCGTCGACCAGGGAAGCAGGATATCATCCGGCGCGGCCCCTTTATAACCCGACGGCGGAGAGCAGCATGCGGCCTTCAGGGCGCGCCCTCGATGCGATGCGTCCGGTCACTCTCGATCCGGGGGTCGCGAAATATGCCGAAGGCTCGTGCCTCGCGAAGTTCGGCGACACGCAGGTGCTGTGCACCGCCTCGGTCGAGGAGCGGGTGCCGCCGTTTCTGCGCAACACGGGAAAGGGCTGGGTGACGGCCGAGTACGGCATGCTGCCG
>Ga0187846_10000554_pt1 | contig 21667 bp, 14 predicted proteins | sample TC_taG_FD_161473 | JGI IMG/M metagenome (GOLD analysis project Ga0187846, IMG submission 161473) | Biofilm microbial communities from the roof of an iron ore cave, State of Minas Gerais, Brazil - TC_06 Biofilm (v2) | ecosystem: Environmental > Terrestrial > Deep subsurface > Cave > Wall biofilm...
ACGAAGGCAGATGCGTGGCAGGCTGCCGAGGGCCTCCGTCTAGCAGTTGGGAATCCGCCTAGCGCGGACGTTGTGACTTTCGGTGCGCTCATCAATCGCTTCCTTAGGGAAGCGTTGCCGGAGCGCAAGGGAACGGCAGATCGTTATCAGTCGTGGATCATCAATCACATCAATCCGCGCTGGGAGCAAGTTCCCTTGTCGAAGGTGAAGCCCCTGGCCGTAGAAATATGGCTGAAGGGTTTGAATCTGGCGCCGAAGAGCAAGGGCCATATCCGAAGCGTCATGCACATTCTGTTCGAGTGGGCCATGCGCTGGGAGCTCATCGAATACAACCGTAACCCCATGAGTCTTATGAAGCTCAAGGGGCTCACGAAACGCGTGAGACAGCCACGCGCTTTATCGGTTGAGGAACTTCAGAGCCTCTGGTCGCATCTCGACGAAGACACTCAGACGATGTCCATGGTGGATGTATCACTCGGACTGCGGGCAAGTGAGTTGTTCGGTTTGCGGTGGGAAGACTTCGACTGGAAAAGTCTACGGGTCAAGATTCAGAGGTCTTGGGTCTACGGTAGAGTGGAAGCAACGAAAACCGAGGGCTCGGAAAAGTGGTTGCCTCTGGACACAAGTCTCGTGGACATTCTTCGTCGGCACAGGGAGAAAATGCCCGATGAGTTGCTGCGGACCGGTTGGGTCTTCGTGAGTCCCTTCACGGGCAAGCCGTGGTGGGCGCACAAAATCGTGCGCTACCGTCTTCGGCCTGCCGCCGAGAAGGCCGGCATCGGACGGATCGGGTGGCACACGTTTCGTCACACGTATTCGACTTTGCTGCACGCCTACGGGACCGACATGAAGGTTCAGCAGGAATTGCTGAGGCACTCGGACATTCGCACGACGATGAACATCTATACGCACACGGTTTCACCTGCACTGCGTGAGGCGAATAGCAAAGTCGTTCGGATGATTCTGCCGGAGAAAAAAACGGCATGAGATTGTTCTCAAAACGAGGGGGCAATCCGGGGGCAATGGCAGTTCCGGGTATAGACAACAAATGACTTACGAGTACGAAGCATTCCACAGAGTTCCTTATGATTCTGCGGCTTGCTAAATTCGATCTCCAACGCAGCGCGCGTGAAGCCGTCCATCAGGTTCAGCGTGCGAAACTTGCGCCCGCTCATGAACGCGTCGCTGGCAAAGTCCATCGTCCACAGCTGATCGGGACGAGTCGGCTTCGGCGGCAGCTGAAGCCGCGATCCGGCGCGGCGGCGTCGACCCCGCTTCCTACGAAGGCTCAGCTTTTCCTCCACGTACAACCGGTACACGTGCTTGTGATTCGCTTTCCATCCCTCCCGCATCAGCATGCGTGTCAATCGGCGATATCCGAACCTGCGCCGCTCCGCGGCCAGCTCGCGCAACCGCACACGCAGTCTCGGGTCCTCGGGCCGTGGCACATAACGATACGTCCGGCGATGGATCTGGATCAGCCCGCAGGCGCGTCGCTCCGAGACCGCCACTTCTGAGCGCATCACCACCACCGCCTGCCGCCGCATCTGCGGGCTCACCATTTTTTTGAGACCACCGCCTGCAACGCCCGCTTGTCCAACAGCAACTCGGCCACCGCGTGCTTCAACTGCCGGTTCTCCTCTTCCAGCGTCCGCAGCCGCTTCGCCTCGCTCACTTCCATCCCGCCGTACTTCCCCTTCCACCGGTACAGCGTCTGCGACGCGATCCCGTGCTTGCGGCATAGCTCCGGTGTCGGCACTCCGGCTTCGGACTCCTTCAGGATGCCAATGATCTGCTCTTCGTTGAATCGACTCTTTCGCACGACTCCTCCTCCTGGCCCTGGGCGGGCCATTCTAAATGGGAGAAGTCACATTTCGTCTGGACGAATTTCCGGGGGGCAGGTCAAAACACCGCACCATCCTGACCACTTGCTACGCAGCGGGCTTGCGCACTACCGAAGCCGTTTCTCTCCAGGCTCACCACATCGACAGCCAGCGCATGGTGATTCGCGTCGAGCAGGGCAAGGGGCAGAAAGATCGCTACGTCATGCTTTCCTGCAAACTGCTGGACATCCTTCGCCAATGGTGGCGCGTAGCGCGGCCTCAGATCTGGCTCTTTCCCGGTAATCGCCCGGAACAGCACATTGGCAGGAGTGCGGTCGAGCTGGTATGCAAGCAGACGCGACGTCTCTACCGTATTGCGAAACCGATCACGCCCCACTCCATGCGCCACGCATTCGCGGTTCACCTATTAGAGCGGGGCGTTGACGTGCGCACGATCCAGCTCCTGCTTGGGCATCGCAGTCTGGCCACCACTGCTCGTTACTTGCGCATGGCCACTAGCAAAGTCTGCTCCACCGCCAGTCCTCTGGACCTATTACCGCAGCCCCTACCGCCAGCACCCACGCCGACTCCACCTCCAGTGTTTTGAGAGCTGGCCTCCATGGAGCGCCCTGCTCTGGAAGTAGGAGACGTGTTTCGTCGCTACGGCGATGCCTATCGCCAGCAGCACGCCGGATCTTTGTCCCGTGCCCAGCTCCGGGTCATGACCTCCATCGCACGCTGTCGTACCTCCGCCCTCGGCGGCCATATCGAACAGTGTGATCAGTGCCACTTCCAACGCATTGCCTATAACAGTTGCCGCGATCGGCATTGCCCAAAATGCCAGTCTCTGGCTCGTGCCCAGTGGATCGAGGATCGGCAAGCTGAGCTCCTCGATACCCAGTACTTCCACGTCGTCTTTACCGTGCCGGAAGAGATTGCCGCCATCGCTTATCAGAATAAAGAGGTGGTGTACAGCATTCTCTTCCGCGCCACCTCAGAAACTCTGCAAACCATTGCCGCTGATTCCAAGCATCTTGGTGCACAAATCGGCTTCTTTGCCGTCTTGCACAGTTGGGGACAAAATTTGATATTTCATCCCCACCTCCATTGTGTCGTGCCCGGGGGCGGACTGTCTCCCGACTGTAGCCGTTGGATTTCCTGTCGGCGTGATTTCTTCCTTCCCGTGCGTGTGCTCTCTCGCCTCTTCCGTCGTTTGTTTCTCGAGTTGCTAGAAGAAGCTTTTGCTGATGGCCAGCTGCAGTTCTTCTCCGCTCTCCAACCACTGCAGAATCGCTCAGTCTTTCTCCGTTACCTGGCACCCCTGCGCAAACGCAAATGGGTGGTCTACGCCAAGAAGCCCTTTGCTGGACCTCAGCAAGTGCTCGATTACGTGGGCCGCTATACCCACCGTGTGGCCATTTCCAATAACCGCCTCCTCAACATCAATGGCGGCCAGGTACAGTTTCGTTACAAGGACTATCGCGACGGCAGTCAGCAGAAAACCATGACCTTGTCGGCGGAGGAGTTCATCCGCCGCTTCCTTCTCCATGTGCTGCCTGAATGGTTTCAGCGCATCCGCTACTATGGTCTCCTCGGCAACCGTTACCGAAAAGAAAAATTGGAACGCTGTCGCCAACTCCTGGGGATGGCACCTCCGGAAAAAACTTGTTCAGCCGAAAAAGCACCCGAAGACTATCGCGACCGCTACGAGGCTCTTACGGGTTCCTCCCTGTGGGAGTGCCCCGCATGTCACCGCGGGCGCATGACCGTAATAGGAGAGATTCTTCCTGGTGTCACTCTTGTCACTTCCACCATCATCGACAGCTCATGAGAACCGGAATCGAAACAACCGTTGCTTCTGCCCTCCAACAACTTGCCTTCAGCAAGTCGACGCCAAGCTGTTCTTACACCCACCTCGATCTTGGTTTACCGCTTCATTCCACCTTGCCGGTAATCAATCGAAAACTCTCTCTCGGCCATGCCCATTGCTCGCTGATCTCGGCATCGATCACCTTTGGCCTGTTTCCAACCTCCCAACAACGATTCAATGCCCATGGGACCGTTGCCGCCCAGCGGTTCAGTTCAATCCATTTTTAGTCCACCGCCGTGGCTCTCAAGTTCATCGCGTACGCATACGTTCACCATGCCACGGCGCTGGGCTAAAAATGCTCTGCATCATGTTGTCGACAACATAATACTTCGAACCGAAGTATGATGAGTTCCGGCGCGAACGATTTGGAGTCTCTCCAACGTCTTTACGTCGGCCTCAAGGAACTGGATCCGATCCACCAATTCAGGCTGCCGCCAAACTAGGGGAGTTGCTGGAGACGAAGTTCTAGCCATCAAGTTTGCGGACCGGCGCGAAGGCCGAGATCAGCCCACACCATTTCTTGAGAGGCGACATCGATCAGAGTGTCACCTAACGCATCCATGCGAGGAGCTGTCCAAGGTCAGCGGTTGAGGTGGACTCTGATCCGCGGGGCATAGACGGGCCGATCGCCACGGCCTGACTGTGCCCTTCGAACCAGGCTAGAAAAAAGGATTGCTCAGCTCCCGGAAGGCGCTGCTGGTTGAGCCAGTGATAATAGGCTCCCATGTCGGCATCCACCAAAGAGCCGATAAGGTCAGTTGCGCCGGCCTGAATTGTGGTCAGCAGTTCGTTCATGGGCTTCTGCCGCTGCCGCGGAGCAAACCGGACCAGTAAAGTAAGGGGCTGGGCGCGCCGTAGCGCTTCGCGCACGGCCCATTGCGCAAAAACCGTGCTGAAGACTTGCGTTCCCGAACCCTCCGTCAGCAGCCGGACTGCAAAACGGTCAAGCACTTCGTCTCTTGCACCATGATTTGGCGGGCGCAGGCCAAGATCAGCTGGACCCAATCGTGCCAGGAAAGTGCGCAGCTCTTCCGGGCCGTTTCCCGGTCGGTCTAATTCCGCCTGCATTTTTCGCAGCAATGCGGCTCGCACCGGTTCGAGAGCTTGATAAGAGACACAGGTGAGCGCTGGGGAATGATCTGCTTCCTCCCCACCATCTATGTACCAATGCCCGAAACGGATGGGATGTACTTTGGCCCTTTCGTCTACTGCGTCGAGTAAACGGCGCAGGCCATCTTCAGGTTTTACGCGATTGAAGTATGTGCCATGAGCGCGTAGTTTCCGAAACAGGAGCCCGTCGTAGGTAATGACTCCTTGACCGATGACGGCAATTCCCATCCGAGCTAACGGTTGCGGTTGTGGTGGAATCGCCAGACGCAGGCGCTCTGCGTATTCGTTCGAGGCTTCGCGAAAGGCATCGAGTTGCTGAGTGGCCCAAAGATGGGCGGACAACTGCTCTAGGAACTGCGTTGGCGCTTTCACCCAATCGAGTGCTTTGAGTTGGGGCGACAGGCGGATTTCCGCGAAAGCACCAAACCAGTCGTCAAACTGATCGTGGGAGAGCGCGCTTAACTGGGCCAATTCCTGTTCATGTGCATAACGCTCGGAGGGAAACTTGAAATCGTAGTCAATGAGCTCCTTGAGGAGGCCGGGCAAGAAAGCGAGCGGTAACTGTTGCAATGTCCCCAGATGATTGGTGACGAGTTTCCGTGCCTCAGGCGGATAACCTGCAAACTGCTCCGGTTTGAGTTCATGAGGCAGCATCGAAGTCACAGTAACTCGTTGATCGGTGCGCCTTGCGCGAACGAGGGCGAAAATCCCATCATGCTGCCAAGGGTAGGCGCCAAGTCCGTGGACTCGACAGCCCGGTCCACCACGATTCCCTCGCGAATTCCCGCACCGGCCACAAGCATCCAGGTAGTGCGGGAGAAAACATCACCAGTGCGGTGATGCTGGAAGCCGTTCCCTCCGGCGTCCTCGTCACCATCGCGACCAAAGTCAGGCAAGATGAATAATGTAGTCTTGCCCGCGTATTCCGGTTCGCTTTGAATCGCCTTCCACAAGTCTGAGCAGAGGCGGTCGGTTCGCTGAATTCCATCTATGTAGAGCGAATATGCCCCAGAATGTGCGATGTCAATGTCGTGCATGGTAACCCACAACAGACTTGGTGCTACTTGCCGCATCAACTGGAGAACGACGTATAGAGAAAGTTCATCCGGGCTCGAGAGAACCTGCGCGTGGCTTTTGAAGTCATGTATCGAAAGCTTCAAGACTGTTTCAAGCTGGTGCAATTCAAATTCGTTGTTTTTCAACTGGGGAGCGAAGAAGGGTGCCTCATAGTTATCATTTAGCAAATGTTGGTAGTCACCGCCACCGGAAGTGGCTGCTTTCAGCAGTTGCTTCGGCAGGATCACACGGGCCCCCAATCCGGGGCCATAAGAACGATGGCTGCTCTCACCGATGCGGTTGAAACCGTTGCTCGGAGCGACTACCCAGGTATCGGAGGGAGGACGCTTAAGGTCCCTCCGATAGTATTCAAACACTGTCGGGGACTGGGGAGGAAGGGACGCAAAGTTATTTATGGTTTCATAAACGCCTGTTGCGAGGCTGGCGGTCGCCACGTAGTGGCCCAGAATTCCGCGGTTTACAACCTGCGTGAAGAGAGTTGCCTGTGGGATGAGCTCGCGTATCAAGTGTGGAATGTTTTCCTGGCCCTCGGGCGCAAATGTCTCCTGATCGCGCGCGCCACCGCCGAATGTGACGACTACAGTCTTTCTCTTTGAAGATGGGGCTGATGTTCGTCGCGATGATGAATGGAGAGCCGGTGTGACGAGCGCCGCACTTACGGCAGTGCGCAAAAACTCGCGGCGGTTCCAGGAGATACGCTGGGAAGTCGAGCGGTTAGGCCTCGATTGGGAACTTATCCCCGATTCCGCTATTGCTGCGTTATCTGCCGAAAGGTAGGGAGTCATAAGGAGGGCCGGGGCCAGATCACAGTACGCTAAAATACACCTGTTGACGAGTTTCGACATCTGAAATGTTCGGGGACTTGACCAGCCGTTGTCTCGCATTCACGCCCGAAGCGCCCCCAACCGAATTTAGGGGTGGTCAGATCAAAGGCTGCGTTCGCAAGCTCCTACATTGGATCGTTGCCTCTTTCTTACTCCTACATTCGGCTCCACGTTCTGCAGCGTTGTCCGGAATGACCATGGGACCCGCGCAGAAGAGTCTCGCTTCGCCATCACAGCCTCAGAGTGAGCGCTTGCAGCGCGATTTTCAGGCAGCTGTCGCCGCCTATGCCTCTAAACAATACGCTGAGGCAGAGCGCACCTTGCAACCTGTGATCGCGGCACGTCCGAACAGTTTTGAAGTCAACGAACTGGCTGGGCTTGTATACGTGGCGGAGGGACACGATGAGAAAGCAAACCGCTACCTCAGGCGAGCTGTTCGTATCAATCCTACGGCTGTCGCCGCGGTGACGGCATTGGCCGCGAACCTGATTCGTTTGCATCGCAACACAGAAGCTGAGGTCGAACTACGCAGGGCCGTAGTGCTCCAGCCTGCCAGCAACGAAGTCAACCATAATTTGGGTGAGTTTTACGCCCAATCCGGCAAGTTGGCTGAGGCCATTCCTTATCTGAAGCGGGCACAGGAACTCAGTCCATCTGACTACAACAACGGCTACGACCTCGCCCTGACGTATGAACAGACCGGCCAGATCGCACCAGCCCAGTGGCAACTGGAAGGGCTGATCACGATTCATGACACGGCAGAACTCCATAATTTGCTCGGAGAAGTCGCGGAGAAGTCGAACAACTATGTGCTTTCAGTGACGCAATATGAGCAAGCAGCGCGCATGGATCCTAGCGAAGGCAATCTATTTGATTGGGGCGCGGAGCTCCTGCTGCACCAGGCTTTTGAGCCTGCCTTTGCTGTATTTCAGGCCGGCCTCGCACGCTACCCTCGCTCTTTGCGCCTGCAAATGAGCCGCGGGATCGCTTTGCTCGGCCTGGGACGCTTCGATGAAGCGGCCGAGGCATTTTGCCAGGCTTCGGATCTGAATCCCGCGGATCCGTTGCCTCTCATCTTCCTGGGAAAATCATCGGACAGCTTTTCGGCTCGGGCGCTCGAGAACGTTCGGAAGCGGATGCAGCGATTCGCCGAAAGCGGCGTGCACAACGCCAGCGTCGACTACTTCTACGCGATCAACTTGGTGAAAAGCCAGCAAGACGGTAGCAGCACGGCCTCGCAAGCGGAGATCGAATCTCTTCTTAAGAACGTAGTTGCCCTGGATCCCACCTATGCGGACGCCTACGTTGAACTCGGCAAACTCTATGCTGCGAAACAAGAATACGGTGACGCCATCGAACAATACCAACATGCTTTGAAAATCGACCCCGGCAACGCCAACGCGCACTACCGGCTGGGCCAAGCGCTGGGCCGTACCGGTGACAAGACGGCGGCGCTGAAGGAATTCTCCGAATACGAGCGCCTGCACCAGCGGCAGGTCGCTGACGATCAAACGCGCGAAGGCAGTATTCAGAAATTCGTTTACACAATGCGCAGTTCTGGTGCCGGTGCCAGGTAGGGGCCTCTCCCCTCATCGAAATCTTCCTGTGCGCGATCGCCCTCCGTGAAAACGCAGAGACTGCGTTTCAATGCTGGTTTGACAGCACAGTCTGGGTATGGCCTAATACGCAAACGTGCACGTGCACGAAATTGCACGAAACGGCCTCACCAAACAAGCTGCTATGCCATCACGAAGAGATTTTTTGAGTACCGCCCCGGGAGCGGTTCTGGTAAGTGCCTTGCCGGTCTTTTCGTCGCCGTCGCAGGTGTCCGGTTCGTTGGAACAGAACTCCTGCATGTCGCAGGAAGTCAGCCTCACTGAGCAGTGGCTGTTTTGTTTGGATCCGAAAGATCGTGGCGAAACGGAGCGATGGCAACAAAGCGACTTTCCCGCTGCCAATTGGACAGAGGTTACTGTTCCACACACATGGCAAGTAGCGAACGGAGCAGAAGAGTACCGCGGCCGGGCGTGGTACCGGCGCGCGTTCAACGCTCCGAGAGAGTGGAAAGGTAGAACGGTAAGAATCGAGTTTGAGGCGGTCTTTCATTCTGCTACCGTCTGGATCAATGGCCAGCTTGCCGGTCGTCACCAGCGGAAGGGGTATACATCATTCATCTTCGACGTCTCCTCGTTGCTTCGCATCGGGATGTCAAATGTGGTTGTTGTGCAAGTTGACAATGCCTTCGACGAATCTATGTTGCCGCGCGGGCGCTCTAGCGACTGGGCACATGATGGAGGAATCTATCGTCCGGTACGGCTTCTGATTACCTTTCCAGTATTTGTCGAGCGGCTCGCCGTGGACGCCGTACCACATCTAACTCCCGGCGTCGCTCACTCGGCTGACTCGGCCGAAGTCGACGTTTCTGTTCTCGTACACAACACGCAGGCGAAGCGTTGGCAGGGACAACTCGGCTATCGTGTCAATGAAAATGAGACAGGGCGCAACGTGCTGGAGAAATACGGGGCCGCTGCCATAACCTTGGAACCCGGCGAGACACGCAACTTTTCCTTAACCGCCGGCACAATCACCCAGCCATTGCTCTGGCATTTTGATCATCCTCATCTCTATACCTTGGAAGCGACGATCTCACAAGACGAAAGAGTTTTGAATGAACTGAACACAACTTTTGGTATTCGATCGATCGAGGTGAGAGCCTCAGCCTTCTACCTGAATGGCGAGAAACTGCGGCTCATGGGTGTAGAGCGCATGGCCGGGAGCAATCCGGAATTTGGCATGGCCGAGCCTGCAGAATGGATCGAACACGATCACAACGACCTGAAAGACCTCAATTGTGTTTTGACTCGGGTGCACTGGCCGCAGGATCGTCGTGTACTTGACTACTGCGATCGTCACGGCATCCTGCTGCAGAGCGAGGTTCCAGCTTGGGGCTATGACACGTTCAAAGGGATGGATGCTCATCCTTCGGCGGAAATTTTGCAAAATGGCATAGAGCAGCTGCGAGAGATGATCGAGCGTGATCGCAACCACCCTTCGATCTTCGCGTGGGGACTATGCAATGAGATTGGTGGACAGAACCCGCCCGCGTATGAGTTTGCGCACCGGCTCTACGCCGAAGCGAAAAGCTCAGACCCGCACCGTCTTTGCTCTTATGCCTCAAACTCGCTGGATAGCACCCCAGCAAAAGACGTTAGCGGTGTGATGGACTTTATTGAATGCAACGAATATTACGAAACTTGGGCGGAGGGAACTGTAGATGACATGAAGCACAGTCTGGAGCAAATTCACCGGGCCTTTCCTGAGAAGCCGATTGTCATCTCCGAGTATGGATACTGCGCCTGCGTTCCGGAACGGCCGGAGGGTGACGCCCGCCGCATTGAAATTCTGGCCAATCATACGCGTGTCTGCAGGGAACTGGACTTTGTCGCCGGCCTCATTTTCTTCTGCTACAACGACTACCGCACACACGTTGGAGATAAGGGCAACGCGACCATGAAACAACGCGTTCACGGAGTCGTTGATCTCTATGGAAACCACAAGCCGTCCTACGATGTGTTGCGCCGCGAATCCAGCCCGGTGGAGTCATTTCAGGTTGCCGGTCAGCCTGGAGCGATGGTGATCACGCTTCGAGCACGGAAAACGATACCGGCGCATCGCCTGTCGGGCTACGCACTGCGAGGGGTGCTCTACGGCTATGGTGGAATCCCTTTGGAGCGTCATTTGGTTGCGGTACCCACGTTGGCGCCGAGCGACGAGGCAACGATCAAGATGCAGTTCACCGAGAAGGAGCCGGTGAAGATCGTGTTTGACGTATTGCGTCCGACCGCATTTTCCGCGTACACCCATGTCTGGAGCGCTTAGCACCGGCGCGCGCTGGGTTAGGTCGTAGAGCGAACGTTGGCGCGCATTTCCAGCAAGCACGCCGGAAGATAGCAGGATTGAAAATGCTCGGCTCCGCCCATCGCGAGACATCGTCTAACGACTCCGCCTACAACCGAGCCTATATCTGGATGATCTCACTCGTTGCTGCGCTCGGTGGTCTGTTGTTCGGATATGACTGGGTGGTAATTGGGGGCGCGAAGCCTTTCTACGAGAAATTCTTCAACCTGCACGATCCCGGCCAACAAGGGTGGGCAATGAGTTGTGCCTTGATCGGCTGCCTGCTCGGCGCCCTGCTCTCGGGTGCGCTCACCGACAAGTTCGGTCGCAAGCCCATGCTCCTCGTGTCAGCGTTATTGTTCGCGATCTCTTCCGTAGGTACCGCCTTGGCCGGCGAGTTCAGCATCTTTGTGGCATGGAGAATTACAGGCGGCGTGGCGATCGGCCTCGCATCAAGCCTCTCTCCGATGTATATCGCGGAGGTTTCGCCGGCGGCATACCGCGGAGCGCTCGTGTCCATCAATCAGCTGACGATCGTCGTCGGTATCTTGCTGGCGCAAATCGTTAACTGGCTCATCGCGAAGCCGGTTCCTCCAGCTGCTACTGCAATCGAGATTCTCAATTCATGGAACGGGCAGGTTGCGTGGCGCTGGATGTTTGGCGTCACCGCAATCCCGGCAACTCTGTTCCTGATCGGGATCTTCGCGATTCCGGAAAGCCCGCGGTGGCTTACAGCGAAGGGCTCGACAGTCAAGGCGCGCCGCGTCCTAGCCAAGATTGGCGGTGAAGCCTACTCGGGTCTGGCGCTCGCAGAGATCAAGGCAACTCTTGCCAGCCAGGGACAGAGGCTAGAGTTCAAAAGGCTGCTGGAACCTAGCATCCGACGGCCTCTCTTGGTTGGGATCGTACTGGCGGTCTTTCAACAATGGTGTGGAATCAACGTCATCTTTAACTACGCTGAGGAAGTCTTCGCGGCCGCGGGCTTCAAGGTCTCCGACGTTCTCTTCAATATTGTCTTCACCGGCGCCGCGAATCTGATCTTTACGTTCGTTGCCATGGGCCTGGTGGATCGAATCGGCCGCCGCGCCCTGATGCTGAGTGGCGCTGGAGGTCTTGCCATCCTCTATGTTCTTCTGGGTTATGCCTATCATGCGCATGTTCGAGGAGCATATACTCTTGTGCTGGTCGTCGCCTCGATCGCCTGCTATGCAGCATCGCTTGCACCTGTCACATGGGTGGTGATCTCGGAAATCTTTCCCAACCGTGCCAGAGGCCTTGCACTATCCATCGCCGTTTCGATGCTTTGGGTGGCGTCATTTATTTTGACTTACACATTTCCTCGCCTTAACCACGGCCTCGGCGCCGCCGGGACCTTTTGGATCTATGCACTGATCTGCGCCTGCGGCTTTGCTTTCATCAAGTATTCACTTCCTGAAACGCAGGGCATAACCCTGGAAGAGATTGAGGCCTCGTGGGCTCGGTGAGAAGGTGCAATGTTGGGGGTCGATATTGTGAGAAGTTGTCCTAATGGAATGCCTTTTCTTCACGCAAGATCCTCGTTTGCTGTCTTTGTAACGTGCCTGGCTCTGCACGCAGTTAACTCAGCGCAGTCGGGCGCGGAGAGACAGCAACATTCCTCGCAGGCGGGAGTCTCAACCGGCGCGGCGCATGCGCCTGTGAAAGACGCTCAGTCCCGCCCCATAACCGCCGGCGGGTTTGTTGACGGCGCTCCCGTGGTTTTCATTGACGTCACAAAACAAGCTGGACTCGACAAGTTCCACCATCGTTCGGGGACACCAGCCAAGAAGACGATTATTGAAACTCCCGGATCAGGCGTGGCTTTGTTGGACTATGACAATGACGGCTGGCTTGACATCTACCTGCTCAACGGATCCACCTTCCCAGCTCTTAGAAACGAAGAGCAGCCACCCCACGCGATGCTGTTGCACAACAACCACGACGGCACGTTCACGGACGTCACGGATAAGGCTGGCGTGGCGAATGACCGATGGGGATTCGGAGTCGCCGTCGCGGACTACGATAACGACGGATGGCCGGATATTTATGTGGCGAATTACGGAAAGAATCGTCTCTATCACAACAACCACGATGGCACGTTTACGGACGTGGCGGAGAAAGCAGGGGTCGCCATAGGCGGGTGGTCGACTGGACCGACCTGGGGTGACTACGATCACGATGGCCTGGTTGATCTCTTTGTTCCAGGTTACGTGAAGTTTGATCCTGCACACCCTCCCGTTGCTGGGCAGGACGGGATTCCTGAGGGCTCATGCAAATTCAGGGGTGTTGCCGTAATGTGTGGTCCGTTGGGCCTCCCTGGCGAGAGCGATCACTTGTTCCACAACAATGGCGATGGGACGTTCACCGATGTAAGTGTCCGGGCCGGCGTCTCTGACCCAAGAGGTTATTACGGTTTTGCCTCCGTTTTTGTTGACGTAAATGACGATGGCTGGCTTGATCTCGCGGTCGCCAACGATTCCTTGCCTAAGTTTCTTTATCTCAATCGTCATGACGGCACATTTGAAGACGTCAGTTACATGTCGGGCTTCGGCCTCACGGAAGATGGCCGCGAGCAAGCGTCGATGGGAATTGCTGTAGGAGACTATAACCGCGACGGCAAAGTCGATTTCTACGTGACTGCATTTTCCGACGATTACAATTCACTCTACCGCAACGAGGGAGACGGCAACTTTACAGAGGTCACCGATCGAGCTGGCCTTCGGGATGCTACCATCCCGTTCCTCGGATGGGGAACCGGGTTTCTGGATTTCGACAACGATGGTCTGCTGGATCTATTTGTCGCCAACGGGCATGTTTACCCGGGGGTGGATCAACAAGACTGGGGCACAACGTGGGCACAGAGGCCGCAGCTTTTCCGAAATCTGGGAGGAGGCAAGTTTCAGGAGGTACCTCCCGCAACGGGGAGTGGCTTGGCCGATGTGATTACAGGCCGTGGCGCCGCCTTTGGCGATCTCTTCAACGACGGCCACATCGATGTTGTCATCAACAATATTGACTCCACTCCGACCCTACTGCGAAACGTAGTCGATACCGGCAATCACTGGATCACACTAAGGCTGGTGGGCGGCAAGGGCAGCCCGCGCGACGCGATCGGTGCGAAGGTCTTTTTGACGGCGGGTGGTGTCCGACAGCGTGTTGATGTGGTGAGCGGCGGTAGTTATGGGTCAAGCTCTGATCTTCGTGTCCATTTCGGCCTCGGCAGCACGAAGAAGATCGATGGTATTGAGATCCAATGGCCGAGCGGCACAAAGCAGGAGATTCATCCCTCGGATGTGGATGCCATCGTTACCGTGGAAGAAAACTCGGGCACTCCACCAAGCATTAGTCTGTAGGGTTCAATTCTTCGACAGTGGTTTGCAGCCTTGTGTGGTCGCCGCGGGATTGCTCGCAGGTTCGTCCACGGTGAGGATCTGGTCGCCGCGCACGTTCTTGAGTAGCTGCACGATTCCGCTTGGCCAGCGTATCTCGACGCTCTGTGCCGTCGTATCCGCACCGAGTCCAAAATGGACCCGCTTGTCGCTGGCGGAAAGATAGCTCCCAGCAGTGCTCACCGTCGCTAACTGGAGGCCGGTAGAGGTGCGGATCTTTACTTCTGCTCCTATCGCATCGCGATTGCTCTTGTGACCGACAAGGCTCAGGCTCAACCAGTGGTTGGGGGTGGGCGTCTCGTTGTGAAGAATGTAAACAGGGCCACCATTTGTAGTGACCACCGCATCCATCCTGCCATCGTTGTCTAGGTCCCCGACCGCCATCCCGCGGCCAGCCCATGATTCATGAAACACTCCTCCCGCATTGCTCGAGACATCGACAAACTTGGTCCCGGTGTTGCGGGCGAGCATCATAGGTTCGCGATAGTGGAGCTGGGGAAACGTTGCCTCAACGGTATCTAGAACGTGACCTTGGACAATGAGAAGATCTTTCCAGCCATCGTTGTCAAAGTCGATAAATCGTACCCCCCAACCAGAATGCAGCAGGGTCATCTGGCCGAGACCGGTACGGTGCGTCGCATATTCAAAACCATTGGTTCCATTATTTTGGAAGAGTGCATACATCTGATATGCGAGGTTGGTCACGATCACATCGGGGAGACCATCGTTGTTAAAATCGGCGGCGTCCACCCCCATCCCGGCAAACGTGTTGCCGTCTCCGTCGAGCCCCGCTTCAGAGGCAAGTCCTACCTCATCGAAAGTTCCATTGCCTTTGTTTTGGTAAAGGAATTCAGGAACGGAGTCGTTGGCGATGTATACGTCCGTGCAACCGTTACGATTGAAATCTGCAATGGCGATTCCCAGCTCTTTGCCAGGCTTGGAAAAACCGCTCCGCTGAGTAACATCGGTGAAGTGCCCGTGCCCGTCGTTGTGATAAACAATCGGCGAAATCGGCGAAAACTGATCAGGATGACAGTAAGAGCGGAGGCCTTCTTTGTGTTCACCGCACCACACATCGTCAAAGTCCCATTGCACGTAGCGCAGGACTATCAAGTCAAGAAGGCCATCACCGTCGATGTCAACCCATGCTGCACCGGTAGACCATCCGCTCCCAGCGACTCCGGCTTCGGCTGTGACGTCGGTGAAAGTGCCATTGCCGTTGTTGTGGTACAGCCTGTTTCCACCGTACGCGGTGACATAGATATCCTCCCAGCCATCATTGTCGTAGTCACCGACTGCTACGCCCATACCGTACCCTTCACCTCGCAGTCCTGACTTTTCGGTGACGTCCTCAAAGCTTCCGTCCTGTTTCTGATGGTAGAGGCGATTCCAATGCTCCGGCTGCGTCTTCTTGGGAATCGTACCCTTGGGCGTTGGATCGCTAAGCGGTGCACCGTTGACGATGAACAAGTCCAGCCGTCCATCATTGTCGTAATCGAGTAACGCCACTCCAGGGCCCATAGTCTCAATCAGGTACTTCTTTGCCGTGTGGGAAGCAAAATGCTGAAAGTGCACGCCTCGCTCAGGCGCGATGTCGACGAATCGTGGAGAAACCCCATCTGGCGGGCTTTTCGCAGAGTGCTCAGCTTCGCTCCCCCAGCAAGTGGCGGGATTCGATGCTATGAGCAAGAACAGGAAGGCTACGAAGAGTGGCATAATGACAGCCTTCGAGCAGCAAACACTTGGATGCAGCAATGTGCTCCCTCGGCCTCTCGATGAAAAGCGGTCCCAGTGCCGCCCAGCATAGCACGGGCGATTGCACGCAGAACTCGTGGACTGTCGCGAGTTTGCTTCCGCTGATCGTGATGGCGGTTACGATTTTGTCAGGCACCGTTTCTGCGCACGCGCAGTCAACTGGGCAGCAGAAGAGGAAACTGGATGGCTCCAGGCAGGCCGCTGCTTTTGAATTCGCCCAGGCTGCTGAGTTGCTTCACCGCGGGTCCCTGGACGAGGCTCTCTCCACGGTCCAGCGTGGGCTTGCTCAATCTCCGACCAGCGTTGCAGGCCTAAACCTTCTGGGGATGATTTACCACCAGCAACGACGTTACCCTGACGCGATTGCGGCGCTGCAGAAGGCGTTACAGATCCAACCCAATTCGTTGAAGACACTGAACAACTTAGCCGTCTGTTACACATCGCAACAGCAGCTTGATCTTGCAGAACAGGCGTTGCGTAAGGTCCTGCGATTGCAGCCTGGAAGCCCCACAGTCAACTACAATCTTGGGCTCATCTTGCTCTCGCAGCACAAAGCAAAGGAGGCGATCAAGGCGCTCGAACGTGTACACCCGGCGGATAGCAGCACACTGCTGAATCTTGCGCAGGCGTACTTCATGGCGGGAATGGTTCCCGCAGGCCTGCACACTGCGCAGACCCTTTCCCGCCGGGCTGGAAAAGACGTCAGCATTCACTATTCACTGGGAGTAGTGTTGGCCTCAAGAAAACAGTGGAAACCGGCAATCCGCGAATTAGCGATCGCCAATGCCCTTCATCCAGGCACGCTCGAAATACTGCACAATCTTGGCCAGGCGTACTTGCGGTCAAACCAACTCGCCAAAGCACAGGCGGTTCTCGAACAGGCCTTGAGCGTCGATCCACAGTCTTCGGAGATCCTTTGTCTTCTAGCGCAAACCCAAGCGAACCAGAAGAGAGATGTGGAGGCCCTCGAACTGCTAGTTCGCGCCAGGAAGCTTGCTCCGGAAAACACTGATGTCCTGCTTCTGATGGCTCGGATCAGCATGAAACAAGCATTCTACGAAGATGCGATCGCCGCCCTCACGGATGCGATCAAAATCGCTCCCAAGCGATCCGAGTTGCACGCCGCATTGGGCGAAAGCTACTTCACGACCGGCAAGACAGAGGAAGCGCTGGAAGAGTTCAGGACGGTATTGCAGCTTGATCCCTCGCCGTCGTCTTATGCCTTCATGGGACTTTGCTACCGTCATCTCGGTAAGTTCGACGAAGCCAAGCAATTTCTGCAAATGGGCCTTAAAGCAGATCCTAACAACATACCCTCGCTCTTTAACCTCGGGTATATCGCCAAGCGCCAGGAGAATTTAGTCGAAGGAGAACGCTACCTCAGAAAGGCGCTGCGACTGGATCCCGACTATTCCGATGCTCTGTTTGAACTGGGCAGTCTGATGCTCGAAGAGAAGAAGTATTCGGAAGCAATCCCGTTGTTGCGCCATTGCGCCGAGATCAGTGCAACCCCGGCGCAGGCATACTACAAGCTGGCGTCCGCAGAAAGAAACTTTCACCAAATGGAAGCCGCCCAGCGGGATATGAACATCTTCATAACTCTGTCCAAGAATCCACAGAGGGGCCCCTATCCGCGCCAGAATATTTTTGATCAGATTGATCGTCGCGAAAACCTGTCGGCGGAGGAAAAGGACGAAGCGAGTCTGCGCGAATTGGAACTGGGAGCCCGCAACCATCCCGACAACCCGCGCAGCCTATGCCTTTTGGCGGAGGCCAACCTCAAACTCAATCGCGTGGATCAAGCCATGGAGGTCTTGGACCGTCTCGATGCCCTCAGTGCAAAGGACTTTCGAACCTTACTCGGCGAGGGAGTGTTGTTGGCACGCTTTCATTTATATCCCGCGGCGATCCAGCATCTCCAGGAGGCCCTGGCGTTGAATCCGGAGTCTGATGAGGTGCGCTACGATCTCGCCAATGCGTGTTTTCAGAAGCATGACGACGCGCAGGCGCTGCACGTATTGCTGGGTTCGACAAATGCCGAACACGATAGTGAGTACATGGCACTTCTGGGAGACGTCAATGCTCGGCTCGGGAATACTGAGGACGCCATCGATGCTTTCCGCAAGGCCATTCTCGCCAGTCCCGACACTGACGAGTACTATCTTTCTCTGTCGTTGACTCAGTTGAAGACCAACCATGTCGGCGATGCCTACGCGACCCTGCAACGCGGCCTCACTCTCGTTCCGGATTCCGGGATTCTTCATTGGGGCGCAGGCCTGGCGTTCGTACTACAAGGCGATGCGAAGCAAGCAGAAGCCTATCTCAAGAAAGCCGTGGAATTGGCGCCATCCCGCGAAAGCGTGCTGATGGCATTGGGCATCTTCTACTATGAGGCAGGACGCATCGCCGAAGCGCGTGACGTCCTAAACCGCTGTCACGAGCAGTTCCCTGATGGAGTTGACTTGTCCGGGGTTGGTGCCATCTTAGACGCCGCTTCGGCGCAAACTGCTCAGGTTGCCGCCCTTTCTCTCCATTCCCGGCAGGAGTTCTACAACCTGGCTTTGAAGATCGCGGAACAAGACCGTTAGGCGTGCAGTGATGGGATTCCCGGTGAATTCTTTTTTGCCCCAGATTCCTGCGAAATGAATAAGTCAAGATTGCTGCTCATCACGACCGCCGGATTAATCGAGATTTGAGGCGCTGGCTGTATCCCCTCGGTGAGAAACCGAACGATTGCCTGGAACGCTATTGCTCCCTGCTCGCGTGCTCTTTGGTAAATTGTGGCGGCAATTGTTTTCGACCTGATATACGGAAACATGGCTGGGAAAAGATCGGTCGTGATGACCTTCATCTTGTGGTCGAGTCCAAGTTCCTCGAGAGCTTCTATTACGGGCATGGAGTTTGCCGTGGCGATATAGATCCCCTTAGTCGCCGGATGCTGAGCTAGAACCTTGAGGGACTTCTGGTGAGCCTCCGTTGCCTCGTCATGCGCTTCAACAACCGCCACGATCTTACCCTTGCCACAAAAAGTCCGGAAACTCGTGCGAAAACTCTGTAGCTTCTGTTCGTGATCCACTGTGGCGTGCATACCGATAAAAACGATCACCTCCGCGCACTCCGGAAGAAACTGTCCCAGCAACTCTCCGGCCATCGCCCCATTCACCTGAGGGTCCACAGAGACAGACGTGAGGCGAGCAGTTCCTGGGGCATCCGTCGCGACGCACACGACGGGTATGTTGCGCTGAGTCGCATCCTCAATGGATGTCGAGAGCCGGCTCGGATAGGCTGGGGAAATCACTAGCCCGTTTACGTCTTCTTGCAGCATGTCACGAACGGCGTCGATTTCATGCTGGCCGAAGCGGTTGTACGGCCGATGCAATATTTTGACGCCGAGAGGCTCGAACATGCTCGCCGCTTCGAAAATTCCGTCTCGCACCTCGTCGTAGAAACTCGCCACCTCATGGGGGATGGCTAATCCGATGGTGATGTGCTTACGCGAAGACAAATAGCGGGCAGCAAGATTTGGCCGATAACCAAGCTTCTGCGCGACACGAAGAACTCGTCGCTTCGTTTCTACACTGACTCCACCCCTGCCATTGAGGGCGCGGTCAACCGTGCCACGCGAGATGCCGAGAGCATTTGCAACGTCTTGAACCCCGACCCGTGTAGGGCTGCGGTGGATCGATTCAGAAGATGTTTTCGATCGATGGTCAGCCAAGCATGCACTCCTGGAGGATGGGGAGTCTGATTGTAAATGAACCAGCGCAGCACGCGGCTGCGTCTGTCCCCCCTGCAATTTTGTCCGTCCGGCGTCGCTCCCTTGCCCGCGGTTCGCGCAATCAAATTCGATTGTGAACATTTTATCCTTGACAGCCGGTCGTCAAGAAGTGTAACGTCGGCGCAAAAATAGCGTGCACGTGCACGTTCCATATCGTGCAGGTGCACGCTACGATGCAGCAAGCTGGGGTTTTGGGGTCCATCAAGCAGATTTGGCTGTGACTTTCAGGGAGGATGCGATGCTCACCACGTCCGTGCGCTTCCGTCTGATTGCGCTTCCCGTTGCATTCGCAGCTTTGCTGCTGGCGCGCCTGCCCTTGTATTCCCAGGTGGACGCAGGTGCGATTCGGGGAACTGTAACCGATCCTTCTGGAGCTGTTGTCGTCGGAGCCAAAGTCACGTTGATTGATGAGAATACTGGGTTTGCGGTAGAAACGAACTCTTCCCAGGACGGCAACTACTCTTTCTCGCCGGTGAAAGTTGGGCGCTATAGCCTATCCGTCGAGTTTGCCAATTTCAAAAAGGCGGAGCAGAAGCACCTGAATATTGATGTTCAGCAGATCGTCAGAGCAAACTTCACTCTTACGGCTGGCTCGATTGCAGAAACCGTTGAGGTCTTTGCAACCACACCCTTGTTGCAGACGGAAGATGCTTCGGTAGGCACAGTGGCAACCAGCGAGCAAATCAATGACCTCCCGCTCAATGGGCGCAATTACACTTTCCTGGCGCAGCTTGGGCCGGGAGTCAGCAGTTTGAACCCCACACGTGGACTCGACACGACTGGCAGCTTCGTGGCGAACGGCCTGACGACGGTTCACAACAATTACATCCTCGATGGCGTTGACAACAACAATAATACGGTGGACTACTTGAATGGCGCCGCCTATGTCAGTCTCCCCCTCCGGACGCCATCCAGGAATTCAAGTTACAAACCAGCAATTTCAGCACGGAATTTGGACGCGCCGGCGGCGCAGTACTGAATGCCACCATAAAGTCCGGAACGAACCAATTTCATGGCAGCTTATGGGAGTTTTTGCGCAACGATAAGTTCGACGCCACAGACGAATATTTCATCAATCCTAAGGTTAGAAAGAACGAGCTTCGCCGCAATCAATTTGGAGGAGCCTTCGGTGGTCCGATCCTAAAAGGCAAGACGTTCTTCTTCGGCGACTATGAGGGCACGCGGATCCGGCAGAGCCAGCCACACACTCCAAGCGTACCTACTCAGGCGGAGGCAACGAGCGGTTACATGGATTACCGCGACTTGCTGACGCTTATTGGTGGAAGCCAAACAGACAGTCTCGGTCGGAAATTCTTGAATGCGACCATCCTCGATCCTGCCACCACGCGGCCCGTGACCAGTGGTGTGGTAGACCCTGTCACCGGTCTAACGGCCTCAAGCACTGGAAATGTCCGCGATCCGTTTTATACAAATGGGAGCATTGCTGGAATTACCGACTTTACGACTACAACTCAACAAGCATTCTTAAACCAGCTCCCTGCCAACCGGCTTGATACAAACGCCATCGCCTTGTTGAAGTTGTACCCGGCCGCCAACCAACCAGGAGCCTTAAACAACTTTGCCGCGCTCCGCTCTAATCCGGACGACAACAGTCACTTTGACATCCGTATCGACCAGATACTGAGCCAGAAAGATCAGATGTTCGGGCGGGTCAGTTATGACAAGCGGAGCGCCAACGTCCCCGGCGACTTTACCGGCTTGGGGAATAACGCCGGATTTGCTCAGGGCGAATTCAGCGACAAGTCGCTCCATCTAGCCTTTAGCGACACCCATACCTTTTCTGCCACATTGATCAACGAGGCTCGTTTCGGCTACAGCACTCTTGACACCGTCTATCAGACTCCTGAGACCGGAGTGTCAGGAGTTCCCCAGCAGTTTGGCATCCAGGGGATTCCTCAAGGAAACGGAAACGGGGGCCTGCCTGCTATTGATATCCAAGGTCTTACATCGCTAGGTGCGGGATCTTTTGCAAGTCCAAATACCCGAAGCAGCAGGACAATCCAACTCACCGAGAATCTTACAAAAATCCACGGCGCCCACAGTTTTAAGGGTGGCTTTGAGTATCAGAATCTGAGCTTTCCGTGGCTTGATCCCGCTTGGTCCCG
>Ga0187846_10000555_pt1 | contig 21657 bp, 46 predicted proteins | sample TC_taG_FD_161473 | JGI IMG/M metagenome (GOLD analysis project Ga0187846, IMG submission 161473) | Biofilm microbial communities from the roof of an iron ore cave, State of Minas Gerais, Brazil - TC_06 Biofilm (v2) | ecosystem: Environmental > Terrestrial > Deep subsurface > Cave > Wall biofilm...
CACGCTAACCCTTGGCTTTGCTTTTGGCCCCTTATCGAGCCACCCCAGAAACGTAGCGATAGATATTGGAGTGTAAGGAGGATGATCTCCCCCATGGGGGACATCATCACCCCTGACTACGCTCGGGGCATATCGAATATCACTGGTACGTGCGTGCCGGTTGGGCGGTTCCAACTGAATCTTCCCATCTCCCAACGCATTGACCACCGCCCGCACTGTTTCCATATCCACCAGGAAGTCGTGCTCGTAGTCTTCCATGTTCTCCTGGGCCATCCGCTGCAACATCTCTCCATCGGTAAGCGGAACCACACGCACGACGATCTTGTAGTTCTCGCCGAACTCCTCGATGGCCGCCTTCACCCGGTGCTCACCGTAAGCCCGCTGGTACTTACCGGGCTTATCCGGGTGTGTCCGCACAACCAACTCGCCCTCCCAAATGCCCTTCTGCTGGAAGAGGGTGCGAAAATCAGCAACCTTCTCTTTGTTAATGGGGTACTTCGAGGTATCCCGAAATGGATTTGGCTCGATGTCTTTCAGCCGTGCCTCAACCAACTTGACTTGCTCGCCCATATCGAATCACCCCCTCCGAGTTATCTTACCACGACCGCCGGTGCCAATCAACGCCGTTCCTCGTCTATCTGCATGACGCCCACGATAGCCTGATACGCGGCCTTCAGAATCTCCTCGGTCACGTTGGCCACGGTATCCGTATCCGTGTTGAACATCACGGTCATACGCACCGACCGGCCTTCTACCCCTTCTCGGTCCACAGAAACAAGCCTAAGCATCAGAGCCACCCCCTCGAAGTTAGAATCCGCAACTTCTTCCAGCACGTCTTGCAGTCATCCTTGGACAACCTGCCCGACCAGTCCATCGAGAACCTGAACTTCCGACCACACAGCAGCCACTTCGTTGACAGGTCGAGCGCGTGCCCCACACCGCCGAACCTGGCCGGGACAACCCGCACGAACCGGTCAGCGAATTGCGTCACCTCCGCCGCATCAACCAGATACCGACTGCCAGCAGGACCAGCCATCCCCAATCGCGGATAATGTGTATCACGATCTCACCCCCCCCTACTGCGGCTTATTCTCGTTAACCCCGCAGAAGTACGTGTACTTGTCAGCCGCAGCCTCGCAGGCCGCCAGCGTCCGATACGAGCCGACCAACTCCCAATCTTCTCCCACGTACCGCTTGCCCGCCTCGACCTGCACCGCATACGGCTGCTTCTCGTACAGATGCCACGGATGCTGCACCTCGTCCACGGCCCGATCACCGGCGTACAGCATCCCCGCCAGCACGACTATAGCCAGAGCCACCAGCCACTTATCCGCCTTGTCCATCGCACACCCCCTCCTTATGCCATGACACGTTGCAAGGGTCGCACACCAGCCGAATCTGCAACCGAAGCGGCTTGCCACACCCAGGGCACTTACCTCTCTCGGGCTGCATCAGCACCACCTCGACGGGGGCCAATGGCCCAAGAATCTCTCTCAAACTTACAGGTTCGTCATTGTCATGCACTACCATGCGCGTAGCCTCCCACCCAAGCACATGCCTCCCCCCGCGCACACGTAACTACTTCGGCGGGTTACCCCAAAACTCCTTCTCACGGTTTTCCGCTCCTCGGTGTCCAGATACCACTCGGCTCTACCTGGCCCATCCCGAGTTTAGCCTCCACCTTCAGCAGCCGCATGTTCAGGTTCCCCACTCGCTCCGCAATCTGATAGATGGTATCCGCTATCTCCTCGATGGTCTTGACCAATTCGTCGAAGTTGCCATCCTTCACCATTCGCTGCAACTTCTGCCGCCGCATCGCCCGTTCGATGCTACTCATGCTTCACCCCTGCCAGGTGTAACGGCCCGAGACCGACCGTCCACCGTATGTGCTTACCGTTCCCTATCCGCCAGCCCCAATGCCACTCCTGCCACCACCAGACCCAGACCGGCCCGCGATGCCAGACCAGCCGTGCATTACCCACCGTAGTACACACCAGCAACTGTGAACTCTATCCGCCGGTGGCATGACGGACAGGTGTACTCGTACCGCCCTGGCGGCAACGAGATGTGGCCCGGTGGATTGTGCTCCGGGTCGTGACACTCTGGGAACACTGCCCCTGCCTGGTTAGGTGGGTCCGGCAGCCGTCGCAGTGGACTCATTTACTTCCCCTCCAGTATCTCCTCGAACCGCCGCCGGAGAGCCGTCAGTTGCGAGACCGTCAGCCCCTCCGTAGTCATCTGGCCTGGGAACATCCTGCCAATCTCCACCTGCGCCACGTTGCGCGTAATACCCTTCCCTGTGGCCCAGGCGTGCAACCCCTTCCGGTCCTCCAAGGTAGCCGCCCGGTCAGGTTCCTGGCCCGGCGTTACCGTAACGGGAGGCTCCTGGGGAGCCGCCGGGACCGGCTCAGGGCCTCCGGGGTGCCCGTCAGCCTCAGTTAGGTTCGGCACGATCTCCGCGTCCACCGGCTCCTCATGCTGCACGGCCCCAGGCATCGGCCCCCGGTCGGGGGCTGGCAGGGCCTTGCGCGTCTCCACCTCGTCGGTGATGTTCACCCGAGCCTGCCGCATAGCATCCGCCATCGACAGCCGCGAGTCCAGCCACATGACCGGCACGTCACGGGGCTTACCGTCCGCGTCACGCACCGTCCGATACTCCAACTTCAGCACCATTGGCACGCCAGCAATCTTCCCCAACTGCCCGAGCAACTGAATCGTGCCGTCGATCTCCCGCCACGTCAACCGCCCCCGCGACTGCATCTGAAACACGCCGATGCCTGGCACATCCTTCAGCGCGGGTATCACCAGGTTCAGCCTGCTCGTCGGGTCGCACCTATCCTTCTCGGGCCGCCCCTCGGCCTGGCACATGCACGGCACGTTCCGCACGGTCTTCGTTAGGCCAGGCTTATTGGGATTGCCGCGCACATCACCGTCACTCACCTCGACGACCGCCATCTGCGTGGTCACACCGTCACACCGCCGAATGATTCCGCCGGTGCCCCACTGCTCCAGCCAACAGTCCCACCCGGACTCGTCGGCAGATGGCACGAAGCACTCGATCTCGGTCGTCTGCGTAATCACCCGGAAGCGGCCCCCCTCTTCATCCTTGCTGACCGCCGCCTCCACCTTGCCGCCGAACACCTTGGCAATCTCCTCCGCCCGCTCCACGTCGTCAACGTGAAACACAAACGTCTTGGCCTTGGCAGGGAAGATAGCCACGGACCCATCGTCGCGCTGCTTGCTGGTCATGTAGCCAGCACCGATACGACCGAGCCTCGGGAACATTGTCTTACCAGTCAGAATCGGCACACTGCACCTCCAGGTACCAAGGGGAGGAGGATGGCCCCCTCCCCCACGCTCACACTCCGCCGTGCGCGGCCTACTTCGTGATGTTCGCCACGCCGACTACTACACCGTTCGCGTACAGCCGAAACGTGTACTTCCCGCTGGCCGCGTACCGACTGTTGCCAGTCATGTCCACAGGACCAACAGCGTACCAGTAACGCCCGTTCGAGTCCAGCGTAATGGGCGTTGCCAGGGAACCGCTTTCGATGACCGCGCCGTCGTTCAGCGTGACAGTGAACGAGAAGTTCACCGTGCCGCTACCGCCGGTGATGATCGTGTAGACGTAGAAGTTGTTGTCTACCGCCTCACCGTTGCTGTAGTCGCCGATGGCGCTGCCTGCGTTATTGTCGAACCCACGGGAGTCCCCGTAGATGATCGACACGGTACCAACGCCGGGAATGTCCTTGCTGTCGATGCTGTAACTGGCAGACGCAGGGATAGCCAGCGCAAGCGCGACAACCGCCAGAACCACTGCAAACAGAGTCTTCATCTTGTCCCCCTCCTTCTGTCCTGACGTATCTTGCCGCCGCGCCGATGGCGCGACACCTTCGCCTTGCGTGGGTCGGTGCGACCATCTATCGCCGCCGACCGCGTAATCTTCTCACCAAGCAACGCCTCAACGATCTCGCGCAACTCCGTCGCACCGATTGGCGGGAGCCGCAGGTCCTGTCCGCACGACTTGCACGCCGCGAACCGACCGTACTGGCACTCCAGCACAATCCGCCGCGCCTCCCCCACCGCTTCTTCGCGTGTCATGCCTCAACCCGAATGACTGATGGTGCCCGCCGGTCTGACCGCTCGCGCTGCATCACAACAACCGCGCCGCCAGGTCCAGCGGACTCCAAGGTAAGAAGCATCCGCTTCTTCCCAACGAGGGTCTGCCCGTCTACGGTCACCTCATACGTCAGGGTTGTTTCAATCTTGTCCCCTACAAACAGACTGGCCCGCTCCTCTGGCATCCATGGGGACTCCGACTGAACCGGCTTACGCCTGAACATCTGCCGACGCCTCCCCCGCTTGCGCTTCTAACGCCTGCTTTTGCCGCTCCGCCTCGAACGCCGCCCACGCGATGCCCTGGTGCCGCAGCCACCGCCGCGCCTGCCGCCGCGTGGTCAACTTGTCCACCTTGGCGTTCTTAGGCAACGCCTTCATCGCCGCATCGCACGACGCCAGGAATGTCTGGTCCCTCAGCAGAGCCGACACCCTGTCCGCCCGCTCGCGCTCCTCAGCCTGCACCGCCGCCAGGTCACGCAGGAACGGCGCACGCTTGCTGGCAATTCGGAAGTCCCAATCGGTGGGCACGTATGAGTTATCTTGCCGCCGCTCGCCCATCACTGGTCCGTCCCGTCGCCGCTCACGGCCCAATCCACCTGTTCCTCGATGCCCATGTCATGCTCGATCATGGCCGCCTCGGAGAGCACGAAATCCTCACCCATCGCCCACTCCATCAAAGCACGATCATGGTCCGTACCGACACGTTCACGCCGCCCGAGCCGGGCAATCTGCTTGTCCTTGAATTGGTGGTGGATGCGGTAGGCACTGGTCGCCTCGATGGCACGCAATCCCGACATGTAGCCATACCTGTCGAAGCACTCCTTGGGTAGGCTCACCATCTCGTCGAAGGCGTCCAGAAGAATGGCGAGTGCTGCGTCTGACGGGCCTGACCCGCCGTAGCCCCACTCGAATCCGTCTGGACTGTGGTAAATGGGCTGTTCGAGGAGTCGCTCATTCACACCGTTCGGGCCTCGGGTATAGACAATGATGTACGCCGAACCGTCCACCGCCCGCCACCCCTGATACTCCTTGTTGTTCATCGGATTCACCCCCTCAAGAGTTATCTTACCACAATTATTTCGTTTTCTCAACAAGGCTAGGCTGCTCCACCAGGTGTGGGGTATGGCAGAAGCAGGCCATCCGTGACTTCCGCCCTGGCCGCACCAACAGCACGACCGGGTACTGATGCTTCTGGTGCGGCGAACGGTCTTTCTGCTCCGACGCCCGCCCGGTCTTGCTCGTCTTCTCGCCCAACTCCTTCGTGCGGTCTTTACCCATGATGGCCGCCTCCCTCGTCATACCGCCGCTCGCCCGGCACGCAGGTCACATCCGTCATCCTGTCCTGCGGGCACGTCAACGACTGCGGATAGATGTTACTCCAATGATGCTTCTCGCGGTCCATGCAGTGGAAGCCCTTCTCGTCCACCAGCACCTCGTTGCCCCAGGGGCAATCCTTCAACTGTTCCGCCACCGAGTCTCCGCCAGGCGCGTGGACTGGCGCACCCAGGTACGTGCTGGTGTCCAACATCGAACCCATCTTCATAGCCAGTATGAACACCAGCACGACCCACATCAGCGGCCCTCCGGCGTATACCGCGACGAGGATTCCCACACCGCCAGCCCGACCAGGACCAACGCCACTCCCACTACCGTCATGGCCCAATGGAGGTTGTCGAGCGGCGCAGTCCCTAGCACCGCCAGCAGACCGCCAGCCACCCCTATCGCTATTGCCACCAGGTTCATCATGGTGTCGCCTCCTTCTTCAGCCGCTCGTTCTCGGCGGCCTGATTGCACTCGAAGCACGCTACCCGATTCGGGATTGGTATGCTGCCCTTCCGCCGGTCAACGTGCCCACACTCCAAGGTTAGCCAGTTGCTATGCGCTCCGTGATGGCCGAAGCACCACTCCCACTTTACCGGCACGTACTCCACGCTGACAACCTTCCGCCATATCTTGCGCGGCGTAGAACTCCGCCTGTACACGTTGGCCAGCAGCGGATTCATCAGTTGAACACCTCGTCCAACACTTCCATCTCCACCGACCGCCGCCCCCACCGCACCGCCTCCTGCGGGGTGGCGAAGTACACATCAATGGTTTTGCGATACGTCGGGGGCATCAGGTCGCGCACCACGTACACCCAACCACGGATGCGAACCTTCTTTCCCATCAGATACATCAGGTCGTGGGAGACCGCGATGGTACCCACCCATGGCGCACCGCTGCCATTGAACACTCGGTCACCGCATACGTACTTGCCGCCGACGTGGTGGCACGGCTCCTGACCATCGTTCGCGTTGTAGCCGGACGCCTTCACGTACAACACCTCGCGCACCGCATACTGTGCATACAGCGGACGCGGCAGCCGCAGGGCCACCCAACCGAAGGAACGGGTCTGTGGCATATCCACCGGCAACAATGCCATCGGCATCCCTGCTGTCACCAGGAGCGCGACGGCTACCTGAATCCTTAGCACGTTGCACCTCCAGTGTTGCGTCTCGTACCGCGAGGGGCCGCCGAAGCGGCCCTACGCGCTACTAGATTGTGTTGTTGGTGGTATACGTGGGTGGGTTAGGGTTGTTCATGTAGTCCACGTCACCCACGATCAACCCAAGATGATCGAACCCGCGCACCTTGTCCGAGGACACGTAGTTTGTCTGGAAATCCTCCGTGCCGCCAGCGGGAACAGTCACGACCGCCGTGATAGAAGCCAGCATGTGGTTGTCAGCATCGTAGAACCCGAGACCAACCGCCAGCATTTCGACCTTGCTGGTAGTGTTCTGAACTGTTCCACGGGCACCGAAATCCCCCGAGGAATCAGTATCGGCCTGGATGTCGAGCACCTTGATACCCGGCTGCACCGAGAACCATGGTTGCCCCGCCCACACTGGCATAGCCACCGCCATCAGCGCGACGGCCACTACGACCGCCGCGAGTCTCGATCTCATGTCTGCACCTCCCTATTAGAAGTTGTCGGAAGGGTCCCCACCGCAGCGGGGACCCCACCGCAGTTAGTCGCGCCCGTGCCCGTGGCCGCCGTCTCTGCCGCCGTCACGGTCTCCACCGTCACGGTCGTTGTCGCCCTTCGAGCCGTTGCCTGCCGACTGCCCGCCACCGTTGCTACCCCCGTTACCACCGTTACCACCGTTGCTAGGACAAGTAGGCATATCAGGGGTGCAAGCGACGATCTGGCTGCCGCTCACGTTCAGGACGGGTGTACCGCGTTCCGCGAACGCCGGTGTAGCCATGGTTACGAGCACCGCCGCCGCTAGGATTGCGAGTCTCATTGGTTGTCTCCTCCTTCCAGGTGCTGTGTGTATTCGCACCGCGAGGGGCCGCCGAGCGCGGCCCTACGCGCTACGATACGTTGACGGCTATCCACTGACCTGCCGCCGTCTCGGTGACTTCCGCGAACCCATCAACGCCAGCAGGTTTCAGGTACCACCGAGCGTTCGCCCCGAGTCCAAGCACCGCGTCGGAATCCTCTGCCTGAATCATGTTGATGAACCGAGGCGTCCGTGTCACGATGCCAACCGACAACTCCGCCGCCGCGACTGACTCCGCCGCCGCGACTAACCGCCGAAATCTACCCATCGTCATTCACCATCCTCCTGTTCGGATTGGTGTTCCTGTGGAATCGTGCACAGCCCCCGGCAGTACCCGCCGGTCCCCACGCCTGCCACCGATACCGCGAGATACACGGCCATCAGCGCCACCACGATCACGACCGCCTTGACGATTCGACCGCTCACCGGCTAGCCGCCTTCTTCTTGGGCGTCTCGCTAGTTACGACGCGCCCCGTCACCACATCGTGCTTGGCCTTCTCGATGATTGGTTGCACCGGGTATTGCAACGACTGAAACGCGCATCCGGCCTCGCAGTTGAGACGCTGGAAGATTCGTTCATCGTATCTCATAGTCCGCACCCCGCCAGCGCGTACCCGTCGATCTCCATGTCGGTCTCGACGTTGATGTAGGCGTGCCTCCCTGTCGCCGGGTTCCAGCAGTACAGGAGCACCAAACCGTTGCGTGTCCTGAATGGAGTCTCATGTCCGCCGTTCGCGGGGACCCACCGGTCAGCGCGAGTTCGCAGCGCCTCACGGTATTCCTCAGTGATGCTGACATCAAAGATTTCCGCTGCCGCCCTCACGTCCTCCATCACCAGATCACCGCCGCCCATAGCCGCTCACCGAACCTGGTGGGCAAGAACCCACCCGAGGTAGATGATTGCCGCGCTGTTGCAGTAGGTCAGGACCACTAGCCAGAGCCTTTCACCGCTTGCCTTCATTGTCCTCACCTCCTGCCTCTACTTTCCCACCTCCGCTGCCGGTTTGCAAGAGGGAACGTGTGTTCGTATGTTCGGGGGAGCGGCGGAGCCGGAACAACCAACCTCCACTCTCCAGGGCCTGGAAGAGTGGACCCCTCTCTATGGTCAGTGCCCCAGACTCCGCCATATCGTGATGCTTGCGACAGAGGACCACGATGTTCCGCCGTGGCCCGAACGTGTCATCACATCCACCCTGGCTGCGCTTCTCCACATGGTGCGGGTCCAACTGTCCGCCGGTCCACCGCTCCGTGCAGCCAGGCACTTCACACCGACCCACCCACATGACGTACTGGCGCATCTCAGGCCAGTCACGCTTGGAGGGTTTCGGCCTGATACGACTCCGCCGCATCGGCTTCGTACCACGCCGCAGTGGAGTGCGCTTCAACGGTCGTCTTCTCCGCCGTCCGAGCGGCCCTCGGTCTCGTAGTACCGCCGCGCCCACTCGGTCAGCCTCTCCTGCCGCCGCGCCTCCGCTACCGCCGCCTCGGCGTCAAGGTCGGGGGCCTCGATGTCCGCCCAATCGTCGGCATCCGGCTCCGGCCCAGGGTTGATGTCACCGCGCTCGTAGGCCGCCCGGCAGATGTCGCAGAACTCACCCATCGCGGTCGCGCTCAACGTCTCGGCTTCCCTGCCACACCAGGCACAGTTCATTCTGCCGCCCTCCCTCGCTGCCCCTGACGCTTGCGACCTATCCGCCAGCCGGGCCGCGCACCGTGTGCCATCGCCCGCGCCATGCCCGCTCTGGTCCGCTCTCGGAGCAGGTCCCTTTCAAATGCAGCCACAACCGCCAGGATTCCGTAGAGCAGTCTGCCGGTCGGCGACTTCGTGTCCCATCCCTCGGTCAGGGCGCGGAAGTTGATACCCCGCCGCTCGAACTCCTGCATGATGTTGGCCGCATCAGTCAGGGACCGGAAGCACCGGTCCAATTTCCAGCACACTATCGTGTCGCCTGCCACCGCGTCAGACATCAGCCGCTGCCACGCTGGCCGCTTCTTCACCGCCGATGCCTGGTCCACGTACTCGATGGCCCCAGGCTCCGCCCGCCGCAGTGGTTCGAGTTGCGTGTCCGGGTCTTGCCCCTTATCCGCCGTGCTGACTCTCGCGTACAATCGGACGGCCATGTTAGGCCACCGGGATGACTGTCAGCCGCCAACCGCCGACCTGGATGGACCACACGGAATACTTGGACGGATCATACCCGTACTCGCCAGCGAACCGCAGAGCCTCATTAACCGCGCCAGGCCCGGTCTGCCGCCCAATGTCCTTCGTCAAGATCAGCCTACCGTCTGACATCCGAATCATGAGCAACCGCGTCTTCATCGTAGTCACCTCCTACCTATCTTATGTGCTTAGTCGGGCAGATTTTAGACCTGCCCGCCCACCACTCCAGCACCTCGTCCAGCGTCCGCACGAACAACCGCCCATGCGGGCCGCGCTCCTGCCGCTTGATCTCCGACAGCGGCACCCCCGACATCTTCCGCCGCAGCAGGCAGTGCGCGTACTCATGCAGCACGATGCCGACGCGCAGCCACCCAATCCTCGACGGCTGCCCGCCCTCGGTCACCATGCGCTTGCACCCTGGTCGCTCGGTGTACGTTTGCCAATCCACCGGCAAGGAGTCCACCGGGAGCCTCAGCCTCTGCCGCCCAGGCCATGACCGCCCCGCGTGTCCGGCGCGAAACGACACCTCCACGTCGCACTTGAAGTGACGCCCCATCGCCCCGATCAACGCCTTGGCTTCAGCGGGTGTGCACGGAGTGCCGTGCGCCTGGTCCAGTAGGTCCCGATGGTGCGACCACAGCGCAACCCGATTGTACTCGCCGCTCACCACCACCTTCGCCTTCATACGGACTCCATCGCCTCAACGATCATGGTGAAGAACTCCTCGGTGAACTCCGCCGTGCCGGTTGCTTCGAGCCGCCGTCCATCCTTCAGGTGGACCGCTATCGACCATTCATCCTCCGGCACCTTCGGCTCCATCCCCATCGCCCGATGGTCCACCGGGTCGCGGGTGACAAACGCGACCTCGGACTGCGCGACCGCCCACCGGTCACCGTACCGAATCATCTCAACCGCGCTCATGGCTCCACCTCCGTTCCCGTATCCTGGTACCCAGGCTGCGGTGCCTGGAACACGTCGGGGTTATACCGCCCCACGCACCCGATGAACGCAACCACCACCAGAACGAGCAGCCCCGCCACGAACAGCGACTCGCCGCCGAAGAAGTCGCCGAGCAACTTCACCAGCCGCTTCATGGCGTGTCGAGGTATGCGTAGCCGTCCCGGTTCAGGTCGTCCTGCTGCTCCGAAGAGAGTTTGAGATTCGAGAGAGGTTCGGGCCACACACCGCTCCATTGGATTGTGCTCAGGTAGTCATCCACCGTCCGAGAATCTTCCGGCTCCGAGTTGTTGAACGCCTCCTCGGCTGCCTCGCGGATGGCCTCCTCGATCTTCTTGCCGCAGTCGTCCGACTCCAGCGCGACCACACCCACGAACGGGTCGCAGTCGTCCCACCACGCGCTGGCGATGTACACCATCTTGGGCAACTCAGTCACGCCCACATCCAACAGGCTCATAACTTCACCTCCATTGTGACCAGGGGCATGGTCTGCGACAACACCGCCGCGATGACCGCCGCCGCCTGGACGATTGGATTGCCGACCGCATCCGCCACCCACCGGTTCTCCTGCACCGGTGGTTCACCGTGGTAGTCGAACGTCGGGAAGTCCACCGCCGCGCTGGCGGTATAGACCACCATCGCCAGTACGGCGAGAGCCTTCACGACTGCCGCGCCTCCGGGTACTCCACCACCGCGATGACAGTGTGCCACCGGTGCGGCGCGTACCCCTCCATCATGTTGTGATGCTCGACGAACTCCTCGATCACCGCCCGCGACGACGGAATGAAACCGGGGGCCGCGTACTCCGTACCGTCTGGTCTCCGGTAGTAGACGCGGTACATCATCCCCACCGGCCTAGACCACAGGTGCAGCCGATTAGAGATGTCCGATTCCATCTCACCCCGCGATGACATCCTCAATCCTCCCGTGCTCGCCGTCCCCAGACATCACGACCACCTGAAGTCTGACCGTGTGGCCGGGGTGTTCATCCCAATGCCGCCGTCGCAACTCCTGGGCTGCCTCAGCGAAGGAGGCGTTCCCGACGTACTCGCAGTCGTAGCAAACCGCCGCGTACTCTTCCATCACCGTGCCTCCACCGGGTCTCCAGTCAGGTACCCGTGGACTCCCGCTTCCTCCCGCGACAACAGCCGGTGGACTTCCACCTTCCGCGCCTTCTCCAGCAGAGCCGCGATGTACTGGTCCACGGTGGCTGGCTTCTTCCGCTGGTCGTCATTCCGCCGCACGATCTTGTCCCACGCACTGTACGACAGGGTGATGTCCGCCCGAATCGTCACGGTTGTCATCTTAGGCACCGAAGTCCCTCCGCGTGTCGTCCACGTCTCCGCCGAGCAGCGAGGCGATACCACCAGGAATGACCCGTGCCCGCTCCTCGCGGACTCTCTGCACCTGCGCGTCCGCTGCCTCGACCAGCGCGAGGCGAGCGTGCTTCCTCAGTTGCGCGTCGTATGCCGACTTCGGGTTGTCTATGGGGTTATACTTCACGTTCACCCCGCCAGCCGTGTCCGGGACCAGTTCAAGATTCAGAATGGTATCCATTATCGTCCCCTCCTCACCAGTCTAGGCTTTTCTTCATCCTTCACCGGGCTGTCGCTCAAGTCGATCACGGGCCGCACCTTGGGGACTGAAACGATCTCACTGCCAAGCGGCCCCTTCGCGTAGCCAATCTTGTGTTCGGTCATGTAGCGGGTCAGGTCGGTGAACAGATCAAACTCTATGATCTCTCCGCCCACTTCGTACTTCATCACGACCACCTCCGCGAAGCGACGTAGAGCCTGAGCCACTTGCCCATCAGATTCGCCTTCATCAGATTCACCTCCTAGAGTTATCTTACCATACCGCGACTTAACTGTCAACCGGCCTACTACTTTCTACCATCTATTATGTGCCGTTTGCCTGAGTTTTAGACATGCAAAAGGGGCCGGTCCACTTGACCGACCCCCATTCGCCACCGGAGGGCTTCGAGCCTTAGAGCGGGAAGACCCACTCCAACGCGCCGCTGTATCCCATCTGGAACGGCGACGTTGCAAAACCGTACCCAAGTGTGATGCGGTAGATGCCGCCCCACGCCAAGTTCTGATACTGCGGGCCAGCGACGGCGTTGATGCTGCCGCCGACCGCCGACACAACTACACCGAACCCCAGGTGGTACGATGGCACAGTGCCTGGGGGTGCAGCGTGAGTGTTGATCTCGGTCGTCACGTCGTCCACCTTGCGCTTCTCGCCAGGCTTCTGGACCGCCGTGAATCCCGCCCCGTTCCGCACCAGCACGTACTCCGGGTCGGACGGGCTGCCACAGATTTCGCCCTGCGGAGTCTTGACGCACTCCCAGGAGAACGTGGACACGACGCTCTCGTCCGCTTCGTGCGCCACCTTCCTCGGGTCTGCCGCCGTCACGCTCGGCGGATTCGACGTGATGACCCGCCGGTTGTCGCCAGGGTTCGTGACATCATACTTCACGTCCGGCAATCCCGGCGCTGGCTTCGACGTGACCGTCTTATCCTGACCGGGCTGTACCGCCTCGACCGGAGCCGACACCGTAGGCGCGGGGACCATCGGGCGATTCCAGCCCCAAACACCCCACATGATGATGCCACCGACGAGCAGAACGCCCAGGTGCGTGAACACCCAATGAATCGGTCTCAAGTTTCACCTCCCTCCCGCGTTGATCTGCGCTTGCAGGTCTATCTTCAGTTGGTCCATGCTGTACCCGTGAGACGCGAAGTATTCCACCGGGTCGGTGTGGTCCGTCTCGCCAAACGTCTGCGATACCCGAGCGTGGGACCACAGCACGTTGTCGTCCACCACCGTCCATCCATACACAGGGAAGATCATTCCAAGCAACTCCAGCAGATTCGCCAGCGACTGTTTCCACTGCCCGTCGTCCGCCGTCTCGCACAACTCGATGCCGATGAACCGGCTGTTCGCGGTCGGCCCCGCGTGCCACGCCACCTCGCCGAGCGGCACCAACTTCACCGCCTCGTTCCAATCCACGAAGAAGTGTGCGCTCGCGTGGAAGTCATGCGTGTGGAACGCGGTGTCCTCGTTCTCCGCCGTCGCCCCCGGTGTCGCAGTCGAATGGACGACCACGCCTTGCGGAGTCAGCGGAGTGCCCGGCCTATCGTGCCCGACCGGCAGGAAGTCAACCTTGATAGGCAGCGTCACTGCCCGCCACCGTTGCGGCCCCACTTGTCACCGGCGAAGTGCGCTCCCATCGTCGCCGTCACCGCGCCCCACGCTGCCGACATCGTGCCAGCGTCCCAGGCATTGAACCGCCAGATCATAACGGCAGTCACCACAAGGGCGTGGACGATAGCCGCCGCCACCGCCAGGTCGTACAACGGCCCGCTGTTCAACCAGGTCACCAACCACTTCGGCATTGTCCTACCTCCCGACCAGCATGTCGTATCGTGCGTCACTCAGCACAACCACTTCCAACGTCCGCCCGCCGACCTCGATGTGGTAACCGCCTCGCGCCACCACCATCGCCCACGCGCCCTCATGGTCTGTGTGCGCGACTTTCCTTATGCCGCACCCGGTCACCACGACCGCCGCGCCGACCACCGGCTCCAGCCCTGGCGACCGCAGAACGTACCCGCGTATCCTATGCTCGGACACCGGCGTGCGCCCGCTCGATCACTTCCGTTAGCGCGGTCTCCCACAGGCTCACGTAGTTGTCGATGTCCCGCGCCTCGGCATCCGCCCGCGCACGCTTGCCCATCTCTATCCGCCGCGCATGGTCGGTCACCAAAATCTCCATCGCCCTCATCCAATCCGCCGGGGTCTTACAAAGAAACCCGTTCTCGCCGTGGCGGATGAACGTCCGATACGTCACCGTGTCGGACGCGATGGTCGGAGTGCAGGCCAGCCCGTACTCCAGCGCCTTCAAGTCCGACTTGCTGTGATTGAACCGCGTGTCCTCCACCGGAGCCAGCCCGATGTCGATGGGGGCAACGAGGCCGGGCATCGTCTTCCATGGCTCCTGCCTCCAACCCGCCTCCTCAATACGCGAGTCTTCGATGCCCTTAGCCAGCGTGTTCCGCGCTTCGCGGTATCCGCCGAACAGATACAACCTGGCTTCGGGGTGGCCCGCCATAACCTGGCCCGGCAGGCCAGTGATGAGGGACAGGTCCGCTTTGTGCGTGTGAGACCCTCCCCACCCAAGTGTCACCTGGCCGGTCTCCTGCCATGCCTTTTGCCGGTCAATTACCGGCCAGTCCCCGGACGCGGTGCAGTTGGGCAATAGATACACCGGCACCTTCGGCCACAACCGCCGACACTCCTCAGCCAGCGGCTCAGTCGAGACCGTGATGGCATCCGCCTGCGACATAAACTGCCGTAGGGCGTAGATGCTCTCGGTCTGCTTGTTTGAGTACCCCTTGTCTGCCCGCGCAACCTGCCCAAGAACCCTACCATCGTTGTCCTTCACGTCCTCGATGCGAAAGTTGTTGCGCTTCCTGGTATGCCACACCCACCACGCCGGGTTCGAGCGCGGGATGGCCCACAGTAAGTCGTCGATCTCCGCCACGATGGGGGTGCCCCACCGTTTACGAATCTCGAACAACCCACTGCTACCTGCGTTGCCAGGGCGCTGCACCACGATCACATCCGCCGGAATCCGAGGCTCATACGTATACCGATTCCAGAACAAGTCCCCGGTCACATGCACATCGTGACCCCGCCGTCGCAGTACCTCATACGGCAGCATGATGCGATAGAACCCGCACCCGCTCTGGTCCGCCTGACAGGCCGTTATCTTCACTCCTACTGGCCCTCCAGGTAGACAATCACGTAACCAGTCCACCCCTCGTTCACGCCCGACCCCTGCACCGTTACCCTAACCGTCTGAGCAACAGTCGGGTCAAGGTGTGCAGGGTCCCAGAAACCAGAACCCTTGTACAATGCAGTGGTAGGAGTTGGAGTCTCGGTAGCATTAGCCGCTATGACACCTCCCCACCGCATCTCCCAAGTATTCTGCCAGTACACAACTGCCGCCGCTATGGAGACGCCAGACCACCAATCCATGTCGAGGTTAGGGTTCGCAACAGCCTGCGGCGGACTGACCGCCCCCGTGTCGAAGATTTTAGCCGTTCCAATGTAGGCCCGAATTGTAATCTGCCCACCGTCTCCGTTCTGCATGGCTCCACGAAGAATGGCGTGCATGGCAAGGGACGCTGTGTCCTTCAGCGTGTTCCCGGCCAGCGAGAACGAAAAGATGTTTGTCTCGGTATTGCTGAGAATGTATATGTCATGGGCGTAGAACAGTTTAGTAATCGGGCTACCGCCACCTCCGACGCTCCATTCAGTCCAAACCGAAGTGGACGCATTTCCAGCCGTATTGCAGACCCACAAGTTCTTGTTGGAGGAGTCCCAATACAGGTCGCCTACATTGAAAACGACGTTTCCGCCTGGCAACGTGCCAGCACCAGGTACTCCCGCACCCACATACGCCTTAGCCGCCATGATAACCTCCTAAGCCGTCACCCATACAGACGTACTCGCACTACCCGCTGTCTCGCAGGTGTACAAGTCCTTGTTGGTGGAGTCCCAATACAGGTCACCCACTCCATAACTGCCCGCCGCCAACGTGGACGCCGATGGCACGCCCGCCCCGGTGTACCACATAGGCACCAGCAGACCAGCCACGTTGCTCGTCTTGTTCAGCGTCACCACGGTGGCACCGGTCGTCGGTGACACTACCACCGCATTGTCGCCAGACGACACCGACGTAACTCCGCCGCCGCCCGTGATGGTCGTCCAGACAGATGTGCTCTCTGTGCCCGCTTGCTTGCAGACATACAGCACAAAGTTGAACCGGTCCCAATACAGGTCACCGATAGAGTAGTGACCCGCCACCAGCGTCGTCGCGCTTGGCGCTCCACTTACCGCCGCGTTGCTGAACCAAGCCGGGACCCGCAGGAAGGCGTTGGGGTCCTCGGTCGTGTTCATCACCGTGTTCCAGACCGATGTGCTCTCAGAGCCGCCGGTGCGGCAGACCCACAGGTTCTTGTTCGTGTCGTCGAGGTACAGGTCGCCCTCGACATACGTACCCGCCGCCAATGTGCTCGCGCTAGGTCCACCAGCCCCATGGAAGAATCTAACTAGGCCGCCGCTGCCACTCGTCGTATCCAACGACAGATGCCACAGCCCGTCAGGCATCGCCACCTTCAACTGTGCGCTGTCCGATAAGACACGGCCAATCCGCATCATTGGCAGCAGCAGCAACTCGGTCGGCGAGGTAGCCCGCCCGATGCACTCCACGCTCGGAGTCTGTGTCAGTTTGCCTGGGATGTTGGGGTCAACGAACACCGCCCCCGGCCAAGGTCCGCCAGCCGAGCACGGGTCCCAAGTCCACAGCACGTTGGTGATAACGCCCCACGTACCCACGAAGATCGTCGCGCCCGACACCGCCGTGGTCGTCTTGGATATGCCGACCGCCGACGCGCCCGCCGTCGCCGGGCTGTACACCGCCGTGCCGCTCTGGCAGCCGCTGATGTACACCGCCGTAAACTGGTCGATAGCCGACGCAGAGATGCCCTGGACCTGGTAGCCCTCTTCGATGATGTCCTGGTCGGTGTTGTAGTCCTCGAAGCGGTCTGTCTGGTCCGCGTCCGGCTTCGCCAGGTTCATGTTCCTTGTGAACGACGTTCCCATGGCTAACTCACCACCAGTACGTCGAGCGTCTTAGGCTCGCTCAGATTCCCCGCCGTGTCCCGCACGGTCACCACGAACCGGACCTGCGGCTGGAACATCCCACCTGCATCCCCTTGATTCATAGCAATAGTATACAGGTACGATTCCACCATCACGAAGTCAGGGCCGCTCGGAGTGTTCTGCGTCCGCCGCTCGACCAGGCTGTTTATGTCCGACCCACTCGATACTTCCACCATGAAATCACGGAACGTCGGGACGTGGCTCGGGTCCTCGCTGTTCTGTACCAGCGAGTAGAAGTCCACGTTCCCGACCTTAGCGTACCGCCAAACGACCGGTATGTCCTGCATCTGCCACCGCCAGCCACTCCGGGTTATCCAGGCTCCACTGCACAATCCGCCGCAGCGCCTCGTCGATCTTAGTCGGCGGTGTCCAGCCCATCCGCGCCATCTTGCTGCCGTCCAGACTATACCGGGCGTCGTGCCCCGGCCTCGTCGAGTGGAAGTCCACGAACCGCACCTTCGCCTCTCGGCCCAGAATCTTCTCTATCCGCCGCACCAGGCTCAGGTTGTCCACTTCCTCGTCGCCAACCACGTTATACTTCTCGCCCAGGCTTCCGTTCTCCAGCAGGAAGTCGATGGCGTCCGCGTGGTCCCGAGCGTACAGATACTTCCGACTGCCGGGGTTGTCCGGCGAGCCATGTACCGGAATCACCTGCCCCTGCAAGATCGACCGTATGATCTTGGGCAGGTACTTCTCATGGTGCTGCATCTCCCCGAGGTTGTTCATCGTATTCGTCACGATCACCGGCACGCCCATCGAGTGCGTCCAAGCGTAGCACAGGTCCTCCGCCGCCGCCTTCGTCGCGCTATACGGATTGCTCGGGCGGTGCGGAAACTCCTCTGTGTGGTCAACGCCCGCCGGTGCCGGGCCGTACACCTCGTCCGTCGAGACGTAAAAGAACGTCTTGAGGTTGGACTGGTAGTGCCTGGCGTACTCCAATAGGTTGTAAGTCCCCATGATGTTGGACCGCACGAACGGCTCTGGGTCCACCAGGCTCTTGTCAACGTGCGTCTCCGCCGCGAAGTGGACGATGTAATCCAACCTACCCACCGACCAGATCATCCGGTCGTTGAAGGCAGCCGACAGATCGTGCGTCAAGAACCGCACGCGCCCCGCCTCGCCACGCGCCGGACGAATCCACGCCAGCCGGTCGAGGGACGCCGCGTAGTTCAGACTGTCGATCACCACGAACTCCCACTCGGGATGCGCCTCGTAGAAGTACCGCAGTGCGTGACTCCCGATGAATCCTGCCGCCCCCGTGACCAACACTCTCATTTTGCTATCCCTCCTAGAATCGGCTACCGCTGCCCAAGAACATGGCAGGCGTGTCGCCGTCTGTCGTACCTTCCGGCCTCTGGACCTGCAACAAGGACACAGGGTCCGGCTTCTGCGCGACACCCTGTGGTACTATCTTCAAGAACGTAGGCTCCAAATCCTCTGTAAGGCTGCCGAGCATAACTCGCTGCACAAACTTGAAGATCAACGTCGTACCAATGTCCTGCTGCCGGAACGACACCATCAATGGCTTCACCGGGAACACCAGCCGCGTGCTGATAGGCCACTTCTGGATGAACTGGTCCGTGCTGAAAAGACCTCGAATGAACCGGTTAAGATTATACCGACTACCCGAAATCAACTGCGCGTTCTGCCACGCCACCCACTCCTGGTCGTTAGGCTGCAACGCCGGTGAGATAGGCGTCGATGGCACGCAGCCCATGACCATCAGGTTGAGCAACTCAAAGAACGACTGGCCGTCCACCGACGTGAGCACCGCCGCCGACTCCGTGCCGTCGAACCCCACGTACTCGTTCAGTGGGTTGGGCACCACGAAGAACGGCGTCGTAATAAATCCTTCCTTCGTAGCGAACGCACTCGTCCCAACGTATGCGTAGTCAACCCCGTTCCGACTCAGGAACACATCGGTTCCCTGCCAGTTGGTCGCCGTGCCGATGGTGAAGACTCCAATTAGCAGGTTACCCGTGCCGACCAACTCCCTCGGCATCTCCGCCAGGAATCCCACGCCGTTGCCCGGCGTGCCCTGCGGAATCGGCTCGCCTGGGTTGATAAACCCCTGGACACCGAACGACGGGATAACCGCCGGGACCGAAATGGGGTCCTCCAACGAGGTAACCTTCAGGCCCCAATCAGGGTCCTCCGAAATCTTCTGCACTTGGAACACAGTATCGCTCAACAGAACGCCAGGCGCGGACACCTGGTATCCGTCGCCCGCCTCTATCACTCCGCGAGCCGGGTCCAGGCCGTGAGACACAGACAACTTAGGCGTGGAAAGATAAATGAATTTCCTCGCGCAGACCAGGGCCGCCACGCTCTCGGTGGTGATAGCCCGCTGCATCAGGGTGAGCGCCCGCTCCTCGGTGTCGCGGATGTCCTCGTCGTTGTCCAACTTCACGAACGCCTGGTTATAGTCGCCCTCCCGGTGCGCGTACTCCAGCAGGATGCGGTTCTTCGTATCCCGCCGCGCCTGCTTACCCATTTTCGGCAGAACATCTTGTAAGAAGTCCTGGAATTGTACAACCGTGTTTGGAGTCCTCGGCTGGCGCACGCCAAACTTCACCGTGCCCTGGCTCATAATTAGCCAGCCGTCGTAAATGTCCAGAATTTCCCGCAACCATCTCAGTCCCGACTGCCCACGGTCCAGGTACGGCGAGCACAGCAAGCCAATCCCCTGGACGTAGTTATACGTCGCCAAGAACGACGCGCTGTCAATGGCGGTCTTCGGAAACCCCAAACCGTACCGTGGGTGCGTCAGTATGTCGTACACCACGCCGACCGGGTTAGCGTCCCCGCCGAGCAACATTGGCACGGCAGTCACGACAGCAGGAGACGACCACATGGCGCGAGCGCCAAGAGTTTGTGTGCTCCATGGCGTACCAGTAAACTGCGTCCACGTCTTACCGCCGTCCGTAGACGTATACATGGTCGGGGTTACGCCGTCCCCCATGCTCATTCCCCACGTTATGCCATCCGAATCCGCCCAAATGCGAGGATGGGGCTTAGTCGGTGCGCTAGCCACGTTGACCGGGAGTGAAGCCGGGTCCGACACCCAAGTGGCCCCGTCGTCTGTACTACGGTAAGCCTTCATCGTGCTGTCGCCGAAAATATCCACCGACATGAAGAAGTACATCACCCAATCGCCATTGTTGCAGTAGCCGGGCATGTTTCTGCCGTCGCCGCTATCCGCAAACAACGGAGGCGCAGGAGTCGTAAACGCCGTCTGGTCAAACTGCTGGAACACAATGGTCCAGGTGGCACCAAAATCCAAGGACCGCCACAGGAGAAATCCTCCGCCCTTGGCCGGTACTGCGTTCGGCGGAGACTGTTCAAAGTCCTCCCAATCGTAAGCAATCAAAAATACATCATTGTTCTTGGCCGTCTTCTTGTACGATACACTAGAGACCCCGCTGAACGGAGCACCGCTTGGCTGCGCCGGTGTTGTCTGATTAAACGTCTGCGCCCATGTGCTGCCGTTATCCACCGACTTCCACATGGTAACCAGGCCGGTCGTAAAGCCACCGTCTGTGTTTGCCAAGACGTACAAGTTTCCTTGGCTGTCGCGTTGAGGGATGCCAGCGTATTCGTAGCGCGTTTCACCCGAACCGTTATACACAGGCTGGCCTGGCAACGCCTGCGGTGCAGACCACGTAGTACCGCCATCGTCGCTAATCTCAAAGTACAACCTTACCTGACCGACCGCGAACTCCCGCACGAAGAACGCAATCAACCTCCCAACGGGAGTGATAACCAGACGATTCGGCAAGAAAAAGAAGGCAGACGGCGTAACTGCCGCCACGGTCCACGTAACCCCACCGTCGATGGTCCAAAGAATCTGCCTGCCCACCGTGTTGTCCATCATCACGGCGTTCTTGTGTCCATTGTATTCATCTGTCCAGAACCAGAACAATCCAGTGTTAGACCCATCGTCGCCACGGAACAAGGTCCATGTCGCCCCATCCGTGGTCTGCCAATCGTTGTTGGTGCCAGCCACACTGCCGCCCTGCGTCCAGGCGTTCATATAATTGTCCACGGTCCCAATAATAATTGGGACAGGCTTCCTGGTAATCTCAAAGTTGAAGTTAGGCGGAGACGGGCTGTCTCCGAGAGCAAAGTTGGGAAATACCAGATAGGCGGTGTGCGGGTACGCCAGCGCACCGACCGACACGACGTTTTCTCCGATGCCGTGCTGATACTGCACGGTCACGTTCCGCCCGTCCCACACTCCGCCGCCGCTCGTATCGACGTTCTGGGGAGCCGGGCCAAGCGTCACCAAGCCAGTTCCAAGGTCTATGGAGTATTCACCCTGCCCAGGGAAGCCGCCGGAAGCACGGTTCAGGTACTGAATAGCGT
>Ga0187846_10000556_pt1 | contig 21644 bp, 19 predicted proteins | sample TC_taG_FD_161473 | JGI IMG/M metagenome (GOLD analysis project Ga0187846, IMG submission 161473) | Biofilm microbial communities from the roof of an iron ore cave, State of Minas Gerais, Brazil - TC_06 Biofilm (v2) | ecosystem: Environmental > Terrestrial > Deep subsurface > Cave > Wall biofilm...
GATAGGTATATAAGCGGATTTGATATCATTTCTCCACTCTTGTGCTCGCTCAATCTGAAAGGGGGGCGATTACTCTACCTTAAACATTATACTACATCGCTTGAGTGGGGGTCTACCGCTAGCTTGTTGATTTGGGAAATGCTGCCTCTTTGCTCTTATGCCGATGGCTGATTCCGTCTGGATTCTTCACATCTGAAGCAACAAAGAGTCGTTGCTCTCGCTTAACGAATATATCTATTCCATTGCAGGAATATAACATGATGTGTTACGAAATAACAACCTTTGAATAAGCTGATGCGGGTAAAATACATCCATGCTCGTATGAAATGCCATGTCACCCTTGTTTGACTCAATCGCGTTCGGGTTCCTTAGGCTCTATCGTACGCTCTTCAAGAAACTTATCTAAGTCTACTCGCCTAATTCGGTAGTCACGGCCTAGCCTGGTCGCTCTGAGCTTCCTTGCAGATAGAAGCGGCCCAGGTCTGGAACAGGTGCTGCGAGTTGCATAAAGCGGCACGAACCACCCATAGCACCTGGCCTGGACAAAACGAACTGCAACAGGCAACCAAAGGACGCTTTGCCCTGCACAGCCAATCAGTGCAAATGGTTGTGCAGGCTTTTCTTGGCAACATCGAGACCACACGGCAACTCAGGCAAACCCATCCCAAGATGCGGATGAAATACCCGTGGAAAACCAAACGCTTCTACCCCTACCCGGTCCACTGGCCTGCCCAGGCCGTCAGCCGGGAGCGTGGACGGGTCGTACTTCCCATGGGACGCGGGCGTACCTCCATTGTCTTACCTCTCGACCTGCCAGTAGAGAGCGGAGCAAGCACGCTGGTCTGGAACCGTGGCTTTGAACTGCATGTCTGCATCGAGGCGCCACAAGCCGAGCATGCTCCCGGCACAAACCCGGCAACGGCCGATCTCGGCGAAATCCACCTGGCCGCTGTGACGACCGATACGGGGGCCGCGCTGGTCGTCTCAGGCCGTGGCATTCGCAGCCTCAAACGCCAGCGCCATATGCGGCATCGGCAGCTTGCCAAAAAGCAGGCGCGTTGTCGGAAGTACTCTCGTCGCTGGAGGAAACTGCAGCGAGCCAAGCGCAAGATGATCAGTCGCATAGAACGGCGGGTGGGCGACCTGCGCCATAAAGCCACACGCCAGGTGATCGACTTCTGTGTTGAGCAGCGGATTGGCACCTTCTTCATCGGCAATCCGCATGGCGTGCAACAAGAGAACAAAGGACGCCATCATAACCAGCGGATGAGCCAATGGGAGTACGGCAAAGATATCGATTATCTCACCCATAAGGGTAAACAGGCCCGCATCAAGAGCTTCACTGGCTCAGAACGAGGGACGAGCAGCCAGTGTCCGGCATGCAGGCATCGGCATAAGCCCAAAGGCAGAGTATGGAAGTGCAAAAAATGTGGGTTTAGCGGGCATCGAGATATCGTAGGCAGTGTGAATATGCACAGGCTAGCCTATAATGAGAAGGTGGCGTTTCCTCGTTCCGTCACGTATCTACGTCCTGGTCCGTCCAGGGGTAGTAGCAGGGCAGGCACGCCCCGTGCATCCTGACGGGTGCATGTTGTCTTGGTAAGTCAATGGGTCAACCACCTCTTCTTAAGAGAGGGTCCTTGAGCAGGGACAGGCCACACCAAAGAAATCACTGAGAAGCTCGTTCCCTGCTAGAGAACGAGAGTGTCACGCTTCCCGGCGTATCACCCGTCTAAAATAGACGGCCGTTTCCTCAATTTCATAACCTTTGGGCAATTTCACAGATTTATCGCCCTGTGGCGAGAATACATCTCGTAGTGTGTCAAATGTCGATGCTGGCAGATAGCTTGCAGCTGAATGTGGAGCACGGGCAAGGCGTGTCAACAAACTGCGGCGCAGCAGCTCTAAACCGAAACCAACGGCGAGAGCTCCTACGCCTGCCGCCACGCGAGGCAATTGAGGACTATGTAGTAATATAGCCGGGAGAGTTCTTTGTGCCGGTACGAGGTCTTTTGAAGGCAGCGTCAGATCCGTTCCACATTGATGACAATTTACATCATCTGCCAAGCATTCTGCGTGGCAGTTTGGGCACAACATAGGTTTCCACCTCCAAATTTTTCTATCTATTTTCTACTTTCTAAGATTTCTGCAATTGCATCTACTACAATTGCATTCTCTTCAAGAGTGTTATAAAAGAAAGGAGAGATACGCAACAGGCCAGGACGGTAATCGGTGATAATACCTTTACAAACCAGTCCCTCCACTAGCTCTTCGGGATGATCAAATGCTAACATCACGATAGAACTCCGACACTCCGGTTCTTGTGGCGCCCGAACAATCCAGCCATGTTCGCGGGCTCGGGCAATCAGGTCGTTTGTTAAGAAACGAGTTCGCTCGCAGATGCGCTCGACGCTGATTTCTCTCACTATTTCAAGTCCACCATTTGCAGCATAAATCGCCGCCACTGCCGGGGTTCCCATCTCAACTCTCGCTGCATCATCGCGGAACTCGAATTCACGCGTCTTAAACTTGAACTGTTCACGATGCCCAAACCAGCCCGCGATTGTAGGCTGTAAGTATGGTATGAGTTCTTCCCTGACGTATACAAACGCCAGTCCAGGACCACCCATCAGCCATTTAAGTGTTCCAGTCACCAGGAAATCTATATCCAGCTTAACGACATCGATGGGAATCTGACCTGTTCCCTGGTAATCATCGATTAATATGTAGGCTCCATGCTTGTGAGCGATGTCGGCTACTGCTCGCACATCCTGAATGTAGCCACTGGTAAAAAATACCCGTGAAGTTGCTACCAGCGCGGTCTTACTATCTACTTTACTATCGAACAGCTCTGGAGGTGTATATATACGATCGGGGCTTTCAACAAAACGGCACTCAACGCCCAGGCGTTCTTTCACCAGCCATTGATATGCCAGCGTCGGGAAATCCATATCAGCCATCACAACGTTGTTGCGCTTGCTATAGTCTAGAGCTGTGGAAATCGAACTGAGCGCGGCAGAAACACTCGGAGCAATAGCGACTTCCTGAGGTTGTGCGCCTATAATCGCAGCAAAATTTTGACGCGCTTTGGCAATTTCCCCCAGCCAGATTTCATACCACGCATGTGCCCCCCATTCGTTCCACATCTCCGTGAATTGTGCCAGACTTTGCATTGAACGATTCGAAAGAGCGCCCAGTGAGCAACTATTCAAATATGTCTTCCGTTGCAAAATTGGGAATTCCGAGCGGTATGCAACGAGTTCTGGATGTTCAATGGCGACTGGAGCTGCATAGTGCATCCTGGATTCACTTGTGGTCATTTCAAGCTGGCTCCTCTGTGAAGAATCCTGGCTAATTGTCCCGCACTTGACTTATGGTAATATCACCATACACTCTATTTTACCGTTTTCCGAGTAGAGAATCTACACTTTTCGCAAGCAATCTTACAGCTCTCTCCACCTCCTCCTCAGTTGACCATCTTCCCAGCGTTAGTCGCAGCGCTCCAAGCGCCCTTTCTCGTGACAGGCCCATCGCCATTAACACAGGAGAAGGGTCAGTGCTTCCTTCATGACACGCTGAGCCGGTAGAACTGGCAATCTCCGGCGTAAGAGCCAGAACGTCCTCGCCAACGACACCCTTCACACTAACGTTCAACGTGTTGGGCAACCGTTCGCTTATATGCCCATTGATATTTATCTGGGCAGGCAAATACTCTTCCAGCAACTCTTGCAGATAGTCACGCAGGCTTTGCAAACGTGCCTGGCTCCCGGCAAGCTGTTCCTGCGCCAGCATGCATGCCATGCCGAGCGCAACAATATAGGCTACATTTTCCGTGCCTGCTCTACGTCCCGACTCCTGGCCGCCCCCATAAATCACGGGTTCAAGCTGTAGGCCGCGCCTGGTGTAAAGTGCCCCGATACCTTTGGGCGCATACAGCTTGTGCCCGGCAACAGTTAACAAATCGACGCCCAACTCTTCGACTCGTGTAGGAATCTTGCCCACTGACTGGGCAGCATCGGTATGCACCAGTACTCCATGACTGTGAGCAACCTCCGCTATCTCCGCGACGGGTAGCAGCGTTCCCGTCTCGTTGTTGGCATACATGATAGTAACAAGCACTGTCTCCTCATCGATTGCCGCCTCCACCGCCTCAGGATCAACACGCCCACTCTCATCAACCGGCAAATAGGTTACACGAAATCCATGCAGCCGCTCAAGTGCGCGACAGGTATTGAGTACGGCGGGATGTTCAGTTATCTGCGTGATAATATGGTTACCCCTATTGCGAAAAGCCAGAGCTATTCCGCGAATAGCCAGGTTATCGCTTTCCGACCCGCCGCCAGTAAAAGTAATCTCGTCAGGTGCACAACCGAGTAAGCCGGCGACCCGTACTCTCGCAGTATCCAGCGCCTGGTGCGCCATATGCCCATAGCTATGAGAGCTTGATGGGTTGCCAAATTGCTGTGAGAGATACGGGAACATAGCTTCGACTACTGCTGGATCGATAGGAGTAGTCGCATTGTAATCGAGGTAAATAGGGCCATCTTGCAGACCTGGATGAGTTTTCATTTGTTTGCCTCTTCCTTTTTCTTCTATCTTCCTGGATATTCTCTAAATGCAAATTTTGTTAACTTAAGACCTATCTCTCAGATAGGTCTGTAATTCGCCCCACAAATTCCTTACATCCCTCTCCGTGGTACGCAAATTACCAACGGCGACCCGCAGGGTAATTTTACCATGCAACTTGGTATGAGACAGGAAGAAGCGGCCATTAATATTAATACTGTCCATGATCCGCTCATTTAAGCCATCCAACTGCGCCTCATCGTCCACACTCCGTGGATGAACACGGAAACATACTGTACTGAACGGCGTAGGAGCCATGCGCTCGAAGTCTGGCGACTCATCGACCCATTGGGCAAAGAGTTGACCCAGGCGAATGTGTTCCCGTATTCGGGTAGCCAATCCTTCCTGCCCAAAATAACGCATCACAATCCAAAGCTTGAGCGAACGGAAACGGCGACCGAGTGAGGTTCCAAAATCCATTAAATTGGGTACCTCGTCACCCGTATTTTCCGTGTTGCGCAGGTACTCAGGGATTAGACTGAACGCCGCTTTCACTACTTCAGGTTTGCGTGTGTAGAAGACGCTGCAATCGATAGGTGTAAAGAGCCACTTGTGAGGATTGACGATCAGGGTGTCGGCCCGTTCGCAGCCTGCCAGCGCCCAGCGCATAGCAGGATCCACTGCAGCGGACCCACCATATGCTCCATCGACATGCAGCCACAAGCCGTAACGTTCGCAGATGTCGGCGATCTGCGGCACAGGGTCTACACTCGTAGTGGAAGTTGTGCCAACGGTCGCAACAACGGCAAAAGGTAGCCAGCCCTCCGCAATATCCTCCTCAATGGCTTGCTCAAGTTGTCCAGCATCCATGCGAAATTCGTTATCAACACCTATTTTACGCAAGCCCGCCTGGCCCACACCCAGCACGATTCCCGCCTTATCAACCGATGAATGCGCCTCCTGTGAGGCGTAGTAGCGCAGGCGAGGAACGTCGGTCCTACCCGCCATGCCTTGCTGGCGAATATCCAGTGGTATAGCCTCACGCGCCGCCGCCAGGGCATAAAGCGTGCCAGAAGATGCCGTATCGTTGATAACGCCAACGAGAGGACCCGGCAAACCTAGCATCTGGCGCAGCCAATCAAGGGCCACCTGCTCCAGCTCCGTTGCAGCTGGCGACGTGCGCCAGAGCATAGCATTGATGTTGAGAGCAGCTGAGAGCATTTCACCCAGGATACCAGGGCCCGAACCGGTAATGCCGAAATAGGCCAGGAAACCCGGTGAGTTCCAGTGGGTGATCCCTGGTAGCAGTACTTGCTCAAAATCAGCAAGAATGGTCTCCATAGATTCTGGCTCAACTGGCGGCTTATCCGGTAAAGCATGACGAATATCGCCTGGGATCGTTTGTGCGAGTACTGGATACTCACCCACATGCATCAGATAATCTGCAATCCAGTCCACCACTTGATGTCCATAAATGCGAAACGCTTCCGGGTCCATGTCACCAGTCGCGAATGGCTGTTGCGCGAGGTCAAGGTATATGCGTTCTTGCATCAAAATAACCTTTCTGCGTCGTTATCATAGCATACTGGAAAAAAGAAAGGCGACTGTTGCAGTCGCCCTTATCAATTGCTAAATCCTATTGGGAAAACTTAGAAGCAAGCTCGCGAGTATTTGGCTCAACTAGAATTGAGCCATCAGGGAAGACAATTGTTGGCACGCTTCGCATGCCGTGATTCACACGCACGACAAACTCTGCCGCTTTATCGTCCTCCTCGATGTTGATGTACTCATAGGGAATGCTATGAGCATCAAACCATCTTTTGGCGATGCGGCAATCACCACACCACGTGGTTACATATAACTTTATCGCTTGCTCGTTTGCTGGAAAATTAACTGAAAACTGCTGCATAAATAGCCCCTTGGAGTAAATATTGTTGCTGAAGACTTATCCATTTATTCAACTCAACACTTTCCGCCTGCAAAATATTCCCAAGACAAACAAAGAGAGGGAAAGCCATTAACCAAGTTGCAACAAAGGTATGCTCTATCTCATCCTTCCGTGGTCTGCAACGTTGATTTATGAATACGCTCGAGCAGCACATCCAGGAACTTTTTGCCGCCAGTAGCTATTAATCCAGGATTGCGTGCCAGCACCCCCATCACCAATCCTACACTAAAATCACCACGCAGCGCCTGCGCGATCTGCACAGGTGTCAAACGCTTCATCAAGTCTAGCGCACCGTCCCATTGTTCATCGCTATAGCTGGCAATACGCTTATTAATCATGTAAGCAATATCCATATCGCGACCGAAGCGCGCCCGCCACATTTTGTCAAAGCGTCCAAGAAAGGCAGCCGAGGTATCGCCAGACTTGACTGCTTCAGCGGCAATTGTGCCAGCCATCTGGCCCGAATAAATCGCAAAGCGAATGCCCTCACCCACCAGTGTCGAACCATGCCCTCCTGCGTCTCCCGCCAGGAGCAAGCCATCGCGAGAGAAGCGTTCAAGCGGTCCCTCTGACGGAAACAAACCCGTATGATATTCAACCGGGCTGGCATCCTTGAATTTATCCGACAATTGGGGAAGATCATACACGATCCTATCAAGATAGACTCGCGCATCGTCATCGCAATCAGGATGCAGCACGCCTACTCCCAGGCGCACACGCCCATTCCCACGTGGAAAAGCCCATGCATAGCCTCGAGGCGCGAACTGACTCCCCATAATTAAAAACAGCTCATCCTGGGGATAGTTCGGCGCATACAAATCGTATTCCGCCCCGTAGCCATAGCGGTGGAATGCCTGACCCATCTGTGTACGCACTCCAACATGGCGCGAAAAACCGCTGGCATCAATCGTCATAGACGCACGCACGCTTATACGCTCACTCACGTGATTCTTAGCCGTCACACCCAGGACACGCCCATTTTCGACGATTGTCTGTTCAGCCGTATGGCGCATGCGCAAGCTAGCACCCGCAGCAACGGCACGCCCCGCAAGGTGTTGGTAGACTCCACGCACATCAAGAACGCAAGCAACCGCCGGATTATAATACAAGGGCACTTCGCGATGAGGAGAAACAAATATGACCCTGGTTACCGGGTGATACAGGTTTTCGGGGATAGCGAGCGCCTTCATATCACTGATCCAGCTTCCCCCGCTTGTATGGACTGGATATCCAATCTCGCTCTGGCGCTCTAATAAAATCGTACGCGCACCCAGCCTGGCAGCGGCTTCGGCAGCAGCTAAACCCGCCGGGCCCCCACCGACGATTAAAACATCGCATTCGCCTGGCATAGAAACCTTTCTTTCTCTTACTCTCCACGCCCTACGCTGGTGAAACTGCTGGTGAAGATGCTCAGAACCTGGCCGGGATCAGGCACAGTCAGTACCTCGATGCGGGTAATCCATTTGACCCATTCAAAGCCACGGCGACCTGGGGCAACTAGGCGCAGGGGAAAGCCATGCTCATGCGAGAGCGGCTCCTCGTCAATATGTGTCGCCAGCAGTGCCGTGCGTGCTTCCTCCAGCGGGAGGCTCCAGCGGTAGCCTGTCACGGAGATAAAACTCACATAACGCGCATCCTCGTGGATGGCGGCATGGTCCAGCAGGCGCCCGATACGGATGCCCCGCCAGTGCTGGGTGCTGTAAAAACCGCCCGTACAATCCAGCGTCGCCTCCAATTCATCACCTGCCGCGACCAGCTCTTCGTAGGAGAGGTCGCGGGGCGTGGCAACGGCACCGCCAAGCGAGAGCCGCCACGCCTGCGCATCAATTGGGCGCGGTTGATCGGCGACCCAGCTTGTGGTGGGAAATACGTTTCCGGCGTAGCTGCCGCTCTCCCGCGAGCCAGTGAAGCGTCGTCTGGCACCGGGTAGATTAAGGGCACTCTGGGCTAGCTGCTGCGCCGGCCAGATTGCCACGCTGCCAATGAGCAATGCACCGAAATGGAGCATCCGTCGCCTACCAACAATGTCACGTTTGCGCAAACGTTTTGCGCGTGCAAACATGTGTATCACAATCGCTGCCGTCAGCACGACGCCCAGGATAATATGCCAGTTCAGCAGATTGAACCCGGCAAAGTACAAATCGCCGCCTCCGACCCACCAGATGCCAGAGACGAGGGCCAGCGTGACCAGCAGCAGCGCCAGCAGTCCAAAGACGGTGCGGCGATCCCAGCGCCGGAAAATGGTGATTCGGGGCCAGACGCGCCGCAGCTTGCCCCACAAAAGCAAAAAAAGCCAGAGACCTGCGATACCATGGAGGATAAAGATGAACCAATCTTGCGGGCGGCCACTTATCAGGCTGATAATGCCGGCTGTGAAGGCAAGGACGGCGGCAAAGGCAATGCTCCAATCGGTAAGGCGCGGGGACATAAGAGATCATCCCTTTTGGGTATTGTTATCTTTTTGATTTCGTTGATCCTCAGAGGCCAACAGCCTCTACCGAGAGTATACCCTGTTTGAGCGGGGAACACAATCCTGGAAATCATTTGACTTCCCTTCTCTAACATGCTATAATTAGAACGTAAATTCAATGTATTCTGTACACTAATTAACTGGTTTCCATCTTTGCATAGCGTCGTGAGAAATAAATAATAGGTACAATTTGATCTACCCGTGAAGGAAAGGAGCTGGAATCCATGAGTATCATGCAGCTCACACAGACAATACATATTATGCCTCCCACTTACAGTAAATTCGGTAAATATCCCAGGCAACCCGCGTTGCCAGGATTAGAGCCTGAGCAGGCAACTGCTCCCATGGTAACCAACCGCCAGATTGCGGAGGTTCTTTCAAGTATTGCAAACCTGTTGGAGTCACAAAACAGCAATCCGTACCGTATACAAGGCTATCGCAACGCAGCTCGTGGGGTACTTGAACTCGAGGAACCCGCTGCCGCCATCTTAGCACGTGGCGAAAAATTACCCGTACCAGGTTTGGGGCATCGCTTGCAATTTCGAATTGCAGAGCTCGTACTTACCGGTACCATGACTTTTTATCATGACCTATGCATACAAGCGCTTCCACCCGCTGTTCGATCTTTGATGGCCGTTGAGCATATCGGGCCTCATATTGCCGCCCGTTTGTACGAAGAACTCGGTATTGATACACCCGACAAGCTATGGTGGGCAGCCCACCAGCAGCGCATCCGCAAACTGCCCGGATTTGGTGTACGCAGCGAGGCACGCTTGAAAGAAGCAGCAGCGAAACTGCTTGGCAAAACAGAGCCCACTCAGCTCGGAGGAGTGGCATAAATCGATCTGCCCTAGCAGCAACAGCATACAATTTCTCCCCTCAGGTACCCCAGGAAATGCCGCATTTTCCTGGGGTACATTACTATGTGCAGTCGCTATGGGTAGCTCTATGGCTGACCTTCCACAAACATGCTGTCTATCCAGGCACCCTATCGAATATAATAGAAGTATAGTAAAGGTGCTTTAACTGCTCTGAGTAGTCCGCACTAAACGGTGTTCGCTCTATCTTCTCAACCTAGGAGGGTTCTATGTCCGAAAACATTTCGTACTTTGACATCCCGGGCCCTAAATCGCGTGAACTCATGGAACGTCGCCAGGAGTTCGTAGCGCGGGGTGTCGCTTCTACCATGAACGTATTTGCGGCCAGGGCCGATGGGGCCATCATCGAAGATGTAGATGGCAATCAATATATTGATTTCGCTGGCGGCATTGGTGCTATGAATATTGGGCATTCCCGCCCAGAAGTCACCAAAGCTATCACTGAGCAAGCAGCGAGATTCACACATACCTGCTTTAGCGTTATGATGTATGAGCCATATATTGCGCTAGCCGAACGGCTCGTCCAACTGACTCCAGGCGAATTTCCGAAGAAAGCTCTTTTCTTCAATAGTGGCGCTGAGGCTGTCGAAAATGCAGTCAAGATTGCGCGCTGGGCCACGGACCGGCCTGCGATCATCGTCTTTGACAACGCCTTTCACGGCCGTACCCTCTTGACCATGACTATGACCTCCAAAGTGAAGCCCTATAAATATCGCTTTGGTCCTTTCGCACCAGAGGTCTACCGGGCGCCGTACCCCTATCCATATCGCATGAATATGACACCACCACAGGCTACAGAGTATTGCATTCAAGAGCTCGAGCGTATGTTCGTCGCCGATATTGCGCCTGACCAGGTAGCCGCTATCGTCGTCGAGCCGGTACAGGGTGAAGGTGGTTTCATCGACGCTCCTCACGGATTTTTACGCGCGCTCAAAATACTCTGTGAAAGGCATAACATCCTGTTTGTTGCTGATGAGATCCAGTCAGGTTTCTGCCGTACAGGCAAGATGTTTGCAGTCGAACATGACGGAGTAGAGCCTGATCTGTTGATTATCGCCAAGTCCATGGGTGCAGGTATGCCGATCAGCGGCGTCATCGGTCGAGCTGAAATCATGGATGCGCCGCCTCCCGGAATGCTTGGCGGTACTTACAGCGGAAATCCTGTAGCCTGTGCAGCAGCGCTGGCTGTGCTTGACCTCTATGAAAAAGAGGATCTTGCCGCTCGCTCTCGCGAAATCGGCCATGTCGTTACCAGGCGCTTCTTGAAACTGGAAGAGCAATATTCTTTGGTAGGTGATGTACGCGGGTTGGGCGGCATGGTAGCTATGGAACTCGTCAAGGACCGCACCACCAAAGAACCAGATTCGCACGCAGCTAGCGATGTACTGGCAGCAGCGCATCACCGGGGCCTGGTACTGATTAAGGCCGGCACCTACGACAACGTCTTGCGCGTGCTCGTGCCCCTCTGCGTCACCGATGAGCAATTGAACAAGGGCCTTGATATCTTTGAGGATGCATTTGCCACCGTCGCAGAGGCTGAGTCGATTACCTCTGTGAGCTAGACATTCCTATGGGGACAACCCTCCCGGCTGTCCCCATAGTTCTCTCGCCTTAACTCTTCCGCCTCAGCAGGTAGATGTTCTGCTTCGTCCACTACACAGTAGACTTACCGGCAATTCCGTGGTCAAGTTGTACGCTTTGCATCACTTACTCACTGGCGTTGGTCCCGTTCCACCATCTCGATAAATCGCTGCTCAAGTTCATACGTACGTAGGCCAGGTTTACCCTTCCCAATTGTAAGGTCGTCAATCTGCACAACCGGTGTAATCTCCTTCGATGACGAGCTAATAAAAGCCTCCTCAGCCTCCACCAATTCATCGAAAAAAATGGGTCGCTCCTCAATCTCAAAGCGACCTCGTGCCAGTTCTAAAACCAGGTTGCGCGTGACGCCGAACAAAATGCCTTCACGAGGTGTAACCAGCATATCGCCGCGAAAAATGAAAAAGTTACTGCGCGTAGCCTCCAGCACGTGCCCTTCTTCATTCACAAACAGCGCATCTACCGCACCCCGCTGTAAAGCTTGTCTGAGCGCACGCACAGCAGCAATATAATTCGTTGTCTTTGCCTCTGGCGAAACACGCTGCAATCGGGTCGTTATCAGCTTAATTCCTTTAGCAAACTGCTCCATATCGCGCTCACCCAATGGAGTAATCAATACAGCCAGTGTAGGATTGCCTGAGGGTAGGATACCGTCTTCGCTTTCGCCACCTGTAACGAGCAGACGGATGGTAGCATGCCGATACCTGTTACGCGCAATGATTTCTCGCACAACAGAAGCGATCTGCTCGCTTAACCAGGGAATATCGAGATCAATCAATTCAGCAGAGCGATAGAGACGTCTCAGATGTTCATCCAGGTGAAATGGCTGCCGATCATAGGTACGAAGTGACTCAAATACGCTGTAACCTCGTAACACAGCAATGTCATTTATCGACAGGGTGGCCTCATCAGGATGTACCCAGCTTCCACCGGCATACCACCATGCGTTGTTATCCATACATTCATATTCCTCGCTACTGCTACAGCGCCTTCTTTTCTTTGAGCCACGCTACCGCCTTATCAGGAACACTCATTGTAGAGAGACGCCCCTGGCGCACGAGTGCCCAATCGTCAAACAGGTGGCTCTCTTTGATTTCGTGCAACGTTACAGGCTGGCTGAGTCTTTTCACAAACACCATATCCACCACCCAGCTTTTGGTATCGTTAGGATCAGGACGCGGCTCAGACGCAACACGTGCAAGACCGACAATCGCAGCTTCACTCTGACTGTGATATATCAGCACTTCATCACCGGGACGCATAGCTCGAATAGCAATCAGGGCAGCAGGGCTACGCACTCCATCCCAGACCGTCGTCTTGTCGCGAGCCAGATCGTCGATTGAGTATGTTGCGGGATCAGTTTTCGCCAGAAAATATGCCATAATACTGTTCCTCTTCCAACTTAATACACATGATATCCGTATATAGTGCGTAGTCGAAATCACGACCGACCAGACTACAGGCAAAGCATAGCACATCACTCTCGAGATTGTGAAGCATTTCGGCTTGCATAGGATGACAGAAACGTTAATTGAACCAGAGATAAAGGAGAAGAACAAGCATGACACAAACAGATACCCCAGACAAAAGCCCGGAACAGAAGTCTTATCAGGAGGAGCTGCAGGTGATGGGTGAGCAGTTGCTCTCCAAGGTTAAAGAGTTACTCCACGAGGGTAATGTTCGCCGCATCATCATCAAGCAAGAGGGCAATACCATTATGGAGTTTCCCTTGACCGTTGGAGTAGTGGGCGTTATCGCGGCCCCAATGCTGGTCGCCGTTGGCGCCATCAGCGCACTAATCGCCCAATGCTCAATCGAGATAGTTCGCTCAGAACCTCCTACCTCTACTGTCAGCGAAGAACCCCCCGCCGCTAAATAGCCTTAGCGTACCAAAGCCAGAGCTTATGATTGATTTAGCTCTGGCTTCTTTATTTTGTTTTAGCAAGGTTCAAATACACTTGACAGTTCCTAACTAACTAAAAACAAGCGAGAACTTTAATCTCGTGTATAATAGAGAAACTAAACGGAGGAATATGAACCAGTCTCAACCCAAAGACGCTTGGGCCAGTGGCGCCGCCTACGAACCCTACGTAGGCCGCTGGAGTCGCCTGGTGGCTCGCGAATTTTTAGCCTGGCTAGCTGTACCACCTGGGAGCCGCTGGCTGGATATCGGCTGTGGCACAGGTGCACTTAGCCAGGTGATCCTCGATGTAGCATCACCTGAGAAGGTCAAGGGTATTGATCCATCCGAGAGCTATATCGCATTTGCACGAGAGCGGGTGGCGGACGAACGTGCTAGTTTTGCAGTCGGGGACGCGCAAGCGCTAGCCATTGACTCAGCGCAATACGATGCAGTTGTCTCAGGGTTGGTTCTCAACTTTGTGCTGCAGCCTGGCCGTGCAGTGACTGAAATGGCTCGTGTAGTGCGACCAGGTGGCATCGTTGCCGCATATGTCTGGGATTACGCTGATCAGATGCAGTTGATGCGTTACTTCTGGAACGCGGTCGTAAAGGTCGACCCTGCTGCGCTCAACCTGGACGAGGGACAACGCTTCCCGATTTGCCAACCTGAGGCTCTTACACTGCTTTTCCTCAATGCCAATTTGAGCGATATCGAGGTACGTGCAATCGACGTACCAACTGTCTTCTGCGACTTCGACGACTACTGGACACCATTCCTGGGCGGCCAGGGTCCCGCTCCCTCCTATACAATGTCATTGAGCGAAGATCAACGGATTGCGCTCCGCGAAGAAATTCGCACCAGTCTCCCAATCGTTACTGATGGCTCGATCCATCTAATCGCTCGTGCCTGGGCAGTACGCGGTGTATTACACGCTTGATTAATTTCATATATGTTACGTTTGATCGCCTTCATGTGGTGGAAGTCCTTGATCGAAGCAATAGTACAGCGTCTGGTAGGCTTGCCTGAACTCAATCACATCTTTAGCCACATCCTCAGACGCTAACTTCTCGACCAGAATGCGTGCAATAAAGCCTGCAATGGCCTCCATCTCTGCCTCGCGCATACCCAGGCGGGTGACCTCGATTGTGCCTATACGAAGTCCGCCTGGCCGGTCCCAGTCTTGCGGCCGGTCGCTGGGAATCAGGTTTTTGTTCGTGATGATATTCCCTCGTTCCAAGCGTTGCGCAACCTCCAATCCACCTCCAAATTGCCGCACGTCGACAATTACCTGTTGTGTGGCAGTGTAGCCCTTGTGCGCACCCAGTACCGGGATACCCCGGCGATCCAGCGCTGCCCCAAGCGCCTTTGCATTGCGCACAATCTGTGCCATGTAAAGCTCACCAAATGCGAGCATTTCAGCAGCAGATACGGCCAGCGCCGCCACGCGATTGACTTGATGGGTCGCAGCCAGCATAGGAAAAATGGCATGTGTGATAGGCACTGTCAGCTCCGGATCATCCCAGACAATGATACCGCTCTGCGGCCCGCTAAAGGTCTTGCCTGCTGATCCAGTCATTACAACAGCACCCTCACGCAGCGGATCTTGATACTGGCCCGCAGCTATCAAGCCCAACTGGTGCGCGCCATCAAAGAAGATCTGTCCACCCCATTCCGCGACGACTTCATGGATGGCTCGTACCGGAAATGGAAACAGCGCCATGGAGACTCCCAGGGCAACAAGCTTTGGTCGAACCAGAGGTGCTACCTTGCGGAACGTCTCCAGGTCTACCTCGAGTTCGACCGGATCGAAAGGAATATCAACGATCTTCAGGTCACGTATGCCAGCAGGCCCATCGATACGATTGCTCGAATGTCCCCCAAAGGGCTGAGAAATGCTCATGATCACATCGCCAGGCTCGGTCAGCGCTGTATAGACAGTCAGATTACCTATCATGCTTGCCACCAATCGATGGTCTGCATAACGTGCTCGAAATACCTTCTTTAGGAGTTCGACACACAAAGACTCGATCTCATCAATGTACCGCGTACCGGCAAACCAGCGATTGGCCGCGCCAATGTGCCCCTCGGCAGCTCGGGTCCCCACCTCCGATGACAGTAGGGCCCTCACAGTTGGACTGGTAGGAGCCTCTGGAGCGAGTAGATTGATGCAGCGCTTACCACGCCATTCCTCGTTACGAGCGACAGCCGCAAGCACAGCCTCTTGCGTATCTTTGGGAGAGAGACAGGCATCCAGCACGGCTTTTGCCTGGGCAAGGATTTGAGGATCATGAACTTCCACAGCAGTTTTTGTCTCGTCCGTCTCAAGCATGGCATAGCCTCCTTAGCTTTTGCATGGTGTATCGTACTAAGCAAGTTAATAGAACCGCTCTACCAACATTATAAACCAGCATAGATTGATCTGCGGCCGCCTTGCACTCATCCTATTATGGCTTATACAATATGCATATCTTTACGATACGAACCGGTCTCATCTCTTACTTGCTACTGGAGGGACAACCATGAAACTTACAAGAATCGACCGTTCTCGAGCACAATCCGATACCACCCGCAAAGGCTACTTTGACGGTGAGGTAAAAACACTACTGTTAGTCGGCCCAAAGGACAGCAATGAGGTAGAATTACTGGCAGTATTTTTCAGCGCTGGCGCACGCACCAGGCCCCATATTCATGCACAGGACCAGGTTTTACAGATTATCGAGGGCCAGGGAATCGTGGCAACCGAAACTGAAAAGTTAATGGTATCTGAAGATGATGTTATCACTGTCCCTGCAGGCACATGGCATTGGCATGGCGCTACGCGCGATTCAGCAATGTGCCATATCTCGATAAAAAGGTCAGGTCCCACTAACTGGGAAGTTGAGCAGAAGAACTGGGCATCAGGTTACGACGAATAAGGCAGCTCTCTGCAAGATTTATGACTGGAGGCACTTTCCGCATGCCTGCACCCAGGCAGAAGTGACTTTATGCCTCACTCTCCCAATTTCACAACTCCCACCATCTTCCCATTCACCAACGGCACACCTTTCCTGGCTCGAGGAAACGTCTTCAGTTCCGATGCCCTCACCGCAATCACCTGCTCGCCACCTTCCCCGCCATTCCAGGTTAGCAGCAAATGGTCGCGCTCGTGCACAATCATTGCCAGCAAGACTTTATCCTTACTTACTAACTCCGTTGTAATCACACCAGCCGTAGCACGACCTTTTTGCGGGTACTGGCTCAGAGGCACCTTCTTGCCCAGACCGCTCTCAGTCACAACAAAGAGGCTCAAAGGACCGCTCAGCGTCTCCTGCTCTTCCCCATCAAGGTACGCAGTGCTTACCACCTTTGCACCCGGACCAAGAGTCATCGCAGCCACGCCTTGTCCAACACGCCCCTGGGCGCGCAATCCTTCATCGCTGAAACGCAGCGTCTGCGCGTTGTCTGTCGTCACAAAGTATTCACCTTGCCCTCGCGAAATAAGAGCAGCTATAACAGCATCACCCTCAGCCAGTTTCATATCCTGCAAACCATCCACATCGGCCGTCTTATACTCACTTAGCGGCGACTTCTTCACTTTGCCCAGTTTGCTGAAAGTGACCAGATAGCAGTCTTCATCATAAGCCTCAACAGGCAGGATCGTCACCACTTCCTCTCCGGGGGCCAGTTCTAACAGCTTACGTACCGGCTCGCCTTTGACTGAGCGCGGCCCTTGAGGAATACGATGCGCCGCTACCTGGAACACTCTGCCAGTCGAGCAGGCGCACAGCACATAATCATGCGAAGTAGCTGAAACGACCTGGCGCAGTAGTTCATCTCCACGCACCGGGCTAAAGCTAGCGTCTCCATTTTTACCTTTAGGCTTAAACGCACCCGCGGGCAGTGCCTTGAGCGTACCATTTCGAGTAAAAGCAATCACTAATGGCTCGCGTTCGTGCAGCCTCGCCACTTCTGTGATGGCAGCATTTGCCTGCCCTTCGACATCGATGATAGTGCGCCGTTCGTCACCAAATTGCTTGATGAGCTGAAGCATCTCCTTCTTCAGTAGCACAATCAGTTCTTTACGATCTCCCAGCAGATGCTCCAACTCTCGGATCCGCGTTTGCAGCTCCTCTTTTTCTTTAGCATACTTGCCAGCATCCAGGCGTGTCACCTGCGCCAGCGTCATAGAGGCGATCACATCCGATTGTACAGACGTAAGCTTATACGTAGCCTCAATCTTCTTACGCGCTTCAGCGCGATCCTGCGCCTGCTGGAATATCCTGACGATGCGGTCGGCATTGGCAGAGCCGACTATTAACCCCTCCACAATGTGCAGGCGCTCCCGCGCTTTGCGCAACTCAAACTGAGAACGTCGCGTTAGAACATCGATCTGGTGTGCGTTCCAATAGTTAAGCAGCTCGATCATTCCCACCTGTTTGGGCTGGCGAGCAGTCTGCATTGGCTCTCCGAAAAGAAATACCATCTGAAATGATAGCGACACTTGTAAATCCGTTTCATTGAAGAGCTGCGAGAGCATCTGCGCGGCATCTGCATCTTTACGCAGTTCCAACACAATGCGCATGCCTTTCTCAGTGTCGCTCTCATCGCGCAGATCCGGCATCAACCCCTCTAACTTACGTGCATTGATCGCTTTCACGATAGAAGCCTTGGCCTTGTCCCGGCCAATCGGCGGCAATTGTGTCACGATAAGTGAACGACTGCGCGGAGTCTCTTCCAGGCGCACTTCAGCCCTCACGATGACACGTCCTTTACCCATCATCAGATAATCCTTGATACCATCGATACCTATGATACGCCCGCCCTGGCAAAAATCTGGCCCCGGGATATAATTCATTAATTGCTCGATGCTCATGTTTGGCCGGTCAAGCAAGGCAATGCAGGCACGCAGCACTTCGGTCAGATTATGCGGAGGAATATTGGTCGAGAGACCGACAGCGATCCCACTTGAGGGATTAACAACTGGAGGTATATGTCCTGGTAAGTAATCCGGCTCAAGCACCCTGGGGTCCTGTTTATAGGTCGGGTGCAGTGGCACTGTATCGCACTCCATGTCCTCCATTAACGCTTCAGCTAAGGGTGAAAGCCGCATCTCGGTATAGCGATAGGCGGCGGGTGCATCACCATCCTCGCTACCCATATTGCCCTGGCCCTCTATCAGCGGGTAGCGCAATGTAAAAGGCTGTGTCATGCGTACAGCCGCGTCATACACCGACGCATCGCCATGTGGATGGTAGTTACCAAGAATTAAGCCTACAACCTCAGCGCTCTTCACTGTTGGGCGGCTGGAGAGGAAACGCGCGTCGCGCATCCCTGCAAGTATACGCCGCTGCACAGGTTTCAGTCCATCACGTGCATCAGGCAGCGCCCGGTCTGTTACTACCGAGAGGCCATAGGTGGCGAAAGCCTGAGACATTATGACCGAAAAATCTTCTTCGCGGATCATGCCTATGTCTGCTGAATTTTCCGTTATACGTGACATAACTCAAACATCCAGTTCTTTAATCTTACGCGCATGTTCAGCGAGAAAGATTCGACGGGCTTCGGCGTTCTCGTCCTCCATCAGTTCAGCCACCAATCGCGCCGCCAGCACACCATCTTCCATCGTGACGCGCCTGAGCGTCCGCCGGGAAGGGTCAAACATAGTGTCCCGCAATTCTTTGGGATTCATCTCGCCCAGGCCTTTGAAACGCTTGAACTCGAGACCCTGGGCATCTGCATGTGTCTTAATAAACTGGTAGCGTGCCTCGTCATCCAGCAACCACGTTACTTTTCCCTTGTACTTGACCGAATATAGCGGAGGGCACGCAATAAAAACATGGCCTCGCTCGATCAGATCGCTAAACTCCTGGTGAAACAACGTTAGCAGCAGGCATTGGATGTGTAACCCGTCCACATCGGCATCGGTAGCAATGATAATGCGATGGAACTTCAGACGGTTGATGTCAAACGAATCGCGGGTACCCGTCCCCAGCACATTAATGATCGTTCGAATTTCTTCATTCTCGACGATACGCTTCAGGTCGGCCCTGGCTACATTGAGTGGTTTCCCTTTAAGCTTGAGCACTGCCTGAAAATCTGAGAAGCGGCCCTGACCAGCGCTGCCCCCGGCAGAGTCACCTTCCACAATAAACAGTTCCGATCGGACCGGATCAGTGCTATTGCATCGTAAGAACTTTTTTGACAGCGTAGTATCAATCAGCTCACCGTTCTTTTTGTTGCCCGCTCTTGCCAGTTCTTCTACTAGTTGAGCTTCGTTACGCGCCTTCTGCATCTGCAGGATTTTCTTCAGCCACTCTTTGCCCGCGCTCGTGTTTCGTTCAAACCACTCCTTTAAGCCCTCGTCTACCACCGAACGCACAACACCTTCAACTGGAGCATTATTCAGGCGATCTTTTGTTTGCCCCTGGAATTGTGGATTGATCAGCTTCACCGAGATGACGACATTGAGTCCCTGCTGGATGACCTCAGGCTTGAAACCTTCTTTCTCTCGACTCTTGATAATGCCCCACTTAAGGGCATAATCATTCACAACCTTAGTGAGCGCCGCCTTGAAGCCAGTTTCATGCACACCACCATCTCGCGTTCTGACGGCATTTGCATAGCTATACATGGTGATTTTATAGCCCGTTGTCGGCTGTAACGCCACTTCCACCTGCACACCATCCTTCTCCTTCGCAATGCCAATCACCTGTTTAAAAAGGGGGGCGCTCGTGCTCACTGTAAGGTCCCGCACATAATCGGGCAAGCCATCACGTGAGAAATACGTGCGCCTTATCTGCTCGTCAGTTGCATCATCCCAGGCATCCAGATGAAACGAGACCCCACGATTGAGGTACGCTGCTGCTTTCAGGCGACTCTCAACGGCTTCTAGAGAATAATAGGCATCGGCATCAAAGATGGTGCGGTCGTAAAGCCAGCGCAGCCTCGTGCCATGCAGCTTGGAGTCGCAGGCCTTTATCCGGTGAGGCAGAGCAGCGCCGCGACTGAATACCTGGCTAAACTGCTGACCATCCCGCCAGATCGTCAACTCCAATTTTTCAGATAAAGCATTAATCACCGTCGCCCCAACACCATGCAGGCCACCAGCAGTCTTATACACCCCCTCTTCAAATTTGCCGCCTGAATGTGGAACAGTCAGAATAATCGTTGCCGCTGGCAAATAATTACCCTGGTACAACATCTGATCGAACGGCATACCTCGAGCTTCATCGTGCACTGTCACCCAGCCATCACGCTCAATACTTGCCCAGATGTGTTTGCCAAAACCAGCCACCGCCTCATCGACGGCGTTGTCAAGGGCTTCCCAGAGCAAGTGCAGCAAGCCCGAAGCAGACGTAGATCCAATGTACATTCCAGGACGATGGCGTATAGCTGTAATGCCCTCAAGCACCTGGATATCTGCCGCTGAGTAACTGGCCTGCTTCTTTGATCGGGGCAGCGGCTTTTTCTCTATTTTCTGCGAAACGGCATCAACCTCCTCTCCCATTTTCCTTGCCGCAAAAAGGGAGAGCTGTTCGTGTGACTCTAACTCTTGTATGGACGACGATACGTTGGCGGAACGAGCCATTAGACTGTTTTCCTCTCTTGTATTAGCTTCATTGCTTCTCAGCATACAGTGTTCTATTCCGAAAGTCAATAGGAAATTCGGTCATTAGTTCTAGCTGCTCGAAATGATCTACGAAATGAAGTAAGCTGAACCGTTAGATTCAGCAAAGGGGAATTTTTGCTAGGTATTTTTCCTGAGTCGTTCCTTGCATTCTCGATATATAATAGGTAAATAAGAGTTAGTATACTTTTGAACAAAAATCAGGAAGTAAAAGCAAAATCGGCTATTCAATCATGAAAGAAGATATGGAAGCAGAATTTTTTGTAAGTGAAAAACGTTTCATATTATATTAAAGCTTCTTGCAGGTGCCAAGGTTAATTAGATCCATTTTACATCTTCAGAGATGGTGAAGTTGTGACGATAAGCTACATCGAAACGAGGAGAAAGATGTCTTCGATATAGTCTTTGTGAACTCCCCTACCTGACTGGGTAAAGATGGTAGATTTATCAAAAACCACGGAGCGCCAGGTACGAAACTCGCTTGCTTAATATTTAATTGAGTGTGATTCCATACATAGGAAAGAAGGCCTATCTTTCTCTGCTGTTGTCCGCGGTTCCTTTGAGTAATTAATTACGAACAGTAGAGTTCATTATTTTTTGATGACATTCAATTATGTTAAGTGAACGCCTTATGTAGCAAAGAGAGCAAACTAATGACTAGGAAGGTTGGCATG
>Ga0187846_10000557_pt1 | contig 21599 bp, 21 predicted proteins | sample TC_taG_FD_161473 | JGI IMG/M metagenome (GOLD analysis project Ga0187846, IMG submission 161473) | Biofilm microbial communities from the roof of an iron ore cave, State of Minas Gerais, Brazil - TC_06 Biofilm (v2) | ecosystem: Environmental > Terrestrial > Deep subsurface > Cave > Wall biofilm...
GGCTTCCTGAACATTCCTCTCGCTCGGGCCTCGCGTCGGCGCCGCTTCGACGCGTGATTTTCAAACCGGTGGTTTTGCTACAAATTCAGGCCGTCGCTAACATCGCTCGATGCCTCTGCACGAGAGCAACGCAGCCGGTGTGCTCTTCACAATTGGGCACCGCGCATAATGGCCGTAGATTGACCTCCGACAGGCAGCTCCGATTGCGGCCGTTCAGTGGTAGTCGTCTTCTCGTTGGTGGCGTACTGCCAGGATGGTGACGGTCTTGTCGTTGTCGATCTCGAACAACGCGACGTACCCGGCCGCCCCAAACGGGATCACCAACTCGCGCAGGAAAGGGTTGCCTCGGGTTGCCTTGCGGTAACTGAACGGTGAAAGCTCCAGGCTCTTAATGGCGTTCCTGATTGCGTCAAGTGCTCGGTCCGCGACCGCCCAGTCCGTTTCATCCCTCGCTAGGACGAACTCGTAGAGTCGGATCAGGTCGGCTTCGGCGTCCTCCGTGAACCGAACCCGATAGCTCACCTGCGGGCCTTCGCCGAAGCCTTCGCCCGAGCCAGCATCTTCTCCAGGCGCCCGATCACCGCATCAGAGTTGATGTACTTACCCGAGCGGCGCGCGTCCTCGCGCGAACGCAAACCTCGCGCAATGAACTCGCGCTGGGCCAGTCTTCGTTCGATGTTCTCTCGAATCGACTGCTCGACGAAACTCGAAAGGCTCTCGCCGTCCTGCAAAACCTGCTCCGCTGCCTGGCGCAGGTCGGGATCGACGCGCAGGGATGGGAATGTAGCGGTTTTCATTGGTGGCTCCTTGCGTTGCAAATGCAACGCATTGTGCCGGATTCGTCGACGGTCCGCAATGGCGTCGGTCGAGGTCGGCTTCTGGGCCGGGAAGAGTTTTTCGCGAAATAGATGGCCAATCGCTTCCCGGAGATCGGCAAGACGCGCAGGTCCCAGTTCCGGTCCCCCGCGGCCTGAAGCGTGGCTTAGAAGGCAGGGATTCGCAAAGGATGACGGGCTATCCGAGAGGCCCAATCAATCGCCTGGGCCCTTTTCGCAGGGGCGTGGCGCTGTATTGAAGGCCGCCGCCTGCTCCTCCGATACACCGTGCTCCACTGGGCGATATCTAAGAATGCGGGGACACCAACCTGTGACGCATCCGCAACCGCTTGATTGGTCGGGGCGAAGTGATTCGAACACTCGACCCCCTGCACCCCATGCAGGTGCGCTACCAGGCTGCGCTACGCCCCGACCGTGGACGGGATTATACGAGGAGTAGGCGGATCGGCCTGATGCGACCGACTGTCATGCATCCAGATACTCGATGACGCTCGAGATCTCGCGTCGAATGCGCGCGGGGTCGACCACGCTGGTGACTGCGCTTTCCGCCTTGTTGTTGCCACGGTCGCGAATCGCCTCGTCGAGGCGATTGCGCGCCCCGCTGATGGTGAACCCCTGTTCGTAGAGAAGCTCGCGGATGCGGCGGATCAGCAGCACTTCGTGGTGCTGATAGTAGCGGCGATTGCCCCGCCGCTTTACCGGTTTGAGCTGGGTGAACTCCTGCTCCCAGTAGCGCAGCACGTGCGGCTTTACGCCGCACAGTTCGCTCACTTCGCCGATGGTGAAGTAGCGCTTGGCCGGGATCGGCGGAAGGCTAACCTTCGCCGCTTTGCTGCTGGTGTGGTTGCTGGCTTCCACTGTGTGCCTGCTCGACGAGCGCCTTCAGCTTTTGGCTCGCGTGGAACGTGACCACTCGCCGCGCGGTGATCGGGATTTCTTCGCCGGTCTTGGGATTCCGACCCGGTCGCTGAGGCTTGTCCCGCAGCTGGAAATTGCCGAATCCGGACAGCTTGACGCTCTCGCCAGTCTCGAGGGCGACCCGGATCTCCTCAAAAAAGGCCTCCACCATGTCCTTCGCTTCGCGCTTGTTGAGACCGACTTTCTCGAACAGCAGGTCGGCCAGTTCGGCCTTGGTGAGGGTCATTCGCTCTCCCTAGCTGCGTCGTTCTGCGCCGAAGCGATCAGACAGAAACTGCTCCAAATCCGCCATCGCGGCGTCCACTTCGGCGTCTGTAAGTGTGCGACCAGTATCTTGCATAACTACCCGAAACGCAAGGCTTTTTTTGCGTTTCGCGATACTTTCTCCACGATACAGGTCGAACAGCCGGACTTCCCGGACGAGATCCCGGCGCGCCTCCCCCACCGCGTCCAGCAGGACCTGCGCCGGAACCTCCTCATCGACCACAACCGCGAGGTCGCGGGTCACGGCTGGGAGCTTCGAGACCTCCGCATAGTGCGGCACGGCGACCTCGAGCAGCGGCTCGGCGTCCACCTCGAACACGATTGGTGCCGCCGGCAGGTCATAGCGCTGCTGCCATTCCGGATGGAGCTCCCCGATCCACCCCACCGGAACGCCACGGAGGTCGATTCGCGCCGAGCGCCCTGGGTGCAGCGCGGGGTGCGGGGCTGGAACGAACCGGGGGATGTGCGGCGCAAACAGCAGTTCGACGTCTCCCTTCACGTCAAAAAAATCGACCCGCCGGGTGGGCTGCTTCCCCCACTGCTCGGGGACCGCGTCGCCATACGCGATCCCCCCGACGCGCGTCGGCTGGCGCACGCCGGCCACTTCGAGGTCGCCGTCCGGCACGCTCGGATCGCGCAAGAACACGCGTCCGGTCTCGAACACGCGAACGCGGGACAGCTGCCGATTCAGGTTGTAGCGCACGGTCGCCACCAGCCCGCCGAGCAGCGTCGTGCGCATCACCGCGAGCTGGCTCGCGATCGGATTCAGCAGGCGGATCGGATCCGCGTTGCCGGCGAAGTCCCGCTCCCACTGGGCGTCGACGAAACTGAAGTTGATCACTTCTTGGTAGTCGGCGCCGGCGAGCTGGCCGCGCAGTGCGTGCAGCGAGCGCCGGGCTTCGGGCTCGCTGCGCATCGCCGCCGGCGCGACCGGCGGGTGGGCGGGAATCCGGTCGAAGCCGTGCACCCGCGCGACCTCTTCGATCAGGTCCTCCTCGATCTCGAGATCGAAGCGGTACGACGGCGGCGTCACCACGAACGCTTCGTCGCGTCCGGCCCCGCCCCGCACATACGCGAGGCCGAGGCGCCGGAAGATGTCGGCGATTTCGTCCGCGGGCACCGCCACCCCGATCACCTTGTGCGCCCGCGCGACCCGCAGGCGCACGGGTTTGCGCTCGGGCAGGCGCGCGATCGTATCGATGGTCGGCCCCGGCTCCCCGCCGCAGATCTCCAAGATGAGCGCGCTTGCGCGCTCGATCCCTGCGACCTCGTTGGCGAAGTCGACGCCGCGCTCGAAGCGGTGCGAGGCGTCGCTCGCGAAGTTATAGCGCCGAGCGCGGCCGGCGATCGCTTCCGGAAAGAAGAACGCCGATTCGAGCAGCAGGTGCCGCGTCGCGGGGTCGGCCTTGGTGCGGTCCCCGCCCATGATGCCCGCGAGCCCGATCGGTCCGCCTGCATCGGTGATCGCGAGCACGTCCGGATAGACCTCGACCGTCTGCTCGTTCAGCAGTTTGAGGCGCTCCCCGCCACGGCCCAGACGTACGTCGATCCCGCCCTGCAGCCGGTCGAGATCGTAGACATGCAGCGGGCGCCCGAGCTCGAGCATCACGTAGTTGGTCACGTCGACTAGCGCCGAGATCGATCGTTGGCCCGAACGCTCGAGGCGGCGCTTCATCCATTCGGGCGTGGGCGCCGCCGCGTCGACATTGCGGATCGCGCGACTCGCGAAGCGGCCGCAGCCGGAAGGAGCGGAGATCTTCACCGGGAACGCCGCATCGTTCCGCGGCGGAATCGGCTCGATTCGCGGCGGCGCGAGCGGCGCACCCGTCAGCGCAGCCACTTCGCGTGCGATCCCGAGCACCGACAGGCAATCGGCTCGGTTCGGCGTGAGCTTGACCGTGAAACACCGGTCGTCGAGCTCCAGATACTCGCGCAAGTCACCGCCGATCGGCGCGTCGGCAGCTAGCGCGAGCAGCCCGGAGTGATCCGCCGATAGGCCGAGCTCGCGCGCCGAGAGGAGCATCCCCTCCGAATCCACCCCGCGCACCGCGGCCTTCTTGATCGTGAGGCCGGGGAGTTCCGCGCCGATGAGTGCGCAAGGCGCCTTCATGCCGGCGCGGACATTCGGCGCGCCGCAGACGATCGCGAGCGGCGCGTCGAGCCCGGCGTCGACCTCGCAGACGGTGAGCTTGTCGGCATTCGGGTGCCGGGCGACCTCGACGACGCGCGCGACGACGACCTTCGTGAACGGCGGGGCGACCGGCTCAATGGCCTCGACCTCGAACCCGGACATCGTGAGCAGCCGCGCGAGCTCCTCGGTGGTCAACCTGGGGTTGACCATCGTGCGGAGCCAGCTCTCCGGAAACTGCATGGTCGGATTCGCGCCTTAGGGGAACTGCCGCAGAAAGCGCAGATCGCCGTCGAAGAACAGCCGCAGGTCGTTGATGCCGTAGCGGAGCATGGTGAGCCGCTCGAGCCCGGAGCCGAATGCAAACCCGATGTAGCGCTCGGGGTCGAGCCCGAAATTGCGCACGACGTTCGGATGCACTTGCCCGGCGCCGGAGATCTCGAGCCAGCGTCCGTCCTTGAACGCCATGTCGATCTCGGCCGAGGGCTCGGTGAACGGGAAGTACGACGGCCGAAAACGCACCGCGAGCTCGTCGGACTCGAAGAACCGGCGCAGGAAGTCGGTGTAGACGCCCTTTAGGTCGGCGAAACTCACGTCCTGGTCGAGCCACAGCCCCTCGACCTGATGGAACATCGGCGAGTGGGTGGCGTCGCTGTCGACGCGGTACGTCCGGCCCGGTGCGATCACCTTGATCGGCGGCTGGTGGGTGCGCGCGTAGCGCACTTGCATCGGGCTGGTGTGCGTGCGCAGCAGCAATCCGCCTTCGACGTAGAAGGTATCGTGCATCGACCGCGCCGGGTGATTCTCCGGCTGGTTGAGCGCGGTGAAGTTGTGCCAATCGGTTTCGATCTCCGGGCCGTCGGCGACGTCGAACCCGATCGACCGGAAGATCGCTTCGACCCGCTGCCAGGTGCGAATGATCGGATGGATGCTGCCGCGGCCGCGCGCGCGGCCCGGCAACGTGACGTCCAGTGCTTCTTCCGCGAGGCGGGCGTGGAGCCGCGCGCCGGCGATCGCGGAGCGCCGCTCGGCAAGCAGCTGCTCGACGCGTTCCTTCGCCAGGTTGATCCGCGCGCCAGCCTCGCGGCGCTCGTCGGGGGGTAGCTGGCCAAGCCCTTTGAGGAGCCCGGTGAGGACGCCCTGCTTCCCGAGATAGCGCGCTTTCGCCTGCTCGAGCTCGGGCAGCTCGTCGATGGCGCCGAACTGCGACGCCGCGGCGGCGACGATAGCGTCGAGATCTTGCATAGTCGGGGACTACGGCCGGACTGCGAGCCCGCGAGGCCGGCCCAACCGCTGGCGCTCTAGAGCGCTGCGACCCGCGCCTTGGCCTGTTCGGCGAGCTTCGCGAACGCCGCCTTGTCGGCGACCGCGATGTCGGCGAGCACCTTGCGGTCGATGTCGATCGCAGCCTTCTTGAGGCCGTTCATGAAGGCGCTGTAGCTCAGGCCGAACTGCCGCGCCGCCGCGTTGATGCGCGCGATCCACAACGCGCGGAATTCGCGCTTGCGCTGGCGGCGGTCGCGATAGGCGTACTGTCCGGCCTTCATGACCGCCTGCTTGGCGACGCGGAACACGTTCTTCCGCCGGCCGCGATAGCCCTTCGCCTTGGCGAGAACGCGCTTGTGTTTGGCGTGCGCGGTGACGCCGCGTTTCACTCGTGGCATGGCGCTCTCCCCTTCAGTCGTACGGCATCATGAGGCGCACGGCGCGCCGATCGGCATCATGCACCGCAGTCGTGCCACGGAGGTGGCGTTTGCGCTTAGTCGCTTTCTTGGTGAGGATGTGGCGGAGGAACGCCTTCGAGCGCTTGATCCCGCCGCCGGGCTGAATGCGAAAACGCTTCGCGGCGCTCTTCTTGGTCTTGAGCTTGGGCATGACAATTCCTTTTCCATTTAGCCTAGCGCCGGGTGGCTCCCTCCGCAGCAGGGTCGGTCCCTACCGCTTTCGAGTGAGGCAGCACTTCACGACCGCGGCACTACTTCTTTTGCCACCCCGCTAGTGGAGCGGGATGCGCTCGATGCGCGCCGCTACTGCGGCGCCGCCGAGGGTTTCCTGGCGGGTTTTTCCGCCGCCGGCATGTCCACCGCCGGCTTTTCCGCCGCCGGTTGTTCGGCTTTCCCGGCGGTTTTCTTCTTCGGTACTACCTTCTTCGGTCCGAGCACCATGATCAGCTGGCGCCCTTCCATCTTCGGGAACTGTTCGACCACCCCGTACGGCTCCAGGTCGATCTTCACCCGCTCGAGCAAGCGCACGCCGAATTCCTGATGCGCCATCTCGCGGCCGCGGAACCGCAGGGTCACCTTTGTTTTATCGCCTTCCTCGAGGAATCGGATCAGGTTGCGCAGCTTGATCTGATAGTCGCCCTCGTCGGTGCCGGGTCGGAACTTGATTTCCTTGACCTGGATCTGCTTCTGCTTGAGCTTGGCCTCGTGGGCCTTCTTCGCCTCCCGGTACTTGAACTTCCCGTAGTCCATCAGCTTGCAGACTGGGGGCTTCGCGAGCGGCGCGATCTCGACTAGATCCACGTCGCGTTCCTCCGCGAGCCGCATCGCGTCCCGAGTGGCCACGATGCCAAGCTGCTCACCGTGTTCGTCGACCAGTCTCACTTCCAGCGCGGTGATCTCGCCGTTGAGCCGTTGCGTCCTGCTGTCCTGAGCGATGTTTCGTACCCTCCAAAACCGTGAAAAATTAGGCCGCGCTTCCCGGGACCGCCTCCGTCCGGAGGCGCTCGATGAAGTCGGGCAGCGCCATCTGCCCGAGATCCTCACCGCCGCGGGTGCGCACGGCCACCTTTGCAGCCACCCGTTCCTGGTCGCCGATGACCAGCTGGTAGGGCAGCTTCTGCAAGCTATGTTCGCGGATTTTATAGGTGATTTTTTCGTTCCGCAAATCGGCGTCGGCGCGGAACCCGGCCGATCGCAACGCCGCGGTTACCGCGCGCGCGTAATCGGCCTGATGCTCCGAAATGTTGAGCACCGCCACCTGCACCGGCGCCAGCCAGAGCGGCAATGCACCAGCATAGTGCTCCAGCAGGATGCCGATGAAGCGCTCCATCGACCCGACAATCGCCCGGTGCAGCAGGACCGGGACCCGTCGCGCGTTCTCCTCCGCGACATACTCGGCGCCCAACCGCTCGGGCATGTTGAAATCGACCTGCATCGTCCCGCACTGCCAGATCCGTCCGATCGCATCCTTCAACGAGTACTCGGTCTTCGGCCCGTAGAAGGCGCCCTCGCCCGGCGAGATTTCGAACGGGCAATCGGAACGGCGCAACGATTCGGTGAGCGCCCGCTCCGCCTTGTCCCACAGCTCGTCCGACCCCACCCGCTTCGGCGGCCGGGTGGCGACCTTGTAGATGATGTCGGTGAAGCCGAAATCGCGATAGACGTCGCGCAGCAGCGCGGTGAACGCCACGCACTCGTCGAGGATCTGGTCCTCGGTGCAAAAGATGTGCCCGTCGTCCTGGGTGAACGCGCGCACGCGCATGATGCCGTGCAGCGCCCCCGACGGCTCGTTGCGGTGGCAGTTGCCGAACTCGCCGTAGCGCAGCGGCAGTTCGCGGTAGCTGTGCAGCCGGGACCGGTAGATCTGTATGTGGCCCGGGCAGTTCATCGGCTTGATCGCGTAGTCGCGATTCTCGGACGCGGTGGTGAACATGTTGTCCTTGTAGTTCTCCCAGTGCCCGCTCTTCTCCCACAGGCTGCGGTCGAGGATGAGCGGGGCCCGCACCTCCTGATAGCCGTTGTCGCGATACACGCGCCGCAGGTACTGCTCGACCTGCTGCCACAGCGTCCAGCCCTTCGGGTGCCAGAACACCATGCCGGGCGCCTCCTCCTGCAGGTGGAAGAGGTCAAGCTGCGTGCCGAGCCGGCGGTGGTCGCGCTTCTCCGCCTCCTCGAGCATGTGCAGATAGGCGTCCTGGTCTTCCTTCTTCGCCCACGCCGTGCCGTAGATGCGCTGGAGCATCTCGTTCTTCGAGTCGCCGCGCCAGTACGCGCCGGCGACCCGCATCAGCTTGAACACCTTGAGCTTGCCGGTCGAGGGCACGTGCGGACCGCGGCAGAGGTCGATGAAGTCCCCCTCGCGGTAGAGCGAGATCGGCTCGCCGGCCGGGATCGAGGCGATGATTTCCGCCTTGTAGTGTTCGCCGATCGACTTGAAGAACGCCACCGCCCGATCGCGTTCCCAGAGCTCGCGCACGACCGCGATATCCTTTTTTGCAAGCTCGGCCATCTTCTTTTCGATCGCCGCGAGATCTTCGGGCGTGAACGGCCGCCGGTACGAGAAGTCGTAGTAGAAGCCGTTCTCGATCACCGGCCCGATCGTCACCTGGGCATCGGGGAAGAGCGCCTTGACCGCGTAGGCGAGCAGGTGCGCGGTCGAATGGCGGATGATCTCCAGCCCGTCCCGGTCCCTATCGGTGACGATCGCCACCTCGGCGTCGCGCTCGAGGCGCTGGGACAGGTCGACCAGCCGGCCATCGACCCGGCCCGCGACTGCGGCGCGGGCGAGCCCGGGCCCGATCGCCTGCGCGATCTCGGCGATCGTCACCGGTCCGGGAAACGACCGCTGCGAGCCATCAGGGAGCCGAACGTTCAGCATAGCCTTTCGCCTCTGCCGGGAAAAAAGTGCGCCTCGAGCCGCACTTTTCTGGAGTGACGTGCTCTGCCGCGGGTCCGGTCGACTACCGCTAGCGCGGAGTTCGAAGCGCCACGCGCGATCTCCGTCGGCGAGGCGTGCGAACAAGCTCCCTGCAAACCCGCGCGCCGCGATCGCTCGCGGACCGGCCGGCTTGTCCCGGAATTTATCCCAGATCGTTATGCTATCTCAACGCCGAACGGTAGCAGAACGATGCGTTCCGCACTTAGGTCGCCCCATCGAAGAGGTCCGAGCAGGTCGAATCCCCGGCGTGCCGCGCGAAGCACGCGCCCGGTACCCGCGGGGCTTCGAGCCGGATCGGCGGCGTATCATTCCTCGCTCCCATGACCAGGCAAGTTTCCGCGCGCGAGGCTTTTCTCCCCGCCTTCCAGCAGCAGGGCGCTGGGCAAAATGCTGCGGCGGTCGCGATCTACCGGCAGTTGCTCGCACACGCATCGGACCATCTCCGCGAGCAGTAGATGCTCGCCACCGTGTACAACAACGCGGTGATCGCGCTGCACGACCTCGGCAAGGCGGATGAAGCGGTCGACGCGTTTCTAGAAGCGAGCGCGGTGACGGATCGCTCGTACGGCACCTTCGATGCGGCCTATGCGAGCGCCGTTAGGCGGACCCTCACTTGCCCGGTGCCCTTTGCGCGGCGCCATCGTCTGCATCGTCTCATCGAGCTGTTGCGCACGACCGCACCCGTCGCTGGGGATGTCGCCGAGTGCGGCTGCTACCGCGGCCTCTCGAGCTACATGATTTGCAGCGCCCTGCGCGAGGAGCGCTCGTCGTTCGATGGCGACGGATTTCACCTGTTCGACTCCCTCCAAGGTCTCAGCGAACCGGCCGCCGAAGATCGCATACCGGCCGGGTAGGAGGGCGAGGATGCATTGCGCAAGATGGCGCGGCCCGGCAACTTCGCCGCCACCCTCGATCAGGTGCGGGCGGCCCTCGGCGAGTTTCCGGCGATCAGGTACTACCCGGGGTGGATACCGACCACGTTCTCCGGGCTGACGGAACGCGCGTACCGATTCGTGCACGTCGATGTCGATCTCTATCAACCCACCCGAGACGCCGTGGAATACTTTTACCCCCGACTGTCGGCGGGCGGCATCATCGTGAGCGACGATTACAACTGGCCGGGAGCGCGCCGGGCGCTGGACGATCTTTGCGCGCGGCAGAACCTGGAACTCACGGTGTCGGAGTTCAAGCAGGCTTACGTTCAAAAGCGTGGCAATTGACTGACCGCTGCGCGCCGCTCGCCGACGCGACAGTGGACCGACCGGGCGAGGTGGTAGGCGCGATTGGACTCGAACCAACGACCCCTACCATGTCAAGGTAGTGCTCTAACCAGCTGAGCTACGCGCCTGAGAGAGTGCGATCTTAGCGGACCCCCTGCCCGGGAGCAACTGCGGCTTCCGCGCGGCCGGGGTCAACGCGCGGCACTCTGCAGCATCTCGGCGGCGTGCCGGCGCGTAGTCGGCGTGATCTCCACGCCGCCCAGCATGCGCGCGATCTCGTCGATCCGCGCCCGGTCATCGAGCACGCTGACGCGGCTGCGGGCCACGCCGTTTGCGGTGAGCTTCGCGACCGACCATTGATGATCGGCCTGGGCCGCGACTTGCGGCAAGTGGGTGACGCACAGCACCTGGCGCTCGACCCCGAGCGTGCGCAGCTTCTTGCCGACGACTTCGGCCACCGCGCCGCCGATCCCGGCGTCGACCTCGTCAAAGATGAGCGTGGGCACCGCCGCGGCCTTGCCGGTGATGACCTGAATCGCGAGACTGATGCGCGAGAGCTCGCCGCCGGACGCTACCTTCGCGAGCGGCTGGGGCGATGCGCCAGGGTTGGTGGCGACGAGCAGCTCGACGGCCTCGTTGCCGTGCGCGCTTCCGGCCGCGATCGGCCGCAGCGCGACTTCCAACCGACCGCCGGCGATCACGAGGGCCTTCATGGCGGCGGACACCTCGCGCGCAAGTGCGGCGGCCGCTTTCTTGCGGCCGGCGGAGAGCTCCCCGGCGAGGGCGGCGTAGCGCCCCTCGGCCGCCGCCTCCTGCGCGCGCAGCGCAGCGAGATCGGACGCGACCTCGAGCACCGCGAGCCGGGCCGTCAAGCGCTCGGCGAGCTCCGGCAGCGCGTTCGGATCCGCCTTGAATTTGCGTGCGGCGGAGTGGATCGCGTCGAGACGCCGTTCGACCTCGTCGAGTCGCGCCGGATCGAGCTCCACCCGCTCGGCATAGCGTCGCAGCGCATGCACCGCCTCGACGACCTGCGCCTGCGCGCCGTGCAGCAGCTCGAGCGGCTCGTCGAGCGCGGCATCGAAGCTTTTCAAGCTCCGCAGGCGGCTCACCACCGCAGCGAGCGCACCCGCGGCCGCGCCGTCCGATTCTGCGAGCGCCTCGACCGCCGCGCGCGCCCCCTCGATCAGGCTCGCGGCGTGGGCGAGCCGGCTCTGCTCCGCCTGCACCGCGTCCCATTCGCCCGGCTTCAGTGCGAGGCGCTTCAGATCGTCGACCTGCCAGGCGAGGCTTTCGCGCTCAGCGGCGCGCGCCGCGGCGTTCGTCTCCTGCTCCGAGCGCGCCTGGGCGAGGCGCTGCCATGCCTGGTAGGCCGCCGCGACCTCGCGCGCGGGCCCCGTCAGGCCAGCGTGGATGTCGAGCAACTCGCGTTGCGCCGCGGGCCGGAGCAGGGATTGGTGCGCATGCTGGCCATGGACATCGACCAGCCGCTCGCTCGCCTCGCCGAGCTGTTGCACGGTTGCCGCCGTACCGTTCACGAACGCGCGCGACCGACCGCTGCGATCCACCACGCGGCGCAGGAGCAGCCGGCCGGGATCGCCCGCGAGATCGGCGGCGGCGAGCCAGCGCCCGACCTCCGGCAACCGGTCGATCGCAAACTCGGCGACCACTTCGGCGCGCTCGGCCCCGGCGCGCAAGACTGTCGCGTCGGCCCGCTCGCCGAGCGCGAGCGCGAGCGCGTCGATCAGGATTGACTTGCCGGCGCCGGTCTCGCCGGTGAGGACGGTAAAGCCCCGCTCGAACTCGAGGTCGAGCCGGTCGACGATGGCAAAATCGCGAATCGACAGTGCGACGAGCACGGCGGCAGCAGTATCGGACGGGCGTGGGACGCTAGCTTAAAAGCTATTTCGCGAGGCCGCATTTCGATCCGGCGCCGCGGGTAGCGTGCCAGTGATCGTGGCTGGAGACGCTCCCACGCCGCGGCGGCGCTCTGCGCCGGGCCGGCGCTAGAGAGGGTTCTCGCTCCAGTGCAGCTTCGCGCGCAGCATGGCGTAGTAACCGTACCCCGCCGGGTGAACAAGTTGCGCTGCGTGCGCCGAGCGCTGCACCGTCACCCGATCGCCCGGGGCAAGATCGATTTGCGCCTGGCCGTCGCATTGGAGCCGCGCGTCGCTGCCGCGCCTGAGCGTGACTTCGACGGTGCACGAATCGCCGACTGCGATCGGCCGGTTGGAAAGGGTATGCGGACAGATCGGCACGAGGGCGAACGCCGGCACGGTGGGCTGGATGATCGGCCCGCCCGACGACAGGGCGTACGCCGTCGAGCCGGTGGGCGTCGCGACGATCAGCCCATCGGAGCGCAGGTCGTAGACGAACTGGCGGTCGATCTGCACCTCGAGCTCGATCAGGCGCCCGCTTGCACCCTTGCTGACGATGACGTCGTTCAGCACGATCGTCGCGAACATCCGCTCGCTGCCCCGGAACACTTCGATCGCGAGCATGGTGCGCGGCTCGAGCGTGTACTCCCCGGCGAGGATGCTGCCGACGGCCTCGGTCATCGAGCCGAGCGCGATGTCGGTCATGAACCCGAGACGACCCTGGTTTACCCCGACCAGCGGCACGTTGCTCGGGGCGAGCGCGCGCGCCGCCGAAAGCATGCTACCGTCCCCGCCGAGCACCACGGCGAGGTCGGCCTGCGCCCCGATCCCCGCATAGTCGGCCGTCGCAAACTCCTCGACACCGGAGTCGCGCGCCGTCTCGGCCTCGACCAGCACGGCGCACCCCCGATCGCGCAGGAACCGGCCGAGGAACCGCAGCGGATCGACGACGTCGCGGCTTTTGTAGCGGCCGATCAGGGCGACGGTCTTGAAAGCGGCGGCCATGGACGCCATTAGATCATAGCGGCCCGGGCGGCAAAAGTGAGCGCGCGAGCGGTACGCTGCTTTCCGCCGCGCTTGTGTAGAATCCTCTCGCCATGTTGGACCACCGCGCGCAGATCCTCCTCAAGACCTTGATCGAGCGCTACATCGCCGACGGGGAGCCGGTGGGCTCGCGGGCGCTCTCGAGGTACTCCGGCCTGGAGCTCAGCCCGGCCACGGTGCGCAACGTCATGGCGGACCTCGAGGAATTGGGGTTCATCGCGAGTCCGCACACCTCCGCCGGACGCGTGCCGACCGCACGCGGTTATCGACTCTTTGTCGACACGCTGCTCACGACCAAGCCGCTCGAGCGCGTCGAGCTCGACCAGATCGAGGGCAACCTGCATCCGGACCATCCGCAGCGCCTGATCAGCCAGGCCTCGCAGCTGCTGTCCGAGCTCACCCACTTTGCGGGGATCGTGCTCGCGCCGCGCCGCCACAGCCCGGCGTTTCGCCACATCGAGTTCCTGGCGCTCTCCGAGAAGCGGATTCTGCTCATCATCGTGACACCGCAAGGCGACGTGCAGAACCGAATCCTCCTCGCCGAGAAGCCGTACACGCCGGCGGAGCTCACAATGGCGGCGAATTTCCTCAACCAGCACTACGCCGGACTCACCTTCGACGAGATCCGGCGGCGCGTGCACGAGGAGCTGCGCCAGCTGCGCGAGGACATGACCTCGCTCATGACCGCGGCGCTCGAAGCGAGCGATCAGGCGCTCACCGAGAGCGCCGAGACCTACGTGATCTCCGGCGAGCGGAACCTCCTCGACTCGCAGGACCTGGCGGCGAACATGACTCGGCTGCGCGAGCTGTTCGACCTGTTCGAGAAGAAGACCCTGCTCATGCAGATCCTCGATTTCAGCCTGCGCGCCGAGGGCGTGCAGATTTTCATCGGCGGCGAATCCGGCATCGCCCCGCTCGACGAGTGCAGCGTCGTCACCGCGCCGTACGAGGTCGACGGCCGCGTGGTCGGCACGGTCGGCGTGATCGGCCCCACGCGCATGGCCTACGAGCGGGTGATACCGATCGTGGACATCACCGCGAAGCTCCTGTCGAGCGCGCTGTCGCAGCACTAGTCCCCGCGCGTTGGCCTCCCTCCCCGAGCCGCCGTATCGGCACGGCACGATCGCCAAGACGGCGCTCTTGCTGGTGAATCTCGGCACGCCGGCGGCGCCGACGAGCGTCGCGGTGCGCCGCTACCTGCGCGAATTTCTGTCCGACCCGCGGGTGATCGAGATGCCGCGCGTGTTGTGGCGTCCGATCCTGCACGGCATCATCCTGCGCACCCGGCCGCGGCGCTCGGCGGCGCGCTACGCCGCGATCTGGACCCCCGATGGCTCGCCGCTCATGGTCTACACCGAACGCCAGGCGCAGCTGCTGCAAGGGTTGCTCGGCGAGCGGCTCCGAATACCGCTCGCCGTCGCCTACGCGATGCGCTACGGCGAGCCGGCAATCGACGCCGTGCTCGCGCGGCTCAAGGCGGCTGGCTGCGAGCGCCTTCTCGTCCTCCCGCTCTACCCGCAGTACGCCGCGAGCACCACTGCCGGCGCCCTCGATCGCGTGTTTGCCGCGCTGCAGCGCTGGCGCAACGTGCCGGAACTGCGCACCGTCAAGCACTTCCACGATCACCCGGCCTATATTCGTGCGCTCGGCGATGCCGCGCGCGAGTACTGGCGGCGACACGGCCGGCCCGACCGGCTGCTGATGAGCTTCCACGGGGTGCCGCGATTCATGCTCGACCGCGGCGACCCGTATCATTGCGAGTGCCAGAAAACGGCGCGGCTGCTCGCGCAGGAGCTCGAACTGGGGGACGGCGCGTGGCGCGCCGCGTTCCAGTCGCGCTTCGGCCGCGCGAAGTGGCTGCAGCCCTACACGGCGACGCTGCTCGCCGAGCTCGCGCGCCAGGGCACCCGGCGCGTGGACGTGATCTGCCCCGGCTTCGTGTCCGACTGCCTCGAGACGCTGGAGGAGATCGGGATCGAGGGCAAGGCGATCTTTCTCGGCGCCGGCGGCAAGGAGTTCCACCTCATTCCGTGCCTCAACGATCGACCGGGCTGGATCGAGGCGCTCGCGGCCGTGGCGCGTGATCATCTGGGCGGCTGGGTCCGCGACGGGTGGGACCGCGCGGCGGCCGAAGCCGAGGCGAAGGCGAGCGCCGAGCGCGCCGTGCGCCTTGGCGCATCGGCGTAGCGCCGCCGGCTCAGGAGTTCGAGCGATGCGACTGCTTGCGCACTGGATCATCAACGCTGCTGCGCTCTTCGCCCTGCCCTACCTGTTCGATTCGATCCGGGTGCAGAGCTTCGCCGTGGCGCTGGTCGTGGCGCTGCTGCTCGGGCTCGTCAACGCCGTGGTCCGCCCGGTTCTGATCCTGCTCACCCTGCCGGTGACCCTGTTGACGCTCGGATTCTTCATCCTGGTCCTGAACGGCCTGCTGTTCTGGTTCGTGGCCTCCTCTGTCTCGGGCTTCGACGTCGGCGGCTTCTGGTCGGCGTTCTGGGGCGCGATCGCCTACTCGCTGCTCAGCTGGGCGGTGAGCGCGCTCGTGCTGGGTGAGCGCCGGTCCCCCCACTCTTGAATTCCCTCCAAGCGCCCCAATACCCCTGACAATCAAAAGGAAATCCACGCACGATGCAGCCTGAACGCCCCGAGCTCTCATCTTCCGAATCCCCCGCCACCGCCGGAGACAACGGCGCGAGCACGGCCCAGCCCGAGGGCGAGGCCGCGCCGAGCGTCGAGGCCCTGCTCCGGGCGGCCGAGCTGAATGCGGCGGAGCACCACGACGCGTGGCTGCGAGCAAAGGCGGACGCCGACAACATCCGCAAGCGCGCACAGGACGACATCGCCAAGGCATACCGGTACGGAATCGAGAAGTTCGCGGCCGACCTGCTCGCGGTGAAGGACAGCCTCGAGGCGGCGCTTGCCACCGAGGGTGCGACGCCCGAGAACTTGCGCAGCGGCATCGAGCTCACGCTGCGGCAGCTCGAGGCGGCATTCGAGAAGCAATCGATCCGGGCGATCAACCCGGTGGGCGAGAAGTTCGATCCCCACCGCCACCAGGCGATCAGCATGCTGCCCTCGGACAAGGAGCCGAACACCGTCATCAACGTGCTGCAGAAGGGCTATCTGCTCCACGACCGCGTCGTGCGGCCGGCATTGGTCACCGTCGCCACGCCGAAAGAGGCTTGAAGCTGAAGGACTTACCCCCACATCCAGCAAGAGTAGCCATTACGCACAGGGAACCACCATGGGAAAGATCATCGGTATTGACCTCGGCACGACGAACTCCTGCGTCGCCATCATGGAGGGCGGGAAGCCCAAGGTCATCGAGAACTCCGAGGGCGCGCGCACCACGCCGTCGATAGTCGCTTACCTGGAAGACGGAGAGATCCTGGTCGGCGCACCGGCCAAGCGCCAGGCCGTCACCAACCCGCGCAACACGCTGTTCGCGGTCAAGCGGCTGATCGGGCGGCGCTTCGAAGAAAAAGAGGTGCAGAAGGACATCGGGCTGATGCCGTACAAGATCATCAAGGCCGACAACGGCGACGCCTGGGTCGAGATCCGCGGCAAGAAGATCGCGCCGCAGGAAGTTTCGGCGCAGGTGCTGCGCAAGATGAAGAAGACGGCCGAGGACTACCTCGGCGAGGAAGTGACCGAAGCGGTCATCACGGTGCCCGCGTACTTCAACGACTCGCAGCGGCAGGCGACCAAGGACGCCGGCCGGATCGCGGGCCTCGAGGTGAAGCGGATCATCAACGAGCCGACCGCCGCGGCGCTCGCGTTCGGCCTCGACAAGGGCGGTCGCAAGGACCAGAAGATCGCCGTCTACGACCTCGGCGGCGGCACGTTCGACATCTCGATCATCGAGATCGCCGACGTCGACGGCGAGAAGCAGTTCGAGGTGCTCGCCACCAACGGTGACACGTTCCTCGGCGGCGAGGACTTCGACCAGCGCATGATCGACTACATCATCGCCGAGTTCAAGAAAGACCAGGGGGTCGATCTGTCGAAGGACGTGCTCGCGCTGCAGCGCCTCAAGGAGGCGGCGGAAAAGGCGAAGATCGAGCTCTCGTCGACCCAGCAGACCGAGATCAACCTGCCGTACATCACGGCCGACGCGAGCGGGCCGAAGCACCTCACGATGAAGATCACGCGCGCCAAGTTCGAGAGCCTGGTCGATGAACTGATCGCGAAGACGGTCGAGCCGTGCCGGATCGCGATCAAGGACGCGGGCGTCAAAGTGAGCGACATCAACGACGTGATCCTGGTAGGCGGCATGACGCGCATGCCGAAGGTGCAGGAGACGGTGCGCGAGTTCTTCGGCCAGGAGCCGCGCAAGGACGTGAACCCGGACGAGGCGGTGGCGGTGGGCGCCGCGATCCAGGGCGGCGTGCTGCAGGGCGAGGTGAAGGACGTGCTCCTGCTCGACGTGACGCCGCTCTCGCTCGGCATCGAGACGCTCGGCGGCGTGTTCACCAAGCTGATCCAGAAAAACACGACCATCCCGACCAAGGCGCAGCAGGTCTTCTCGACCGCCGACGACAACCAGTCGGCGGTCACGATCCACGTCCTGCAGGGCGAGCGCGACCTCGCCGCCGGCAACAAGAGCCTCGGTCAGTTCAATCTCGAGGGAATCCCGCCGGCGCCGCGCGGCATGCCGCAGATCGAGGTGACGTTCGACATCGACGCGAACGGGATCCTGCACGTCTCGGCCAAGGACAAGGCAACCGGCAAAGAGAACAAGATCACCATCAAAGCAAGCTCGGGCCTCACCGAGGGCGAGATCCAGCGTATGGTGAAGGACGCCGAGGCGCACGCCGCGGAAGACAAGCGCCAGCTCGAGTTGGTGAACGCTCGCAACCAGGCCGACCACCTGGTGCATTCGGTGAAGAAGTCGCTCGCCGAGCTGGGCGACAAGGTCGGCGCCGACGAGAAGGCGAAGATCGAAGCCGCCGCGCGCGAGCTCGAGGAGGCGATCAAGGGCGACGACCAAGCGCGGATCGAAGCGAAGACCGAGGCGCTCTCCAAGGTGGCGCAGAAGCTCGGCGAGCGGATGTACGCCGATGCCCAAGCCGCCGGCGGGGCGCCCAACGCCGCGGCGGCGGAGGGCGGGAAGAAGGCCGACGAGAACGTCGTCGATGCGGAGTTCACCGAGGTGAAGGACGGCAAGAAATAGGGTCGCGAATTCAGGGAGCGAAGATTGCGGGAGGCCCGGCGCGCCGGGCCTCTTTCACGTCGCCTGCGGGGGCTCGATTGCGGATGCTGGAGATTCGGTTCTGAATCATGGCGAAACGCGACTACTACGAAGTCCTGGGTGTCAATCGCGACGCCGACGATGAGACCGTCAAGAAGGCCTATCGCAAGCTCGCGATGAAGCACCATCCGGACCGCAATCCGGACAACCACCGTGCCGAAGATCAGTTCAAAGAGGCGAAGGAAGCGTACGAGGTCCTGTCCGACCCGTCGAAGCGCGCCGCCTATGATCGCTACGGTCACGCCGGCGTCGATCCCGCCGCCGCGGCGGGCGCCGGGGGCGCGGGCTTTTCCAGCTTCGCCGACGCGTTCGGGGACATCTTCGGCGACATCTTCGGCTCCGGTCGCACCCGCTCGGGCGTCTACCGCGGCGCCGACCTGCGCTACAACCTGGAAATCACACTCGAGCAGGCCGCCCACGGCACCGAAACAAAGATCCGCATCCCGACCCAGGAAGAGTGCTCGAGCTGCGCCGGCACCGGCGCGAAGCCCGGCACCAAGCCGCAGGCCTGCCCGACCTGCGGCGGACAGGGCCAGGTTCGGATGCAGCAGGGGTTTTTCTCGATCCAGCAGACCTGTCCCCGCTGCCACGGCACCGGCAAGATCATCCCCAACCCGTGCACGACGTGCGCCGGCGCCGGCCGCGTGAAGGCGCACAAGACGCTGGCGGTGAAGATCCCCGCGGGGGTCGACGAGGGCGACCGCATCCGGCTCGCCACCGAGGGCGAGCCCGGCGCAAACGGCGGCCCCGCTGGCGACCTCTACGTGCAGCTGCACCTCAAGGCGCATGCGATCTTCCAGCGTGACCACGACGACCTGCACTGCGAGATGCCGATCAGCTTCGCGACCGCGGCGCTCGGCGGCGAGATCGAGATCCCGACGCTCGACGGGACGGCGAAGGTTCGCGTCCCGTCCGAGACCCAGAGCGGCAAGACGTTCCGGCTGCGCGCGAAGGGGATCAAAGGGGTGCGCAGCCAGACGCACGGCGACCTGTACTGCCACGTCGCGATCGAGACGCCGGTCAACCTCACCGAACGGCAGCGGGAGCTCTTGCGCGAGTTCGAGACGATCAGCGCGCGGAACGCCGAGCGCCACAACCCGCGAGCCAAGTCGTGGATGGAGAAGGTGCGCGAGTTCTTCACCCAGTAGCCCGGGAGGGGGGCCGCTAGGTGTGCCGCAAGCGGCGTGCCCGCCCGCCGCGGGCGGCAGGCCGGAATGTGACATTGCTCCGCTACCGGCCGTGATCGATGTCCAGTTCTATCGCCGGCGCCGACATTTGGCCTTGACGTAGACCGCGTCCGCAGGGATCCTAGCCCGGTTAACCGTCTAAACGGATACTGAACGGACACTGAAGATGAGGACTACGCACCCCCTGCTCGCCCTCGCCGCCAGCCTCGCCGCCGCCACCGGCGCGCTCTCGTTGGCCGTCGCCGCGGAACCGCCGGCAGTCCAGGCGACGGCCGGCGTTACCCCGACGACGATCGTCCTCGGTCAGTCCGCGGCCTTCTCGGGTCCGGCCGCACAGCTCGGCCAGCAGATGAACGCCGGCGCGAAGGTGTACTTCGACCACATCAACAGCCAGGGCGGCGTGTACGGCCGCAAGATCGAGCTGCGCACCCGCGACGACAAGTACGAAGCGACCCTCGCGGCCGACAACACGCGCAAGTTCATCGAAGAAGACAAAGTCTTCGCCCTGATCGCCTACGTCGGCACGCCGACCTCGGCGGCGGCGCTGCCGATCTTCACCGAGGCGAAGGTCCCGTTCTTCGGCCCGTTCACCGGCGCCGAGCTCCTGCGCGACCCGTTCAACCGCTACATCTTCAACGTGCGGGCGAGCTACTACGACGAGACGGAGAAGATCGTCGAGCAGCTGGTCTCGACCGGGATCAAGAGCATCGCCGTGTTCTACCAGAACGACGCCTACGGCCAGGCCGGCCTGAAGGGCGTCCAGCGCGCGATGGACCGGCGCAACATGAAGCTTGCGGCGACCGCGACGGTCGAGCGCAACACGACCGATGTCGCCGCAGCGGTGAAGGCGATCAGCGCCCCGCAGCCCGACGCGGTGGTGATGATCTCCGCCTACACCTCGATCGCCGAGTTCGTGCGGCAAATGAAAAGGGCCGGCTACGCCGGTCAGTTCCACAACGTCTCGTTCGTTGGCGCGAAGGCGCTCTCCGACGCGCTCGGGAGCGAGGGCTACGGCGTCGCGATCTCGCAGGTCGTGCCGTTCCCGTGGAGCCCGACCCAGCAGGTCGTCAAGGAGTACAACAACATGATGAAAGCCGCCGGGACGAAGGACTACAACTTCTCGAGCCTCGAGGGCTTCATCGTCGCCAAGGCGTTCACGGAAGGCCTCAAGCGCGCCGGCAAGGATCTCACCCGCGACCGGCTGATCACCGCGCTCGAGAGCATGTCGAACACCGACCTGGGCGGATTCGTGATCAACTTCAATCCGCAGAGCCACAACGGGTCGCAGTACGTCGACCTCACCCTCATCGGCCGCGGCGGCAAGTTCGTGAAGTGACCGCGGCGCACCGCCGCTAGCGCGCCCGTCCCCACGCCAGCGTCGGGGCAGGGCTCGACGCCGCAACGCCCCCCCGACGCGCGCGGGCACTCTCCGCGCCTTCCGGCGCCGCAGGGCGCGATCCGCGCGCGTGCGGACCCTCTCCCCGCACCGTCGGCCGCCACGCCTCGCCGGCAGCGCTCAGCCGCGCCGCCAAGTGGTGCCCTGCGGCGAGTCCTCGAGCACGATGCCGATTGCGGCGAGCGCCTGGCGGATGCCGTCCGCCGCGCCGAAGTCCTTCGCTTTCTTCGCCGCCGCGCGCTGCGCGATCAGCGCCTCAATCCGTTCGACGGTCCAGCCGGCTGGGAGCGGGCCCTGCAGGAACTCACCTGCCGGACGCCCGAGCAGGCCGACCACGCCGCCCAGGCCGCGCAGCAGCCCCGCGCGCGCGGGCGCGCCGGTGCGGTTGATCTCGTTCGCGAGCTCGAACAGCACGGCGATCGCCTCCGGCGTGTTGAAGTCATCGTCCATCGCCGCGCGAAAGCGCACGGCATCGGCATCGGTCCAGTCGATCGCCGCCGGCGCCGCGGCCGCGCCCTTCAGCGCCGTATAGAGCCGCTCGAGGCCGTGCTTCGCCTCCTCCAGATGCTGGTCGGAGTAGTTGAGCGGACTGCGGTAGTGCGCGCGCAGGATGAAGAACCGCACCACCTCCGGGTCGTACTTGGCCAGCACCTCGCGGATGGTAAAAAAGTTGCCGAGCGACTTCGACATCTTCTGCTCGTCGACGCGCACGAAGCCGTTGTGCATCCAGTAGTTCACGAACTCACCGCCGTGCGCGCCCTCCGACTGCGCGATCTCGTTTTCGTGATGCGGAAACTGCAGATCCTCGCCGCCGCCATGAAT
>Ga0187846_10000558_pt1 | contig 21496 bp, 18 predicted proteins | sample TC_taG_FD_161473 | JGI IMG/M metagenome (GOLD analysis project Ga0187846, IMG submission 161473) | Biofilm microbial communities from the roof of an iron ore cave, State of Minas Gerais, Brazil - TC_06 Biofilm (v2) | ecosystem: Environmental > Terrestrial > Deep subsurface > Cave > Wall biofilm...
GTCGTGCTGCCTCCCGATGCGCCGCCGCCCAACACCCCGGCGGCAAGAAATCGCGCGCAAGCGATGGCTCGGCAAGCATCCGAACTCCTCGACAAGGGCGAAGAAGACGGCGCGCGCATCCAGCTCGAGCAAGCGGTCGTCCTCGACCCGGAGAACAAGACTGCCGGCTGCCTGCTACGCAGCATCAAAGCCGATCCGGTGGCGACGCTCGGCCGCGAATCGAACCCGTATACCGTCCGTCCCGGGGAAACGCTCGGTAGCATCGCGAAACGGGCGACCGGCGATACATGCGATTTCTACCTGCTCGCCCGCTACAACCAGATCCGCGTGCCGCGTCTCCTCGCTGCCGGGCAGGTGATCAAGATTCCTGGCAAAGCGCCGCTCGCCGAACCCGCGCCGGCGCCAAAACCGCGCCCCGAGGCGGCGAAGAAGCCCGACGCGTCGCCGGTGGCCGCGCCAGCCCCCGCACCGCAGCCCACTGCCGCCGACCTCAGCCCGGCGCCCCAGCCGGCACCGCCGGATGACGCCGCGAACCGCGCCGCCGCCGAGCGCTACCATCGCAATGCCCAGGCCGCGTTCAGTCGTCAGGACCTCGATACCGCCATCGCGGAGTGGACCAAGGCGCTCGAGCTTGACCCCGGCAACGATCTGTACCGCGCGCGGCGGGAGCAGGCCGTGGAGCTCCAGAAGAAGCTCACCCAAATCCCCAAGTGAGCTTGAGCGGGCGCGCGCCCGCTCAGTTCTTGGTGTTCTGGTCGATCGACCGCATCGTCGCCTGCGCGCGCCGCGCCTGCTGCAGTCGGACCTGCGCCTGGGTCTGGTCCGGGTCGTAGTAGACGCTGCGCTCCCATAGCGCGATCGCCTTGTCGAGGTTCGACGCGAACGCCTGCAGCCCGAGGCGATAGTATTCCTCGCCGAGCGCCTGGCGCACCGCGCGCAGGGTCTTCGCCGCCTCGGCCGGGTCCGTAGGCCCGAGGCGTTGGGCCTTCTCGAGGTAGCCGAACGCCTCTTCCTTACGCCCCAAGCGCAGCGACGCGAGGCCGAGTTGATAGTACGCGTCGGCCAGGTCACCGCGCGCGTGGTCGTCTCGCGGATGGCTCTGCAGGTATTTTTCCAGGCTCTGGACGCTGCCCGCGTAGTCGCCCTGCCGCGAGAGCCCGACGCCGAGCTCCAGTTCGCCGAGCTCGCTCGCCGACGGCGCGACCGCGCTGCGAGAGTCATTGCGCCCAGCCGGGGGACGGCTCGCGACCGCAACGCGCGGCGGTCGGGAGAGATACGCCCGCTTCACGCGCTCCGCATCGAGCTCCCGCAGCGCGCGCGCCGCGGCGACGTTTTGCGGGTCGACGCTCAGGACGCGTAGATACCGCATGGTCGCCTGCTCGAGATCACCGGCCTGACGCGCCTTCTCGGCCGCCTTCAGGCGCTCGGCGACCGCGTCGGCGATGCGCCTCTGCGTCTGCTCGAGCTGCGCACGGTAGTCGGCGGACTCGGGTTGCAAGAGCACCAAGACCTCCCAGAGCGACTGGGCCTCCGACAATCTGCCCTCACGGGACAAGGCGAGCGCGCGCTCCCGGTAGCTCCGCTCGAGCTCAGCCAGCGGCGACCCGGCGGGCGCGCCTAGGGTCGGCCCGGACGGACGCGTTGGCGGCTCGGAAACCGGCGCCGATACGCAGGCCGCAAGGAGCACAGCGAGCGCGGCGACGGCGCGCTTCGCGCCGTTCGGCCTCATCGCAGATCAGCCTCCTTGAAGACCTGCAGCAGCGCCTTGAACCCTTCCAGGTCATGGTCGCCGAAGACCATGCTCCGGCGCAGCATCGTCGGCGGCGCAAAGAATGGGTTTCCGCCGGGGTTCACGGTCACCCCGAGCCGAAAATCCGCGGCCCCGAGCCGCTCGAGCACCAGCTCGTTCGCGTCGCCGTAGGGGTAGGCGTAGAGATCCACCGTGGTCCCGAGGTTGCGCTGCAGGATCTCCTGCGGGACCCGGATCTCGGCGTCGAGCCGCTCGCGATACCGCTGGTCGCTCTCTCCCGGGAGGCGCACCACGAGGTTCGAATGGGTCTTCGAGTGCGCCTCGAAGTCGATCAGGCCCGACGCCGCCATCTCCTTGATCTGGTTCCAGCGGAGCGCTTCGCCCGCGCCGATGAAGTCCGAGTAGACGAAGAAGGTTGCCGGAAACCCGTACTTCTTGAGCAGCGGATAGGCGTATTGATAGGTGGAGATGTGGCCGTCGTCGACCGTGATCATCACCGCCCGGTCCGGGAGCCCGCTCCGACCGGCCAGGAACTCGGTCAACTGCGACAGCCTCACGACCCGATAGCCGTTCCGCGCGAGATAGTCGAGCTGCGCGGCGAAGGCGTCCGGGGTGACGATCATCTTGCTCGCCACCGGACCGAAGCGGTGGTAGCAGAGAATCGGAATCGTCTGGAAGCCGTTGACCGTGACGCCGCCGGGGTTGAGGGGCCGCAGCGGAACGGCGAGGATCTTGCCCGGTTCGGCGCGCGTGACGCCGTTGAACTTCGCGATCTCCCACTCCCGATCTTCGTGGCCCAAGAAGCGCTGCGCCAGCGCCGCCAGGGTATCCCCCGCGGCCGGTGCGTAGAGGACGAACTGATCGTTTTGCGCCACGACGCTACCGCGCGCGGGCGACGCCATGATCGACGCCGGACGGGATGCGGAAGACGCCATCTCGTTCAACCGCGGACCCGACGCGCACGCCGCCACGGCGAGCGCGGCCGCGGCCGCAAGCGCCCGGATCGTCGGCGTGCGCCGCATCGCCGTACGCTCGCGATCGGTCACAGGGCGGTTTTCCGCGAGATCGACGTAGCGCTCATCGACGGCAGCTTGCTGTCGGGCGGCTGCGGCGGCAACCGCTGCTCCAGCTGCTCGGCCATCCGGTCGAACGCCTCGTAGAGCAGGCCGAACTCGTCGTTCCGCTTCTCGCCGATCCGGTACGCGACCCGTCCCTTGCCGATCTCTTCCATCGAGTCCTTCAGGAGCCGAATCGGCTTCGAATAGTGCGCCGCGATGAAGTAGGTCGCCACGACCACCGCCGATGCCGTCACCACGAGGAGGAGGATCATCAGGGCCCAGCTCTGCCGGGCGACTTTCGTGAGCGGCGCCTCATACAGTCCGAGCCGCACTTTGCCGATCGACCGGTTCTGAAACACGATCGGCGCCTCGAAATCGAGCACCGCAACCTCCCCCGCCAGTGCGCGCTGCACGGAGACACTCTGGTCGCGCGTGGCGACCGGATTCCCTTGCGCGCGGGCGTAAGGCTGGCCCACGGTTTTCGGGTCGCTGCTCACTCGAACGACCCCCTTGTAGTCGATCACGGCGAGGCCCTGGAGTTCCAGCGCCCGGGTCACCTCCTGCGCGAACACATCGATCGCGACCCAGTCCTCGGAGAGGGCCGGGACCGCGCTCTCGGTTGCGATCAGCTTGGTGAGCGATGCCCCGTGGGCGATCATCTCGTCCATCATCACTTTCTGCTGGCGATTCGTGACAAAGGTGGACGTCACCGCCATCGTGACTGCGACCACCCCCGCCATGATGAGCGTCCATTTCAGCCGCAACGGCACGGTGCGCGGGCGACCCTCGCTATCGGCTTCTTCGATGACCTCGCGGGAAACCTTGATCAGTGCCTCAGCAAGCTCCTGGCCGGACTGAAACCGCCGCTCGGGCTGCTTGCTCAGGCAGCGGTCGACGATCCGGCGCAAGCCCGAGGGCACGTCCTTGCGCAGCTGATCGATCGGCTGAGGGTCCTCCTTGGCGATGCGTAGCGCCAAGGTCACGATGCTCTCGGCGTCGAACGGGCGCTTGCCCGTCAGGAGCTCGTAGAGCACCACCCCGGCCGAAAAAAGATCCGAGCGCGCATCGACCTTCTGCCCCATCGCCTGCTCGGGGGACATGTAGTTCGGCGTGCCGAGCACCGTCCCGAACCGGGTCTGCTGGGTCGTGTCGGGGGTCTCGATGTGCGCGATGCCGAAGTCGGTGACCTTGATCGTCGTCCCGCCTCTCAGGCGCAAGACGTTGCTCGGCTTGATGTCGCGGTGGACGATGCCTTTCCGGTGGGCAAAGTCGAGCGCCTTAGCGAGCTGGATACCAATTTCCAGCACGTCGCTAATCGGCAAGCCGTGTCTTTTGCCCGTCTCGGCTTCCAGCGACCCGCCGTCCAGCAGCTCCATGGCGATGTACGGCCGGCCTTCGATCTCGCCCACGTCGAACACGGTGACGATGTTGGGGTGCGACAGTATTCCCGCCGCCCGCGCCTCGCGCAGGAAGCGCGAGCGGTATTCGGGGTCGATGCAAAGATTCGGATGCAGGAACTTGATGGCGAGCGACCGGTTGATGCTCGGGTCATGCGCCTTGTAGACGGTCGCCATCGCCCCTTCGCCGATCTTCTCGAGGATCTGATAGCGCCCGACCTGGCGCACGGGTTTTTCCCCGGCGACTCCGGAGGCGTACCCGGCACCGCCCGGCAGAGACGTGTTGGTCGCAGGCGCGCGCGGCGGGACGGTTTCCTCGTTCTCTTCGCCCGTGCCGGGCGAACTCGCCGATAGGTCGAGATCGAGTCGTTCAGGTGTCATGGCTCAGCATCTCCTCAAGTCGCCCCCCAGCCAGCGGCGACAACGCCGCCGCGTGGCACGGCAACTCCCCAATGCCGCGAGATAGCATCCCCCCACACTGTAGTCAACGCACAATTCGACGTAGACCGATCGGGTGCAACTCGCCCCGGAATCCGCCACGTTCGTTTCGCCGCACCGACTACCCCGACCGAGGCAGAACATACCAAAGATAGGCGCTCACGCCAGCGAAAATCACGCCGATGAGTAACCAAGTGCGCGCGGCTGGGCCAAGATTGCCGCCATCGCGCACGAGACGCGCTACCCCGAGCGCGAGGAATACGGCGGCCAGCGCGCCGAGAATATACGTGGCCGCCATTGGCGCTCAGGCCATTTTTTTTGCGAGCCAGCGCTGCTGGCGCCAGGCGGGGGCGCTCGTATTGAAGAGCGGTGTGCCGGGATTCAGTAGACAGAGATACTGCGCCGCTGCGATACGCTGGCGCTGATACCCGTCCCTTAGCACCTTGACGCAATGCTCGCGCGTAGGCGGGGCGCCCATGAAGTAGCGCAACCCCTCCTGGAAACGATGCTTGTTCGCGTCCCACCAGGCAGCGCACTTGGCCGGGTCGGGCCATGGGAGTCCGTCATCGGGGTCCATGTCGACACTCTGATCACCAGGGTCGTCGTTCGGAATCGACTCGAGGTTTTCGGGCGGCTTACGGTCGAGACCAAGAGCGACCAAGCCAAGGCCGGTGATCGTGCCGAAGGCCTCGCCCGCGAGGCGCGCGAGCTTTGCGTCCCGCATCTGTTTAATTAGCCAAGGCACATATTGACAGTCGCCTACAAGCCCCACCCCAGCGACTAGCGGGCGACAGATGCCGCTTCGCTCCGACAGCCGCCTGAGCAATCCGCGGCCAGCCTCCACGGTCATCGCCTGCAGACACATTGCAAAGAGCTTACGCGAAGCTCCCAGGGTTAGGGCGTCCTCGGCGGCAAGCCGATCGAGAACCTGTCGGGACCCGAGCGCCACTGCGGACCATCCCGCCGATTCCAGGACCCGTCGATCCGGATCCTCTACCGCGAGCTCGCAGGCACCGAGACACTCCCTCGCCCCCAGTTCGCCCGCCGCCCGGAACGATCGCGCCCGCAAGTACGAATCCTCATCGCGCATACCTGCCACTAGAGCAGGCCCGGGTTGTACTCGGTGTGCCGCACAGGCAGCGATGCCGATCGCGCGTTCAAACGGGGAACCGGAGCGCAGCATTGCCCGCACAACGCCTTGCAGCTGAACTGGCGACGACCATCCGTATCCCGCCACCATCGCCCGTCGAGTGTGTGGCATCGCCTCGGCGACCGCACTGACCTGCCCAAGGAGAGCAGTGTCTTCGAGCGCGAGCGCCAGCGCGGTAGCAGCGAACGTCTCTGGGCCCTCTGGGGCGTCAAGCATGCTCATGATCACGGCAATGGCCGGTTCACCGATGAGCCGCACCGCATCAACATGCGCATCGAGACGCTCGTCGAACGCCGCGATATCCTCCAGGCGTGAGTGCATACCGCCAACAAGCCGGTCCCGCACGCGCCAGACTGCGGCCGTTTCCGCGCAGTGCTGCTCGATGATGGAGGCGATCTGCTCGTTAGCCCGCGGCATGAGGGGATAGCGTCGCGCCGAGCGGCGGCCTCACTCGATCGAGCGGAACGGCGGCCGACGCGCAGCCGGCGCGGGCGCGACGACGCATGCAGCCCGAAGCGGGCCGTCAGAGGACGCCTCGCACATTGCCAGCGGCCCCGGCGCGTACCCTCGCTCCAAGGCCCTTGCTGCGATAGCGATGCCAAGCACACCCGCTGCCGCACCAATTTCGCCAACGGACATTGCCGGGTACCACACCGCCAGCCGTTCCCGCCGCGTGCGATAAAACCTCGCCGCGCAAATCGTAGATTCCCAAGCGCGATAGCGCTCGCCGTTCATGTCGGAGACGCGAAAGTCGACAGAAGCCTCGTCGCAACCCGCATCTCGTACGGTGTCCTCAAGCGCCGACTGAAGCGCGATACCCACCGAATAGCGCGGGCCAATTGCTGTTTCTGATTCGCCTTCAAGAGCGGCACCTGCTCCGAGTACCTGCGCGCGCGCATGGGCGCCGATGCCGGCGTCGATCGTCAACGCGATGCAGGCGGCCCCTTCGCCGGGGACAACCCCCTGCGGCTGGTCGGCTCCATGCAGCCGGCTCGCCGCGCGGAGACGCGAAAGGTCGTCGCGGTTGACCAGCGAATCGACCCCAGCTATGACACATTGCCGGACGCCCTCTTTGAGAAGGAGATCGCGCACCACCGGTAGCGCCGCGAGTCCTTCTGCTGCGCCTCCTTCTACCGTCCTCGATCGCATGTCGAACCGGATCTGGGTCTGCTCACCGATCCGCTCGATCAGGTGCGCGCCGGCGCCCTCGCGAAGCCCGGGATGTCTCCGGAGCGTATCGGGCACCACGAGCAGCAAAACCGGGTCGACCGCACGCGAGCGATCCGGGAGCGCCTCCCCAATTACGCGCGCGGCGAGATTCACAAGCCAAGCTTCGGGCAAACGCTTCAGCGCGCGCGACGCCGGCACGACCGCCCCGAGAATCGGCTGTTGCGGCGCCGGCAGTGCGACCGCCTTGCGAAACCCAGACAGCCCCGCGCGCACCGCGGCGCAGGTCTGGACCGCGTTGAGTCCGACGGCCGTCACCGCACCGATCCCCGTGATGAGCAGCGGTGTGGTCATAGCTCGAAGTGGCGTCCCGCGTTTCGCACCTCGCCTTCCCCCCGCCTGTGATCGACGTGGAGCTTGCGCGCGACACGAGCACGAAGCCAAGCGGGTGTGACATGACCGATCACTACTTCGCGCAGTGCGCCCGTGTTCCGCACCGTCCGCACGACGGAGCGCCCGGTGAGCACAACGGTTCTGGCGTCGGGTTCGATCAAGACTGTGTCGACCCGCAGATGCGACTCCAAGTGGCGGTCGTCGTAGAAGTGGCGTATTGGCACTTGCAGTTTGGGCAGCCGGAAGCTCCACTCCCCTTCGGGAGTGAGGTTCACGATTCGCACCATCTCGCCGCCCTGTAGCGTCCGGCTTTGCTGATCGGGCGGTGCGGACTGATTGAACCGTGCGTCGAAGTCTAGGGGCAGAAACGGCCAGCGTGACCGACGCCACGCCTCGTCATAGGTGCCGGCGAATCGCACCCTTGGGGACCATCCTCGACCGACCGCGCCTAACCCACTCGGCGTTGGCGCGTCAGCCGGAGAGTACACAAGGTCGGTTGGACTTTCCACGTTCGGGAGCTCCGTCTCGATTGCGAGATCCATCGAACGTGCGCCCTCAAAGCCCACGCCAATCGGGTTACGCGCGTCAACGGCGCGAGGTTGCCCTTGCGGCGCTGCCCCAACCGCTCCGCCGAAGCTGCGCTCGTAGACGATGGGCATGCAGTCGAAGGGTTTGGGCGAAGAGGGCGCGCGCCCGAGGGGACCGGTCCTCCAGCCCCGATCCCCCGAGATCAATAGCTGCTTGCGGACGTCGCCCGCCAGGACGCCGACCGGCACCTGTTTCGCGGGGCGGCCGCCGGGAGCATAGGCTGTTCCATTGACCAGCACATCGACGGCTGGCTTCTCCAAGGCGAGGTCTGCCTCACGTAGCAAGCTCGAGAGGCCGGGCGCGCCCCGATATACGTCGGAGAGCGCGGCTGGGCGCTGCGCGTCAGCGCACCGTACCAGCCCATCGGCGTCGACCACGAACGTCGCACAGACGAGGACCAACAGCACTTCCTGCCCCTCGGCGTCGGGCAGGACGATGGATTTCGCCGCGAAGGGCGTTCTGTTGTCGAGTGTCGCACTGATGCTCAAGCGCGGACTCCCACTGTCTAAACCCACTTCCCCGCGGCGTCCAAGCCGAGCGGCCAATACGGCATGCACGCCAAAAGCTTCGCGAGATCCGTCAGGTTTGCCTCGTCCAGCCAACCGAGCACAAACCGCTGCGGCGCGATCCGTGCTGCGGCTTCACACGCGCCATTGCGCGCGTCGCATAGTAGCCAGTGACGGCGAACTACAGAGACCATGTCCGGATAGGCGGCCGGTCCAGCGGGCCGGGACTGCCAGACCGACGCGAGCGCCCTTTCGGGGCTCCGCAGGCGCCGCGCCGTGTGCTGCAGGATTCTGTTCCACCAGGCGAGCGCACGCCGTCCCGTCTCATCTAGCTCGGCGACGTAGCGCCTGAAGTCCTCACGCCGGGACGCGTCGGCGCCGTTGAGCAACACCGACGAGGCGGGAAGGTCCACCGCGAGGTCGGAAGGCGCGGCGAGCAGGCGCGCTACACTCGTCCTCCAGTCCCGCAAGAATGGATGTGTGCGCGGAGAAACGAATTCCAGCGAGACCGCCTTGGTATCGCCCTCGTCCTCCTCGTCGCTCAGGTCGAGACCGAGATCATCGCCCCCGATAGGGGAGAACACGAACCTGTCCAGGAATTCGCGGAGCGACTGGTGCCTTCCGGCCAGCCATTCGACGCAGAAGACGTGCGGCGGCACTTCCGTACGACTGACCCTGTCTTGGTCTGCGTCGGAAGCGCCCTCCGCTCCCCAGCGAGCCGCGCCGCCCACTTCCTTCGTCTCCTCTGCGGCTGCGCGCGACTGGTTGAGTCGTTCGCACGCGACGTAGAACTGCCGATAGACACGTATCACGAACGGATGCGAAACTGGGCCGCAGGGCCAGCGGAGCGTGAGCCGGTTGCGCGCCGCCTGCCGCGAAGCGGCTAAGGATGTCTCTCGCTCTTCGAGGGCCGACCACCACTTCTCGGCGGACGAGCGAGCGGTCGTCAACGCTTCAACGTATTCAAGGAACAGTTTGTCGTAGACGTCCACCGCAACTTGCCCCTTCTTGCGATCGAGTCGTCCGCTACTACGCGACGGCTGACATCAGCGTCTGGAAGTTCTGCGGGTCGGTGAAGAAGTCCACAACCGTGCTCATCTGTCCCCCTTGCGAGTTGGAGCAACCGGCGCAATGTGGAACCGTGGTCGCGGGGTCGTTCGCCCACTCCTCGAACTCCTCGGGGTTGTGACAACCACCCAAGATCCAAGCCAATTCCATCGGCGGCTGATGGTCAGGGGTAAACTGCTTCCTGTCGGCTCGGCCCGACGTCTTTCGTTCGCATTCCCAGCAGGGCCCACCACGCACGGCGGCGTATTGATCGCTGTTTGGGCTCGCCTGGATCTCCTCGCGCGTGTACTCCTCCTCGCAAGGCTCGCCGGGCTTGACCCAGGGCAACGCGAGGAAATTGACGAGCGCGGCCATGTCCACACATCCTGGAGGGTCGGAGGCGCAGTTTTGCCCCACTAAATCGCCATTGCGGCAAACGCCCTTCCCTTCCGCCTTGACGGTAAACGACCACAGTTTGAAGTAACCCTTGCCTTTGGTCTTATGGGTGATGACGTTTCCGCCCTGGGTCCCGGCTTCGTCACCTGTGCTGGTGGCGATTTCCGACTGGTCCTCGATGGCAGTCTCGTTGCCCTCGATCTTGACCGTCTTGGTTCCTTTGGCCAAGTCGGAGGCAGACATCACGTTCACGTAAGGGACCGGAATGGGACCTGCGGGCGGGGGCGGTGGACTCAAGCACACGTCCGCCGGCGCGATGCCCTGGCCGCCACTGCCCTTGTGGAAGAAGCCCATTCCCTCGGCGAAGACTTTCGACGGCATGGTGCTAGTTGAGCTCGACCGACCCGCCTTTGATTCGGTTCACGCCCGAAGACTGACTCGACAGGTAGGTGCCGCGGATGATCACTTTCCCGGCACTCGTCAAGGTAATGCTCGCCTTGCCGCAACGAAGAACGATTTCGCGTTGCGCGTCGAGCAAGAGGCGTTCCCCGTCGGCGCTCACATGCATCGGCCGCAAACGGCTGACATCCGGCGATAGCGCTGGGCGAAGGAGGCCAGTGATGATCGGTCGCCACGGGTCTGCCTCCTCGCAAAGAATCGTCACCTCGCGGCCGATGTCCTGCGAAGCGATATCGACCGTTGCTCGCGCCGTAAGTGCGGCACTCCCGGGTTGCCCATCGAATACGACGAGCGGAACCCCCCCAGCGCCCAAAGCGACAAGCCGTCCGATGACGAGCCGGTCGACACGCAAGCGAGTTGCAGGAGGCTCGTCGATCGCTGCGCTTGGTCGAACCAGTATTTGCTCCAAATCTCGCGCGCTCATGGCCTTCTCTCCTAGCTAGTCAGTTCTGGAAGACATTCTGGCCCTTGATCTTTACATCGCCCGAGGCCTGGATCCCGATCTTCCCCGAGCCCTCGATCGAGATGTCCTTACCCTTGATCGTGATCGTGCCGTCCTTCTTCATCGTGATGCTCGCGCTGCCGGTCGTGATGGACACTGAATCCGCCGCAGTGATAACCAAGTTCTGGCCGACACTCAGCGAATCGTCCTTGCCAACGCTTGTGGTTCGCCCGCCGCTGACGCTGCGCGATTCGTCGCCACCGACGTTCGCCGAGGCGTTTCCGCTGACCGATTCGCTCTGATCGCCACTAACGTTTGTGCTCTGGTTGCCGCCGACCGTGGTGCTCTCGTTACCGCCGACATTCGTGCTCTGGTTGCCTCCAACGTTGACATCCTGCTTCGCTCCCACGTTGACGGTCTGGTAGGCACCGATCGCCACCGCCTGAAAAGCCCCGATCGCGATCTCCTGCGCCGCACCGATCGCGATCGTCTCGTTGGCCCCCACCGTGTGGGTGCGCTGCACGGCCACCATCTTGGTCTCGTTCGCCCCGACCGAGACCGAGCGGTTCGCACCGACGGTGATGCTCTCGTTGGCGCCGACCGTCTCGGTGCGGTTGACACCGATCGCGATGGTCTCGTTGTTGCCCACCGTCTCGGTGCGGTCATGCTTGACCAAGGTCGTCTCATCGTTGTCGATGGTCTTCTTGCGATCATGACCGACCCAGTGCGTCTCGTCGTTTTCGACCTCGATGTCCTGGTTCTTCTCGGCATGGATCCAGAGTTGCTCGGACCCCTTCTTGTCTTCGAAGCGGATCGCGTTCGCGTTCGCGCCGCTCCCCTCTTTGCTGGAGCGCGTGAGGACGCCCGTCTGGGTCATATTGGCGGGCAGGTCCCAGGGCGGCATCTGCTCGGCGTTGTACACGCGGCCGCTGATGATGGGACGATCCGGGTCCCCTTCCAGAAAGTCCACGACCACTTCCTGCCCGATGCGCGGAATGGCCACCATGCCCCAGTTCTTCCCCGCCCACGGATGCGACACGCGGATCCAGCACGAGCTGTTCTCGTCGGACTTCCCGTACCGGTCCCAGTAGAACTGGCACTTCACGCGGCCGTACTTGTCGGTATAGATCTCATCGCCCTTCGGACCGACGACCTTCGCGGTCTGCGGCCCCTGCACGATGGGCTCGGGCGTGATGCGCTGCGGGCGGAACGGCTCCTTGCTGTGGAGCGCACTGTACGAGCACTGGTAGGTCGCCCCCTTGGTCTCCATCGCCTCGTACTCGGTGTAGCTCATCTCGTAGTCGGCCGCCACCACGAGATACTCGCGGTTCTGGTCGGCGCGCGGATGCTTCTCCAGCTTGAGCAGGGCCCCCACCGCGACGCCCCGAGCGTTCGTCTCGGCGCGGGCGAGCTCCCACTGCCACTGGAGCTCTTCGAGGCGCGTGCGCACGTATTGCTCGCCGTCGGCGGTCTTGTAATAGCCGCCGGGGTAGTCGAAGACCTTGCCTTTGGCCTGGTCGTGGGAGCGCGCGAGCTGCCGGTTAACGGCGAGATCGGTGCTCGGCTTCTCGAAATCGTAGTCGGTCAGCGCATAGCTGCCCGGCTGCACCTCGCGCCCCATCTCCCACTTGCTCACGTACTCCTGATCGAGGCGAACGCCCTTCCCGGCCGGGATGTAGGGGAGCTGCGGGTAGTCCGGGAACGCCGAATGCGCGCTCAGCGAATCGGCGATCACCATCTTGTGGTGGCCGTCGGTGTGCTTGAAGTAGTAGTAGATCCCCTCCTCTTCCATCAGGCGCGAGACGAAGTTGAAGTCGGTCTCCCGATACTGGACGCAGTACTCGCGCTTCGCGTATTTCCCCGTGGTATCGAGCTTGAAGTCGTGCAGGCCGGCGTGCGTCTCGAGAATCTCCTTCACGATCTGCGGGACGTCCTTGTCCTGGAAGATCCGGCAGTCCGCGGTGCGGGTGAGGAACCAGAGCCACGGCCGTACGGTCGCGTGATAGAGGTGGTAGCGCCCGAGCATGCCGACCTGGGCGAAGCGCGTCACGAAGCCGTTGAAGAACCGCTGCTTGTCCTTCGGCAGCTCGAGCTTGACCGTCACGTTCTTGCCGAGGATCTTGTCGATGTTGATATCGCCCTTCGGGCTCGCGAGCTCGATCCGATACTCGAAGAGCCGCCCGAGCTCCTCGCGCGCGCGCATGCGAGTGAAGAGCAGGTCGGCGCCGAGCGGTGTCTGGATCTCCATCACCTTGCTGGCCATCGCGCTTCTCCTCGTCTGTGGCGATCGCGTCCGGTGAGCTACTCGAACCGGTACGCGAAGTCGTTGTTCTCGACCGAGAGCCGCACCGCGGCGAGCGTCTGGCCCTCGGCCAAGCGCCGCAGGTACTCGACGCTCACGCGCGGGAGCACCGTGTTGGTGAGGATGGCGTCGATCATCCGGCCGCCCGACTCGAGCTCGGTGCAGCGCGAGACGATCAGCTTCACGGCGCCCTCGTCGTACTCGAACGGGATCTTGTGGTTCTCGGCCACGCGCTTCTTGATGCGGGCGAGCTGCAGGCGCACGATGTTCGCGAGCATGTCGTCCGACAGCGGATAGTACGGGATCACGACCAGCCGTCCGAGCAGCGCGGCCGGAAACACCTTCAGCAGCGGCTCGCGCAAGGCCTTCGCGAGCCCCTCGGGGTCGGGCAGGAGCTCCGGGTCCTTGCACAAGCCCATGATGAGGTCCGAGCCGGCGTTCGTCGTGAGCAGGATGATCGTGTTCTTGAAGTCGATGTAGCGCCCCTCCCCGTCTTCCATCCAGCCCTTGTCGAAGACCTGGAAGAAGATCTCGTGCACGTCGGGGTGCGCCTTCTCGACCTCGTCGAGCAGCACCACGCTGTAGGGCCGGCGCCGCACCGCCTCGGTCAGAATCCCGCCCTCGCCATAGCCGACGTAGCCGGGCGGTGCGCCCTTCAGCGTCGAGACGGTGTGCGCCTCCTGGAACTCGCTCATGTTGATCGTGATCACGTTCTGCTCGCCGCCGTAGAGCGCCTCGGCGAGCGCGAGCGCGGTCTCGGTTTTGCCGACGCCGGAGGTGCCGCACAGCATGAACACGCCGATCGGCTTGTTGGGGTTGTCGAGCTTCGCGCGCGAGGTCTGGATGCGCTTCGCGACCATCTCGAGGCCGTGGCGCTGGCCGATCACCCGCTGGTTGAGCGCATCCGCCAGCCGGAGCACCGTCGCCACCTCGTTCTTCACCATTCGGCCGACCGGGATGCCGGTCCAGTCGGCGACCACGGCCGCCACCGCCTGGGCATCGACCGTGGGCAGGATGAGCGGCGTCTCGCCCTGCAGCGTCGTCAACTGCCCCTGCAGCACGTGCAGCTCGCCGAGCACCTGCGCGCGCTCCTCGGGGGCGAGCGCGGGCGCCTCCGCGGCGTCCTTGGAACCCTTGGCCTCACTCGACTTCGTGTCACCGGGCTTCGCCTCGGCCGCCGTGCCGTCGACCGGCTTCCCGCCGGCCCGGAGCTTCTTGCGGAGCTCCAGAATGCGGTCGACGAGCCCCTTCTCCTCGAGCCAGCGCTGCTCGAGCCCGGTTAGGCGCTCGCGCTCGGTCGCGAGCTTGTCCTGGGCGTCGGTGCGGCGGAGCTTGGTATCGATGCCGATCGACTCCTCGCGACCGATGATGGCGAGCTCGGTATCGAGGGCCTCGATGCGGCGCCGGCTGTCCTCAACCTCCGGCGGGACCGCGTGCTGGCTGATCGCCACGCGCGCGCAGGAGGTATCCAGCAGACTCACCGCCTTGTCCGGCAGCTGGCGCGCCGGGATGTAGCGGTGCGACAGCCGCACCGCGGCCTCCAGCGCCTCGTCGAGGAGCTGGACGCGATGATGCTTCTCGAGGGTCGAGGCGACCCCGCGCACCATGAGGATCGCTTTCTCCTCCGAGGGCTCGTGCACCTGCACGACCTGGAAGCGCCGCGTGAGCGCCGGGTCCTTCTCGAAGTACTTCTTGTACTCGGCCCAGGTGGTCGCGCCGATCGTGCGCAGCGTCCCGCGCGCGAGCGCGGGCTTGAGGAGATTCGCGGCGTCGCCGGTGCCGGCCGCGCCGCCGGCGCCGATCAGCGTGTGCGCCTCGTCGATGAAGAGGATGATCGGCTTCGGCGAGCTCTGCACCTCCTCGATCACCTGCCGCAGCCGGTTCTCGAACTCGCCCTTCATGCTGGCGCCGGCCTGGAGGAGCCCGATGTCGAGCGTCATCAGCGCGACGTCCTTGAGCGCCGGGGGCACGTCGCCGCGGGCGATGCGGAGCGCAAAACCCTCCGCCACCGCCGTCTTACCGACCCCCGCCTCGCCGGTCAGGATCGGGTTGTTCTGCCGGCGGCGCATGAGGATGTCCACCACCTGGCGGATCTCCTCGTCGCGTCCGGTGACCGGATCGATCTCGCCCTTGCGCGCGCGCTCGGTGAGATCGACCGCGAAGCGCTTCAGCGCCTCTTGCTTGCCCATCGCCGCCGGCGCCATCGCGCCGCTCGCCTCCCCGGGGGTGGCGAGCGCGGAGCCGTCGGCGGCCTTGAGGCCGCCTTCGGGCGAGCCGGCGACGATCTTCGCGAACTCGTCGGTGAGCGCTTCGGGCTTGATTCGCTCGAATTGGCGCGAGATGTTCAAGAACGCGTTGCGGAGCGAGCCCGTCTTCACGAGCGCCACCACCAGGTGGCCGGTGCGCACCTGCGCCTCGCCGAAGAGGAGCGTCCCGTACGTCCAGGCCCGCTCGACCGCGTTCTCGACGTGCGTCGAGAGGTCGCTGATCGAGGTCGCCCCGCGCGGGAGGCGATCGAGCGCGTCGGTCAGGTCCTTCGCGAGCCGCGAGGCATCGAGCTCGAAGTGGCGCACGATGCGATGGAAATCGGAGTCTTGCAGCTGCAGGATCTGCTGCAGCCAGTGCTCGAGCTCGACGTAGGGATTGCCGCGCAGCTTGCAGAATACGGTGGCGCCCTCGACCGCCTTGTAGGCGAGGCTATTCAGCTTGCCGAAGAGCGCGACCCGACTGATCTCGGCCATGAAGAGTCCTTTCTTTACGCCGCGGCCGCTGGTGGCCGCGCCGAGGCGCGTTCCCGCCGCCGCGCGAGCCGCTCGGCGTCGAGCGTGAGATCGCCCGCATCGCGGCCGCGCCAGTAGCGGCCGACCCAGGTGGTCCAGCCGAGACGTCCCTGCTGGCCGATGCGCGTCGGGGGCACCTGATCGCGCCGCAGGACGAGCCGCGCGTCCCATTCCAGCTCGAAGTGCAGGTAGTTGCGCACCCACGCGACCAGCCGATTCATCGCCTCGCCGCCGGGCAGAAACGCCTCGTACTGCGCGAGCGTGAGCGGGCCGAGCCCGATGCGGAACTTGTGCTGGCGATCCCAGAGGCGGGCGCCGAGCACCGTTCCCGCCCCGAGCACGGCGTTATCGCCGCCGAGGCGGGTCTGTTCGGTCGGCGCGAGCGCCATCCAATGGCCGACGAACTCTTCGATCCGCACCGGCACCCGGAAATACCCCTTCAGGAGCGCGCGCAGGCCTTCGGCATTGCGCGCCTGGCGGGCGAGCAGGCCGCTGAAGAAGAGCTTCGCCGCATCGGGCAAGGCGTCCCGCTGCCGCATCTGCGGCGAGCCGAGGCCCACCAGCGCACCGACGTAGGTAGCGAAGCGGTCCTCCCGCGGCCGGTCCAGGTTGACGGCGGGCTGCGCCTGCGCCCAGGCGCGGTAGAAGAGCGCGAGCAACCGGTGATGAAACACGTCGAGAAAGCGCGCGAACGTCTGATCGCTGTGATGCAAGATCCGCTCGCGGGCGAACTCGGTGAGGTGCAGCGGCAGCGGACCGTTCGGGCCCAAGAGGCCGAAGAACGCGACCTCCAAGCGCGGCGGCCGGCCGCCCTCGCGCTGGCGCAGCGCGGTGAGCGTCGCGGGCGCGAACGCGAGCGAGGGTTCCTGGCCGAGCCGCACCGGCTCGTCGGCTGGCCGCAGCGCCTCGCCCCAGCGCGGCTTCCCCGGGTGCAAGCACTCGATGCGCCGCAGCGTCTGGAAGAAGTCATAGGCGTACGGCTTCTCCTCGGCGGCGCGGAAGAAGCTCAGAGGATCGGGCGGTCGCCCCATCTTGGCACCCAGCGCTTGATCTCGCCGCGCGCGGCGGAGCGCAGCACGGTTTCGGTGAACGAGTTGATCGACACGTAGCGGCCGAAGAACTGCTCCAGCACGCACCCGAGGAGAAACGCGCTCGCGCCCTGGAAGGCGAGCTCGTCGACCTCGACCTGGACCACCAGTCCGCGGCCGAAGGTGATCGGCCCGGGGGCCGGCAGCCGGCGCACGGTCCGGTCGATGCGCACCGTGCGCACGCCTTCGATTTGCTTCCGCGCGCTCGGATCGGCGCTCGTCGCATAAAGCTCGAGCATCTCGCGGAGCGCCGCCGCGCCTTCGCGCTCGTTCGCATCGACGAGCGAGAGATAGTTGAGCGAGAGGTGGCTGATGAAGCGCCACGCGGCGCCGCCTTCCCACACCGGCGAGTACGGCCGGGACGGCCCCTTCACGCAGCGCACCGCCTCGATGGGCGCCGCGGTCTCGAGCGTGAAATCGGTCTTGCCGGCGCCGAGCGGCATGAGGAGCGGCAGGTCGCGGTTGGTGCAGAGCGTCGCCACGCCGAGCTGGCGCAGGTCGCCGCGCCAGGGCGCCTCCTTCGGGTCGACGAGCGAGAGGAACGCCTCGCTGCCGATGTAGCTCGAGCGGAACCCCGAGCGTTTCTGCGCCTCCGACAGCATGCGCGGCTCGCGCTGCACGGTGAAGTAGCCGTGGTCGCCCGCGGCGCCGTCCTGATAGGCCGCGTAGAACGGCAGGAACGACTGCACGCTGTCCGCCCCGACCCCGAAGCCGGTGACCTCGGTCACCTCGAACACCTCGAAGTCCATCGGCCGCGTGCGGTCGGGAACGACGTGGAACTCGTAGCCGCCGTCGGTCACCTGGATGCGGTCGGCGCGCTTGGCGAAGAGATTGAGGGCCGGCGCGCAGCCGAGCGCGAAGTTCGAGGCGTCGACCACGTTCTCGAGCGAGGGGTCGCCGCGCTCGAAGAGGAGCACCACTTCGAGCTCGGCGGCGGACTGCCGCCGGGCGGCGTTCGCGAGCCCCACCACGTCGAGGAACAGAAACCGCTGCGGGAACGAAAAATATTCCTGCAGCAGCCGATAGCCGCGGAACATGCGCTCGCCGACCGGCAGCAGGGCCTCGGCGTCGGCGTACCCGACGCGCTGGATGCGCGCCGCGGGCAGGAACTCGTGCCACGACCAGGGCTTCGCCCACGGTCCGATGAGGACGCCCGCCGGCGCCCCGACGGCGAGCTCGTGCAGCTTGTAGGCCACCTCGTCGGCGCCGGCGAGGAAGAGGCGCAGCCGGTCGATCGCCACCTGATTGAACGTGAGCCCGGCGGTGGTCCGGAGCTTGAGGCGCACCCCGCCCTTCACGCGGGCCCCGATCGGCAGCTGCGCGAGCGGCAGGTCGGGCGCGTACGAGAAGTACTCGGCGGCGACGATTTCGAGCGGCCACAGCGTGACGTCGTGCGCGGTGCGGAACTCGCACGCGGTCTGATCGTCCTTGCCGAGCTGGCCGCGCAGCGCCGCGCCGCGCGGAATGACGAACCCGCGCGCGAGGTTGCCCTCGTTCAGGTCGGCCCGGAACTGGGCGACCACCATCGCCGGAGTGGGCGCGAGATAGTTCGGGTAGACGATCTCGAGCAGGCGCTGCGCGAAGCGCGGGAACTCCGCGTCGAGCTTGAGCTGCACCCGCGCGGCGAGAAACGCGACCCCTTCGAGCAGCCGCTCGACGTACGGGTCGGTGACCTCGATCCCGTCCATGCCGAGCCGTGCGGCGATCTTCGGGAACTCGCGCGCGAACTCCGCGCCCACCTCGCGCAGGTGCTGCAGCTCCTGGTTGTAGTAGCGCAGCAGTCGTGGATCCATGGCCGCCCCTGGCGCTTCGCCCTAGCGCGTGAGGTCGCGGATCTCTACCTCGCCCGTCTCGAGGTCGACATCGGTGCGCAGCAGGAGCTCAAGCGGCACCGGCTGCGCCCAGAGCGTGCCGCGGATCTGGATGCTCACGACGTTGTGCAGGTCGAGCTGCGACTCGGAGACGATCGGCTCGACCTCGAGCGTCGCCGGCAGGATGCGCGGTTCGAAGTCGAGGATCGCCTGGCGGATGACCCGCTCCAGGTCGACCACGTCGAGCGCGGAGGCGGTCTGCCCGGCGAGCGCCGGGAGTCCGAAGTTGACCACCGAGCGCGCGACCTCGGGGTGCGCCGCGAGGTCGGCGCTCGAGGCGAAGTTGGTCGCGTTGAAGAGCCACGCGAGATCGCGCAGCACCGCCGCCCGCAGCCGCTGCTTGTTCAACACCCGGTGCTCGCGCGACTCCTTCGTTTTGTTGTGCGGCGCATCATCGACGAGCCGGTCGAGGAGCGCCGGCTGGAGCCGTTCCTGGGGCGTGAGCTCGGCCATTGGTCGCTCGCGCCCTGCCGGCTTAAGCGGCGGCCGCAGCGAACGCGATCGTCCGCACGTCCATGAGCGCGGTCTCGCCCGAGTCGGTGGCGAGGAGGCGCTGGCCGAGCCCGTGATAGGTATTCGGCCCCGCTTCCGACCAGACGGTCTGCCGCGCGAGCAGGATCTGCGCGTCGGCCGAGCGCTCCGAGCCGGGGTAGCGGGTCGGAACGAGCGCCACTGACTCCCCGCCGTTCGTGAAGTGGAGCTGCGCCGGCATCCACACGACGTCGCGCAGGTCCTGCGGGGCCTCGATGGCGAGGCGCGCGAGCCGCACGAACGGCACCCAGTAGTAGTGGCCGTTGATGATCGCCTCGAGCACCGGGCCGAGCCGCGAATCGGCATCGGCGATCCATTCGAACGGTCGGTCATCCACCGTACCCGAGGTCGCGGCCGCCTGATCGAAGGCGCGCGCGCGGAGCGCGGCCGCTTCGTTCGCCTGGCCGCGCCCCGCGAGCAGGACCGATTCGACGAGCAGCGCGAGCCACTCCTCGGGCTGGCCGAACACCATCGGCGCGGTCGCCCCCTCGAACACCTTGGCGCGCAGCACCTCGCAGCGGATCGCCTCGCGATACATCTGCGCCATCGCGAGCGCCGCCGGGTCGAGCTGCGCCGCCACGTTCAGCTGGTTGAGCGCGCGCTCCCACTGGCCGAGCACGCACAGGAGCTGGAACAGGAACACGCGCAGCTTCGGATCCTGGGGCCGCGCGCGCACCTCGTCCTGCAACGCCTTGAGCGCGCCGGCGGGGTCGCCGGTCTGCAACAGATCGGAAGCGGTGCCGGACATGGAGACCTCGTGCAGCGCGGGCGCCGCGTTACTGAATCTCGTCGGCGTACATCACGCTGCCGCCCGCGAGACCGTCCGACCGCTGCTCCCGGTACTCGACGTCGATTTTTTTGAAGGAGAACGACAACTCCTCGGTCGGAACGGCGCCATCGGTATGCACGGCGTAGGAGGTGATGCGGCCGTTCTGGATCGTGATCTTCAGGTACTCCTGCTGCTCCTTGCCGGCCTTGCGGCAGGTGAGGGTCGCCTTCTTGACCGTGTCGTTGGCGCGCAGCGCCTGCATGATGACCGGCGAGGCCCGATCGACGTCCTTGAAGCAGCGTAGCTCGTGCACCGTCGCCTTGCCCGAGGGCCCGGCCGCGGCCATCGCGCTCTTCGAGTCCATGCCCCAGGCCCATCCAGTCAGGACGATCTCCTCCTTGTGCTTGTCGTCGGTCGCCTCGCCCTTGATCGGGCCCTGCTTGGCGAGCTCGATCTTGAGGAAGTAGTCTTCGTTGCCGCTGTTCGCTGCGGCCGCGGGGGCGGTTCGCGCTGGGACGGGGCTCACGGCGCGCCGCCCTTAGGGCGAGGCCGGCGGCCGGGCGCCGCAGGTTTCGCGGTGCTCAGCGCGCGGTCCGGATCGAGCCTGTCGCCGATGATAGCCATGACCTCTGCACGGTAGGGCGTTCCGGTCGAACTGCTGCTTGCATCTTCCCGCCGCGGCCCGACTCGCGAAGCGGGCCCCGGCGCGAAGGCGCTCGCGCCGCGGATCACCCCTCCTTGTTCGCCTTGACGTCGTATTTGAAGTGCACGCCGGCGTCGAGCGACCCGTCCGGCTTCTGCGGCTTGTACTCGAAGTCCACCTTGGCGAAGGCGAGCGTCACGTTCTCCGAGGGCGGTTCGCCGCCGCCCGAGCCGCCGTGGCTCACCGAGCTCACCATGACGTCGCTCAGGGTGATGATGAGGTACTCCTGCGGGGTCTTGCCCTGCTTGCGCTGCGTGATGACCGCCGACTTGAGGTGCTCGCCGGTGGCGCACATCTTCATGATGTTGGGGCTGGCCTTGTCGACGTAATGGGAGAAGGTGATGTCGTGGAAGCTCACCTTGCCCTGGCCGCCGCCGCCGCCGCTCGCCATCTGGGTCGGATTGCTCAGGCCCCAGGACCAGGAGAAAACGTCGATCTCGTCCTTGTGCTTGTCGTCGGTCGACTCGCCCTTGATGTCGCCCAGCTTCAGATGGATATCGGATGCCACGTGAGAATCCTTTCAATGAAGATTTTGACCAACTAGCCCCCGGCCTTGGCCGAAGGCAACTTCGAGACCAGCCGAAGCGACACGGTGAGCCCTTCGAGCTGGTAATGCGGCCGGAGGTAGAACCGCGAGGTGTACCAGCCGGGGTTGCCTTCC
>Ga0187846_10000559_pt1 | contig 21480 bp, 20 predicted proteins | sample TC_taG_FD_161473 | JGI IMG/M metagenome (GOLD analysis project Ga0187846, IMG submission 161473) | Biofilm microbial communities from the roof of an iron ore cave, State of Minas Gerais, Brazil - TC_06 Biofilm (v2) | ecosystem: Environmental > Terrestrial > Deep subsurface > Cave > Wall biofilm...
ATGCTTCAGCGCGGAACGCTTCAGGCTCTCAGCCATCTCGATCATTGCGGCGATTCTTGCCGGACGCTCCGGATGAAGCTGGCCAGCGAAATGGTTCATGTACCGCTGATCGACAACCACCATTGTTTTGCGCATCGTTGACACCCCGTTATGGGTTCACGATTATTGTACACGAGTCGGTTATTGGTGAAGGTCCTTGAGCATTCTCGAAATATTTCTGGTATTGGTGGTCGCCCTGATTGTGATTCCGCCGGACAGGCTGCCCGAGGTGATGCGAGCTGTGGGCAAAATCCTGCGCGAACTGCGGCTCGCCAGCAACACGATTGTGCGCGAACTGAGCGGTGCGATCGAGGACCCGCCGTATAGGTCTGGCAGCGTGCACAACAACCCTGTTACCGCGCCTTGGTCAAAGGGCGCTAACGAGACCGAAACGGGTCAAGAACCACCTGCGGCAGAGCCTCCTCCGCAAACGTAGTTCTCCCACTGACCGTGCCGCTTCACGCACCTAAAGGCGCAGCAAACCCGTCCGAAAGAGGCGAAGAGCTGCGCATGCCGCTAATCGAACATCTGACCGAATTGAGGACGCGGCTGATTCGCGCGCTCATCGCTATCGTGGTAGGATTTTTAGTCGCCTACGCGATCGATGAGTGGTTGTTCAACGCCCTCACTTATCCGCTGCGAGCAGCTTCCCACGGCCGAGTGTTGCTGATTGGCACAGGCGTTGCCGAGGCTTTTTTCACCAAACTCAAGGTTGCGCTCATCGCCGGACTTTTTATCGCGAGTCCGGCGGTGTTTTTTGAGGTCTGGAAGTTCATCGTGCCCGGTCTGTTTGAAACCGAACGGCGGCTGGCCAAGCCCTTCGTAATCTCGGCAACTATTTTTTTCCTGGCCGGAGGCTACTTTTGCTGGGCGGTCGTGTTCAAGATCGGGTATTCGTTTTTCCTGCGGGAGTATTCCAGTATCGGGGTCACGCCGACTATCCGGATTAGTGAGTACCTAGCATTTTCCGCCAAATTGCTGCTTGCCTTCGGCATTACCTTCGAACTGCCGATCTTCGCATTTTTCCTGACACGAATCGGGATCATCGATCACCGCATGATGGTCCATTACTTCCGCTACGCGGTGCTGGCTATCTTTGTCGTGGCCGTTGCGCTGACTCCGCCCGACATGATATCGCCGTTCCTGTTGGCGATTCCGCTGCTCGCGCTCTACGGCCTGAGCATCGGAGTCTCGTATTGTTTCCGCCGGAGCGAAACTCCCATCTCGGAAGTGGCCACACAGAACTGAACTAAGCCCAAGCGCCAGCGACGGCTGGCCATTGCTCGCCCGATCACCGGTGGGTAACAGCAACAAGCGCCTTGTCCAAACTGATCAAAATCAAGAGACCCAAGGGGACTGAGTGGCTGGACCAAGCAGTACGACCACTTCTTGCGGGAGATCTCTACGAGTGAATCCGAACGAGCGAAAAGCGCCGGCGGGCTCCCGCCGGCGCTCCAAGTAATGCTGCAGGGCGACGTTAGGCGACTAGCCGACCTGGCTTCCCACCACTGAAACGAAACTGACGCAGCGGCCGGGCTGTCCACCTAGATTATGAGTCAGGCCGACTTTGGGATTGTTGATCTGGCGCGGGCCGGCTTCGCCGCGAAGCTGCAGCCACATTTCGTACATCATCCGCAGGCCCGACGCTCCAATCGGATGCCCGAACGACTTCAGACCTCCATCGGGGTTAACTGGAAGTTTACCCTCCAGATCGAAGAAGCCTTCGAGTACGTCGCTCCATGCGGTGCCACGCGCGCTGAAACCCAGGTCCTCGTAAAGCACCAGTTCGGTCGGGGTGAAGCAATCGTGGACCTCGGCGAGGCTCACCTGCTCGCGCGGCTTGGTGATACCGGCCTGAGCGTAGGCATCGCGGGCGGTCGCGACGACTTCCGGAAAAGTGGTGAAGTCATAATCCTGCGAAAGCGGCCCCTCAGCGGGCCCGGCGACGAATGACAGCGCCTTGATGTAAATCGGATTTTTGCAATATTTATGCGCGTCTTCAGCACGAACCACGACCGCAGCGGCGGCGCCATCCGAAACACCCGAGCAATCCATGATGCAGAGGGGATCGGCAATCTTGGGCGAATTCTTGATCGCCTCGATTGAGACTTCTCTCTGGAACTGCGCCTTGGGATTGAGCGCCCCGTTCTTGTGGTTTTTCCATGCGATACGGGCGAGCACGTCGCGGCCCTTTTCAGGGTCGAGTCCGTATTTCTTGAAGTACGCCGGCGCAAGCAGCGAGAACAGCGCCGGCGGCGTCATGCTAGCCGGAGTGCCATCGTTGGGAATCTTTGTCGTCACCAGTCCTGAAAAACCGGAATCCTTTAGTTTCTCAACGCCAACCGCCATTACGCAATCAAAGGCACCGGAAGCTACCGCATAGCAGGCTTGCCGCAGTGACTCAGAACCAGTCGCGCACATGTTCTCGACCCGGGTGACAGGTTTGTATTGAATTTTAAGCGGTTCGCTGAGCGTCAGTCCGGATACCCCGGAGCCCATCGTCCCGAGCCAGTACGCGTCGATATCGTCCGGGCCGACGCCGGCGGATTCGTAGGCATCGTAGGCAGCTTCGACCAGCAAGTCTTCGGCTCCCTTGTCCCAATGTTCGCCGAATTTCGTGCAGCCCATACCGATAATTGCGACACGGTCTTTGATTCCTCTGCTTGCCATGGTGTCCTCCTCGGCAGCTAGCGCTTGGGACGCGCTTTCCAGAAGTAATTGTGAATGCCGTCGGCAGTAAATAATCGGCGGAACGTCATTTCGACTTCATCACCGATCGCGACTTTTTCGGGTTCGCAGTCGGTCATTTCGCACAAAAAGCGCCCACCACCAACGAAATCGACCACCACATTAATCACCGGCGGATTGAGCGAATAGGCCAGCCGATCAAACGCGTATGTGGCAATCCTTCCGACTCGATCCGCGAACGGATACGGCTCCATTTTATCGCGCGCGCGGCACTTTACACATACCCGTTGTGGCGGCAATTGGGGGGTGCCGCACTCGGTGCATCGCGAGCCGATGAGACCGTATTTCCATTTTTCCGCACGCAACATCGGAGGGGCGGCGGGACGATCTGGGTCGGGGCGGCGCGGTGGTTCGGTTGGCAGGATTTCGCGCCACTTCAGATAGCTGGCGTAGGAGACGTCACCTTTGGATTCGATCATACGCCCCACAGAATGGACGGGGCGGAAGCCGGGGGCCGCGCTGGTAACCCTGAGCACCATCGCCTCCGCGCCATCGGCAACGCACACGACCAGGATGCGATCACCGGGTTTTGATGACTGCAACGCAGCGGTCAACATCAACCCGGGATGAGCTGCACCAGTCTGGCCGACGGTAAGGGCGAAGGTATCGCCGACTTTAGCCGGATCGAGTTTGAGGGCACGGGCAAATTCATCTGCCGCACGCGGGTTGGGGGCGTCAAGAATTACACGAGCGAAGTCACCAGGTTGAACGCCGGACCGCTCAACCACCGTGGAAACCGCCTTCTGAAACAAAGGTGCATACGCCTGCGTCAGCGCAAACCGTTCTTCCCATGAATGAGCGAAGCGCTCGCCAGGCGCGCGCCAGCTATCAAGAAACTCCCGCGTGAATGAAGCAGTCGCATCAATTTCCGCGATCACGCCCTCGTTGCCCACGATAAAAGCCGCCGCACCGTCCCCAGTCTGTTGTTCCAGGCGGCCCTCGGGCGCACCAAGCCGCGCATCCGCCATCGCAATAGCGGCATAGGTACCTGCCCGCGAGGCATCCACCGCCTGCAGCAGCCCGGATATGCCTGCCCGGGTGGAACCCGTCAGGTCAGCCGCGCGAATCTCGGTAGGCAGTCGAGTGGCAGCACCGATTATGGCGGCATTGAGCTTCTCGCCATACGGGGCCGTGGTCGTGGCAAAGAATAGTGCTTGGGTCAGGGCTTTGGGCGCCGCCTTCAGCGCATCGCGCAGCGCCTCGACCGCCATTGAAATGCTGTCTTCGTCAAAACTCGCCACGGCGCGTTCGCCGCGTCCGGCGGCAACGCCGAGTACCGCGGAAATCGCGGAACGCTTCAGGCGCCGATAGGGAATATACGAACCGTAGGAAACAATACCGGCCATGCCCGCATTAAAGGCCGATTAGAGCCAACCGTCAACCGACGCGGGATTGGTGTTGGTCCGCATCCGCAGAGCGCTAAGACGATCCAAACCGGATTGAGCGGCTGCACGCGCGGTTCAGTCGCGTTGGCCCAGCGCAGCGAGTACCTCCTCGGCATGACCATTGACTTTAACTTTTGGGAAGACGTGCCGGATGCTCCCGTCTCGGCCAATTATGAAAGTTGTCCGTTCAATGCCCATGAAGTCCCGGCCGTAAAGTGACTTCCGTTTGTAAACTCCGTACGACTTTGTGATCTGGTTGCCGAAATCGCTCAATAGCGGGAAGGTGAGACCATACTTTTCGATGAACTTCCGATGGGTAGCCGGGGTATCGGCGCTCACGCCCACGACCTGAGCCCCTGCGGCTCGAAGCAGGTCGAGCTTGTCGCGAAAACTGCACGCCTCATTAGTGCATCCAGACGTCATGTCCTTGGGATAAAAGTAAAGCACTACGTCCCCTTGCTGCCTGAGATCTTTTAGCGAAACAGGGTTGCCGTCCTGGTCAGGCAAAGTGAAGTCAGGAGCCTTTTTGCCCTCCAAGTCCGATACACCGGTGGCTGCTCTGGCTTTATTCCCTGCTGGGACGCGCGACTTTGCGCTGGTGGCTTTGGATTTTGTGGTCGGTTGTACGCTTCGGGCCATGACTCTTCTCCACGGTTTCCAATGCTAAGCGAATCCTGCGGTGCGGAGCAAACCAGCTTAGCGCGGTCCCGGGCTTCGGGCTTAAATTGTCCACCACCGCGGATTTCGTTGTCGTACGGTTGACGAAATTACCATCAGGTTCTAAACTTGCGGCGGGTGAACCGCCACCTAGCGTAAATTTCATGGCCGTTTATACCGAGCTCAAAAAAACTTTAATCGACGAGCTCGCAGACGACTATAACCTCGGCCGCATCATCGACGTCGTTGCAATTCCTGAAGGCTCCATCAACTCTAATTATCTGATCGAAACCGCCAAGGCTCGCTTTCTCCTGCGAATTGACGAAGTCAAAAGCGAGAGCGAGGTGAGGCGTGAGATCGACTTGCTTGCCTTTCTTCGCAAGCATTCGTTCCCCTGTCCGCACCCGCTGCAAGACCGTATGGGGCGGGTTTATCACGAGTGTGACGGCAAATGTGTATCGCTGTTCCGCTACGTCGAGGGGCGCGTACTGCCAGTAGCACGCCTGCGTCCGGCACAATTGGAAAACGTCGGGCGCGCGCTCGGCGAGCTTCACGTCATTGGAAAAGGCTATAAAAAAGGCATCGACAATCGATTCAGCTTCGAACGGATCGCCGACATATACATTGCTGTACGCGGGCGGCTGCCGAATTACTTTCGCAAAGTCACCCGCACGCTGGAAGACGAAATCGACTATCTGACCCGTTATCTCGAAGGCAAGTTGCCCAAGGGCATCATTCACGGCGATCTGTTTGCAGATAACCTGCTGTTCCGCGGTGAAAAGTTGATGGCGATGCTCGATTTCGAGGCCGCTTGCCGCGGCAAGTTCATCTTCGATATCGCCACCGCGGTTAATGCTCTGTGCTTCGTCGATGGGGGCTACTCTCTTGACCGCTTCCGCTATTTGCTCAGGGGCTACGAAGCGGTGCGAACGCTATCACTGGCCGAGTGGGACGCTTTCCCCAACGAATTGCGTTACTCGTCTCTACGGTTTACGGTTACCCGCCTGCACGATTTTTTCCTGCGGCCGGTCAATGGCTCGCGACGCGTCAACAAGGACTTTAATGAATTCTTCGATCGCCTGAGAGTCCTGCGCCGCGAACGGGAAGGCGGCATGGAAGCGTTGCTGATGGCGATGGCAACCGGCTACGACTATCGCAAATACCAGAAGGTTAAAGCCGGCGAACGGCTCAAGGCCTGATCATTCGTGTGCGCGTCGCTGTTTCGTTGGGCGAATTCCTCTTTGGTCCAGCCGCTCGTGATAATCTCAGCGCGTCTTCCCGGGAACGATGATTGAATCCGATATTGTCAAGCCTTGATTCACGAGCGCCTTCGCTTTGGCTCGAAATTGCACCGCCTCGCGGGATTGCAGTCGAGTCTCTTCTCCAGAAGCTCGAAAGCCTCTGTGGTCACGCCAATGTCATCAATTTGGCTGACAATGCGCTTGGCAAGGTCAAGATGTCTGGCCTCGTGTTCGCCTCAATGGTAAAGGCGCGCCTGGGCACGGCCATTGCCCTGAACGTCTCGTGCCGCGATCGTAACCGGTTTGCCCTCAAATCGGATTTGCTCGGCGCCGGCGCCCTCGGGATCGAGGCGATAGTAGCTCTTCGCGGCGACAAGTTGCCGGCGGACGGCAGCGCCGGTGCCCGCCCAGTCCACGACGTCGATACACTCGGCTTGCTCCGAATAATTGCCGACCTCAATCGTGGCGATACGGGGGAAGGCAAAAAGATGCTGAAGACCCTGCCGGGCCTGTTGCTCGGCGTGGTTGGCAATCCCAACCGCCAGCCCTTCGAGCCTGAGGTTGAGTTGCTCCGGCGAAAAGCTGCAGCGGGCGCGCAATTCGTGGTAACACAGCCGATATTCGACCGCGGGACGGCCCTGACCTTCGCCGAGGTGGCGCATCGTTTCGGGCTCAAGGTCGTGCTTGGAATTTTGCCCCTCAAGCGCGAATCGATGGCTGATTACATGAAGGCGAACATCAAAGATCTGAGCGGCGCCGTTCATCATTTCGAACGGTACATCGGAGTCAGTGACGATGATGCGCGCCGAATGTCGCTGGATTGGAATCTTGCCCTGATGGACGGACTGGCCTCGGACGTGGCAGGCTTTAACATTATGAGCGGTGGAGGACCCTCACTTGCGATTGAACTCGCGCTCGAATGGAGTCGTCATGCCAGCGGAAACCGCCCATGACAAGCCACGAACAAATACCCACGATCAGAAGCGAAGAAAGCCCCGACGCGACGGTCGCTTCTCAGTCCCCGCCCAGGCACGAACCAATAGTCGCGACCGGCGGTCGGCTGAGGATGCGGTGCGGAGCATCCTTCGCCACATCGGCGAGGATCCCGAGCGGGAGGGGCTGGCGCGGACAGCCACCCGTGTGGTGCGAGCGTACGAATATCTGACCAGCGGCTACTCTCAGGATCCCAAACACGTCATCAACGGTGCGCTTTTTGCCGAAGAGCACTATCAGGAAATTATCCTGTGCCGGGACGTGGACTTCTATTCGCTGTGTGAACACCATCTGCTGCCTTTTATCGGCAAGGCGCACGTGGCTTATCTACCCAACCGTCACATCGTCGGATTGTCAAAGGTTGCCCGCCTGGTTGAGATCTTTGCTCGGCGCTTGCAGATTCAGGAACGGCTGACCACCCAGATCGCGCAGACGATCATGGACGAAATCAAGCCGCTGGGGGTCGCCGTCGTACTCGAAGCGGAACATCTTTGCATGCGCATGCGAGGGGTCGAGAAGCAGAATTCGTATGTCACCACGTCGGCCATGCTGGGTCGCTTCCGCACCCATCTTGAAACGCGCCAGGAATTTATGAACCTGTTGCGTAACGGCAAAAACTGAGGTGGCCAAGCGCCGTGCGCAGCTCGCCATCGCCGGAGCCAACGGCGGATTCACTCAATGAACTCGCCAGGGGTGCGTTGCGCTATATCAAACCCGGTCAAACTATCGGTCTGGGGACTGGTCGCGCCGCGACCGCATTCATTCACGCTGTCGCTGAGGCAGGTCTCAATATCAGAGGTGTACCAACCTCCTCCGCCAGCGCCGAATTAGCCCGCTCCCTCAAAATCGATTTGGTGAAGCTGGATGAGGTGCGCCTGCTCGACGCGGATTTCGATGGAGCCGATGAGGTGGATCCGCATTTGAACATGATAAAGGGCTACGGCGGCGCGCTGGTGAGGGAAAAGGTGGTCGCGGCCGCCTCACGCCGGCGAATTTTCCTGGTCGGCCGTGAAAAAATCGTCAAACGCCTGGGAGAGCACGGCAAACTGCCGGTCGAGGTCGTGCCCTTCGCCGCGCCTCTGGCGATGCGCGAGATCGCGAAATTAAGACTCAAGCCTAAAGTACGCCTTGATGAAGCAGGCCATCAATTTATCAGCGACAATGGTAACTTGGTTCTCGATTGCGGGGTTAGCCCAATTCGGAGCCCTGTGCGCCTTGAACGTTATCTTCTCGCGGTGCCAGGGGTGGTGGGCACTGGACTCTTCCTGGGAATTGCGGACATCGTACTCGTCATGTCGGCCAGTGGAAAACTCACCACTCTACGCCGACGTCACTGAATGTGCTTGCTCAACGAATAGCAGATTTGTCTAGTGTGCCGTCCCACAAATAAGCTACAGATGAGGAAGAGAGTTCGCTCTCCACATTGCGGCTCCTTCTACTGTCAGTCCCGCGCGCGTGGCTGCCGCGCGTGAGGAATCCCGGATTCCTTATGGTGGCCTGCACTAGCACTTCTCGGCTCGCGGTCCAGTTTTGTCAGATTTCTTGCACGCGAACCGTGTGCTCATGGCGCCGACATCGAATCATGCCGTGCGTGGAAGTCGTGCAAGGGAAAAGATCGGGATTCTTCGCGCGGCGTGAGCCAAAGCCCCGAGTCTTGCCGAGGGGCACGCGCGAGAATGACAAACTCGGCGGCTCCGAATGTAAACTTATTTGCGAGACGCTACACTATGGCTCATCGGTTCCTTGATGCGGCGCCGCATGAGGAGGGTCGTTCATGAAGCTGGTTAGATACTCTGACAGCCGTGGTAGCTCGCTTGGAGTTGTGAAAAATGACGGCGTGATCGACTTCCGCAGGTTCTGGCCCGATTTGCGTGACGATATGATTGCGCTCATTGAAATGTGGGGTGGAATCGCACCGGCTTTCCCCAGGCTGCTCGCTGATTCAGCTCCCGATATGGCACTCGCTGATGTCCGGTTGCTCGCTCCGCTGAGCCGTCCCGGAAAAATACTCGCGATCGGTCTCAACTATGGCGATCATATCAGAGAGACTGGGCAGCAAACTCCGCCTCATCAGATCTGGTTCACCAAAGCGGTGACCTCGATCAATGCGCCCTTCGATCCCATCGAACTGCCAATGGCATCGGAGCAAGTCGACTACGAAGCCGAGTTGGTGGTGATTATCGGCAAGCGATGCAAGCACGTGACCAAGGAGCGGGCACCCCAGGTCGTTTTTGGTTATTGCGCTGGTAACGACGTTTCAGTGCGCGACTGGCAATTGCGTACCAGTCAATGGGTACTCGGCAAATCATTCGACACCCATGCTCCAATCGGTCCGTGGATAGTGACGCCGGACGAAATTGGCGATCCACACGCGCTGGGCATCCGATGTTTTGTAAATGGCGAGCAGCGGCAAAACTCCAACACCACCCACCTGATCTTCAACGTGTTTGATCAAATCGTGCACCTTAGCAACGCGATGACACTAGAGCCCGGCGACGTGATCTTCACCGGAACGCCAGGTGGCGTCGGACTCGCGATGAAACCGCCACGGTGGCTGAAAGCGGGTGACAAAGTAAGGGTTGAAATTGATCGTATCGGGGCAATCGAGGCGGTCATGCGCCCTGAGGCCATGTGAACCGAAGGTATGACAAAAGTAAACGCGGCTTCGCCGGACTAGACACATGCGAAAAGACCTGGAGACCGATTTTTTTTCCGCGCCGCGGCCCCGCGTAATGGCCCATCGCGGCGCCAGCGCTGAATACCCCGAGAATACGGTGCCGGCGTTCCGCGCTGCAGTGGAGCGTGGCGCTGACTATATCGAGCTCGACGTTCATTGCACCCGTGATGGCGAAGTCGTCGTTATCCATGACGACGAGCTGTCGCGCATCGCCTCCGACAGTCGGCTTGTCAGCGAGATGACGATGGCCGAACTTGAGGCGATTGATGCCGCCTTCAGTTTCTCACCTGATGGCCGTGCTTGGCCTTTCCGTGGGAAGGGAATTCGCGTACCCAAACTAGCAGAGGTGCTCGGATCGTGGCCGGCCCTGCGATTCGTAATTGAATTTAAACCGCACGATCCCGCGATTGCCGATGCCACGCTTGAAGTCGTGCGACGCACCGGAATGGAGCGCCGTGTGCTGTTCGCGAGCGAACATTTGCCACCTATCGCGCGCGTCAGAGAAGTAGCACCACAAGTGCCAACCAACCTGCCGACGACCGAAATCATCTCATTCGTGCAGGCTTTACCATCAGGGGGCCCTCAGTATGTGGGGAGCGGTGATGCCCTGCAGATTCCGCCTGAGCATCACGGAATCAGACTCGCGACGCGGGAACTCGTCGGCGCGGCTCATCGGAGCGGGCTTGAAGTTCATGTATGGACGATCAACGACCAGGCAGAAATGGAAGAAATGCTGTCGCTGGGCGTTGATGGCATCATTACTGACCATCCCGGGCGGCTGCTCGCGCTGCTCCACTCACGCGACCAACGAGCCTGAGAACCATGCAGGAGAGTATTCGGATGAGGCTCGATATCGGTATCTCAACCCGTGACCTGAGTGAAGTGGCGAGGGAAGCCCAACGGGCCGAAAAACTTGGCTTCAGTGCACTATGGTCAATGGAAGCAGGCAACGACCCTTTCCTGCCTCTGGCGCTCGCCGCGGAGCATACCAACCGAATCAAGCTGGGCCCGTCGGTCGCGATCGCGTTCCCGCGTAGCCCGATGGCGATGGCGTACACGGCGTGGGACTTGGCCGCGCTATCCAAAGGACGCTTCATCCTGGGGCTCGGCACACAAGTCAAGGGCCATATCGAGCGGCGTTATGGGGTGAAGTGGGAAGCGCCGGTGCCTAAGTTGCGCGAATACGTGCTGGCACTGAAGGCAATCTTCCAATGCTGGGCGGAAGGCGGCAAGAAACTCGCTTTTCAAGGCAAGTATTACAACTTTTCGCTGATGACCCCGTTTTTCGCGCCGCGGCCCCATAGTTATCAGATTCCGATCTTCATTGCCGGCGTCAATGAACACATCCTGCGCCTCGCCGGTGAGCATTGTGATGGGCTGCACGCGCATCCTTTCACTTCAGCCAAATACCTTCGCGAATTCCTAATTCCCCGCGTAGAGGAAGGTCTCAGCAAGGCCGGCCGCAAACGCCAGGATTTCACGATCTTCACGACCGCCTTTGTAATCCTCGGGCGCAACCAGGAGGAAATCGAAAGGGCCAAGGCTGGTGTGCGCCAGCAGATCTCATTCTATGCGTCGACCCGAACCTACAAGGTGGTGCTCGACATGCACGGATGGGGCGATACGGCTTACAAGCTCAATGAGCTGGCGGGCAAGGGGGATTGGGCGGCGATGCCGAAGCTCATCACCGACGAGATGCTTGACGTGTATGCGGTTACAGGCACCTATGACAATATCGCGGAAAAAATGCACGAACGTTATGACGGTCTGCTCGATCGTGTCGCCTTTTACGTGCCATACAAGGCAGCATTTGACGACGCGGCTTGGAGCAAGCTCTGCAAGGAGTTCAGCGTCTGATCGGTTGAGCGGTTATTGTTCTTGACCAGGCTAAGGGCAAATGGCCATGCGTGCCTTATATGCGAGTTCGCCGGAATGGCTGGCCGCCGGCGAACGGCTGGATGAATTGCTGCATGGACCGGAGTTCCGCATATTAAAAAAGACCACGCGTACTTTGGCGGGAATCGCCCAGGTCAATGGTGTCGAGGTCTTCGTCAAACGCGTCACTACCGGTTCCCGGGTGAAGGGTAGCATCGTTCGGCTTTGCGGTTCACGAGCGCGCAAGACCGTTCGCGCTGCCAAGATCTTGCGGCGCGCCGCGTTTGCGCATCCAAAGCTGCTAGCCGCTTTCGAGCGGCGCCAACGCGGCTCGGTCATAGCCAGCTACGTTGTTGTGGAGTACCTTCGTCGTCCAAAAATTCTGAGCCGTTTCGCGCTCGCCGACGGGCGCGATTTTCGCTGGCGATGCTGGGTTGCGGAACGACTGGCGCAGATGATTCGCCGTTTACACGATGCGGGATGCTACACGCTCGATTTGCAGGAAACCAACCTGATGGTCGAACCGCAAGGCAGCGGCCTGAAAATCTATTTCACCGACCTTGAAGACTTCCGGCGATTGCCTATGGTTCCGCAGCGGCTGAGGCTGCACAACCTCGTTCAGCTCGATCGCAGCATCGGGCGGTTCGTCTCCCGCACTCATCGCCTGCGCTTTCTTCACAATTACTTGGGCGACGACGCTAGCCGAGCCAAAGCGCGCGCGGTGGTCGCGCGTTTGCATCGTCTGCATCAGCGAATCGAGCGCCGCAGCCTTCGCCGCAAGCGCTCGACCGCGATCGTTACGCCTGCAGCAGACGGAGCGCAAGCTGGCGAAATTGGCCCGGTTCCGAGTGGAGTAGCTGCTTCCTCTCACACATCGCTGGCCGGAAGGGAATAATCTGAGGAAATACGAATGGCGCTTCAGGCATTCCAGCGCGAATCCACTCATCATACCGAACGCATCCATGCTGTCGGCGGTGGCACCGCCCTCCGCGACGTGATGTTCGGGCTAAACGACGGGCTGGTTGCGGCGTTCGCGGTCACCTCGGGAGTCGCGGGCGCCTTTAGCTCGAACAAAATCGTTGTAATGGCGGGGTTGGCGGAGATGCTGGGGGGGGCGGTTTCAATGGGGTTGGCGGCGTATGCGTCGGCTCGTGCCCATCAGGAATTCTATCGCAGCGAAGAACAGCGCGAGCGTGACGAAATCAGGAAATGGCCTGAGCACGAGCGTGACGAAATTCGCAACATCTATCGCGACAAGGGCTTTGTCGGGCCGTTGCTCGATCAAATTGTTTCACACATAACTGCCGACCCGACTCGATGGCGCAGTGTGATGATGCGAGAAGAACTCGGTTTCGGCGCCGAAGTGATGGAGCCGCCAGTGCGGTCGGCTTTGACGGTCGGCGGCGCCTATGTGGTCGGCGCGACCGTACCGATGCTGCCTTACCTGCTGGTCGAACCAACCGCCGGGATATTGCTTTCCGCGATCGCCACCGTCATCGCGTTGTTTGTCGTGGGTGCGGCCAAGACCGTGCTGACAGGACGGGCTTGGTGGCGAAGCGGGCTCGAAAGCATGGGGATTGGCCTGGTTGCTGCCGTCGTCACCTATACCGTTGGCCGAGCCCTCGGGACAAGATAATTCGACGCTCGGGAATCATCCCTATGACTGGGATGAATCCGAAGCTGATCGCAGCAGGTCGAACAATGGTATCATATTAGATTCAGAGGAGAGTTGCCCATGCACTTGGCCAATGGACTTAATCATCTGGCGATCAACACCAAAGATATCAAAACGCAGATTAAGTTCTTTACCGAAGTAGTCGGCGGTGAGCTTTGCGCGCTCTACTGGATGCATGGAGCGAGCAAGACGTTTCATGGCTTCGTCCGCTTCAGCGATACCTGCTCGTTCGCGTTCGTGCAAAGTCCACAAACCGTGAGCAGCAAGGCGGAGCCCGGCGAAGCGGCGGCAGACGAGCCGGGGGCTATGCAGCACGTCGCCCTGAACGTTGATAGCGAAGCCGAACTGCTGGCGATTCGCGATCGCGTACGGTCCGCCGGCCACTGGATAATGGGTCCGATAGATCACGGTTTTTGCAAATCGATCTACATGGCTGCGCCTGAGGGCATAATGCTCGAGTTCTGCACTTCGGACGGCAGGGCGATCGATGAAGAAGCCTGGATCGATCCAGAGGTGATGAGACTCGCCGGGATTAGCGAGGACGAACTAGCAGCATTCAAGCGTCCCCGCTCCTTTGTTCCGCAAGGCGGCAGAGTGCCTCAACCGCCCATAGATCCGTCAAAACCGATGCTCAAGCGCCCTCCGGGAGGCAAGGCGGTCTTCACGATGTCGGACCAGGAAGTGCTGGAAAAACTTAGTGAAACTACACCGCCGGTTCAGCCCAAACGCAAAGACACGACGAGGGCTGCTTAGCGGTTAAGGTTATTGCTTCCGCAACGACGGTCAGCCGCGTTGACGCAGCGTGAGCGCCCGCTAACCTGATGAACTGCTTACCGCTTGGTTCTGCTGCACGGTCGGTGAGGCCGCAGCCCGTCATTTCGCGTGGCACGGCAGGGGAGTCCCACGGCCGAGACACCCTTTTCAGCCAAGCCATCTCTGCGCCAGATGCCGGAACTACAGCTTAAGGGATTAACCGCATCGCATGGCGCTCTTCGGCGACCGAAACCCACCAAACCGGAGGTTAGTTCGATGGCTGACGCCGCACCCCATAACCCTCCTTTCCGGGCCGAACATGTCGGTTCTCTGCTCAGGCCGCCTGAACTGCTCAAAGCGCGCGACGACCACGAAGCGCGACGGATCTCGGTTACCGAATTGCATACGCTCGAAGACGAACTCATCCGCAAAGCTGTCGCCCTGCAGGAGGACATAGGGCTGCCGGCGGTGACCGACGGCGAATACCGGCGCGGCGTTTTCTACGCCGACTTTATCTGCCGCGGACTCGGCGGCGGGAGCATCTACTACGAAATAGAGCGGATGTTCTTTGTCGACGATCGCGGTAACAAGATCGCGGTTCCCCTGTTACGCATTTACGATCGGCTCAAATGGAAGGGGCCCATTCATGTCGATGAGTTCAGATTTCTGCAGAGCCTCACCACTCGCATGGTCAAGGTCACGATTCCCTCGCCGACCATCGCGTACTCTGTTGACGGTCGCAACATTGCAACGGGTGTGTATAGAGATCTGGCGGAACTCCGCGGCGACATCATGGATGCGTATCGCGAGGAGTTGCGGGCGCTCGCCGATGCAGGCTGCCGCTACGTTCAGCTCGATGAAGTGCCGATTGCCCTCTACTGCGACCCGAGGCGAGTCGAACACATGAAAGCCTCCGGGATCGACGTCGACAAAGTCCTGTTCGAGACTTTTCCAAACCTGATCAACGGAGCGCTATCTGAGCGTCCGCGCGCGCTCCACATCGCGATGCATCTGTGCCGGGGAAACAACCAGAGCGGATGGCTGACTGAAGGTGGTTACGATCCGGTGGCTGAAATGTTGTTCAACCGCATCAACGTCGATTCCTACTTCCTCGAATACGACACCGCCCGCGCCGGGACCTTCGAGCCCTTGAGGTTCGTGCCCAAGGACAAGGCCGTAATCCTGGGAATCGTTTCCAGCAAGCTGCCCCGCATTGAAAGCAAGGACGAACTAAAGCGGCGTATTGACGAAGCAGCGAAATATATCGATCTCGACCAACTCGGCTTGAGTCCTCAATGCGGCTTCGCGAGCACTGCGCCGGGCAACAAGCTAACGCCCGACGATCAGGATGCAAAACTGCGCCGCGTCGTTGAAGTCGCACACGAGATTTGGGGATGAGCGGACCGGGGTGGTGCATTGTGCGGCCCGGGCCTACTCTGGCCGAGTAATTCTTCAACTGCGTTTACCGTGAGGGGCGGCGGCGCCTGCGCCATCGCAGCAAACAACCTGGCGGGCGGCGGATTGTCCACAGGGTCATGCGCCATTAGCAGACCAAAGTTCCTGGTCTATCTGCTTGCAGGCTGTTGAAGAAGTCTTAGGATTCGGAGAGCAGCGCACCGCGAAAGGGGTCGTCGCGCTGGGGTGGATGTTGGAGCAGGTTAGCTGCCCACTTACGAGCCATCCGTAGGGCTTCTTCGGCTCGCTTGAACAGCCGTTCGCGATACATCGTGCCCCACACGTAAACATCGACCGACGGCTCATCGGCAAGCGTGACGTCGACCATCCAGTCTTCGAGCTGCGGGCCGCAAATCAAAAGTCTCAGCAACCGCCCATGATCCAGCACGATTCCACGCGCATTCTGTGGCAAGCGGAACTCTTCTTTGATTCGTTTCACTAGCCGCGCGGGATAGTGCTCCTCGGTCATCGGAACGTAAGCCCAATCACCGGGAGGAGGATTCGATGCGCGTGCTAGCCGAAGGTTGTTGTCGGTCAGGTCTTCTTTGGCGCGTTCCTGCTCGTAATCGTGAGCGATCGAGTAGAAACTCATAGCGACCGGCAGTTGCGGTAGCTCGCTTTCTGCTTTCTTCTGTTTGGGTTTTTTGATGTTGGTTTCGACCCACCAGCGATTATCCACGTTGGGTTTTTGCGCCATCGTCTTACCGAAGCGCTACGCGCACTTATTCCGCCTCGCATTTCGGGCAGGGTGAGAATTGTTTTCTGATGAGGACCGACCGCGGCGCATGCGAATTTGCGCTGGATGGCGGCCTCGTAGGGCAGTTCTTTGAAATCCTCGCCGGGAACTCGAAGGTGATCGGACCCGCCGCTCAGAACGCTTGAGGCCTCGTACCATCCGTAGCGTAAAAGCCTCAGCTTTGCGTTCGGCGTCCGACCAAAACACGTAATGACCCAGTTCGTGGTAGACCGTCTGCACCCACATCCGCTCACTGTTGTAAACGCGGCATCGCTTCCAGTTTTCCGGGTGTACCAGATGGATACGGCCGTCCTCGAAGGTCCTGCCGGCAGTTCGGCCTCGATCTATGTACTCGAACCACTGAATGTTGGGCCGTTTGACTCCATAAAAGCGGCAAAAGTCAGAAATTGCGCGCCGAAACATCAAAGGGCGAGGATTATGAAAATATAAGGTAAGTCTGCGATCTATCTCGCGGCGTTGAACAATTGGGGGAACCAGGATTCGCACCGGTCGAGTCTCCAGACATCAGATAATAGGAACTGCCTTCAACCCGAGTCAAATCCTACCAACGCGCAACCTCATAACGCTAATTTTCACGCTGCTGATACAGCGAGTTTTGTTGATGGCCCGTTAACGGCGAAGAAAGCTCACCTCAGGTGAGCAACATGCCTTTTTGGCCGCTTGCCCATGTCATCTGCGCGGGCAGCACGCTGACATTAGCTGCTCGCCAACACAACCGGCGGGCGGCCCCGCCGTCGTAAACGGTTGGCGCTCACATGGTGGGAGCGGCTTAGCTCTTTGAGGCGCAATCGTCCTACTGAACTTCGGGCCGTGTTGGCGAGGCCCATCGTCAACGCACGCAATCTGGAGCGCAGCAGGTCTGAATCGATCTCCAACGCGTCGCAAACGCTGTCGAACGAGAACGGGTAATGGGTTCCGCGCGTGTTAACCCATTGCGCCGCTTCAGCAAAGGCTCGGCGCTTCCGCCCACCTCCAACTCGCTGCCATCCTTGCAAGACGTTGATTGCGTCGACCAGTACGGCCAGCATCAAACGTTGCTCGCTCGAAAGGCCTACACTGCCAAGCGCACCAAAATACTGGGTCGGCAGAATGATATCCATCTGCGACAGTGAATCGATAGGCTCGGATATCGCTTGTGCCTCCATTTTGGTTCCCCTTTTTCCCGGTTCAGACTTGAGCTGCGTTGCGGCATCCGAAACTTCAGCCGTAAGCGTGCCTGATTGATAAAAAGCATAATAAAGCATCCATAGCAAGCTAAAAAGAATTAGTCAGAATCTAAAGAAGAGGATCAAATTATGTTCCTGCATGTGGTATTATGGCAAAACGAGACATAATTATTGGTTGCGACTGGGTTTTGGAGCGGTTTTAGGCGCATCAACTTTAGAAGAGCTTATGGGGGCCAGACTGCTCTGGTATATTTAGTCGGACGGAAGCCGCACACATGCCGGCTCTCACGTTCCGGCTGTCCAGAGTCTTTAGCGTTGGGGCCCGTACCAGTGGCGCCACCGGAGAGCAATCAGGATGGAGCAGATTCAACGCACTACCCGGAAAATTCGCATTGGCCAAGTTGAGGTCGGCGGTGACGCCCCGGTTGTGGTTCAATCGATGTGCGCGACGCGCACGCTCGATATCGACGCGACCGTCGCCCAGACCTATCAACTGGCCCGTGCGCGGGCGGGCGTGGTCCGAATTGCCCTCGACAATGAGAAAGAGGTTGAAGCGCTCAAAGAAATTCGGCGCCAAACGAGCGGAGTCACGCTATCAGTCGATTTGCAGGAGAACTACAGGATCGCGGACAAAGTCGCCCCCTACGTCGACAAGATTCGCTACAATCCCGGCCACCTGCACCACATCGAGAAGGCAAAGCCGATTCCGCAAAAGGTGAAATGGTTGGTGGATATCGCTCGCGAGCACGATCTGGCTATCCGAATCGGGGTCAATTGTGGTTCTATCGCGCCAGCCTTCATCGAGAAATACCCGAAAGACCAGTTGGCTGCGCTGGTCGAGTCGGCAATCTATCACTGTGAGCTGATGGATGAGTTCGGTTTCGAGCGCTTCGCGGTCTCCCTTAAGGACTCCGATCCAGCCAAAGTGATTGAAGCCAATCGTCAGTTTGGCCGCCGCCGGCCCGATGTGCCGATTCATCTCGGCGTGACCGAGGCAGGGCTGCCGCCCGACGGCATTGTCAAGACTCGTATTGCGTTCGAAAAACTCCTGGCGCAAGGCATCGGCGATACGATTCGCGTATCTCTTACACTACCCAACGAGCGCAAGCATGAGGAAGTAGAGGTCGGTCATCAGATTGTCAAAGACGTTGCGGAAGGGCGTTTTATCACAGTGCCGGACTTCGGGGCCGGCCTGAATATCATCTCCTGCCCTTCGTGTTCGCGGGTCGAGAATGAGCGCTTCGTCGAATTGGCGCAGCACGTGAAGGACATTACCGCCTATGCGGCTCGCCACCGAATCACGATCGCGGTGATGGGTTGCCGGGTAAACGGCCCGGGCGAAACGGACGACGCCGATTTGGGGCTATGGTGTGGGCCGACCACTGTCAATCTCAAAAAGAAGGAGCGCAAGCTCGGCAACTTCAGATATGACGACGTGTTGAGTCGGCTGAAACTCGAAGTGGACAAGCTAATAGCCGAACGCAGCCATCCTGAGCGCGAAGCCAGCTAACCACGCGCACTGAGGTGGTTTCGGATTTGCCCCAATGTCGCCCGCTCTTGCCAGCTTGACGAGGCAGAAGGAAATAGTCAGTGTTGAATTCGACGAATACTCCATGGCGCATGAGCAGTTAGAAAGACGCGGCCCTAGTTCGCAACGGGCTCTGGCAGCAGCTTTAGCCGCGCTGTTAGTGCTGGCCCAGTGTTTAGCAGTCGCGCACCATCACCCGCGGCCATCCGCCTCCCGCTATTCTTCAGTCACGGTGATTCTGGACGACGGCGGGTTGTGCGCCCTGTGTTTGTTCCACCAGTATTCACCCAGCCTTTGGTCTACAGCTCCGGTTCTGTTCGCGCCCACCACGGTCAACAATGTTGACCTTTACGCCGCGCAATCATGGCCGCTCTATGCGTTCAATTCGTACCTGTTGGGCAGGTCGCCTCCCGCTCTGGCATAAGTCCTCGTTCGAGTTGCCAGCAAGTCTTTAGATCGCAGCAGTTTGATCGAACTCGCGCCTTGGTGAAGGTGCGCGGGCTGTCCCGTGCGGTTATCGCGGGGGACAGTCTTGGGATGGCGAGGAATCTCGATGTACAGGGGGTTTTTTCTATCTATTGGGCTTTGTGTGCTTCAATTCCTTCTCAACGTGCGGGTGAATGCGGCTGAGGCGTATTCCAAGTCACAGCAGGTGACCGGAACGGTTAACGATGCTTTAGGACGGCCGGTGAATGGGGCCGATTTGGTTTTTCAAAACCAGATCGGACGCATCATAGTGCGCACGCGGAGCGACCACAGTGGTCATTTCAAATTGGCAAATATTCGGCCCGGAACATATGCCATAGTCGCCAATAAACCAGGCTTTAGTACTGCGACCTCTATCGTGACGGTCACCCGCAGCGGCGCCAAATCGGTGGAAATCTCGATGCAGGCGCAGACTGCGCTCAGTATGCAGGTCGTAGCTAAGCGACTCGACGTAGCGCGGAACGGCCTTAGTACTGAAACCGGCAGTAGCGTCTACCGGTTCAGCGAAAAGGCCATCCACGAACTGCCTCAGGGTACTAATACGCAGATGAGCGCTGTGCTGTTGCAAGCTCCTGGGGTTGCTCAGGACTCGTTCGGTGCGCTTCACATCCGCGGCGAGCACGCCGACATCCAATACCGAATCAATGGAATAGAGTTGCCCGAAGGGGTCACCAGCGGATTCTCGCAAACCTTCAGCCCTCGGTTCGCGCAAAGCATCTCATTATTGGAAGGGGCGCTGCCGGCACAATATGGCTATCACACTGCTGGTGTGGTTCAAATCCAATCCAAAAGCGGTGACAGCTTGAGCGGCGGCAACATCGATATGTACGGCGGGCAACGCTACACCGTGCAGCCGAGTTTCGAGTTGGGCGGCTCGAAGGGCAATCTTAGCTATTATACAACCGGTTTCTACCTTCAGAATAATCGCGGATTGGAACCGCCAACACCCGGGCCCGAAGCGATTCACGATTTCGCTACCATCGGCAACGGCTTTAGCTACCTGTCATATTTCCTGAACCCAACGACACGAATCAGCGTGATCGGCGGGTTTAATCTCTCCAACTTCGAAATACCGGCGAATCCGGATCAGTCCCCGGCATTCAATCTTGCGGGAGTGCCTTATTATCCCTCGAAAAACATCAAGGAGACTCAACTCGAGCAGAACTATTTCGGTGTTCTCGCGCTGCAAGGGCTAATGGGCAAAGACCTCGACTATCAGATTGCGGCTTTCAGCCGATATTCGACTCTATCGTTCCATCCGGACCAAAACGGCGATCTGATCTACAATGGCGAAGCCTCGCGGGTCTTTCGCAGTGATTGGGCCAACGGACTTCAGGGTGACTTCGCCTATCGAGCGCTGGCGCAACACACGATTCGCGCCGGCTATTATTTTCAGGGCGAACGCGCAGAGATCGACAATCATGCGTTGGTCTTTCCTGGAGGCCCGAACGGACAGACCATTGATGAACCCGAAGCTATAGTAGACGACACCGCTTTAATCGCCTGGCTCTACGGGCTTTACCTGCAGGACGAGTGGAAACCAATTTCCAAATTGACCATAGATTATGGTGTGCGGTTCGATCTTTATGACGGCCTGACTCGTTCCGACCAGGCGAGCCCTCGCGTCGCCGGCGTCTATCAACTTTTCGAGACGACCGCGCTGCACGCGGCGTACGCCCGCTATTTCACCCCGCCTCCGCTGGAGTCGGTGGCAGGAGAGAGCGTCTATAGATTTGTCGGCACGACCGCCCAACCCGCGGTGCTGACCGATTCCAATATCTCTCCTGAGCGTGCCCATTATTTTGACGCAGGAATTACGCAGAATCTGCCACTGGGGCTTAAAGTGGACCTGGATAGTTATTACAAGAAATCCCGCGATCTTATCGATGAGGGTCAATTCGGCCCAACCCTGGTTTTTACTCCTTTCAACTATGACAAAGGCCGTCAGTACGGCGTAGAGTTTACAAGCTCACTCACGCGCGAGAATCTCACTGCCTATACCAACTTTGCCTACTCTGTAGCGCAGGGCATTACCGTCGTCTCAG
>Ga0187846_10000560_pt1 | contig 21474 bp, 14 predicted proteins | sample TC_taG_FD_161473 | JGI IMG/M metagenome (GOLD analysis project Ga0187846, IMG submission 161473) | Biofilm microbial communities from the roof of an iron ore cave, State of Minas Gerais, Brazil - TC_06 Biofilm (v2) | ecosystem: Environmental > Terrestrial > Deep subsurface > Cave > Wall biofilm...
AGGAAGCCGGCGAATTCAAGGGCGGTCAGCGGCGTCTGCTCCGCAGGTTTGAGCACGCACGTGCAACCTGCGGCCAGGGCCGGAGCAAGCTTCCAAGCGGCCATTAGTAACGGGTAGTTCCACGGAATGATTTGCGCGGCGACGCCGATGGGCTCCCGGAGGGAAAGGCTCAGCGCATTGTCGGGAACCGGATTGACGTGGCCCATGACCTTGGTCGCGAGTCCGCCGTAGTATTCGAAGCAGGTAGCCACATCGTTGATGTCGTACTCGGCTTCCACAATGGGCTTGCCCGCATTGCGCGCTTCGATTTCCGCAAGGCGCGCCGATTCCTTGCGCACGCGCTCGGCCAGGCGAAAGAGGATGCGTCCGCGATCCTGCGCGGTTGTCTGAGGCCACGGACCGCCCTCGAACGCCGCCTTGGCAGCCGCCACGGCGCGGTTGACGTCTTGTTCGTCCGCATCGGGAACCTCGGCGATGATTTCCTCAGTTGATGGATCAACGACTGGGAAATACGCGCCACTGTGGCTCACCACCGCCTCGCCATTGATGTACATCGACTGCCTGCGAACCGGCGCCTTTGCTTCGCTCGCCATACGGAACCTCCCCAGGGAATCGGCTTACGCCGCGCTCGCCGCTGCCTGCGCAGCCTTGCGGCGGCCATACACGAAAAAGAAGAACACAGCCAGGCCGATGAAAAGCGCTGTGCCGCCGAACATCCACGCCTCATACAACCACAACGAAGTGATCTGCTGCGCCGGGAAAAACGCCAGCGAGATCCCCAGCAGCGTAGTGATAAGGCCGCTGGCCCCGGCTAGCGTCAGAACGCCTCTGCTGTACCGCCCTCTCCCGGCCGACGCTCCCGATGCCAGCTTGAGTAGCGCGCCGAACATATACACGAACGGCACCAGCTGAAGAACGACCGCGAGCGACAGCAGCTTCTGAAACGTCTCCTGCACGCCCGAGCTCGAGAAGCTGATCAGGACGAGTATCGCCGAAACTGTCGCGTGCACGATCAGAGCCGCATACGGCGTTCTGTAAACCGGATGCACCTTGCCCATCCAGCCGGGCAGATAGGAATCGAGGCCCGCCACAAACGGAATGCGCGCTGATCCAGCGAGCCACGCCGAACCGATACCGGCGATCGACACGCTGAGCATCAGCGCGAACGGCGCCAGGATCCAAGCCGCGCCCACGCGGTCCGCCATGTGGCCCACGGCTTGGACGATGCCCTGAAGGACGTTGATGTCGCCTCGGCGGATGGCGACAAGCAGCGTAAGTGTCGTCGCAATGTACAGCAGTCCGGACAGAACACCGCCGAGCGCAACCGCACCCGGGAGAGTGCGCTGCGGATCTCGGATTTCGTCGCCCATGATCGATGCAAGTTCCAATCCCACCAGTCCGAAGCAGATGACCCCGAAGGAATTGAGCACAAATCGCGGGTTTGCCGGAATGTGAAAGTCCGCGCCGGTAACGCTGGTTCCGAAGCGCAGCCAAATGACGAGGCCCAGCCCAATCAGAGTTGTGCCGGCAACTCCTGTGCCGATGCCGCCGAGATTGTTGATCCACTTTCCGACGCCGAGCCCCACGATATTCAGCACGACAAGCACTGTTAGCAAGGCCATCGAAGCCGCCATCGTGAAGCTCTTGCTGTCGGCCAGGGATTGATGCCCCGCACCCAGCGCGAATACGGAAACGCCCACGAAGTAGAGCATGATCGTCGGGACGTACATCATGTTGTTCGTCCAGTAGCACCAGCCGGACAAGAAACCGTGAAAGTCGCCGAAAACTTCCTTAGCCCACAGGTACACTCCGCCTTCCCCGGGATACCGACGAGCCAGCTCGATCACCGCGATCCCCTGCGGCCAGAAGAACAGCAGAAGCGAAACCAGCCACAGCCACACGGTCACGCCGCCGTTCGCCGCGATGCTCGGCACCACGTTTAGATTGAACACCGCGACCACAAACAGCGCGACCAAGTCCCAGCGGCCCAGCACGCGCTTCAGCGGCGGCGCGTCCTTTTGCATTGTGTCGTGATCCGGCAGAGTCGCCTCCCGTTGCAAAACGCAACGCAGCGATCGAACCTAATGCGCGGTCGTGGACGCGACGCGCCGCTCCTTCTGGGCCCGCGCCAGCGCGGGAGCCACCTCAGCGAAAGCCGCCAGGTGCCGGTCAATCTCCGCGTCCGTGTGCGCCACAGAAATGGTCCATTGCTCGTCCCACCAGTACGGTTGGGCCAGCACGCCTCGGTTTACCATGGCGAACCAATAGTGCCGCCAGAGATCCGTATCCGCCGCCAGCCAATCGCGATAGTTGCGGATCGGCTTGGGGAAAAACATGAGCGCGCCGTTCGCGCCCGCGGCGACAACATACGCATTCAAGCCGGACCCCTCGAGTTCCTTCTTGTAGCCTTCCACCAGCTTCTGATTCAAGCGATTCACGTGTTCGTAGGCCTGTCGCGTGAGGACCTCGCGGAACGTGGCCAGCCCGGCGGCCATGGCCACCGGATTCGTGTTGTACGTGCCGCCATGAAAGACACGGTGATCGGAAATCAGGTTCATCACCTGGCGCGTCGAGCCGAATGCTGCGAGCGAAAAACCTCCGCCAATCGACTTTGCCAGGCACACGATGTCCGGTCGCACATCGAAATACTCGCAGGCGCCGCCATAGGCGAGCTTCGCGCCGGTTTTGACCTCGTCGAAAATCAAGAGCGCGCCGTGCTTCTGCGTGATTTCCCTCAGCGCCTGGTGATAGCCGGGGTCCGGCATCAGGATTCCCACATTCATCATGATCGGTTCGACGATCACCGCGGCGATCTGATTGGGATACTTGGCGAACAGCCGCTCCACGCCCGCGGGATCGTTGAATTGCGCCACGACAGTATTCTCGAGACTTGCTTTCGGGATCCCTTCGCCGCCGGGAACCGACGCCGGAAAACTCGCGTCCCCGGCATCCTTCGCTTTGGGCTTCACCGAGACGAGCGCCGAGTCGTGCAGGCCATGGTAGCCGCCTTCCATCTTGATGATGCGGTCGCGTCCAGTGGCGGCGCGCGCCAGCCTCACGGCGTGCATCGTGCACTCCGTGCCGCTATTGCTGAACCGCACCATCTCTACGGGAAAGCGCTTGCAGATTTCCTCCGCCAGCTCCCATTCCAGATCGTGCGGCATGCCGAACATCGTACCGGTCGAGAGCTTCTCCTGCACCGCGCGAATCACCGCGGGATGACGGTGTCCGGCCATCAATGCGCCGAAGCAAAGGTTGAAGTCCACGTACTCGTTGCCGTCGATGTCGTGAAGGCGTCCGCCGTCGCCGTCGCGGACGAAAATCGGATACGGCTCGTAGGCGCGATAATTGCTGGCCACGCCCAGCGGAAGACGCTCGACCGCCCTCCTGTGCGCTTCACGCGAGCGCGGCGTGCGCTTCCCGTAAGCGGCGATTTCCTTTTCGAGACCTTCGTGCATGACTTCTCCCTGCAGCTACTTGCTGTGGCCGGCACACGGCCCTTCGATTTGACGCCTCGTGCTTTAACTCTTGAGCTTCCAGCGGCGGAACGTGAACCCGCGCTGCCTCAGCTCCCGGAAGAATGGCCGTGGCGGCACAACGTTCTCGGGCGCTTCCACTCCCGCCCCGCTGACCTCTCCGCGGCCCAGCATCACCGCGGCGATCGCTGCCGGAAAACCGGTGTCGCGGGCGACGGCGGACAATTGCGGGTGCCTCGAATGGCTGGCCCACATCTCCATGGCCATCGCCGCCTGGCGCCCGCTGCGACGCCCGGCGACAACCACCCGGAGCGCCTCGACATCAAGCGGCGTCTTCCGGGGCGCGTGCTGCTGCATCAGCGCAAGCAGCACCGCCCGCGGTGACACGCGCGAACCGTTCACCGCGATCGGCTCGCGCCTCGTGAACCCCGCCTGATCAAGTCCGCGAACCAGGCTTACAAGCTGCGGGTCGTAGTTGATTTTGAAAGATACTTCGCGGACGCCCTTCTCGCGAAAGCTTTCCGCCAGCGTGCCCACCTCGGAGTGAAGCGAATGCCGCAGCACGATATCGCCGATGGGCGCAGGAAACCTTCCTGGCTCGGGCTCGGAGAGAATGGGCTTTTCGACGTAGCAGCCGCGCTCGAATGCCACCGGCGGCATAGTCAGCTCATCCAGAATCGTGGCGATGGAAAAGGTGTAAGCGATGGGACTGCCGTAGCGCTGCTCGTCGGCGCCGGCGTTGTAAACACGGATGGAATCGACGCGATCGAGCGAATCTGCCAGCGCGCGCGCCATCACGTTGGTGATCCCCGGCGCGCCGCCCATGCCGGGCACGGCGAGTTTGCCGATGCGGCGGAAATCCCGGGCGAGAGCGAACTGCTTGCGCGTCATGTGGTACAGCCCGCCCAGGTCCATGTAGTTCACGCGCGCCCCCAGCGCCGCGCGCATCGCGTCCAAATTCCAATTGTACTGCGTACAATTGACGGCTACTTCCGATCCGCGCAGCAGCCGCGCGAGATGCGGAGTGTCGCGGACATCGGCAAAAGCGGCGCGCGCCTTGCCGCGACCGAACTTGCCCGCGACCTCGCTCGCGCGGCGGCGATCGAAGTCGGCGACGACAATGTCGCGAACCTCGCGCGCGCCTGCAAGGTCGTGGACCACCGCGCGCCCCATCATCCCCGCCCCTAGAACGACTATCTTCATGTTGCTCCCAGGCTGCTTTCCCTTGGCTCAGACGAAAAAGCGAGGGGCCTCCAGGAAAGGCCCCTCGCTCCGGGCTGGATACCTTCTCCCCTCAGAAGAGGAGCTTCAAACCAAACTGCAGCACCCGCGGCCCCTCTCGCGCCTTGAGGACTTGACCGAAAGTTCCGCCGGGCGGCGGACCGTCGGTAAAATTCCCATCTGGATTGGAGAACTGTGTGTGGTTCCAAACATTGTAAAACTCCGCCCGGAACTCCGTATTCCATCGTTCGTTGATCGACGTCTTCTTGGCTATGACAAAGTCGGTATTGCTGATAGGCGGTCCGCAGCAGAGCGAATGGGGGAGGTTACCAAACGTTCCAAGTGCCGAGTCCTGAATGATAGCGTTTCCTGCGCTATCACAAGAATTCAAGAATACGGCCGTCACAGCTTTCCCCGATCCACAATAGTTCGCCAGAGTAGCTTTGGGGTTGGCGAACGAAACCGGCGCGGTGGCAGTGGGCGTGTTCGCATCTTCGAAGAAGAAGCTGCTTTGCAATTCGGAATCGTTCTGATCCTCCATCCTGATGGGGAAACCACTCTGGTATGTGATGATTGCGGACAGTTGCCACCCGTTGACCGCCTTTCCTGCCAGCCCCTCATGCTTCGGAATCGGCAGCTCCCAGACCGGACTGAACACGAACCGATGTTTCGCGCTGAGCAGCGACAGACCCCGCGTCGCGTCGAAATTCAGCGGGTTCAACTCCTGCTCGAAGGACGCGCCCTGGTCGATGGCCTTGCTAAAAGTGTAGGAAGCTTGGAACAGAAGCCCGTGCGTGTAGCTCTTCTCGACAGAGACCTGCAGGGCGTTGTAATTTGAATTGGCGGTAGTGTCCTCGGCGAAAATGTTGCTGAAAATGGGAACGCTGTCTGCGGGGCATCCGATCCCCGTAAATGGCTGGCAGTTCGGCGAGGAGAAAGGTCGAGTGCCGACTAACGTGATGCCGTTGGGGGCCACGGTGCTCAGGGTGGTCCCGCCTGGAATGCAATTGCCGCCTGGGCCGGCATTGTATGGCAGCGGCAGTCCGGTGCATGTGGGAGCGGGTGCACTAAACGGCTGATTGAACGGAGTGAAGGTCGGAATCACGACCGGCGTGCCGTTGCTGTACGTGGTGGGTATGAAATAAGCGGCGTCGGCGCCGACGGGACCGCATCCAGTCACTTTACCGGTCGGATCGTTTGTAGCAATCTGAGCGATTTCAGCGCAAGTCTGCGCGTTCCCGGCGTTCAGGTCGTGTGAGGCCAGCAAATGATGCGCCTGTGTGCCGACGTAAGATACGATCAGTTTCATATCCCTCGAAAGCTGGCGCTCGATGGTTAGGTTGTATTGCTCGGCGTACTGCGCCTTTAAGTGAGGCTGAAACTCGCCGAACAGCAAAAGTGGGCGGAACGTGGACCAATCGACGCACCCATTTGGCCCCGTCGTGGACGCCACCACCGCGCAGGGCGTTTGCGGAGTCTGGTTGATAACACCCTGGAACGGATTGGGCGCAGTTCCTCCGGCTTGAAACACAAAAGGCGTGTTGAAGAGCGTGTTCGAGAGGAAGGTACTGCCGCCAAATGGCGGTTCTGCGCTGAACTGTTCCAGAACCAGTTGTTCGATGGGGTTGTAGAAGATTCCGTATCCCGCGCGAACACTGGTCTTTCCCGGGCCGCCCGTCAGCCTTGCAAGCCAGCCCTCTGTCCAGCCTGGGCTCCAGGCGATGCCGATGCGTGGCGCAAAGGCCTTGTAATACGTGGTTGTCAAGCCTCGTGGAACCCCCTTGTCCCCGGGGAAAACCAAGCCCAGAGGAAAGACGGCGTTCGAGGCGCTGTTCTCTCCGCAATCGCCATCCGCAAGCCCCAGGGCCGCCGCATTCGCGGTGGAGAGGAAGCACGGGTATTGAGTGGTAGGTTGGCCCGGGCGGAACGTCTGCAGTCGATTCCCTAGATCGTAGTATGGGGTGTTGAGCTCCCATCTCAGCCCGTAATTCAGCGTAAGCGTATTTGTCAGCTTGTAGCTATCCTGCGCGAACAGATAGAGAGCCGAATTGCGGACATTCTCGCCCTGCGCAGACCCCTGCTGGTAAGAGTTCGCAGCTCCCAAGAAGTAGTTCGGATAGGCGTCGTTGCCGGCGATCTGATCTGCGTTCGCTACGTTCGTAAACGAATAGTTCCCGCTTACTTCAAAAAACAGGAACTGATCAAAGCGCTGCCGGCGCACATCGCCGCCAAACTTGAATGTGTGCCTGCCTACGATCTTGGTGTAATTGTCCGTCCACTGGAAGGTATTTCCGGTTTGCGGAAGCTCCCCTTCAAAGTTGTTGCCGATAACAAAACCGCCGAAAACGGTAATGAACGGAAGTCCCACACGCCCTGGAAGGTTAGTCGTGATCCCGGCGGAAGCAGGGAGCGCGGGGTCGGTGAAGCAGTTTGTCGCTGGAACGACAACGCAGGAATCCTGCACGCTGGCGAATGTGCTCACCGGATGGTTGAGATTCCCTTGCGACTCCCGGAAGTAGTTGAAGCGAAACTCGTTCACCGCCGTGGAGCCGATCGTCCACGTATGGCTCAAATTCCACTGCTGCACGCGCGTCTTAAAGATTGCCCCGAAACCGGGAATCGTAGCTCCAGCCGCCTGGAAGTCGGAAAAGGGATCGGTGCGGTGATCGTCGTTAAAGTAGTAGTAGGCCGTAAATTTCTGTGCGTTGGTGATGCTGTGATCGAAGCGCATCGTGAACTGATCGCCGCGCTCCCGTCGATCCGGGCCCGTTATGAGCACGTTGTCGCTTGGATTGACCAACGCCCCGAATGGCTTCTCGACGTACTGCTCGAAGACCCCCTGCGCGGTTGGGTCAAAACACGCAGTGGGAATCTTGTCGGCGGGGAAAATACTGCTATACGCCACGCCTGCGGCAGGGGCTGTCCCGCCCGCCGTGGTAATGGCTGAGGTGCACCCGGGGCGCCCATTAAGAACGGACGCAAAAGCAGCGTCGGTTCCACCACTAAATGGGACAAAACCAGTTTGGCCCGGCGAGAAGCCGTTCGAAAAGTCACCGCCGACTTCGGCAGGACTTGGCAGGACGACGATCCCGGAGGATATCCCTTGTATCAGTCGGTCTCCCTCATACGAACCGAAGATGAAAGTCTTGTCCTTCTTGATGGGCCCCCCCAGGGTAGCCCCAAATTGATTTTGCTTGTAATCCAGCAGGAAGGGATCGAAGTAGCCCCGCGTGTTCAAAGCCTGGTTCCGCAGGAACTCGTAGACGTCGCCGTGAATGCTGTTGGTGCCCGATTTGGTCACCACGTTCACCACCGAACCCGAGTTCCGGCCGTACTCCGCGTCAAAAGTGTTCGTCAGCACGCGGAACTCTTCGATGGCGTCGGGCGATGGCTGGATCGCCGGGGCGTTGACGAAGATATCGTTCCCATCGCCTCCGTTGACCATGTAGTTGTTCGACCGGCCGCGGCCGCCGTTGACAGACACAGCTCCGGCATTATCGCTGCCAAAAAAAAGGTCATTTCCCAGCTGAGATTGCACCCCCGGCTGTAATTGCAGCAATCCGTATGCGTTGCGCTGGTTCATCGGCAATTCGCGGATGGACGTATCCGTCATCACCGCACCCAGTTGCGTGCTGGTCGTCTCCACCTGCACCGCATTCGCTTCCACGGTCACCGTCTCGCTCGACCCGCCCACCTCCAGCGTGATGTTGACGATGGCTACGTGGCCGATGCTCACCACCACGTTGTTGGCGACGAACTTCTTGAACCCCGCGGCTTCCGCACTGACGTTGTAGGTTCCCACCGCAAGTTCCGGGACGTCGAAGCTCCCGTCCTTATCCGTCGTCACGCCACGCAGGGCATCGGTCCCCACCTGCGTGATCATTACGACCGCGCCGGAAATCACCGCGCCCGACGGGTCCACCACCCCGCCGCGAATCTCGCCGGTCGTTTGCCCGAACGCTGCGCCGCACCAGAGCAAGCCTGCGCACGCAAAAAGCCACACCCCTCCCCACGCCTTCGCTCTCATAGCCGCTCCTTCGCCAAAGCTGGCGCGCAACCTTCGACGCTCCCCCCAGTTTTCGGTTGCACAGAGTGAAAAAACCTTACTATAATCCGCGAACGTTAGAGTAAGGCCCCGAGGTTGTCAAGGAGAAACTGCTTTGGCCAGGGCGGCGAACCCATCGCCGGCAGCGCGCCCGACGCACGGCTATCTGCGCATCAGCGACGTCGCGCGCATCGTCGGCGTTTCCCCCTCCATCCTGCGGTCCTGGGAGAACCTGGGGCTGATTTCTCCGGCGCGCACGCGCAGCCTCTACCGCCTGTACACGCACTCCGACGTGCGACTGCTGCGCCGCGCGCAATTTCTCCGGCGGGCGCGCGGAATGAATGCCCCGGCCATCGTGCACATGCTCAAGACCCAGGGGCTGCTTCGCTCGAGCGGCGCGCGCGCCAGGGTTAGTCCCGTAGGCCCGCGCCTCCGCCGCCTGCGCCTGCGGCGCAACTACTCGCTCTCGAAAGTGGCGGCTTCGGTCGGGGTGTCGGTGGGATTCCTAAGCGCGCTGGAGCGCGGCCAGATGAGCGCCTCGGTGGGAACGTTGCGCCGTCTCGCGCGATTCTACCGCATCAACATTCTTGCGCTCTTCGACCCATCGGAAGCGAACCCCGGCCGCGTCCGCCCCGCGGAGCGCAAGGTTCTCGAAGCAGGCCCGGGCGTTCGCATGGAACTGCTCTCCTGGGGCCAGACGGTGATGGAGCCGCATCTGTTTCGCATCGCCCCTTCTGCCGGCAGCGGCGAGTCCTACGCGCACGACGGCGAGGAATTTCTCTACGTTTTGCAAGGCTGCCTTGAAATTACTATCGATGGCGCCGAGACTCACCGGCTCGAACAGGGCGACAGCTTTTACTTCGAAAGCAGCACGCAGCATCGCTGGACGAACCCGGGGAAGAAAGAAGCTTGGATCCTGTGGGTGAACACTCCGCCAACCTTCTGAAGGGAGCCGCATCCGAGCCATGACACCGCCTACATCGTACGCCCGCCCTTGCGCTGTACTCGCGCTCGTAGCGGCAATCCTTGGCATTGCGGCCGGCGGCTGCGGCAACAAGGTCCCCACGCTGAGCCTTCTGGTGTGGGAAGGATATGCAGATCCGTCTTACGTGCACGCCTTCGAGGAATCGCACAAGTGCAAGGTCAGCGCGGCCTACATGGGCTCGAGCGACGAGCTCGTCGCGAAACTGCGCGGCGGAAGTGCCAGCAACTACGACGTAATCTCACCTTCGAGCGACGTGGCCACGATGATCGCGTCCTCCGGCCTCGCCGCTCCCCTGGATCTTTCCAGATTGCCGTCTTACAGCCAGCTTTCCGAGCGCCTGCGCTCCATGCCGCTCGTCCGTGCCAACGGCAACGTCTATGGCGTACCTTTCACTTGGGGCCCCAATCCCCTGCTCTACGACACCACCTTCTTCCCCCAGCCCCCGGATTCCTGGGCCGCCCTGTGGGACGCCAAGCTCCGCGGCAAGGTGTCCGTTTGGGACGAGCTTTCGACGATGTGCATGGCCGCGCAGATCCTGGGCTACGACAAGCCCGACCCGAATCATCTCTACAACCTGAGCGACGACGAACTCGCCAACGTCAAAAAGAAACTCCTGGAACTGAAGCCCAACATCCGCAAAATCTGGGTCACCGGCGGCGAATTGACCAACCTTTTCCAGAACCACGAAATCGCCGCCGCCATGGGCTGGCCTTTGATGACCAACCAGCTTCGCAAGGCGAACTTCCCTATTGGCGAAACCATTCCAAGAGAAAATACCACCGGCTGGATCGATCACCTGATGATTACCGCCGCCAGCGAGCACAAGGAGCTTGCCGCTCAGTTTCTCGAGTACCTGATCGAGGCGAAAACGCAGAAAGCCGTCGCCGACGTTACCGGATACGACCCCGCGAACCCCGCCGCCGCTCAGTTCATGACCGCAGACCAGAAGAAATCGCTGCACCTCGACAATGTGGACGAATACATGGCCCACATTTACTTCTGGCAGCAGTATCCGCGGCGCGCCAAGTACAACGAAATCTGGAATGAAGTGAAGGCGGCGCAGTGACCGCCTCCAACACACAGCAAATGCCGGCGGCAGCGTCGCGCGCGAACGAAACGCTGCTTTCGATTCGCTCGGTCGTTAAGCGCTTCGAGAACCGTGAAGTCCTGCGCGGCATTTCCCTCGACGTCGCGCCAGGCGAATTCCTCACCATTCTCGGCGAGAGCGGATCCGGAAAAACAACCCTGCTGCGCCTCGTGGCCGGGTTTGAGCAGCTCGACAGCGGCGAAATCTGGATCGCCGGCGATCGCCTGGACCGAATGCCCGCGTATCGCCGGCCCGTGAACACCGTCTTTCAGAGCTACGCGCTCTTCCCGCACCTCTCCGTATTTGAGAACGTCGCTTACGGCCTGCGTGCGGCGCGCGCGCCCAAAAGCGATATTCCCGCTCGCGTGAAGCAAGCCCTCGACATGGTCAAGATGGGCGAATTCACCAAGTCGCCTCCGGCCCGGCTAAGCGGCGGGCAACAACAGCGCGTCGCACTCGCCAGGGCGCTGGTCAACCGGCCGCGGGTGCTGCTCCTTGACGAGCCCCTTTCCGCCCTCGACGCCAATCTTCGCCGGCAGATGCAGTCCGAGCTGAAAGCTCTGCAGCGCGAGGTGGGCATCACCTTCGTTTTCGTCACACACGATCAGGAAGAAGCGATGGCGCTTTCCGATCGCATTGCCTTGCTTCGCGCCGGCCGGCTCGAACAAGTGGGAGAGCCGCGCGAAATCTACGGCCGGCCGCAAACCGCCTATGCGGCACAGTTCATCGGCCAGACCAATTTGCTCCGCACCCAAGTCCACGACGGCGTGGCCTGCGCCGGCGCCATCGTGTGGCGGACGTTCGAGCCTGCGGGTACGGCGACCTTTTCGCTGCGCCCCGAGTGCATTAGCCTTTCGCACTCCGGCGGCCCACCGCAATCCGGGGAAATAGCCACGGCGCGTTTCCGCGGCCGAATCTGCGCCCAGACGTTTGCGGGCGCGTCGGACGTGCTCGAAATCGATTGCGGCTCGCAGGTTGTGCGAGCCCGAATCCCTGCGGTGGGCCCGCTCAGCGGCGAGCGTGAATTCGAGTTCTCGTCCGCCGACGCGATTCGCGTCCGCGATGCCGGAAGCTAACGTGTACTCCCGCACCTACAAGACGGCCGTCACAGTACCGCCCCTTCTGTGGGTGACCGTCTTTCTGCTGGTCCCCTATGCCCTGCTTTTCTGCTACAGCTTCTGGTCGGTAACACCGGCGCGCGAAATCGTGCACCTCTGGAACCTCGACAACTACGCTGATCTCTTCCGCAACTCCATGTACCCCACGGTTCTGTTTCGCTCCATGCGCATCGCGGGAGCCGTGACCCTGCTGGCGCTGCTTCTCGGCTATCCGGTCGCCTACTATTTGTCGTTTCACGTCGCCGAGCGAAAGGACCTGCTCTACCAGCTGGTTATCATCCCTCTTTGGGCCAGCTACCTGGTGCGCGGCTACGCCTGGAAAACAATCCTGGGCAGTGATGGCGTCCTTAACGGCTTCCTCCAGTATCTGCACATCACCCGCCATCCCGTGGAGTTCTTTCTCTACAGCCCGTTTGCCGTGGTCCTCACGCTCACGCACATCTATACCCCGTTCACGTTCCTCCCCATCTACGCATCGCTGGAGCACGTCCCCCGCAATTTGGTCGAGGCTTCGCACGATCTCGGCTCCTCTCCGTGGCAAACATTCTGGCGCGTGATCGCTCCTCTTTCGCTTCCGGGAGTTCTGGCCGGAGCAACGTTTGCGTTCGTGCTGACGCTCGGCGACTTTCTGGCGCCGCTTCTGGTCGGCGGGCCCAGCGGCATTATGATCTCGAACATCGTTGTGACGCTCTTCGGCGCCGCCTACGACTGGCCCAAGGGCGCCGCGATCTCCCTGTGCATGTTGCTGATCGTGGTCGGAATTCTCTACCTCACCGAGCGAATCGAAAGGAAGTTCTCGTTTCAATGAGCGCCAGCCTCCACACTCGCGGCGCCCCTTTGCTGAGGACGTACGCCGCGCTCGTGTACGCTTTCCTGTACCTGCCCATCGTCGTGCTCGTCGTGTATTCGTTTAACGGCTCGGGCGTGGGTGGATTTCCTCCACATGCCTGGACGTTCGATTGGTATCGAGAGCTCGGCGCGGATGCGGAGATTTGGCGTGCTCTGTGGAATAGCGCAGTCGTAGCCCTCGCCGCCGTGGCGATTTCGCTTGGCCTGGGACTCCCCGCGGCGCTTGCCCTGGACCGCGCGCAGTTCCCAGGCAAGGCCCTGTTTCGGCGTCTCGTCCTGCTTCCGCTGATCCTGCCCGGAATCATCACAGGCCTTTCGCTCCTCACGCTTTTCGTGGGCGCGCAGATTCACCTGAGCCTCGTGACCATCACCCTCGGCCACGGAACCGCGCTGATCTCCGTGGCCACCACCGAGATCTTCGCGGGCCTTCAAAAGCTCGATCGCCGGCAAGAAGAAGCCTCGCTTGACCTCGGCGCCAATCCTTGGAAGACATTCTGGCGCGTTACCCTGCCCAATCTGCGCGTTTCGATCGTTGCCGCAGCTTTGCTCATCTTCACGCTCTCGCTCGACGAAATCGCGGTCAGCTTCTTTCTCATCGGCCGCGACAACACCCTGCCCCTGGAGATTTGGTCCCGGCTGCGCCGCGGAATCACTCCGGAGATCAACGCCATCTCCTCCCTGATTCTGCTGTTTTCGATCGCCACCATCCTTGCGTGGTATCGGCTGCGCACGCGAAGCGCGCGTGCCGAGGAATCGGCCGCTGGCCTGCTGCCTTCCGCACTCGAAGGAGAAGTGTCTTGACCACAACTCGCAGGGACTTCCTCAAGTTTGTCGTCGCCGGATCGGTCGCGGCGGGATGCCCCCTGGACCTGTCGCTCCTCGCGGCGCCCGACTCGGGCAAGCCGCAGATCGAAGGCGACCACTACGACATGTGTCACCAGGTGCGCGACGGTCACACGTTCGCCCGCCCTCCGGTCACGAGGAAATGCGACATTCTCATTGTCGGCGGCGGTGTCAGCGGATTAAGCGCCGCCTACTTCCTGCGCGCGCATGATTTCCTTCTGCTCGAAAAGGAGCCTCGCTGGGGCGGCAATGCATCTCTGGAGGAATACGAAGGGCAGGCTTTCGCAACCGGCTCGGCGTTCGATTACCAAGGCACGGCCAGCGATCAGCTGGGGCGCGAGCTCGGTCTGGCGCCGCTCCTCATCAATTCGCCCGACTCGACCATCGTGAACGGCAAGTGGGTCGCCGACACCTGGGGCGCTGGCCTGGCCGAGCTTCCCTACCCCGCTTCGGTTCGCGAGAGCTTCCGCAAGTTCCGGAAGGATATGCTCCCGCTCGCCGCCGGCAACAATCAGGAGCAATTCGATTCCATTCCGCTCTCGAAGTATCTCAAGGGATACTCGCCGGAAGTAAAGCTCTGGTGGGACACGTACGGCCCTTCCAACTACGGCGCCAAGTCGGAGGATACCTCCGCCATGATCGCGCTTTCGGAGTTGCGGGAAGAAGCGCAGGCGGCGGAGAACGACACGCGCGTTACCCTCCCCGGCGGAAACGGAGTTCTTGCGCGCCGATTGTCGGAAGTTCTCCTGGCAAAATACGCGGACCACATGATCGCGGATGCCACCATCGTTGCTGTCGAACCGCGAAAAACAGACGTGCGCGTGACCTATTTCCACGGCGGCGCGCTGCGTGCCGTTGCTGCCAAATTCGTGGTCATGGCGGCGCCGAAGATGATTGCCGTGCGGCTGATCTCGGGCCTCTCGGACGCACAAACCGACGCGATGCGGTCGCTCCGCTATTGTCCCTACGCGGTAATCAATATGATTTTCGAGAAGGCGGCCTACGACCGCTCGTACGACACCTGGTGCCCGGGCGCGAGCTTTGCCGACATGATCGTCGCCGATTGGGTCAGCCGGAAGGATCCGGGGTACAAACCGAAGAACGCTATCCTTACCTTCTATACCCCGATTTCAGAGCTGGATCGCAATAAGCTTCTGAGTCTCGACGGCTGTCGCCGCATCGCCGCCAACGTCCTGCGCGACTATCACAAGCTGCTGCCGGAATTGACCGCCGAGCCCCTCGAGGTCCGTCTGTATCGCCGCGGTCACCCCATCTTCTTATCTGCGCCCGACGTAGCTACAAAAACTATTCCCGCGGCCAGCCGGCCGCTCGACCGCATTGTCTTTGCCAACACGGACTCGCTTGGACCGGAGTCGCTGGTTTACGCCGCCGTGGATGCAGCACGCCGGGCCACTGAGTGGCTCGACAAGCGCATGGCCGGGGCGTCGCCGGCCGAGTCGCGCGCCGCCGCCGGCTTCGCCGGTTAGCCCGGCTTAGTTCGCCGCACCCGCGCCGACCGCCTCCAATTCCTCCGACGAGGTTACCTGCGCTTTCGCGCGCTCGATCTCGATGCGGCCCTTGAAGTAGGCGCCGTCCTCGATGCTGATGCGCGCGGTCGTGATATCGCCGATCACCGACCCGTCTTTCTTGATCTCCACGCGGTCGGTGGCGCGGATATTTCCGGTGAGTTTTCCAAAGACGACCACTTCGCGCGCCGCCACTTCGGAAGCCAGCTGCCCGCTGCCGCCGATCGTGAGCCTTTGGCCTAGAAGCGCCACAGGGCCTTCCACTTTGCCGTCGATTTGAAGATCTTCGGAACCGGAAATCTTGCCCTTGACTTCGATCGAAGCGCCCAGGCAGGCCACGTTGCGCGCGCCAGGCGCAGAGGACCTCGAGGCATGGGCCGTGTTATACGACGCGTTGGAACCGAAAGATGATGGCGAAGAGCCGGATACCTGCGACGGCGAGTACCCCGGCACTTCGGTTTGCGCTGGCTGCTTGCTCCACATGTTGCCTCCCCGTGTCCTCTGGAAACTGGATTCGATTGCGCGAAACACCAATGTATGCACTCTAGGCGTGTGTTGGGAGCAGGGCAACGGCGAAGAAGTACAGGTATGCTTGTTCGAAATCCTGCCCCTTTGTACAGGTAGGGGCCGGATGCGGCCGGGAGAGCGCCTAGTGGCGCTCCGAGACTCCAACGTTGTGGATGCCGGCAAGAATGAATCCTGCCGTCGAGATTGACTGCGGCACCCACCAGGTGTGGCGGAACACGCCGCGCTCGCTGCGCTGCATGCGCCGCGCAAGGTAATCGAGAACCAGAGGTCCTCCCTGGATAGCGGCGTAGATGGCCGGTGAATGCGCGAACGGGCGCATCGTGGGATCGTCTTCGCGAGCGCCATTTCCGATCGCACGGCGCGTCGAGTAGGCGTCGAAAGTTGCCGCTCCGCTTTGTACCAACGAAAGCACCAGCCACGATTTGCGCGAAGGAAATGTCTGCGCCGGCGTAAACGGCACCGGCTTCCTTTGCTGCGCGTCGGGAATGCGAATCGTCGAGAACGCCTGCTTTTGCGTCTCCGCGAATGAAGGGGTGTTCAAGGCCGACAGAGTCGGTTTTTCCGATGAGCCCTTTTCGGATGAATTCTTGTCGGCGCTTGCAGAATCAAGATCGGGGTGCGGATTCGAGTCGGACGCTTTCTTCCCGTCTTTCGTGTCGGCCGGTGCAGTTGTTGCGGCTGCTCCAAATTCACGCACCGTGTATTTCGAAGAAGCTGTGAAGACTCCTTGTGGAACCGCCTGAATCTGGACCAGCAGGGCCGCGACAGCCAAGACCATGTGAAGGGGTCTCCTCCACTCCCAAGGCTGCACGGATACTACCAGAGGGCCGGGGGAATAACACCTTTATTTTGAACACGTCCGCAAATTGAGACAGCGGCGCACGAGTGCGCGTAGCCCACCAAGTACCACAGTCACAGGAAAACCATTTCCCGCAAGGTGGCCTCCGCAGTCCCCCAACCTTTCACCCTTCTTTCGCGTCACGCGTCCTTAGTGCGGCAGCGCATGCACGTCCGCCTCGTCTTTCTGCCAGAAAAACGGAGGGAACAGCTTCTGCGCAGGCCAGATTTCGTCGAGAGTATCGGCGGAATAGACCACTCCGTTTTTTACCACGTACTGGAGATCGCGGGTGTTGTGGATGTCGTCGAGCGGATTGGAATTGAGAACTAGAAGATCTGCGAGCTTGCCAGGCTCGAGAGAACCGAGCTGCTTCTCCAGGCCGATACTTTCCGCACCGTTCATCGTGGCGCAGTAAAGCGTCTGCCAGGGGGTCAATCCGCCGGACTGCAGCATCCAGATTTCCCAGTGCGCGCCAATGCCCTGCTGCTCGCCGTGCGATCCCAGCGCCACGTGGCCGCCTTCGCCAACGATGCCCGCTGCGCCTTTGGCGATCAGCGGAAAGGTGTACTCTTCGTCGAAAAGCAGCGGGCGACGGCGCGAAACGCTGTCCACTTGTTCGTGGGGCGTGAAGCGCATCACCTTCGGGTCGGCGTGAATGTTCATGCGCTGGCGCCAGTAGAACTGCCCGAACTCGGCGCCGTAGGACACGATCAGAGTCGGCGTGTACGTGGTTCCCGCTTGGGCCTCGAGCTCGATGACGTCCTTGAAAATGGGGACGATCGGCAAGCTGTGCTCGACTCCCGTATAGCCGTCCAGCACCATCGACAGGTCCGTCTTGAGGTCTCCGCCGCCTTCCGCCGTGATGTTGAGGCCTTCAGCCGCGGCGGCCATCCCCAGCCACTGGCGTTGGATGCGGCGCGGCTGCATGTACTGCTTCAGCGAATCGGCGCCGTGAGCTTTGTAGCGTTTCACGATGTTGTTCGCATCTTCGGCGCTGGCGATGCTGCCTGCGAACGTGGTGATGGCCGTTCCGGTGGAGTAGATGCGCGGGCCGACAAGGCTGCCCGCGCTGACGAGTTCACCTTGCGCGAAGACGACGTTGGATTCGATGGAAGGATCGCGCGTCGTGGTAACGCCGTACGCGAGATTCGCGGCGTAGGACCACTCTTGGTCAGTAATCTCTGGGCGCCCTGAACGCAGATGGGCATGGATATCGACGAAGCCGGGGAGGATGGTCTTGCCGCGAACGTCGATCACCTTGGCATCCGATGGCGCATGCATGTCCTTCGAAGCGCCCACGGCCTTGATGCGGTTGTTTTCGATGAGGATGTCGCCGCGATCGATGATCTCCTGTCCTTTCATCGTCACGATGCGCGCCCCGCGCAAATAAAGCTTGCCCTGCGGCGTGTCGCGCGGAACCTGCAAGCTAAGGGCGAAGGTCTCCGGCTTCCAAGACTCAGCTTTGTCCGTAGGCTTCTCCGCGCGGACCACATCGTCGCGCTTGACGCGGTAGAAATCGTTGCCGAAGCTCCACGTAAGCGTGCTGCCGCCGTCGGCCCAGTTCAAATAGTTCGCGCCTTCCTTGGTGACGCGCTTCAAGGGGACCGCCGGAGCCTTGAAATCGAGACTCACCGTCTCCGTCCCGGTTTTCGGAAAGGCCGCGAGGTAGGCGTCGTAGCGATCTTGTATGGCCACCCACTCTGCATCCGGCGAAGGAACGGCGAGGACAAACGGACCTTCCAAACGCAGATGCGTCTTCTTGTCCACGCCGTCGAGGCGCACCGACCGCAGCAGCCGCGCCGGGGGCGCGGGTGCGTCACCCGGTGGAGGAGGAGCGGCATCCATGTAATACACGCGCGTAGCGTCACCGTTGAAGGTAGGTTGCTGGCGCCCATCCGGCAGGGTCACCATCGCGTGGCTCGGACCTCCTTCAGCGGACACCCAGCGGATTTCGCGAACGTCGGCATTGTCTTCCGCGAGCCAGCCGCGCTTCGAACCCATCACAAAAAGCAGCTTGGAGGAATCGGGCGACCACTGAGGCGCCGAGTAATATCCGGCGGTTTCACTCAACTTCGCAGGAGCGCCCCCGGACGCGGGGATCTTCCAAAGGTCGCCGCCGTCGGAATCCGACCACGTCACATAGGCGATCCATTGGCCATCGGGAGAGAACGCCGCCTCGTATTCGCGCAGGGGGCTTTGCGTGAGGCGCTGCGGCTTGCCGTCCGGCAGATCCATGGTCCAAATCTTTCCCACCGCGCTGAAGGCCAGCCGCTTCCCGTCGGGAGACTGGTTCGTCCAGCGCATTTGGTGAACGAGGAGCGCGCCATCGTCGATGGTGTAGTCGGTGTGGACGCGAGGGCCCAGATCGAGCTCGACCTTGGCGCTAAAGGGAATCGTCGCGACCTGCCGCGTAGCCACATCGACGCGCTGGATATGGCCGTCGCGCGTGAAAACCACAGCCTTCGAGTCCGGCGTGAAGGAATAACCCGGCAAGACATCGTTCACAGCAAAGCCTTCCTGGTCGTCGCGCTGGATGGGCAGAACGAGCCAACGCTCTTCGCGCGTGGTCAGATCGCGGATGCGCAGGCCCGTCTGCGCGTCGCGCCGCGAAGCATAGACCAGCCAGCGGCCATCGGGCGAAACCAGCGGCCGCAGGCCGCCGCCATACTCCGACGTAATCTTCTCGATTTCTCCCGTTTCACGGTTGAAGGTGTGCACCTGAAAACGGCCGATGTCCACGTTGTAGTTGAAGCGGTCCGGGTGGCTGGAGAAATAGAGGAGTTTGCCGTCGGGGGCGAATGCCGCACCCGAGCTGATTTGGGTGTTCCCTTTTGCTTTGACCAGCTCAATTCCTTTGCCGCCGCCCTTGTGAAACATCCAAAGACTTGTCATGCGCAGATAATTTTCGGGGCCGGGATAGGGACCGTACTTGCGCACAACGATGTAGTTGCCCTCCGGGGACCACGCGGGCGAGCCCAACTGGTAATCGGTTTCCTCGGAAACTTTCTTCGGATTGCTTCCATCGGCATTCATGATCCAGAGGTTGTCGCTGCCGTTGCGGTCGCTGATGAAGGCGATCTGTTTGCCGTCGGGCGAAAATCGCGGCTGGCAGTCCCACGGCAAGCCGCTCGTGAGCCGCGTCGCGTCTCCGCCGGCAATCGGAATCGTGTAGAGGTCGCCCAGAAGGTCGAAGACGATCTGCTTGCCGTCGGGCGAGACATCGAGCGATACCCAGGTGCCCTCGTCGGTCGAGAAGCTGATCTTGCGGGTCGGCTTGAGCGGCAGCGACTCTTCCTTCTTTTTTTCGGCGCTCGTCTCGCTCTTTTGCGGTTCCTTGGATTTGTCCTCTTGTGCGCGGACGCCGCCCGAAAAGCTCCCGCTGGCGAGCAGCGCAAGCATGAGGGCAAGAATCCATTTCGGCTGGGATGCGCTAATCAAGGCAAACTCCTTCCGGCATCGGCGAGTAGCGGTTCGCCTCGGCGTAATGGCAACATAGCGGTCGTGTTGCGATTAGAAAAAGTTTAGTCCATTGCCTTCTTATAGTTAGCAGAGGCTCTAATCCTGGAGTGTTGCGATTAGAACGAAGGTTGGACGCGCCCGGACGGATTCTGGAGAGCACCTTTCCGAGCATGTCGTGCGCAGACTAGCAGAACTGACGCAGAATTCAAGGATGTCCGCCTGTGGACAAGAGAGGCAGCGTCACCGAACAGGGGCCTGCCGCGGCAGGCCCCACTTCTCAAACAGCCGGAGCCGGATTCGACGATCGCGTGAGGAGCGCTATCCGCTGTGGCCGGCAGCTTTGGCCATTTTCGCGAACCACGCCTGGGAGCGCTGCTGCATTTCCTCCGGGGTCACGTCTTCGACGTGCGTGGCGATTCCCCACTGGTGGCCGAACGGATCGGTGATCTTGCCGAAGCGGTCGCCCCAGAACTGATTCTCGAGCGCCATGTCCACGCGCGAACCGCCGGAGACGGCGGCATTGAAAACTCGATCGGCGTCCTCGACATAGAGAAACAGATACGACGGCGGGCTGCCGCCCTGGAGCGTCGCCGTGGGTCCGAATTCATCGTTGATCATGACGTGCGAATCGCCGATCTTGATCTCGGCGTGAGCCACTCGGCCGTCGGGCGTGGGCATGCGAAACAGTTCCTGCGCGCCGAACGCGCTCTTGTAGAACTCGATAGCGCGAGCGGCGTCGCGGCAAGTGAGCGACGGCGTGACGGCGTAATATCCCTCGGGAATCGGCTTTACGGAACTCATGGCAAGTCTCCTTGTGGGTATGCGTAGGTGCGGTTGCGCTCCGCGAAAGCCGCCCCGGACGCCGTTGTGCACTTTGCACGGCGCGCTCGCGCCAGTCTATCGCGACGCACTGGCAAGTCAAGGGGTAGGGGCGGTGGGGATCGAACCATCAAGTCTACTGGATGCCCGTAAGTTATTCATTCCACGTTGTAGCAGAAGCGAGAGAAACGCTGGAAACGCCCAACCGAGGTACACGGCGGGTACACGGAGCCGAGCAGGCTCACTCGTACGATTTTAAGCGTTAAAATCGAGGACGGAAGGAACAGCAGAGTTGGCACCGTGAAGCGGAAGAAAAGACAATTCGAGAAGCTGAATCCTCAGCGCAGGAAGCTGCTGAAAGCCTTGGCCGATCCGAGAGTAAAATCAATCGGAGAAGCCGGTAGGATCGCTGGATACGCTCAACCTCAGAATGCAAACAGAGCTATTCAGCAAATGCGTCCGCTCATCATTGCGGCCCTTGAAAAGCGCGGCTGGGACATCGACACGTTCGTCGAGAAGTACCTGATCCCGATGCTTCAGGCTAAGAAAACTCTGTTTGCTCAACACGAAGGAATCTTCACAGACAAGAGAACAGTCGAGGACAATGGTTCGAGGATTGCTGCTGGTGACCAGTACTTAAAAATACTAGGGGTCTACGCTCCTCTTCACGTCGAGCACTC